>WNGK01003690.1_pt1 | contig 28035 bp, 32 predicted proteins | sample 5400601 | NCBI WGS metagenome assembly WNGK01 (sample SAMN13153376, study PRJNA577476) | soil metagenome | isolation source: 60 cm soil or saprolite under Garry oak tree replicate 1 | place: USA:California | collected 2016-06-15
CATCGATTCTCGGGTCCGGCTGCGATGACGATCTGATTGCGCCCGAACGGATACCACCAGATGCCGAGCTGATGGACGAAGGTCACCTTGAGCACCGAGGGAAGGTCTGGATCGAGCGGTCTGCCGCGACCCTCGGTCTCCAATAGGCTGCCATCGGGTTGCTGGCAGCGGTTGCGCACGATGAGCGCGCCGCCATCCTCAGGAGCATATTCCACCCGGATATCGCGCGTGCACTTGTTCCCGAAAAAACCCGGGATGGCGCTGATCTCGTACCAGCGGCCGTGATAGCGGCTTACGTTGAACTCGGGAAGCGGCGTGAGCGCGAGCGCCGGAGCGATCGAAGCCACGGCAAGCAGGGGGATTGAAACCCAGCGCATCGCTTGTCCTTTACGCCTTGTTTACGCGGTCCGGCGGCAACCTTGTCGGTATTTTGACAGCGATCCGCCCAAATTGCAGCCATCACAAACGTAACAGGTCTTTGCCATGGACCGGCGTGGAGCGGATTTGGCGGCCAGGCAAGACGCGAGGCCGATAGCGTAGCTCGGGCTACGGTGAGGCCGAGCAACGCCGCATGGGCGTCAAAGCCGCCGCGAACTATCAAGTGAATTTCTGACTCAGCACACTAGGCATCGACACTTTTCAACAATCGACCACGTTCACCGCCAGCCCGCCGAGCGAAGTCTCCTTGTACTTGGCCATCATGTCGCGGCCGGTGTCGTACATCGTCTTGATGACGGTGTCGAGCGCGACCCGATGCGTGCCGTCGCCGCGCAACGCCAGCGACGCCGCGTTGATCGCCTTCACCGCGCCCATCGCATTGCGCTCGATGCAGGGGATCTGCACCAGGCCGGCGACCGGATCGCAGGTCATGCCCAGATGATGCTCGATGCCGATTTCCGCCGCGTTCTCGATCTGCGCGTTGCTGCCGCCGAGCACTGCGGCGAGCCCGGCTGCCGCCATCGCGCACGCGACGCCGACTTCACCCTGGCAACCGACCTCGGCGCCGGAAAGCGACGCGTTGCGCTTGCACAAGCCACCGACCGCGGCCGCGGTCAGAAGGAAGGTGACAATGCCATCTTCATTGCTGTCACTGTAGAACTCGCGGTAGTAGCGGATCACCGCGGGGATGATGCCGGCGGCGCCATTGGTCGGCGCGGTGACCACGCGGCCGCCGGCCGCGTTCTCCTCGTTGACGGCGATCGCGTAGACGCTCAGCCAGTCGATCGACTCGGTCGGACTCTTCTCCGCACGCGCCCGCCGCACCCGCAACGACTCGACCAGGCCCGGCGCGCGCCGGCGCACGTTGAGACCGCCCGGCAGCTCGCCCTCGTGGCGCATGCCGCGCTCGATGCTGTCGTTCATCACCGTCCAGCGCTCGAGCAGCCCCGAGCGCACCTGGTCTGGGCTGCGCAGCGTCAACTCGTTCACGCGCATCATTTCCGGAATGCGTTTCTTCGACTCGTTGCCGTGCTCGAGAAGCTCAGCGGCGCTGGCGAAGGCGTAGGGGACGTGTGCAGTCTTGGGCGACGGTCCGGTGCGGTGCGCCTCGGCCTCATCGACGACGAAGCCGCCGCCGACCGAGAAATAGATCTTGCGGAACAGCACAGTGCCGGTCGCGTCGTGTGCAGTGAAACGCATCCCGTTGCTGTGGAAGGAGAGCGCCTTGTCGATGCGGAAGCGCAGATCGTCGTGCTCGCGGAAGGTGATCTCCCGGCGACCGTCGAGCTTGAGCATTTGGTGTGCGCGGATGCGATGTACCTTCGCTTCGACCGTATCGGGATCGATACGGTCCGGAGCTTCGCCCGACAAGCCGAGCAGCACCGCGCGATCGGTGCCGTGACCCCGCCCGGTCAGACCCAGCGAGCCGTACAGATCGATGCCGATGCGCTCGGTGACTTCGAGCTTGCCGTCCGCGGCGAGCTCGTGCACAAAACGAAGGGCCGCGCGCATCGGCCCGACGGTGTGCGAGCTCGAGGGTCCGAGGCCGATCTTGAACAGGTCGAAAGCGCTGACAAACATTGCATTGGTGCGATGGTAGACTGGGTCCGCATGATACTCCGTACGTCAATGAGCGGGTGGCGAGCGCTGGTGGTCGCGGCGATAACTGTAGCCGCGATTGCCTCGACGACATTGACGGCGGCGACGCTCGAGCCGACGGCCGACGCCGCTTGGCAGGCGTATCGGCGCGGGGACTACGCCGGAGCGTTCGCCGCGTACGATGCCGCCGCGCGGAAGGGCGACCGGCTGGCGCAATTCAACGTGGCGATGATGCTGCTGCGAGGCGAAGGGAAACCCGTCGATCTCGCCGCCGGCGTCGACTGGCTCACTAAGTCGGCCGATGCGGGCATGGCGCAGGCCCAATACAGCATGGGGTTGCTCTGCGAGAGCGGCATCGGCATACCGCGATCGCTGACGGGGGCGACCGCGTGGTGGCAGAAGGCCGCGGAGCAGGGCCACACCGAGGCGCAGGTCGAGCTCGCGACCCAGTACTTCCTCGGCCGTGGCGCGCCCAAAGACTGGAAACTTGCGGCCAAGTGGTACGAGGCCGCGGCGGAAAGCGGCGACGTGGGCGCGCAGTACATCATTGGCAGCTTCTACGAGCACGGCGACGGGGTCGCGCAGGATCTCAAGCGTGCGCTCGGCTGGTATGTGCTCGCGGCGCAGCAGGGAGATGTCGGCGCTGCCGCGCAGGCGAAGGATGTCGCACGGCGTCTGGCCGAGGCGGGCAAGGCCCCTTCGCGATGAGTCTTTTCCGGTTTCTCGATCAGCGCGCCGGCGCGGGCGCGCCGAAGCGGATCCGCTCCGGGTAGGACAGCACCTCCGGCAGCGCCCCGCCGGAGAGCGTCGCCTGCACGCCCTGCCACCATTGCGCATCGAGCAGGTCCGCGTGGTACGCGACAAAATCCTTGCGCACGGCGGGATTGGTGAGCAGGAACGTCTCGAACTCCTCGGGGAAGATATCGTGCGCGCCGACGGGGTACCACACCTCGCTCGACATCTCGTCGTAGCCCGGAGGCGTCGGCGGGATGCGGCGAAAGCGGCAGTCGGTAACGTAGTCGATTTCGTCGTAGTCGTAGAACACCACCCGCCCGAAGCGGGTGACCCCGAAGTTCTTGAACAACAGGTCGCCGGCAAAGATGTTCACCGCGGCGAGCTGCCGCAGCGCGTCGCCATAGTCGCGGATCGCGCGCTCGCGCTGCCCAGGCGTGGCCCTCTCCAGGAACAGGTTGAGCGGCGTCATCCGGCGCTCGATGTACAGGTGCCTGACGACGATCGCGTCGCCGTCCTCCTCGACCGCGGACGAAGCCAGCGCCTTGAGCTCGGCGGTGAGCTCCGGCGCGAAGCGCGCCCGCGGAAAGGCGACGTCGGAGTATTCGAGCGTATCCGCCATGCGCCCGACACGATCGTGGTGCTTCACCAGGAAGTACTTCTCCTTCACCCTCTCCGGTGTGGTGTCCTTCGACGGCGCGATTTCGTCGCGGATCACCTTGAACACGTAGGGGTACGACGGCAGCGTAAACACCGCCATCACCAGTCCCTTGATGCCGGGCGCCAGGATGAACTGGTCGGTCGAGTGCTTGAGGTGATGCAGGAAGTCGCGAAAGAAGAGCGTCTTGCCCTGCTTCTGCAGTCCGACCATCGTGTAGAGCTCGGCCTCGGTGCGCACCGGCACCATGCTGTGCAGGAACTTCACGTACGCGGAGGGCACTTCCATATCGACCAGAAAATACGCGCGGTTGGCCGAGAACAGCAGCGCGATGTCGTCGGGATCGATGAGCAGCGCGTCGAAGTAGAGCCTGCCTTCCTCGTCGTGCTTGATCGGCACCACGAACGGCCAGACATGGTAGCCGTTGATGACGCGGCCGACGACGTACGCGGTCCGGTTACGGAAGAAAAGCGAGGACAGCACCTGGATCTGATGATTCGCCTCGAGTCGCAGCGGGCGCGGGAACCGGGCGCGGAACGCGCCCACGACGTTGCGCACGTCGCGACGGAAATCCGCGAAGCGGGTGTCCAGCCGGAAATCGAGCACGATGTCGACCAGCGCGTGGCGCAGCCCATGCTGGCGCGGGTAGTAAGAGCGGTACGACGGGGGATCGGCGTCGATATGCTCGGTCGACGCGGCCGGCCGGACGAACAGGCAGCGGTTATGAAAGTAGGTCCGGTGCAGGATCTTGCACGACACGGAGTTGAAGAATGTCTCCGCGCATTCGGGCTGCTTGTGGTCGATCAGCAGCCCGATGTAATCGCGCTTGACCTGCTCCCAGCGCGCCTCGTCGATCCGGTCGCAGCCGAACTCGCGCTCCAGCCGCGCCACGGTCTCGACGACACGACGATCGTAGAAGTCGATGCGATCCTGCGAGGTGTGCGCGATCGCCAGCCAGTTGCCGGCCTCGAAGTGGCTCTTGGCGGCGCGCGCGCAATCCCGAAACAACGCGTAATGGTGATTGAACCCTTCGAGGGTCGCCTGCGCGATCGGCTCCGGCTCTGCCGTCGAAGAGACGCCGATCGGGCGAGGGCGCGCGGCGGAGTGCAGCGGGGCGGGCGTGGGCGCGGGCATGGTCGAACTCTGGTTTCGAGTGTACTTCAGCCCGGGCGAGCACGCGACCGCGTGACGCTGCGCCGACGCGGGGGTAGAGTGACACGATGATGTTCGTCCGTCGAGCCGGCCGGGCGCCGGCGTCGTTGCGCTACGCGGTATTCCTGATGCCGATCGTGGTGATGCCGGCGCTGGCCGCGCCCGCCGCGGAGCAGATCTTCAAATGCACCGATGGCTCGGGGAGCGTCACCTATCAGAACGAGCCGTGTCCGAAGAACGTGAAGGCCGGCCGCGTCGAGATCTTCGACAACAGCTGGACCGCGGACCGGGTGGAGAGGGAAGCGGAATGGCGGCGCAACGCGACAGCGCATCGCGTAACGACCGGCATGCCGGTGCGGTGGGTGCGCGAGGCGCTCGGAGAACCAGCCGAGGTCCGTGACACGGCCACCGCCGGTGCGGCCGAAGTGTGGGTATACAGCTTTCCGGATCGCGGCGTTCAGGTCGGGATGCTCAATAATCAGGTGCTCTGGTTCCGCGAGACGCCGGTCGCTCCGCCCGTCGCGCGGGCTGCGCCGGAGGCCGATCGACCGGTAGCCGAACGCGCGCCGCCCGAACCGCAGGTGACGCGCGCCGCACCAGGTTCCGATCGCCCGTTGCCGGAATTGCCGATAACGCGGCTGGCGCCGCCAGTCCAGGACAGGATGCGCGACAACGCCGCCGCGCCGGCCGAAACATTGCGGCCGATGGCCGAAGCGGTGCCGCCGACGCCGGTCGCCCCGGCGGTCGCCTCGCCATCGCGCACGGTTTCACGCGGCCAGGATTGCAAGCAGGCGCTCGCCGATCTGGGCCCGCCCGATCGTCAGCGCGAGGTCCCGGCGATCGACGCGGGGAGCGACCCGGCCACCGAGTACTTCTACGAGCCCTCCGCCAACGCTGGCGCCGGCGCAACGCGCATGCGCATCGTGTGCGCCAACGGCAAGGTCGAGGGTGTGGATCGCGCCGTTGTCCGCTAAGGTTCCCTACGCTATTCCTTTTCTTCCTCGAGCTTCTTCTTCATCTCTTCGGTGTATTTGTTGTACTCGTCGATCGCTTTGTTCGCCGCGTCGGCGGCGGCCTTCGACCATACCTTGTTGTCTTCGACGTATTTCTTGATGCACTCTCCGTAGGTCTTGTTGTCGCGGTTGAACGCCTCGACCGCGCGGTTGTACGCGTCGGCTCGTTTTTCCATACGGCCCTCCTTGCTCGGATACTGGGGTGCGACGCAATTGTGCGGCGGGATCGCCGAACCCGGGGTCGAAGTCTGTGCGGGAGGTGGAGTTTGCGCAAGAACGGGTAGCGCGAGGGTGGCGATTGCGGCAAGCGCGCAGGTCAGCAAAGGGCGCAGGGTCATTGTCGGGCCTCGTGCGGGGAAAGAGGTGCATTTTAGCAGCCCCATCGTTGACTCGGCTCTACCTAGCGGATCAGCAACGCGGCGACCGCCGCCAGTCCCGTCACGACCAGGTCGCTCATCAGGTGCGGCACCGCAGTATCGGGCGGCGGTGGGGTCAGAAGCGCAGCCGCGAGACGGTCGACGTCGACGGTGTTGAGCCGCGTCTGCGCGGTATTGAGCGAATTCACCGTCTTGGCGACGGCGTCGGGATCGAGGATCGAAATGGGCGACCCGCAATACCGGCACGCCGAGTCGTGCTCCAGGTCGAGCGGCGCCCCGCAGTTGGAGCATTGGATCGTCCGCACCTTTGCCTTGAGCTCGGCCAGCTCGGTGCCGGTCACCGGCCGGACGAAGTTCTTTTCGAGCAGGAACTGAAAGAACGGCGTCAGGCGTCCGTGGCCGAACTCGCAGCGGAAATACGTGAAGTGCGTGGTGTGCTGCAGGTCGTGGGTGAGTGCCAGCCGCCCCTGACACCGGGGGCAATCGAGCAAGGCGGGGAGCGTGTTCCGCGTCGGGGCCTGTCGCTCGTGCAGGGCCCTGAAGACCTCAAGGATTCCCCCCGGGCTGAGCTGCAGACTCTCGAGCGCGTCGAACCAGATGACCTGGCAAGGAAAGCAGAAATCGAGAGCAACACCACCACCCTGCAGACGCTCGAATTCAAGCGTCTGCATTCCTGCCCCGCAACCGGGGCAGCTCGTCACCCGGTCACCATCGACCGGTGTTCAGGCGGTGCCGCGCCGCGATCCGACACCCCTGGAGTGACAATCAGGACTTGGTGGTTACCGGGCGGACCTGCGGGCAATTCACCCAATACCGCGCGCTCAGGGTCGGCTGCCACGCGCTCTCTATCCGCTGCATCAGAGCGTAGTCGCAGGTCGTATTGCTCTCGACTCTCTGGGCTGCCGGCACCGAAGCGCAGCCGGCGATCAGCGTTGCACCGCACAAAACGAGGACTATTCTCATGTTTCATCCCTCCTTTCGGCACTTGGACTATAGGCGCGAGCACCCGCGGCTACAAGCCCACCGGCGCTTCAATGCCACTGGTTCACTCTGAATCGAACATCCCGGCCGGACGCGATATTCCCGAAACAGCCCGGGGATTGCCTAGAGACTCGCGGCTGCGAATGTATTGCATTGTCGCAGGTCGCCCGACGCGAGGCCCACGCGGAACCATTTCACGCGTTGCGCCGACGAGCCGTGGGTGAACGATTCGGGAACCGCGTAGCCCCGCGCCTGTTGCTGCAGCCGGTCGTCGCCAACCGACGCCGCGGCAGCGATGCCCTGCTCGATATCGCGCGTGTCGAGCGCGCCGCGCTGTTGCGCCGAGTGCCCCCAGACACCCGCGAGACAGTCGGCCTGCAGCTCCTGGCGCACGGACAGCGCGTTGCGCATGCGCTCGGAGGCGTCGGCGCTTTTCTTCTCTACCTCGCGCATCAGGCCGAGCTGGTTCTGCACATGGTGACCGATTTCGTGTGCGATGACATAGGCGCGCGCGAAATCGCCCGGCGCACCGAAGCGTTGCGACAGGTCCTGGAAGAAGCGCAAGTCCAGATAGACGCGCTGGTCGCCGGGACAGTAGAACGGCCCCATCGCTGCGCTGGCGAACCCGCACGCCGAGCCGACCTGACCGCGGAAGAGCGTGAGCCTGGGCGGCTGGTAGCGTGCCCCGCGCCGCGCCAGCTCGGCGGTCCAGAAGTCCTCGGTGTCGCCCAGGATCGCGCGCACGAAGTCGCGCTGCGGATCGTTCGGCGCGGGCGCCGGGACGCCGGGCGGCACGCTCGTGGCCGGCGCCTGCACGGTCGGCGGAGCCCCAGACTCGAGCAGCGTCAGCACGTCGAGCGGGTTCTTGCCGAGGAGCAGGCTGATGACGACGACCGCGATCAGCGCGCCGCCGCCGAGCCGGAAGCCACCGCCCAGGCCGGATCCGCCGCCCGCGGGGGCGTCATCGACGTTATCGCTGCGGCGAAAATCATCCCAGCGCATGACTGCCTCCCTTCTGTTCCCGCCATTCTACTGCGGCCAATTCAACCGAGCTCGTCGATCGAGCGCGGCCAGCTCGATTTCAACAGCCGCGACAGCGCACGATCGGCGAGGATCGTCCCGCCGGTCTGGCAACGCGCGCAGTAGTTCGTCTCGTTCTCGGCATAGACGATGCGCTGCACGGGCGCGCCGCAGGCGGGGCAGGGCTGTCCATACTTTCCGTGCACCGCCATCTCGGGGCGAAACGCGGTGACTCCAGTCGGAAATCCGACGCCGGCCTCGGTGCGCAGGCGGACCGTCCATTCGGCGAGGACCTCGCGCACGGCACCATGCAGCCGCGCGATCTCTCCGGCCGTGAGCTTGCGCGTCATCGCGATCGGCGAGAGCCGTGCGCGATGCAGGATCTCGTCGGAATAGGCGTTGCCGATGCCGCTGAAGAGCCGGGGATCGGTCAGGGCGCGTTTGAGCGTATGGTTCTCCTGCAGCAGACGCTCGCCGAACGCCTCGACGCCGGCGTCCGTCGCTTCGAGCCCGCCCAGGTCGAACGCGGTGAGCGCCGCTTTGCCCTGGACGACGTGCAGCGACGCGCGCTTCTTCGTGCCCGCCTCGGTGAACGCGAGCATCCCGGACGGAAACTCGAGCAGCGCCAGCGTGATGCGTCCGGGCGGCTTCTTCCCAGGCTCGAGCCAGCGCAGCCGGCCGGCGATCATGAGGTGGATGACGAGGAACAGATCGCCTTCGAGCGCCAGGACGATCCGCTTGCCGAGACGGTGCACGGCGTTCACGCGTTGGCCTTCGGCGGCCGAAAGTGGCGGAACCGCAGTGCGGAGGACGAACGGACTCAGCAGGCGTACACGCTCGAGCCGCGCGCCGACGATGCGTCGGGCGAGGCTCTCGACGTAAATGACGACGTCCGGCAGCTCCGGCATCTCTTGCGCCCGCGGCTAGACGACCCCCAAAGCCCCGAGAACCGCGGCCACACCCAGCATCCACAGCGGGTGCAGCCGCGTCGAGAGCGCGAGCACGAGCGTCGCGCCGGTGATCGCATACGCGCTCCACGACTGGTCGACTGTGCGCGTCAGCACGTAGCCCGAGGCGAGAATGAGCCCGACGGTCACCGGCGCGAGCCCGCGCTGGATCGCGATTCGCCACGGCGCATCGCGAAAACGCTCCCAGGCGTGCGCGACCGCGTAGGTGAGCAGCGACGAAGGGCCGGACATCGCGAGCATCGCCACCACGCCGCCGACCACGCCCGCAACCTTCCAGCCGATCAGGCTTACGATGAGCACATTCGGACCGGGTGCGGCCTGCGACAGCGCGAAGAGCTGCGCGAAGTCCGCATCGGTCATCCAGTGTTCGGTCTCGACCACGCGCAGGTGGATCTCGGGGAGCACCGCGTTGGCCCCGCCGATCGACAGCAGCGAGAGCACCAGGAACTGCGCGCAGAGCTCCAACAGCACCGGAGGGATCATCGGCGGGTCCGCCAGGCGATTCCGAACGACAGCGGGCAGACCGCCGCGAGCACCCAAAGCAGCGGCACGCGGAGGAGCGCAATGCCGACGAAAGCGACGATGCACACGCCGACCTGCCAGGCCGACTCCTTGATCGGGCGGGCGAGCTTGAGCGCGGTGGCGATGATGAGGCCGGACGCGGACGCCGACACGCCGCTGCACGCACTGCGCACCGCGTCGATCTGCGCATATTGCGCGTAGAGCGTGGCCAGGGCGAGCACGACGACCAGCGGCATCAGCATCAGCCCCACGCTGGCGGCGACCGCCCCCAGCACGCCCTGGAAGCGGCGGCCGATGATGATCGAGACGTTGACGATGTTCGGACCGGGGAGGAACTGCGAGAGCGAAAGCACGTCGAGGAATTCGGCTTCGCTGAGCCAGCGCCGCTGCTCGACGATCATGCGACGCGCGAAGGGCAGGACCCCGCCGAAGCCGGACAATCCCACCTTGAGGAAGCCCACGAAGAGCGTGGAAGTGCTGACCGAAACGACGGCGGGCGTTGCGGCGGAGTCGCTCATCGCTGTGATGATAGGCGATGAGGCTGGACGCGGCCAGCGCCTACTTCACGCGCTCGTAGTGCAGCAGCCAGGCGAGAGTCCAGTCGGTTCCCTCGCGCGAAGACTCCCAACGCCAGTCGAATCGGTCGGCAGCGATATTCTCGAACACCATGCGCTGGCGGATCTTCTCGCCATTGGCGTCGATGCCTTCGCGGGCGAGGATCATTCTGCCTTCCTTGAACTCGCCAACGAAATCGAGGTAGCTCCCTTGGTTGTCGACCCAGGTCTGCAGCCACCGTTTTTGGCGCGGGCTCCACGTCGAGACGCTGCGGCCGATCAGCGGCTGCGTCTGGTCAGTCGCAAAATTCTCTTCGATGACGCAGCCGTCGAGGATCTTCGTGATGCGATTACGGCCTGTGCCGGCGACCTGACCGCCGGGTGTCGCATCCCAGCGCACTTTCCAGTCTCCGAGCCAGAAATCGAACTGCTTCGACTCGGGCGCGGGGCAGGGCGCCGGGGCCGGCTGCGCGGACGCGGAGAGCGAGAGCGCGATTGCGAACCAGGCCAGGTCGATGACGCGACGCACGCAGATCCTCCGACAAGTCGGACGCCGCGATTGTAGCCGGTCGCCGCCGGGGGTCACTTGCGGAGCAGCCACAGGATCAGGCTGACCAGCGCCGAGACGATCAGTCCCGAAGTGAGAGGAAAGTAGAAGGTGAAACCGTCGCGCACGAACCGGAAGTCACCTGGCAGCCGCCCGAATCCCAGCTTCGCGGCCCATGGCCAGGCGAGGCCCAGCAGAACGAGGATGACCCCGAGAGTGATCAGAAATCGCGGCATGTCACGTCGCGCGCGGGGCCGCGATGGCGGGCTACGCGGTCCGGGCCGCCAACAGGACGCGCCGGCGCTCGAGGCTTTCCCGGGGCCAATATTGGTCGCGATCGTAGTATTCGGCGACCGCCGGCATCCCCGGCGGAAGCACGACCCATGGCTGCTTCGACGCCGTGAAGATGTGGATGTCGGGCGGCAGCCGATCCGGCTCCTCGAGTGTCCCGACCCGCACGAAGCGCACCGCGTCGCCTGCGCCGGCGTAATTGCTCCACAACGCGACGCGACAAGCGGGGCAGCGGCTGATCTTCTGCCCCTTGCCGCTATTCGACGGCGTGTCGACCACTTCCGGCACGCCTTTAAGCAACACCACGCGATCGGCTTCGATCATCGCGTTGAGCGCGAACGACGCCCCGGTCTCGCGCTGGCACCAGCGACAATGACAGCAGTGTACGAAAAGCGGCTTGCTCGTCATCCGATAGCGCACGGCGCCGCAGGTGCATTTGCCTTCCAGTGAAAATGCCGCGTCGGAGGCCATCCTGATCGCTCCTTAATCGAGTTGGTCGGCTCGAGGAAAGTATAGCTCCCGCACGGCACACCGCCCATGCGCTTTAGGATTGCGCCGGCTGCCGGTAGATGAACGCTGTGATCGACGCCAGGATCAGCGTCAGGACGCCGTCGAACACGATCTGCTTCGCGACGGTTGCACCCGGCATCGGCTGCACGACATAGTAGATGAGGTAGGTCGGCACGATCGTCAGCAACGCGACTGCCACGCCGAAGCGGATGCCCTGCGGCAACCAGGGCTTGGCTTCGACGCCCCGCGCATAGATCCAGACCAGCGCGCTGGAGAGGAGCACGTGCGCGAGGACCATCAGCGGCATGTATTGCTGCGCGTCGGCCTCCGGCCGGAAGAGGTTCGTGAGCTTCGCGTAGTCGTCGTGCAGCAGCACGCCGTGCACGACGAAGCTGCCGGCGAACCAAACGACGAAGATCGCGATCCAGGCGATGATGAATTTCTTGTTCATGGTTCCTCCTTGGTTTTTTCGACAACGCTCTCTACGTAGAACGACTTGATACCGCAGGTCGAGCAGAAAAGGTGCTTCGCGGTTCCGGTGTTGAATGTGTAGGTCGTCAGGGATTCTTCGCCCTGGAGCAGTCTAAAGCGCGACTTGGGCACGATGAGGTGCAGAAACCCCGACTTGGAGCAGATGGAGCAATTGCAATCGGCGACCTCGAGGCTGGCCGGCGCGAGGACCTCGAATCGAACCCGGCCGCAATGACAACCGCCTGTGTGCAGGACCATGAGCGTACCTATGCGCGCTAAGAGAGACTGTTCAATGCGTCGGACTTCAAGTGATACGCTGTCACGAGCGCGCGGGGGATGATTGCCCCTGAAACAACCAGACCGTCTGTATGAGATCAGAGGATACCTCGTAAATCGCCAGCGCTTCGATGGGGTCCTGCCGAATGCCCCGTACCCGTTCGTGATCGATGACCTTGTTGCCCGGAACGATGCGGGCAAGAATGTCGGCATGAAGCGCGGGAACGCTGAATCGCGCCCCGTACACCTCGGCGAGCTGCGCCTTTCCGGAGATCGCAGGCTCTGCCGCAGGCAGGCGAAAGATCCTGATGTCGTCGGCGTAGGTCGCGACGAACCGGTCGAGGTCACGCGCGTTGTACGCCTCGAGCTGCCGCTGGACGATGTCGGCGGCGTTCATATTGCACCTTCTCCGCGGGTCTTCATGCCAGCAGCCTCCACCCGAGACCAGGCGCCAATCTGGTAAGTCCCTACGATCACGCTCGACAGAGCGATCGCTTCGTCTCGCATCCGCGCGAGGAGCGTGTCCAGCCCGACATCGGCAGCGGTCGCCACGCCCAGGCGCTCCATTTCGGGAAGCAGCGTGGCCACCAGATTCGCCGCCAACCGCAGAAGGTCCAGACCGTTCGCTCCTCCACCGACAAGCGCTTCCAGTCGCATCCGGGGTGGCGGCAGGCCGGCGGCAACGAACGTCGAATACAGCTTGATGCCCATCCGTGTCTCGGTGCCGTGCAAGCGCAGTGTCTCGCGGCCCCAGCGACAGCAGCGATCGAAGGTCGGCGCCGGCGGAAACGACGCCACGCCGCCCCAATCGATCTCGTGGAAGACGACCACGCCCCCCGGTCGCACTTGCGCGGCAAGCTTGCGCAGCATCGCGGCAGGGTTTTGCTGAAACTGAAGGACGTAGCGGCCAACCACCGCATCGAAGGGCCGCTCGAACGTCATCTCCGCGGGATCGCCCACGCGGAACGACACGTTGCGCAGCGATCGAGCCGCCGCTCGCCTTCGTGCGGTTTCGAGAGCCGCCGCAACCCGGTCCGCGCCGACAACTTCACCCGAGTCGCCGACCAGGTCCGCAACGAGGAACGCGACGTCGCCGGCGCCGCTGCCGACGTCCAACACTCGGATGCCGGGGCCGACCCCCGCGTCGTGAAAGAAGCGCCGCGTGACCGGGTCGATCAGGCGTGCCTGAGCCTGCAGTCGATCGAGCTCCCGCTCGGAATGGCCGAGAAGGTACTCCGAAGCGAGTCCAGGATCGGGGGTCGAACCACTCATCGGTCAGTGGTGAGCGAGCTCATTGGTGTACCCCCACGCTTGCGGCCTCATTGCCAATTCGGCCGCTGCGCTGCCCCCGGAGGGGGCGCAATTCGCGCCTTGGGGCGGCCCTGCGGCGCTCATGTGGGCTCGACATCTATAAGCGATGTCCCAGTCACGGCGCCGGCTTGATGTTGACGAGGACATTCGTCGCAAAAATCGCGAGCCCGATGAGCACGGTGATGGCCGAGACCACCGCGACCGGAACGATCGCCTCGCGACCGGTAAGCACCAGACCAAGCGCCACCATGAACACCGGCAAGCCGAGATTGTGGAGCCAGAAATGAATGCGTGCCAGCCGAGTGGTCGAGGCCGCGGGGTACAAGTGGTATACGACCCCGGCGAGCGCGAGCGACGCCCAGCCAAGCAGCAACAGATGGGCGTGGACCGGGACCAGCGCAAAGTTCTGGGCGATACCCATGCCCAAGCCGAGAAGCGCACCGATGAAAAGGTAGACGACGGCGATCTTGAGGAATCTCAGTCCCATGCAAAGGCTCCTTGGCGATAGTTGAGCGTCTGGCAAATTGCGGCAACCGCGCGCGCTTTCCGGAAATGGTCGTCGGGCGGTCCTGGCGCACCGATAACGTGCCGTTACTCGGAGCCGCGCGCCGTGACCGCGGGAGTGGCACGCGGGGTGGATTCGGCCTGCCGCTCGGCGCGGATAAACGAGTCCAGGTAAGTGATTCTGTTGTTCGCGAGCAGTTGGCGAAATTGAGCGTGCCCGGCTTTTTCGTTCGTTTGCGCCTGCGCGAGCTCCGATTCGTAGGCCTGGGCGCGGCTCAGACGAAACAGCTTGTCGAGGTCCTCGCGCGGCGGCGTTGGTCGCGGGCTCGAGTCCCGGTCGTAATGCCGCAGCAACAGTTGCAGCGCCAGCTCGATGCTGGGCTGCCGGTCACAAAGATCGAACGACAAGTGAAGCGAGTACGGCGAGAGCGTTTCGACCCGATGGGGTGTGAAATTGCGCAGGTACAGGACGTCGCCCGGCCGCATCACGACCTCCGCCTCGACCGGCCCCACCTGCGTGTCATCGAGATCGGCGAGATTGATGCGGCGCGGAGGCTGGCGCCGATGAATTCGCCAGCGCTTCTCACCGGCGAGATGAATGACCAGCACGTCGTCGGTATCCAGATGGCCGCGATAGGCCTCGTTGCCACGCTGCGAGAAGAAAACCGTCGCGTTGGAAAACGTCGCAGGACGGGCGCGGTCGAGCGCCGCGGCCAGCGTATTGATCTCGGGTTCGAGGATGTCGAGCCCTTCGAGAACGCAAGCCGCCCCGTTCTCGAGATGCTGCTGCAGCACGTTGAGGTCGACGAATTCGATCTTTCTCTTCTGGACTGTCTTGTAGACGCGCGCGCTCGCCAGGTCCACAGGCTTGCCGGCTTGAAAAAGATTCAGGTAGTTGAGATCGACCAGTGGATTGTCGAGGTGGTGGCGCAAACGCTCCATCGAAAACAACTGCTGATCGGGCACCAGATTCGGACGGTGGAGGTGACTGACCTCAGGCGGTGCGGCGAGTCCTTCCTTGAAATAGAAGTCGCGAATGCGGCGCTGAACGGGCGAGAGTTCCATCGGAGTGAGTTGCCGAAACCGGTGTTGAGAAGGCGTTACGTGCGATGTCCGACGCTCGATTGCAACGCGATTCTAGCAGGAGAACGAGAAGACGCGATCATTGGCCTCGACCTCGCCATGCGGATAGAGTACGGGTGGCACCTCGTTGAAACCCAGGCGCGTCAGCAACCGGATGGAGCGCGTGTTCTTCGGATCGACCGTCGCGAAAAGCTCGGTCACCCGGCGCTCGTCCGCGATATACGGAATCGCGGCGCGGCACGCTTCGAAGGCCACGCCACGACCCCAACATTCGGGGGCCAGAACAAACGCGAAATCCCCGGTGCGTGCCGGGTAGATCGTGGCTTGCACGAAGCCCACGCATCGTCCGGACGCGAGCCGTATGATCCAATTGAGCCACAGTTGACGGCCATCGGCCGATGTTCCCCCTGCGAGCTTGGCGTAACGTTCTCGTAGCGCGGCAACCGACAAAGGCGGGGCACCCGGCATGTAGTCGTATAGCGCGGGTGACGACAGGGATTCGAACATCTCCTCGGCGTGGGCGACCGTCAGCGGCTCGAGGCGCAGCGTTTTCGATTCGATTGGGTACATCATGACACTGTTGCGTGCCGCGCGACCTGGACAGCGCTCCGGCTATCGAAGGCAATTCAGTATTTCCGGTTTGGTCGGCTTGGTCAACCAAGCCAATCCTTCCGCTGGTCCAGTCGCGCCAACCGGTGCTAACCTGCCTCGGCACGCCTTTCGTGGCGTGGGTTCCCAGTTCGTGATCGCTCGAGGGAGAGGAACGATGAAGCTCTACGATGTCGAACTGTGCGGCAATCCGAAATTCGTCATTCCGACGCGACCCGGGTCGAGGAAGCGGACTCTGGCGACGCGGGGCAGCATTGCGGCCCTGGCATTGCTTCTGCTGCTCGCCGGCTGTCAGCAGGCGACGAGGCTGGGCTCCGCCACAGCCCCGCCTGCGGGACCCACGAACTGGGATGCGTACGTCGGCGAGTTTCTCGAGTCGTACTTCGTCGCCCAGCCGGACCTTGCCGTATGGACGGGTCGTCACGAGTTCGACGGAAAGCTTCCCGATTGGAGCGCGGCTGGAATCAAGCGCGAAATACAGCGCCTGCACGCGGAGCGCGACCGCGGCGCCGCCTTCCCGAACGATGCGCTCGATGCAAGGCAGCGGTTCGAGCGCGATTACTTGATCGCCATCATCGACGGCGACCTCTTCTGGCAGGAGTCACTCGAGTGGCCGTTCCGCAGCCCAACCTTTTACGACCTGGAGCCGGACGTGTACGTCACGCGCGAGTACGCTCCGCTCCCGGAGCGCTTGCGGGCCTACACCCGATATGCCAGATCGATTCCCGTTGCAGCCGAGCAGATTCGCGCGAATCTGCGCACGCCGCTGCCTCGGACCTACGTCCAGGTGGGGCACACCATCTTCGGAGGGCTTGCGGAGTTTTACGAACAGGACGTCCCCGGCGTTTTTGAAGCGGTCGCCGATGCGAAGCTGCAAGCCGAGTTTCGCGCGGCCAACGCCGACGCGATCAAGGCCGTGAAGGATCTCGACGCGTGGTTCGCGCAGCAGGAAGCGAGCGCGGTGGACACGTTCGCCCTGGGTGCCGACAAGTTCGCCGAGATGCTGCGGGCCACCGAGCGCGTGGACGTCCCGCTTGCGCAGCTCAAAGGAATCGCTGAACGCGATCTGCAGCGCAATCTTGCAGCCCTTGGCGAGTCCTGCGCTGCGTTCGCCGGCGGACAGACTATTGCAGTGTGCGTCGCACGGATGCAGGCGAACAAGGCGCCGGGCTCGCCGCTGGACACCGCGCGGACCCAGCTAGCGGGGCTGAGAGCGTTCATCGAGAAAAGGCGGCTGGTCAGCATCCCGGGATTGGAACAGGCTCACGTGCAGGAATCTCCGCCGTACGCGCGCTGGAATGCCGCTCAAATCAGAATTCCGGGCCCCTATGAAAAGAATCTCCCTTCGATCTACCAGATCGCTCCACCTGACCCGAAGTGGACCCAGGTGGAGCGGGACGCGTACATTCCCGGACGGGCAGATCTGCTTTTCACCTCCGTGCACGAGGTGTGGCCCGGCCACTTCCTGCAGTTCATGCACGCGAGACGATCATCGTCCAAGTTGGGCCAGGTCTTTGTGAGCTATGCATTCAGCGAAGGTTGGGCGCATTACTCCGAAGAGATGATGTGGGAGGCCGGCCTTGGCGACGGGGACCCGGAGACCCATATCGGACAGCTGGTCAATGCTCTGCTCAGGAACGTACGTCTGCTCTCGGCGATCGGACTGCATACCGGAACGATGACGGTTGCCGAATCGGAGAGAATGTTTCGCGACCAAGCTTATCTGAATCCCGCGGGCGCCCGCCAGCAGGCCGCGCGCGGCACGTTCGATCCCGGATACGGCAACTACACCCTGGGGAAACTGATGATCAGGAAGCTGCGCGAGGACTGGACCGCCACGCGCGGTGGGCGCGCAGCGTGGAAGGATTTCCACGACGAGCTGCTCAAGCACGGTTCGCCGCCGCTGCCGCTGGTGCGCAAGGCCATGCTCGGCGGCGACGGAGGGCCGCTTTTCTAGAGCGTCATTTCGCCGCCTGCGGAGCGATTTGCAACAGCTCCACCAACGACTGTTTCCAGAATTTCGCCTGTCCCGTGGTGCCGTGGCCGGCGGTCTGGTCGCTGGCGGGGATCAGCAGGACGCGGCCGTTTTTCACGCGCTTGATCTCGCGATCAAGTACTCCCAGCTCCGGCGGGTTGCGCTCGTCATCCGCCGAATTGATCGCCAACAGTACCGCCTGGATTCGCTCCAGTCCCGGCGAAGGGTTGTAATCGCGCGATGAGTCCCACTGGTAAAGGTGGTCGTTGGCATCGCCGTTGAACGGCGCGCCCAGGCGCTGATCGAGCACCTGGTCGGCTTTTTCGCGGGTTGGCGCAGTCTTGTACAGCGCCTGACTCCCGCCGTTGGTGGCGACGCCGAAGAACACCGAGGCGAACTGCAGGCTGCGCGGCTGCTTGGTGTAGTTGCCGTTCATCCATTCCGGATCGTTGCGGATCGAGTCGATGATCAGCCGGCGCAGCATCCAGTTGCGGCTGGACATTTCGGTCGGTAACGAAGCCATCGGTACCGCAATGTCCATGAAGTCCGGATATTTCTCGGCCCAGATCCAGGTCTGCATGCCACCCATCGAATTCCCCAGCACCAGCCGCAAATGGCGCACCCGCAAATGCTCCTTGACCAGTCGGTATTGGGCGTCGACCATGTCGTCGTAGTTGTACTTCGGAAAGCTCGCGCGCAGACCGTCCGAAGGCTTGCTCGATTTTCCCGTGCCGATGGCGTCCGTCAGGATGATGTAGTAGCGGTTGGCATCCAGCGGCTGCCCGGGTCCGAAGAGCTCGCCGGCAAACGCCGGTGTGAGCATGCCCGCGCCCGATCCGGTCGTGCCGTGCAGGATCAGCACCGGCTCGCCACCGGGCGCGCCCACCGTGGCGTAATGGAGGCGCAGTTCGGGGAGCATCTCGCCGGTGTGAAAACGGAAATCGCGCACCACCCAATCGCCTTCCTTGGGCGCAGGGTAGTCGGACGCTGATCCCGGAAGGGCCGTCAGAATGAATGCCAGACCCAACATCGTCCGACCCCAAATCTTGATGAACTTCATGTCGATCTCCTCCGTTGTCTACCGTTATTTTGTGCCAGTCGATAAGACCCTTGGAACTTGCCGGATCAGCGCGTTTCCTTCCAATGCTTGAGGAGAATCACGAACGTGATGTAATGCGTCACCAGTAACGCCGGAACCCAGAAGGCGGGTATCCAGTAGGCAGGGCCCATGTACGGGGCCGCGCCGTAGAGCGTCGCCAGCGCGATTGCCACGCCGAGATCGAGCGTACCTTCCACGTTGAAGATCCATACGAGGGCGCGCGCACCCTTCCAGTTCGTCGCTACGGCCGGAATCGCCGACAGCGCCAGCAGCGCGGCCAACAGGTCGCCGAATGCTGCGGGATACGCAAAGGGCATCGGGATGCCGGCGTACGTGGCGCCGGGTGCCAGGAACATCAGTCCCAAGTGCCGGGTTGAATGCAGCAGCAGGATCGGGAGGAGCACGGTCCTGGGGCTCAGCTCCTGGAGCCTCGGTAGCACATAGAGCTTCGCGGCGATCCCGAAGACGAGAGTGCTGAAAAGCAGATTCACGGTGAGAATGTTCATGGCGCGGCTCTTCAATCGGCTAACGTATCGCTTCGCTTGGCGCCGATGAAACGCAGCACGGTTGGCGCTTCTCGTTGACGTGACCGTCAGGCACTTGAATCCTCATCGGGCGCCAGTCGATAGATGACGTAATAGACCAATCCCACCAGGACGCTGCCGCCGATGATATTGCCCAGTATTACCGGCACGAGGTTGCCGAAGAACCCGAGCCAGGTCACGGCATGGGCGCCCGGTGCGCTGTCCCCGAAGGTCTCCAGCAACATGGCGAAAGGGATGAGGTACATGTTGGCAACGCTGTGCTCGAAGCCGGCGGCAACGAACGCGGATATCGGAAAGACAATGGCCACCGCCTTGTCGATGACGCTCCGTCCCGCAAAGGCCATCCATACCGCCATGCAGACCAGGACATTGCAGAGCACGCCCTTGAAGAAAGCTGTCGAGAAGGGCAGCGCGACCTTGGCTGCGGCAATCCGCACGTATTCCTGGGCAATCGCACCGTCGTTCATTTCAGCATGTCGGGAGAGAAAAACCAGCACCGCCAAGCCGGTTGCGCCGATGAAATTGCCGGCGCAAACGATCGCCCAGTTCCGCAGCAAGTCGCGAGTGCTGATCTTTCCGTCGGCCCAGGCCATCGCCAGGAGATTATTCCCGGTGAACAGCTCCGCGCCAGCGACGACAACGAGGATCAGCCCCAGGGAAAATGCCACGCCACCGAGTGCCTGTCTGGCAGCAAACCCCAGGGAAGGATCGGATTTGACGATCACGAAGTACAACGCCCCCAGACCGATGAAGGCTCCGGCCAAGATACTCAGCATCAACATCGAGAGTAGCGGCAGACGGGCCTTGGCCACGCCGATTGTCTCGACCTTCGCGGCGATTTCGCTGGAGGAGAAAGCATCGAAGCCGAAGATTTCGGACATGGGCGCCCTAGGTAAGGTCGAGGAAATCAGGAAACCGGCCCGGCACAGCATACGCCCACCTTTCGTCTGCCGGCTATCGCTCGAGGCAGACGACCGAAGCCATGACTCCCGGTTACGCCGCTACGCTAGAGGACGGATGTGGCGCCGTTGCGGCAGGTGTCCGACCATTGACTCCGCTGCCACCGAAGGAAACAATCGCTGCTAGGCCGACGCATCACGATGGCCGATCACGAGGAACAATCCCGATGTCGCTGACCACCCCGGCTGCACGCCGCGACCAGTCCTTCCACCTGCACCCGGCGACGAACCTGCGAACGGTGCAGCGGGACGGACCGCTCGTCATCACCCGCGGCGAAGGCGTTTACGTCTACGACGATGAAGGCCGCCGCTATCTCGAGGGGATGTCCGGGTTGTGGTGCGCGTCGCTCGGCTTTTCCGAGCGTCGGCTCGCCGAGGCTGCGTACCGCCAGATGTGCGAGCTTCCGTTCTATCACAGCTTTGCGGGGAAGGTCCCGGCGATCGCCACCGAGCTCGCCGAGCGGTTGATCCGCATGGCGCCCGCGGGCATGGGCAAGGCGCTGTTCGCGAACTCGGGTTCCGAGGCGAACGACACCGCCATCAAGCTGGCGTGGTACGTCAACAATGCGCTAGGGCGACCGCAGAAGAAAAAGATCATTTCGCGACAACGGGCGTACCACGGCGTGACGATCGCCACCGCGAGTCTCACGGGGCTGGCCTTCGCGCACGAGGATTTCGATCTGCCGATCGCGCGCATCCTGCACACGGACTGCCCGCATTACTACCGCGGTGCGCAGCCCGGAGAGAGCGAGGAAGCATTCGCCGCGCGGCTCGCCGCCAGTCTAGAGCAGCTGATCCTGCGCGAGGGCCCGGACACCGTCGCGGCGTTCTTCGCCGAACCGGTGATGGGGGCGGGCGGAGTGATCGTGCCACCCGCCACCTACTTCGATCGCGTTCAGCCGATCCTGAAAAAATACGACATCCTGTTCGTCGTCGACGAAGTGATCTGCGGTTTCGGCCGCACCGGCAACATGTTCGGCACGCAAACCTTCGATCTCAAGCCCGACATCATCACGCTGGCAAAGGCGCTCTCCGCCGGATACCTGCCAATCTCGGCCAGTCTCGTGACGAATGCGCTGTACGACATCCTGCTTGCGCAAAGCGACAAGCTCGGCATCTTCGGACACGGCTACACCTACTCCTCGCATCCGGTGCCGGCCGCGGTCGCGCTCGAGACGCTGAAGATCTACGAGGAGCGCGACATCGTCGGTGAGGTGCGGCGCGTCGGGCCGCGAATGCAGGCCGGCATCCGCAGCTATGCCGACCATTCGCTCATCGGCGAGGCGCGCGGCATCGGGCTTATCGGCGCAGTCGAGCTGGTCCGCGACAAGGCGACCAGGCAGAGCTTCGACCCGAAGGCCGGTATTGCCGCGTATCTCGTACGCCGCGCCCAGCATCACGGGGCGATATTGCGCAACATGCCCGGCGACGTTGTCGCCTTCAGCCCGCCGCTGATCATCAGCGAGACCGAGATCGACGAGATGATGGCCTGCTTCGGCCGGGCGCTCGACGATACGTGGGCGATGGTGAAGGAAAAGCAGCTGGTATGAGCGCCGCCGAGCTATCCCACGGCGCGGGCGCCCCCGCTTTTGGGGGCAGCGCAGCGGCCGAATTGGCCAATGAGGCTGCAAGCGTGGGGGTCCACTAATGAGCGCTGCGGACGGTGCACGTATGAGTACTGCCGAGCCGATCGTCCGCTTCGTCGGGATCGGCAAGACCTACGATGGCGTGCTCCGCGTCGTCGAGGCGCTCGATCTCGACGTCGAGCGCGGCGAGTTCCTGACCCTGCTCGGACCTTCGGGTTCGGGCAAGACGACAACGCTGATGCTCCTCGCCGGCTTCGAAACCCCTACCGCCGGCGAAATCCTGCTCGAGGGCAAGCCTCTGTCGCGCGTTCCGCCCTATCAGCGCAACATCGGCATGGTATTCCAGAATTACGCGCTGTTTCCGCACATGACCATCGCCGAGAACATCGCCTTTCCCCTGTCGGTGCGCGGTATGCCAGCGGGCGACATCGCGACGCGCGTCGAACGCGCGCTCGGTATGGTGCAGCTCGGCGGCCTCGGAAAAAGGCGGCCGGCACAACTCTCCGGCGGCCAGCAGCAACGCGTCGCGGTGGCTCGCGCGCTGGTGTTCGAGCCGAAGCTGATCCTCATGGACGAGCCGCTGGGCGCGCTGGACAAGCAGTTGCGCGAGCAGATGCAGCTCGAGATCCGCCAGCTGCATCAGCGTCTCGGGGTGACCATGGTGTACGTCACCCACGATCAGGCCGAAGCGCTCACGCTGTCGGATCGCATCGCCGTGTTTCACCGCGGCAGAATCGAGCAGCTCGACACACCCGAGCAGATGTACGAATACCCGAAGAACGCGTTCGTGGCGCGTTTCATCGGCGAGAACAACCGGCTCGACGGCACCTTGGAGGCCGTGGCCAACGGCCGCTGCACCATCCGCACTGGCGTCGGCGACGCTCCGATCGACGGGACGCTGGTCGAATCGGTAGCGAACGGTGGCGCGGTCACCGTATCGCTGCGACCGGAGCGGGTGCAAATCCGCGCGGCGGGGCATACAATCGACGGACATCCCGGCTGCCGTCTGGCGGGCTCGCTGCAGGAGATCATCTACCTCGGCGATCACGTCCGCGCCCGGGTCGCGCTGACCGGCAATGGAGAATTCATGGTGAAGCGCCCCATTTCCGAGGCGCATACGCTGCCGCACATCGGTGCGGCGGTGGAGGTGTTCTGGACGCCCGAACATTGTCGGGCGTTCGCGCAGGAGACGTAGCGCTAACGAAGCTCTAGTTACCCGTTCGCCCTGAGCCTGTCGAAGGGCGGCGCGCGAGTCCGTTCATGGTTCGACAAGCTCACCACGAACGGGCCTACGTAGATTCACGTCTTATCGGAGGAGGCTCTCATGCAAAGCAAGAGTATCTGGATGCTGGCGCTCGCTGCGGCGGCGCTCGTGTTGACCACGGCGGCGCCGGCGCGGGACCTGACGGTCGTCTCGTGGGGCGGTGCGTATCAGGACGCGCAGCGCGACGTGTACTTCAAGCCGTTCATGGAAAAGACCAAGATCAAGATGGCGGAGGAAAACTGGGACGGCGGCGTCGGCACGCTGCGGGCCAAGATCCAGGGCGGCAACAACAACTGGGATGTGGTCCAGGTCGAATCGGAGGAGCTCCTGATCGGTTGTGAGGAAGGACTCTACGAAAAGCTCGACTGGACCAAGCTCGGCGGCAAGGACAAATACCTGCCCGACGCGGTCAACGACTGCGGCGTGGGCGCCATCGTGTACAGCTTCATCCTCGCCTACGATGGCGACAAGGTGAAGGGCGACGCGCCGAAGTCCTGGGCCGATTTCTGGAACGTGCAGAAATGGCCGGGCAAGCGCGCCCTGCGCAAGGGGCCGAAGACGACGCTGGAGATCGCGCTCATGGCCGACGGCGTCGCGCCCAAGGACGTCTACAAGACGCTCGCCACCAGCGAGGGCGTCGAGCGCGCGTTCAAGAAGCTCGATCAGCTCAAGGCGAACCTGGTGTGGTGGGAGAAAGGCTCGCAACCACCGCAACTGCTGGCGTCCGGCGAAGTCGCTATGACCGACGCTTACAACGGCCGGATCGCCGCGGCGAACGACAAGGACAAGAAAAACTTCAAGATCGCGTGGACCAACAATCTCTACACGATCGACTCGTGGGTGATCATGAAAGGCTCGCCGAACAAGGCGCAGGCCGAGACGTACCTGCAGTTCGTCAACGATCCGCAGAACCAGAAGAACCTGCCGCCGAAGATTCCCTACGGCCCGACCACCAAGGCGGCCACACCGCTGATCGACAAGAACGTGCTGCCGAACCTCGCCACCGCCCCGGAGAACATCGCCTCGGCACTGTACATCAACGACAAGTTCTGGCTGGAGAACCTGGACAAGTTGAACCAGCGCTTCAACGCCTGGGTCGCCAAATAAACGGCTGACAGGCGAGGGAGCGATGCTACGCGGCGCGGCGGCGTCGCTCCATTCCGCGCTGGCGGGCGTCGACAACGACCCCGATCATCTTCGCCGCGCGCTCAGGAAGAGCCGTCGCCGCGACCAGCTGCGCGCGGCGGCCCTCGTCCTGCCGCTCTTCGTCTTCCTCGCGGCATGCTTCGTCCTGCCGATCGGCGCGATGCTCTCGCGCGGCGTCATCGACACCGACATCGCGCGCATCCTGCCGGACGTTACGGCGGCGCTGAAGAGCTGGGACGGACGTGACCTTCCGCCGGAGTCCGCTTACGCCGCGCTGATCTCGGATATTCGGGCGGCGCGCGAAGCGGGCATGCTGGCGAGCGCGGCGACGCGACTCAATTACGACGTTCCCGGGTTTCGCACGCTGCTCTTCGCCACGGGTCGGCAGCTTCCGTCCGAGCTGGTGGGATCGGCGCGCGACGCGTTGATTGGCATCGATCCTAAATGGGGCGAGCGCGAGACCTGGACGGTGATCCGCCGCGCCGGCGGTCCCGTCACCGACTTCTATTTGCTGGGCGCGCTCGACCTGCGTCGCGACGTCGACAATTCGGTCACCGGCGCGCCGGCCGAGCAGCGGGTGTTTCGCGATGTGCTGGGGCGCACGCTGTGGATCTCGGCGGTGGTGACATTGCTCTGTCTCGTGCTCGGCTATCCGGTCGCCTACGTCATCGCTGCGCAGCCGCCGGGACGCGCAACCATACTGCTGTTCCTGGTGCTGCTGCCGTTCTGGACCTCGCTCCTGGTGCGTACCGCCGCTTGGGTCGTGCTGTTGCAGAGAGAGGGCGTGCTGAACAGCCTGTTCCTGTCGCTCGGGCTCGTGCATGAGCCCCTGAAGATGATCTTCAACCGCTTCGCGGTGTACGTGGCGATGGTGCACGTGCTGCTACCCTTCATGGTGCTGCCGCTGTACAGCGTGATGCGCGGCATTCCATCTTCGTATGTCCGAGCTGCGTCGTCGCTGGGCGCGCAGCCGTTCACCGCCTTCCGCCGGGTCTACCTGCCGCAGACGCTTCCCGGCATCGGCGCCGGCTGCCTGATGGTGTTCATCCAGGCGCTGGGCTACTACATCACGCCGGCGCTCGTCGGCGGGGCCGACGATCAGATGATCAGCTACTTCATCGCTTTCTACGCCAGCAGGACCGTGAACTGGGGGATGGCCGCGGCGTTGTCGATCATGTTGCTCGCGGCCACGCTCGCGCTCTACGCCGTGTACAACCGCATGGTTGGGGTCGAGCGGATGCGGCTCGGATGAAAACGGACACCGCGACATTGGGAGAACGCATTACCGGCGTCGGGCTTAACGTGCTGACCGGGGCCGTGCTGGTATTCCTGGTTGCGCCGATTTTGATCATCGTGCCGCTGTCGTTTTCGTCCGGCTCCTTCTTCTACTACCCGTTGCCGGGTTTGAGCCTGCGCTGGTATGAGGACTTCTTCACTTCGGCGTTCTGGCTCTCGTCACTGAAGAATAGCCTGATCGTTGGCATCTCGGCGACGGTGCTGGCCACGGGTTTGGGCACGCTCGCGGCGCTCGGGATCTGGCGTGCGCGCTTTCCCGCGCAGGCGCTGGTGCTGGCGATTCTGATTTCGCCCATGGTGGTGCCGGTGGTGATTGTGGCGGTCGGTGCGTATTTTGCGTTCGCGCCGCTCGGGCTCACCGACGGCTACCTAGGCCTGATCCTTGCGCACGCCACGCTCGGCGTGCCGTTCGTCGTGATCACCGTCCTCGCGACGCTTTCGGGTTTCGACCGCACGCTGCTCCGGGCCGCGGAAAGTCTCGGCGCGTCGCAGATCACGACATTCCGCCGCGTCACCCTGCCATTGATCCTGCCCGGGGTCGCCTCCGGAGCGGTGTTCGCGTTCGCGGCTTCGTTCGACGAAGTCGTCGTCGTGCTCCTGATGGCCGGACCCGGTCAGCGCACGCTGCCACGCCAGATGTTCGCCGGCATCAACGACAACATCAGCCTGACCATCGCGGCCGCGGCGACGATGCTGATCGCGATCTCTCTGGTGCTGATGATCGCGGTCACCTGGCTGCAGCGGCGCAGCGCCCGGATGCGGGCGGGCGGCTAAGGGAAGCGACGCACGGCTGCCCGCTCAGGTCTTGAACATCGCATTGATCTCGGCGTAGGAGACGGTACCCCGAGCGAAATCGAAGGTCCCCTTCTGTCGGACCTCGCGGGCGGCCTGAAGGAACGCGCCGTAGGCGGCACGCGCCAGTGACGACCCGAGACTGACGCGTTTCACGCCAAGGCCTGCCAGCGCATCGAGCGAGAACGATGGTCCCGAAAGCCCCATGACCACGTTCACGGGCTTGGGCGCGACCGCGCGCACGACAGCCTCGATATCCTCCCTCGTCTTCAGGCCGGGCGCGTAGAGCACATCGGCCCCCGCATCGGCAAAGGCGACAAGGCGGCGGATCGTATCCGGCAGATCCGGGCGCCCGTGGATCAGGTTTTCCGCGCGTGCAGTGAGCATGAAGGGAAACGGCAGCGAGCGCGCCGCTCTTACCGCCGCCTTGACACGCTCGACTGACAAGGCATGCGGATAGATGGGATCCTCGGTCCTTCCGGTGGCGTCCTCGATCGAACCACCGACGAGGCCCGCGGCAGCGGCGAGCAAGATCGTTTCGGCGCAGGTCTCCGGCTCATCGCCAAAACCGTTCTCGAGGTCGGCCGACACCGGCAGCGCGGTCGCTTCGGCGATGGACCGCGCGTTCACGAGCGTTTCTGCGCGATTGATCGCAGCTTCGCCGTCAGGCTTGCCGATGGAGTATGCGAATCCGGCGCTCGTCGTGGCCAGCGCCTCGAATCCGAGCGCCGCGAGCATCTTCGCCGACCCCGCATCCCAGGGATTGGGAATCGCGAATATCCCCGGCTTCGCGTGCAGGGATTTGAACGCTTCAGCGCGTGCTGCCTGAGATTCCATGACGCTCGCTCCGATGGAAAGGATGGTACGACCTCTCATGCCTCTGGCGTTCCAGTGTCCTCGAGTCCGCGGTCCAACTGCGTTCTCGCCGCAGAGGCAAGGGCTGCGTACTTGGCTCGGAACACATCGAGAGTCTCCTCTTCGAGCTCTTCGAGATCGAGCAGAGCGTTATGCGCCCCTTGGGTGGCGCGGATGAGCTCATCGAGCTTGACCTGGATCGCCTCGGTGTCACGATTCTGCGTATTCTGAATCAGAAAGACCATGAGGAACGTGACGATGGTTGTGCCGGTGTTGATGGCCAATTGCCAGGTGTCGCTGAAATCGAAGATTGGCCCGGTGACGATCCAAACCAGCACGACGCCAACCGCAAGTACAAATACTCTGGGGCGACCGCAGAAATGCGCTGCGGCCTTCGCAAACCGGGAGTACCAAGTCGTCTTAGGCATGCGGACCTTCTTTCGGGCACATGAGCGAGAGGTCAGGCTTCGGTGGATCGAGGACGGTCGGTCGCCGCGCGAGCCGTGGGCTCATCGTGGAGAACCTCCAGCAAGAATGTCATTTCCGATCGAGGACCGGTCAGCCGGCGCCGGGCGCGACATCGCTCATCAAAGCCAGCTGATTTCCGTCGGGATCGGTGAATTCCGCCAGCCAGAGCTCCGATGTCGGAGTCCGATTCACGACGTGGGGATCAGCCATGAAACGGACCCCTTTGGCTTTGAGCGAGGCAAACACCGCAAGGATCTCCGGAACCTGAAAATAGATCGCGGAGCCTCGTTGCGCCTTGGAACCGGGGGGCATCACGCCGACAAGAAGGCGCACGTCTCCGCACCTGAAGAACGCCATCTGAGGCGGCGCGGCGAACAAGAACGGAAGGCCGAGGATGTCCCGATAGAAAGCGATGCCTCTTTCGAAATCGTCTA
>WNGK01002691.1_pt1 | contig 28031 bp, 23 predicted proteins | sample 5400601 | NCBI WGS metagenome assembly WNGK01 (sample SAMN13153376, study PRJNA577476) | soil metagenome | isolation source: 60 cm soil or saprolite under Garry oak tree replicate 1 | place: USA:California | collected 2016-06-15
ATTGTCCTGATAGCCATCGGGAGTGTTAGCTGGTGGTTGTTCTCACCACTGTTCTTCCATACGGTGAGCAGCACTGCGAATCCGTTCACGAATTCGCCATCAACTGCCAGCAAATCCGGCACGACGATTACGCCAGCGGTGAGAGGCTCAGCCATCCTGGCGATGGGGAAGTTTATCGATGATCCCAAGTCAGGTCAGGGGCTTAACAACGATCATGGCTCTGGTAATGTCACAATTGGCAAGACCGTCGATGGAAAGTACCTTATCCACTTTGATCACTTGCATGTTTCCAATGGTCCCGACTTGCATGTCTACCTAGCGTCTACTGGCAATTCAACAGATGCCGACCAGGTGAAGAGCGAGGGAGTGGATTTGGGTTTGCTCAGTGCGACGGAAGGTTCACTCAATGTAGCAGTGCCACCAGATATTGGCCGCAATCTGAGGAAGTATCACTCGGTGGTCATCGTCTGTAAGACCTTTTCGGTGATCTTTACGACGGCTCCACTCACCTTCTCTTCGGGATCCTAGCGGCAACATGTCGAATGTAACATGTACATGGGTATGGATGTTCCCCGATGATAAAAATGCCCGCTATCACGGATGAAACCATAGTGGGTCGTGCGCCAGAAATCGGTCTTTGGCCCTGACTTCACGGTGATCGTGCTGCCGTGTACAGTTCACATCGGCGGTTCGTTATACCAATCCATAGATTTTCCTTTCCCTCCTGGTCAATCCGCTCTCCAGTCAAAGACTGTTTCGGGGAGCGGCCCAGATGGTGGTTGAGCCAGGTCAAAGCCGAAGAATGCCTGCGTCTTCTGTCTGAACAAGACATCAAAGGGATCCTGCGATGTTGCTAATCCCTGAAATGCTCGTCCAATATCTTCGGCCTCAATGTAGAGCATCGCCATATCACCCTGGGGAGTTTGTTGAAGGAACGATGCTTCCCTGATTATCCCCAGCCGCTTGCGCGATGCCCGAAACTCGCTCAAACGAGTCCCTGCCATTTCCTGGGTCCAGCTCTTCCAGTCCCCCGTCTTGCCTGGGAGGAGTGGAAGGGTCATCGCTAATGATGCCATAGTGTTAATCTCCTTAATCTCAGATGTCTCTACTTGAAATATCCTGCTGATCTCTGTCGCCGCAGGAAGCATTGCGACTGTTGCGCCATGCTCATCATTCAGGAGTATTGATGCCCATTCCTCAGATGAGCTTTGTTCGGTTGGCACAATCAGCGCGTCGCATATCTCTCAATGAGGAAGGTGACCGGTGATGGTATTATCCCCGCTCCTGAAGTGTCATGGGTAACCCATCCTTCGGATGCAACGTGAGTACAACCTTGGGTTCGACCTTGTGACCAGGAAGCAGGCGCAAACGATAGCGTTGTGCAACGGTGGCCAGGAGTAACTGCGCCTCCATCATGGCAAGCTATTGCCAATGCATAAGTGGGGTCCTCCTCCAAACGGGAAGTAGGCAAAGCGTGGGCGGGAAGCCACACCTTCAGCGGTGAAACGCTCAGGCTCGAACACCTCCGGCTGCTCCCAAAAGGCGGGATGGCGGTGCGTCACATAGGGGCTCATCCAGATCAGGCTATTCGCGGGGATATGATAGCCGCCGATCTCGTCATTAGCAATAGCATGGCGAATGTTGAACGTGACTGACGGATAGAGTCGCATCGACTCCTCGATCACCATGCGGGTGTAGGACAGGGCAGGGAGATGCTCAACCGTGGGTAGATGCCCGTTCAGGACCGTGTCCAACTCAGCATGGAGGCGCTGCTCGACGTGAAGGTGCTGGGACAGCACATACCAGGTCCAGGTGAGGGTATTCGCGGTGGTTTCATGCCCCGCAAACAAGAAGGTGACGACTTCATCGCGTACTTGCTGATCATTCATCCCCTGCCCGGTCTCCTCGTCACGCGCTAAGAGCAGCATCGAGAGCAGGTCCTCCCTCTCTGTCCCTGGCTTTCGACGCTGCGAGATGATCTCGTACACCAGGTGGTCCAGGGTACGAATCGCGGCTCGAAGGCGGCGGTTTCGCGGCGTGGGAACGAAGAGGGGCGGAAAGGGAAGAAACAGGTAGTCCGAGATGAGCTTTGTAACCGTCATAAACGCCTTGCCAACCAAACTTGTATCATCGCTGAGATCAATACTAAAGAGTGCCTGACCAACGATGCGTAGGGTTAGGCGCATCATCTCGGCTGGGATATCGAGCGGCATCTCATGTTCGGTGAGGCCCTGCCACCGTTCGAGCATGGTGACCGTGGCATCAGTCATGAGCGTGCCAAAGGTCGTAATGCGCTTGCGGTGGAAGACCGGCTGGATGAGGCGTCGCTGCTGCAGCCAGGATGCCCCATCGTTGGTGGCAAGCCCGTTGCCGAGAAAGGGTTTCAGCACCTGTAAGGTGTAGCTGTTTTTGTCGTAGTTTTGATTGTTGTCCTGAAGGACACGCTTGATGTAATCCGGATGATACACCATGTAGCTGGGCTGCGAAAGCAGGCGCGTGCGCACAATATCCCCATACTGCTGGAACAGTGTCGATAAAAATGGAAGGGGGTCGCGCTGCAGGTCAAATGCACTGCCAAGCAGGAAATGACTGTGTGGACCCGCTGGGGTCTTGTGATGCACCACGGGAGTTACTTCTGGTGCTTTTGTGGCTAATTGCGTCATCTCTCAGGTTCCTTTTCCTCTCTTCTGAGGTGCAGGAAATGCACCTCTCACTCTGTTCCTCAACAGTCATTCCAGCAGCCATCCTTTGAATATCCTGCTGCAGCATTGTCCCCAATGCGGCTGAAACGTTACATTCTTCCGAGCCAGAAAGCCTCCTGCTTGCGATAGCCCCTCGGTTCTTGAGCAGTCGGTCTACTCTTCCTCGAAGTACTTCTCAAGCACGCCCCGCACCTTTGAGCGTGCACGGTGGAGAAGCACTCGCTGATTGCCCTCGGAAATGTTGAGGAAGGCACAGGTTTCCTCGGCACTCCATCCCTCGATGTCACGCAAGGTGATGATCTCACGCTGATTGGGCGGCAACGCTGCGATTGCTCGATGAATGCACGCATGCGTTTCCTGTGAAAGCAGGCGATCCTCAGGCATTTGCTCCCAATTGGAGGGGAACGATACCCAATGACCGGGCCACTGGTGATCGGCTGGCAAGAAGCGCTCAGAATCGACCGCAGGTTCAGATTGATCGGCGTCAATGTCTGATAGCGAAGAGAAGGGAATACTGCGACCTTCGCGCTGGGCACGTGTTATAGCACAATTGGTGAGAATGCGAAACATCCAGGTCTTCAGGGAGGATCGCCCCTCGAAGCGGTTGAGACCCTCAAGGATCGCCATCCATGTCTCCTGGACCACCTCCTCAGCCACTGCCCATGCTCTCACATAGACCATGGCAAGACGCAGCATGGTGGTAGCATAACGGTCGATCAACGCCACAAAAGCAGCTTCATTGCCACTGCGTAACTGTTCAATCAGATAGAGATCATCAGCAGAGGCGGCCACACCTGACAGGTTTGTTCCGATGATTGTGTGCTGGACGATGGTAACGTCAAATAGTATTTCCGGCTGGTACGTACCTTTGCTCATCACGGCTCCTCCTTTCAGTTGTATTCAGGTTGTACGTGAGTGAGAGATTCGCGTTATACGGAACAATAACCCAGGATATGCGTCTTACTCTTCTATGCTTTGCTTCAAACCTTCTTCTTTCTCTATTTCAGGACCCTGGTCAGTCTCGACGTGCAAGACCGAGATCAACGTTAAGTTCAAGTTGTATACTTTTATGAGCAAACTGTGCAGCGCGGCCTGATCTACCAGTGGGCCAGAGATGATGGAGTCACCGTTTGCCTCATTGGTTATCGTCATCCCATCAAACCACGCCGACCAATGCTGATTGAGATGCCCTTTGACGCGAATTTTGTAAATCATCATCGCTCCTCCTTCCCGGAACCACTTCTTGCATGTGATGGTGTCTAGGAGCAGTGTAGCTGAAAGAGGAAGCGAAGACAGTACACCAAAGAAGTAATTGCAGGGTTATTTTATTGAGGGGTACAATTATTGCCCAAACAATTACCCAACAACAAAGCGAGGAGGACGAGCAAGGTGGGACTTTCAGTTTCTCAATCTCACCTACAGGAGGTTGAGTGTCCTGGCACGGGCTACGACCTGCGCACGGCTCTGCACGTTGAGCTTGCTACAGATATTGAAGACGTGTTTCTTTACCGTGTTCACGCTCAAAACCAGGCGCTCGGCGATCTCGCGATTAGATGCTCCGTCTACAAGTAGCCCCAGCACGGCACGCTCACGCCTGGTGAGTGGCTCTATCAGCGGACTTTGCTGCGTAGTATGTAGCAGGGGAATCATAGTTCCGTGTTCGCCCGATGCCTCCAGCAGAGCCGCCGTGTACTCAGGCATGATTTTCTGCGTATATGCCTGGCGCAGCAAGACCGTCATAGGAGCTCCTTCTTCAAGGAAAAGACGGATATAACCCTGTGGTTCGGCCAGAGCTAAGGCTCGACCAAGTACAGTTAAGGCGCCTGTGCTATCGCCCAAGGTATGCAATGCCAGCGCACGGAGGATGAGGATTTCAATGACACTGCTCATACGCGCTTTTGGCTCGGCATCTTCGAGGAGCCGCTCCAGCAAGGCCAATGCCTGCGAGAGGAAAGGGCCTGTTGGGTGTTCTCTCGCCTGCGCAATGCGTACCCGTACCAGCGTCAGGTACTCCTGCTCGCGAGGGTAGCTCAATTCGGAAACCTCAGACAAACCATGTGTCTCTGCCCAGTGGATGGCAGCCCCCAGGTTGCCCTGCCCTAGCTCCACTTGCGCCCGCACCGCTGCCCCGTGAGCTAAGAGGGTGGGGGCAAAGCCGCGCTGGTCAGCCACCTGAGTGAACGCATCGAGCGTTGCAAGTGCCTGGTTGCTCTCCCCACGAGCTTGCTGGAGGCGAGCCAGGGCCAGGTAGCCCCGCGTGATCATCTCGGCGTCTGCAGTCGCCGTTTCCTTGACCAGGCCCATACCCTGCACCAAATGCTGCTCGGACCTGTCTAGCCGGTTCCACTCACGCCACACATCACCCAGAACGAAGTAGTAGTCTGCGCCATTGATCAGGGCTTGCAGGCCCCCGTGCTCCGATGCCAACTGCGCTGCCTGCTCAATGGTGACGGCAGCCTGGCGTAGCCTTCCCTGCAACAGCTGTAGCCGGGCCAGATTGGAGATGCTTCTCATGGTTGTCGGGAGGTTGCCCAGGGCGCGCACGGATGCGACCGTTGTCTCGACGAAACGCTCTGCCACAGGTGTCATATCCCCATCTACAAGATAGGCATTGGCCGCAGTCCCAAGAGCACTCGCATGTAACATGAGCGTGAGGGACATCTCCTTCGTCTCTGGCAACAGCTCGAGTGCCTGGTGCGCAAGAGGGACACACCGTTCGTAATCGCCCACCAGACGAGCCAGTTGGCTGCGGAACGCGGCCACCTGGCCCAGGATGGTACGTCGCTGTTCGGCAGGGATAGTCTCCTGAAGACACCGTTCGGCATCCTGCAAGCGAGCCGAAGACTTCTCGAGCTGATGCGTTAACATCAGCGTGATGGCATGCATGAGGCAGAGGGAAGGCTGGGTACGGACGAGCGCATCGGGCAGCCTGTTCAGCCAGCCGAGCAACGCCTGGAACTGACTGGGAAAGTTGGTGAACTGGGCGTACTGTTCGATCAAGCGAGCAGCGTGCTCGACATCGGGAATGGTCAGCGCATGGGTCACCGCCTCGTCGAACAGCTTGTGCTGCTCGTACCAGCGACTGGCACGGCGGTGTAGTTCAGGAACCAGAGAGGGTTGCGTCTGCCGCAGATGGCTGCGTAAGACCTCAGCAAACAGATGGTGATAGCGATACCACTGCCGCTCTTCGTCGAGGGAGACGAGGAACAGGTTGCTCCGCTCGACCTGCGCAAGCCTCGCCTGGCTATCGTCTCGTTCGCGCACGGCATCGCACAGTGGCCCGCTCAAGCGATCCAGGATGCAGGTCTGTATTAAAAAGCCCTGGACTTCTTCTGGTTGTCGCAAGAGGACTTCTTCGATCAGGTAATCCACCACGTAGCGATGGCTACCCGTGAAGGTGGCAATGAAGCCTGCCACATCGTCACGCCCTTGCAAGGAGAGGGCTGCCAGGTGCAGCCCGGCGATCCAGCCTTCGGTGCGGGTCAGCAGAGCTGCCACCTGCTCTGCCGAAAGGGGCAGTCCCATTACATCCGTGAGAAAGGCGGTCGTTTCCTCAGCGGTAAACCGCAAGTTAGCGGCACGTAGTTCGGTCAAAGCACCGCGCGCACGCAGACGTGCCAGGGGCAAGAGCGGTTCGCTTCGACTGGCGATGACCAGGTGCACGTTCGGTGGCAGGTGCTCCACGAGATACGTGAGCGCAACATGGATGGGTTGAGCTTCAATAAGGTGGTAGTCGTCCAACACGAGCACAATTTCCGCCTGGAGTTGGGTCAGGGCGTTGAGCAGAGAGGTGAGCACAACCTCTATTGGCGGCAACGATGAGGAGTACAACAACGCCAGAGAGGTCTCGCCCACGCCCGGGTGCACTGTATTGAGCGCGGCGATGACATAGGTCCAGAAGCGGGTGGGGTCGTTATCGCTCACATCGAGCGAGACCCAGGCCAGGGGCCAGGCACCACGGCTGGCTTCAGTATGCCATGCGCCCAACAGGGTCGTCTTTCCCCATCCAGCAGGAGCAACGATGAGGGTGAGTGCACCTCTCATGGCAGCGTTCATCTGTTGTGTGAGTCGCGGGCGCGTTACCATGCTCAGACGAGCGGGCGGCACCGAGATTTTCGTTGCGAGCAGGTGAAGCGATGGTGTTCCGGTGACGGAGGAGGACTGAGTGGCAGCAGGAGGTTGTGGAGGACGGATCGTATCGGGTTGCTCTGGACGCGCTGCTCTCTCCTCTGAGAGCATGGTAGCAGCTTCATGAAGCCGTACCAGGGTGAGATCCCCGGACTTACCAAGGTAGGTTTTGTGCAGGTGACCCTCCTGGGAGCGGTAGGCATACCAGTACCAGGTGCCACGACGGTGCTCACGGCGAGCGGTCAAGGCACCCTGGAGGCTGGAAAAGGCGAAAGAGCGTGTAGCCGGTTGACTCAGCCACGCAAACCACTCCTCTGATCCAACCTGAATCGCGGGGATGCTTTGATCGCCACTATCAGGCAGAAGCAAGTGATCCTTTATTACCCTGGGAATAGAATGGCGTGCCATGTGACCCTTGCACCTCATCATTCAACGGCTACTGGCACAAGCCGGCGGTGCCAGTTTCCAGTGCTATCTATTATTGAGCGGAGAGAGCGGCTTTGGGCGAACCGCGTAGCCGCTGATCTGCTCGAAGGCATGAGCGGCCCGCAGCACGGTCGCGTCTTCTCCTCTCCTGCCCACTAGCATCATGCCGACGGGTAAGCCTTCTATGAGACCGCAAGGCACCGTCATGACAGGATGACCCGTGACGTTGAAGGGGCAGTTGTTGGCATTCAACCCCCCGTTCATCCCCGAGGCTCGTGCGACCTTTTCTTCAAGCGGGGCATTGCCAGGTGGTAGCATCGGTGCTTTCATGGGCGTCGTCGGCATGACCAGCAGGTCAACTGCCTGCAAGGCGTCATCGTAGGCAGCAGTAAGCGTGCGGGCCAGGTTTTGCGCCTTCGCATAGTAATGTCCATGATACCTCTCTTGCATGTAGTGGCCCAGCAGTGTGATTAACTTCAGGGTCTCGAAGAAGTCGTCGGCCCTGGTGATTCGCCCGCGGGCATAGGCATCCAGCAATGAGATGCAGTAATGCCCCTTCCAGTTACTGCCCATGCTATTGCCGCGCACCATGAGCATCGCCGCCCCCTCCACCATGATGGCATTCCAGATATGTTTGCCGTCGCGGTGCATGGGAATAGAGAGTGCGCTGACCTGGGAACCGACTTCGGAGAAGCGATGCGAGGCTTTCTCAACCAGTTCATCTGCATCTTTCTCGGATAGCTCAGGCCATCCAAAACCCTCGCTCACAATGCCAACGTGTATCCCTTCTGTATCGGTGCGCAGGGCGCTTGTATACGCCTCAGGCTTGACTCCGTACTGGCGCGGATCAAGCCCGTCCTCGCCGGCGATCACTTCGAGCAGCAAGGCCACATCGGCAGTCGTGGCGGCAATGGGACCAGTATGGTCCAGCGTCAGTTCGATAGGAAAGACACCCGTATAGGGGACAAGGCCATAGGTCGGTTTGAGAGCATACGCGCCGCACCAGCAACTCGGGATGGTAATCGAGCCACCCTGGTCGCCACCTATCGCCATATCGCACTCACCAGCTACGACCAGCGCGGCACTGCCGCTGGAGGAACCGCCTGCCGAGTAAGCGGGATGGTGTGGGTTCAGCACCGGACCTGTATCGGCGGTGAAGCTACTGCCTGAGAAGCAGAGACTCTCGCAGACAGCCTTCCCAACGATTTCGCCGCCCGCATCGAGGATCCGTGTCACGATGGTGGCATCGAATTCCGGCACATACCCCTCGAGCACCCAGGACCCATTCATCATCGGCACGCCCGCGACACAGACGTTATCCTTGATCGCAATACGTTTCCCCGCCAGGGGACCAGTCGCTGCTCCTTTGATGGAACACTGCTGATACCAGGCGTTCAGCGGATTCTCTTCTGCCGTGGGACGATAGCCGCCGGTTCGTGCATAGCGCACCGGCAGTGCCGGTTCGGTAAGCTGATCGATGCGACGATACGACTCAAAGGTTGCACTCATCAAACCACGAAACGATTCAAGGTCCGCATCGCTCAAATGCAGACCATACACGTGCGCGATTTCTCGTAATTGCTCAATAGTGGGTTGAGCCGGCATACCAGACTCCTTTCCTTCAACATTTACCGATCTCCTGAGCTTCAAGCCCCTGTCTTTCAAGCATGGGGATGAAAGCGGCGTTCCTTATTTGGAGCGGGGTGGAGTCGACATTTCCACTTGTGTTCCGCTCAAAAAGAAGAGATATGTAGTTCTTTTGCACGTTTTCAACAGAATAGCGTTTCGGTGGGTTCTCGGGCTTCGGGCCAGAGGGAAAAATGCTCCCGTGTTCCAATGTCGTGCCATGCGATACATCAGTTGCGGATGACGCATTGCCGGCTTTTGTGCATGAACCGTTTTTACATGTAACGAATACGCACAAGCCGAGACTAGAACTTGAAGAACTGAATTTTCGAAAGCATTGCACTATAGTTCGAGGATGGTAATATTCTCCTCTATGTTTGCACTTTTTGGTCAGCTTGTCTCAAGCGGAGAGAAGTGTATAGAATGCCCTAGGCTCAATGCCAGATTGGAACTGCTCATGAAGCCAATCAAGCAGATGTCGGCGATGACGTCGCTGGATCTCACGACGAGCCTCACCAATGGTGACATGAGGAAGCCCTTGTGATTGCAGGCGCTCGTGTTCTTCCTCCAGAAAGACATAGGAAAGCCTCGCCAGGGTCCAGAAGCGTACGATGGCCAGTGCGCTCATCAGTTGATACTGATCCCACCCCAGTTCTTCTTTGCCTGAGCCTTTGAGGACTTCGATGTCCCACCTGGCTGCGATGTGCGCCACCAGCCTCTCAGGACTGGCTTCCAAATCACTGGAGGCGAAGTCACGCGCCTGCGAGACAGGGGCATCCAAAGACTGACGCACGATCACGACTTGGCAGCGGTACAAGCTGCGCACCCGCGTTGTCACCACATGCACGTACACGCTCTTCTTGCCTTTTGGCCACGTGAGCTGGACATAGTCGCTTGCCTTCAACTGAGCGGTAGAGTCCGACAAGCGTTGCCACCTCCACCCTTGGGGCGCCGTTGGGTCTGCTACCGCCAGCCACCGATTACTCTTGATCCCCGTGGTGATCAAAAAGTCTCGCTCGCGTGCCGCTCGCCAGAGGCACTTGGCGCTGTACCAACTGTCGAGCAAGACATGGGTGACCGTTCCTGCTACCGGCTCAAAGGTGCGGATCGTTGCCTCCATCAGCGCAATCTTGCTCTGAAAAGGCACCTCTTCCGCTTCACAGACCGCTTGTTGTCGATACATGTGGGGAGCCAGCGGACAGCGCCGTCCCAACAGCACATACAGATTCGCGACCATGCTATGACCCGGCACCCGCTTCTCCTCGGTCGTCGAATGATGCCTGCCCAGTCCTTCCATCTTCTTGGCTTTGCGCTTGTGCCACGCCCTCGTCATCCCCAATGAGATACCCTGTCACAACGGGTGCTTTCGGACGTCCTCGACGCTTCGGTTGCATCTGGCGCGCGCGCTCGAGCTCTGCTGCCACCTTGGGTTCCATCTCTTCCCGAAAATGCCTCAGCCAGCTTTCGGCTACTGCTGCCTCTTCCCATGGGGCTTCCGACAAAAAGCGACTCACTGCTGCCAAACTGGGTCCATCCGCAATCTGATGCACCAACCCCGAAAGCGTTCGGCTCCCTTCACAGAGCATCAACCCCAGCAGCACGGTTACGAAGTGCTGATACTGGGGTCGCGAGAACAGCTTCTCGAACCGTTCTGCAAACTGGCGTATCTGTTCATCCAAGCATATAATGGGTACTGGCATCGGATACCTCCGTGGTCTCAAGTGTTGTTATTCTTCTTGATACCACATGGTGTCCTTTCCTGCCACTTCCCTTTCCAAAAGTGCAAACATAGAGATTCTCGTTCACGGAGGAAATACTTTGAATAATCATGCTTCCATGGTAGTTGATCAAACAGGTGATTCGAATGAGAAAAAGACGGCTGGACCGAGAATCCTCCGCGTACTGCTCGTGCTTACCACCCTGCTCGTACTTGTTATAGGAAGTGGCCTGCTGTATCAAGCCCTCGCAAGTGCCAACGATGCATCAACCTACCCTCCACCCGGTAAGCTGATCGATGTGGGAGGTTATCGCTTGCACATTCACTGCACCGGGACGGGCAATCCCACCATCATTCTGGATGCGGGCAATGGTGGTTCATCACTGGATTGGAGCACAGTGCAGCCTGCTGTCGCGACCTTCGCGCGGGTGTGCTCCTACGACCGGGCAGGTTATGGCTGGAGCGACTCTGGCCCTAGACCACGCACGAGCGGTCGCATCGTCAGCGAATTGCACACGCTCCTCCTCAAAGCGGGCATCCCAGGCCCCTACGTGCTGGTCGGGCATTCCTTCGGTGGGCTCAACATGCGTCTCTACACCTACACCTACCCACACGAGGTGGCCGGCCTGGTGCTCGTCGACTCCTCCCATGAAAATGATCCAACCGCGCAGGCAGCAATAAAGAACGGGCAGCAGCAGCTCTCAACCTGTCAACAATTTGCCCCCTTTGGCGTCGTGCGCCTGTTCGGGCTTCTGAATCGATTCGTTGCCCAATATCCCGCTACTGTGCAATCGGTGGTGAAAGCGCACTTCTATCAAACCCGCTTCTGTGGTACCTGGTTTGACGAGAGTGCTGCGTGGGGCGAGAGCACCAGCCTGGTGCGTACTGCCAGAGTACAGCACTCCCTGGGGCACCTTCCCCTGGTTGTCATCATCCATGGAAAAGACCTCGATGCATCCTGGCAAACCCTGCAAAAGGACCTTGCCAGCCTCTCGTCCAACAGCACCTATCTCATCGCCGCCCACAGCGGGCACAACATCATGTTCGACCAGCCTGATCTTGTAGTAAATGCCATCGAACGGGTAGCCACTGCAAATTGAATCCCCGGAGGGTACGGACGTGAATAGATATGTTGATTCAGGTGAGCAGGTTGTGATTGAGTTGTATGTGCACAATTCAACAAGGTTCTTCGGCGGATAAACGCTAAACTTGTGGGCGGACTTGCAACAACCGCCAGAGGAGGACCATCGCAGCAGTGAGGATAATCACGTAGGGCATCAGCGACCAGAGGCCAACACGCTGGGCCAGCGTGCCCGCCAACCATGGACATATGGCCGCACCGATACTTCCCAAGCTCACCATAAAGCCAATAACACTTGGGAGAATGCGGCCGGACACCTTGTCCGATATCAGAGCAATCGTCGTCGGATAGATCGGACCAAAGCTGAAACCGATCAATCCCAAACCAATCGCGGAGACTGCATAGACCGGCAACAGCCAGACGAAAAGCGCGCCGATGACGACCCCAACCAGGCAGCCTAGTATCAAACGCTCGCTCCCTATCCGGAGTGTTACTCGTGCCAGCGTCAGACGTCCAAGCGTGAGCCCGATCCAGTAGCCACTGACCATCCAGCCCGCCAGGAGGATTGGTGCATGCCGTTCCTCTGTCAGGAAACTGTAGGTCCAGCTGCCCACGCTCACCTCCGCTCCAACATAGATGAGCATGAAAAGAGCTGCAATCCAGACCATAGGCACGCTGAGTGCGGCCACTAGGACGTTGCTTTTGGGCCTGATCGCCGTGTCTTCGCGCTGCGAGATGTTCTGTTCCCTGAAGACCAGCTGAAAGCCAATCAACAATACCAGGCTCATCCCGATCCACACGATATAGACGCTATTCCACCCCCACCGAATTGCCAGGATAGTAGAAGCGATAAGCGGCCCAAGCAACGCGCCAATGCCATAAAAAGCGTGGAGATAATTGAGGAGAGCGGCGTTCCGGGGCATACTCGCAATATACGTGTTCAGGCCAGCGTCGATGATTGCTACCCCGAAACCAAGCGGCAGCATCATGATCAGGATTACCATAAATTGGGGCATAAGACTGAGCGTCCCCACACCCAGCAGGAAACTCACCACGCCCAACACCAGGAAGCGCCGATTCCCCAACTTCTCAACAAGAAGTCCGCTGTTGAAGGCAGCAACGAGATAACCTACAGTTTGAAAGAGAAAGAGCAGGCCAATGGTCGCTTTATCAACTCCATAATGCAGGCGCATGCTTGGTATGAGTACTCCCAATGCCCCATCGTTTGCTCCGATTAAGATGAAAGCGAAGAATGCAAGGCCGACTTGCAACTCAGCAAGCCTGAGACGCTTCGCATCGCTATCGTGAAATCTAGCCTCACCAGCGGATTCATTATCTGATTTCCGCTGGTGAGGTGCATTGCTTCTGGTCATTTTTTCCCTCCTCCTACACTTCCAGCTTACCACACAAAGGGAAGAAAGTTTGAGTCGAAGGTCGTCTCGTTGCCATGGCAGCTTTTCGTCCCACCTCACCCATAGCAATTTCATCTGCAACGGCAGAACATCAGGACAAGGTCAGCGGAATGAGCACCTCTTCATCATCATGCAAGAGGGTGAATCCTCCAGTCGCGAAGTTTGGCACATCCTTGAGAACTGCCTGCCCCTCAGGAGTGGTAAGCGTAGCATCCAGAACCTCACGTGAGTCTGTATAAATGGCCGTGATCAGATAGTACGGTGCCTTCTCGCCGTTGTCACCAGCGTCGAGCTTTCCTATCGTCAGCCCCCTGATTCCTTTGAGCTTGCCGGTAAGAGGGAGATGTACATCGTGGTAATGACGGTCGAACGCAGCCGTATCTTTGGGATAACCAAAGAGGATCGTGGTTTTGTGCATAAGTATTTATCTTTCTCTTTGACGCGGGTATCATGAAGGACACCCGCTAACTGTACAACTTTTTTTCTGTTTCACGCTTCACAGCACTAGACCGCAGTTCGATTTCCATGTCAGTTTGACTAGGCGTTTCCTTTTTGGCGTGTCTCTCCGCTCACTAACTTACTGATCGAAGGTCGAGAACAGGTTATTCAGCGACTCTGCCAGTGTCGGATGAGCAAAGACGCCATCGCACAGAACCGTAGAGGGAACTTTCCCCAGCATCGCCACTTCCAGGATGGCCATGATCTCGCCGCCTTCGATGCCCAGGACGGCAGCACCGAGAATCTGGTCTGTATCGGCATCTACCACCGCCTTCATGAACCCTCGGGACTCGTCCATTTCTAATGCGCGGGCCACATAATTCATCGGCATCCTGGCTACCTTGATATTGCGACTCTGCGCCCGTGCATCCGTCTCGCTCAGTCCGATGCGACCGAGTTGCGGATCAATGAACACGGTGTAGGGGACCAGCCGCTCGTGGATACTGGCGTTCCCTTTCTCCAGCAGATTGGTACGGATGATGCGGAAATCATCGTAGGAGATATGTGTGAAGGCCGGGCCACCCTTGATATCACCTAAGGCGTAGATGCCAGGCACGTTGGTCTCCAACTGCTCGTTCACCTGGATAAAGCCGCGTTTGTCCGTCTGTATCCCAGCAGCATCGAGATTGAGCCAATCGGTATTGGGCACCCGTCCGGCTGCCATCAGCAGGTGCGAACCGTTGAGAGTACGTTCCCCCATCTTCGTCTGCACCGTCATCCGAATAGTTCCCCTGGAGGGTTGATTGACACTCACCGGCCTGGTCTCTAACAAGATTTCTAAGCCGTCCTCGCGCATGATGTTCGCCACTTCCTCCGCCACATCTGGGTCTTCACGAGCCAGGAGATTCGCTCCCCGTTGGATCACGGTAACCTGGCTACCGAAGCGGCGGAACATCTGACCAAATTCCAGCCCGATGTAGCCTCCACCGACAATCAGTAAATGTTCGGGCACGGTATCCAATTCCATAATCGAGGTCGAATCGAGCGTCGCTACATCTTCTATCCCAGTCATAGATGGCTTTGCCGGTCGGGCGCCAGCATTGATGAGCATCGTGCTGGCTGTGAGTTGACGAGTCTCGCCGTTGCTCAGGTGTACTTCCAAAGTCTTCGGACCTGTAAAGGCCGCCTCTCCCATCAGCAAGTCGACGCCGTCGGTATTCTCAATGCGACGCTGACTGCCCGTGCGAAAGCTATCTACAATGTCGCGCTTGCGTTGGCGCACCTTGGTCATATCTATGGTCACCGGGCCTGTCTGTACGCCGTAATCCGCGCCCCTACGCGCTAAATAGGCAACCCGGCCGCTGGCAACCATCGTCTTGGTGGGTGTGCAGCCTTCATTAATACAGGTACCGCCTACATGTACCCGCTCAATCAGAGCGGTTTTCCACCCGGCTCGTACCAGGGTCGTGGAAAGCGGCCCCCCTGCCTGGCCAGCACCAATCACAATCGCATCATACTGTGTTGTTGGAGTCATCTTCTTTCATCTCCTTGTTTTATCTCATAGGCTATATGTACTTTCTCCTAATCACATTGTCATTCCTTGCGCCGATTCGTTACACTTGAGAGACAATATGAGGGAAAAGGAGCCAGTGAAGCCAGATAGGAGTATTTCTTAGTCAACCTGGGACCTCTTCGGAAAACCTCCATCTTTTTCTGGGTGTAACAAATAGACGCCAACGGAGACTACGTCACTGAAAGAATATCATGAGAGGTACCACTGCTGTCATATAGATGCGAGGTCGTCATGTCGAATGTATCATTCTCTGGACTGCTCATCGTCGCCGTTGTTGCCTTTGCTGCACCGCTCTTGCTCGGGCTTACTCCCGCACGCCGTTTACCCGCCATTGTGCTCGAGATAGTTGCCGGAATCATTATTGGCCCCTCTGTGCTTGGTTGGGTCAAGGTCGATCTACCGATTTCAATCCTTTCGGTGCTTGGGCTCGCCTTCCTCCTCTTCCTTGCCGGGCTGGAGGTCGAACTTGAGAGGCTAAGGGGACGCCTGTTGGCGTTTGTTGGCTCAGCTTTCCTGCTTTCATGCGGACTGGCATTGCTGGTGGGGTATGGGCTCTATCTGGCTGGACAGGTGGTATCACCGCTGCTCATTGCGATTATTCTTGTTGCAACCGGGCTAGGTATCGTCATTCCGGTGCTGAAGGACGCGGGCGAAAGCGCCTCGAGCTTTGGACAGCTCGTCATTGCCGGGGCCATGTTCGCTGAATTTGGCTCGATCATCCTGCTCACACTCTTCTTCTCACGTGAAGCCACCAGCACCGCCACAAAACTGGTGCTGCTTGGAGGTTTCGCATTGCTGGCCGCGGGCTTTGCCTTCGTCATCCTCCGTCTGGAGCGCTCGAAACGCATAGCCGCAGTGCTGCTGCGACTCCAGGATACAACGGCGCAGATTCGCGTTCGTGGTGCCTTCATGCTGCTAGTTGCCTTCGTTGCGCTGGCCTCAGTACTTGGGCTTGAAACCATCCTTGGAGCATTTGTTGCAGGTGTGATCCTCAGACTGATTGACGGAGACCAGATGATGACGCATCCGCAGTTCCGCCTGAAGCTCGAGGCTATCGGCTTCGGTGTTTTTATCCCGGTCTTTTTCGTGTCGAGTGGCATACAGTTTGATCTGGCTGCGCTCTTCTCAAGCCCTTCGACCCTTTTGCGCGTGCCGGTTTTCCTTGTCGCGTTGTTGTTCGTCAGAGGTGTGCCCGCTCTGCTCTATCGTCCACTTGTCGGCAGCCGTCGTTCAGTCGTCGCTGGTCTCTTGCAGGCCACATCGCTCTCGTTCATTGTAGCAGCATCACAGATCGGTTTGGAACTCGGCCTGATTACAAAGGCGACAGGCGCAGCGCTCATAGCCGCCGGTCTGCTGTCTGTCCTGATCTTCCCATTGCTTGCTCTCACCATCTTACGCCGCTCTGAAGGGGTTTCCACGGTCGTACCTGAGTAGAGCTCATTTCGTTGCAGTTTCAGCGACCTGCCTCATTCTCCTCGTCAGGCTTTCCCCAACCTCCTCCGCCTGGAGAAAGGATCGTCAATTTGTCGCCAGGAGTTGCCTGAAAATGTACCTTGCCTGGCAGAACGTTCTCCTGGCCTTCGTGCTGTAAGCGGTTCTCGCCTCGCATCCCAGGCTCGCCCCCTTGAAGACCATAGGGGCTGGTGCTTCGTCGCTCAGTCAGTAACGTGACCTCCGTTGGGACTTCAAAGGTGAACTCTCGCACCAGTCCGTCTCCTCCTCGCGCTGCCCCGTGGCCACCAGAATGATCACGCAAGCGATAGGCATTCACTCGCATTGGGTAGGCATATTCAAAGGCCTCGACAGGAGTGTTGAGCGTATTACTCATGTGCGTATGAACGCCTGAGAGGCCATCGAGTTCAGGTCTAGCACCCATCCCGCCCCCCATTGTCTCGTAGTACGCAAAGGGTTGACCTGTACGTGGATCGATGCCCCCGGCAGTAATGTTGTTCATCGTTCCCTGGCTTGCCGCAGGAACGATATCAGGCAATGCAGTAGCTAACGCTCCAAAAACAACATCTGTAATCCTTTGAGACGTTTCAACGTTGCCCTGAGCTACTGCTGCAGGTTGGCGAGCATTGACGACGGTTCCTTCTGGCGCGATGACTGTGACAGGTGCAAATGTACCGTGGTTCATTGGAGCGTCTTCTGGCATGAGGCAGCGAACAACGTAGTAGGTTGCTGACTTAGCAACCGCAGCAACTGCATTCACGTTGCCCCGCGTTTGCTGCGCGCTTCCAGTGAAATCAACGGTGATCGTGTCTCCTTGCACCGTGACCATAGCTGCAATAGGGACAGGCTCATCACTGACTCCATCATTATCAAGGCGGTCGGTAAACTCATAGTATCCATCTGGAATCGCCTCAATGGTTGCTCTGGCGATTCGTTCAGCATAGGCGATCAACGCATCGATGTGTTCTTCTGTTGTTGAGAGACCCCACCTGTCTATGAGCTCTTGCATTCGTCGTATAGCAGTACGGTTTGCTGCAATCTGCGCGGCCAGATCACCTCGACGTTCATCGGGAGTGCGAACGTTCCGCAGGAGTACATCTAGCAGTACCTGGTTGGGGCGATCTGCCTCCCAGAGCTTAACCGGTGGAATGATGATCCCCTCCTGGTGGATCTCAGTCGCCATGGGCATTGAACCAGGCGACATTCCCCCAACATCTGAATGATGGGCGCGATTAGCCGCAAACCCGATCAAACGTTGTTCGTCATCAACCTGCACATACACCGGTGCAATGAGTGTAATATCCGGTAGATGGGTTCCGCCCAGGAAAGGATCGTTTAACGCAATGATGTCGCCAGGAGAGAAATGATCGAAGGTGTCGAGCGCGGAGGCAACAGAGTCGGGCATTGAACCGAGATGTACTGGAATGTGCGCCGCCTGAGCAACAAGCCGACCATCAAGATCAAAGAGCGCACAGGAAAAGTCACGCCTCTCCTTGATGTTTGGTGAATAACTACTTCGAGTGAGAACCACGCCCATCTCCTCTGCAATAGCAGTGAGCGCGCTTCTAAAGAGTTCCAGGCTGATTGGATTTACTGTGGTTTTTTCGCTCATATACTTCCTCGCTCATTGGCGACCCACAAGAGGTCCCACTACTTATCCCTTTTCTACACGCTCGGCAATGAGATTTCCTATTGCATCGATCTGTGCTCGCCACTCAGGAGGCAGGACTGTTGTCGTATCATATTGCGTTACGATAGCCGGTCCTTTAATGGTCACTCCCGGCATAAGCTTCTCTCGTTCATATACTGCTGTATCATGAGAAGTTGCACCATCAGGACCTGCAAAGACCGCAGATCGCGTTTCTGTAGGTGTCGCAGTTGCCCCTTTATTCTCTTCGTGCCGTTCTAATACTGGACGCGTAGCCGTTCCTCGTGCCTTCAGTCGTACATTCACCACTTGAACGCGCTCACGTGGATCGTTGTAGCCGAATCTTTTCTCATGTGCTGCGTGAAAATGTGTGACTGCACGTTCGACGTCTCCCTCGAATGGTACGGTAAGCTCATATGATTGTCCCACATAGCGTAGATCAAGCGAGGGCTCTACTGTGACCTGTTCGGAAGAAAAACCTTCTTGTGCAAGCTCGGCTCGCCCCTGCTCCTCTAGCTCGGAGAAAGCTTTTTCCACCGTCTCATGTGCCCCCTGTGAGTGGACCATAATGGTGCGGACGTAGTCTTTTATGATGTCAGCGGCCAGCATTCCAAGGGCAGAGAGTACACCCGGCGCCTTCGGGATGAACACACGAGGAATCTGCAACGCCGTTGCGAGTTCACATGCATGGAGAGGACCGGCGCCACCAAAGGCGGCGAGTATGAAGTGGCGCGGGTCATAGCCTCGCTCAACTGAGATGACACGAATAGCGGCCTCCATATTAGCATTCACAATGCGGATAATTCCCCATGCCGCTTCCTCAGGAGTTGTACCCAAACGCCCGGCAATACTTTCTACGGCTTGTCGGGCTTGATTTGTATCAAGTGACATGGTGCCACCAAGGAAGGCTGTCGGAATGAGTCTTCCGAGAACCACATTGGCATCAGTAACCGTCGGCTCTGTTCCCCCACGTCCATAAGCTGCTGGACCAGGATCAGCACCAGCCGATTTCGGCCCGACGCGGAGCGCTCCACCAACATCAAACCAGGCAATACTGCCACCGCCAGCACCAACTGTGTGGATATCAATCATCGGCAGCTTCGTGGGGTACCCACCAATCTTACCATCTGTGGCCTCGGTGATTGTGCCATCAATAAGGGCGACATCAGTCGAAGTTCCGCCCATATCAAGGGTGATTGCATGTTTGAAGCCAGATGCTTCAGCCACAAATGCAGCACCAACTACCCCTGCTGCCGGACCTGAGAGAAGTGTGCGAGCCGCCTCTCGCCTTGCTGTTGCGCTCGAAATCGAACCACCATTCGATTGCATGATGCGAAAAGGGATATTCCTGGGCAGCACTTCTTCCAGTTTCGCTAAATAACGTTCTACGAGTGGTCCAATGTATGCATTGAGAACAACTGTGCTCGTCCGCTCGTACTCGCGGAACTCAGGCACCACCTCGTATGAGGCTGAGACATAAAAGCCTGACGAGCGTGCTGCATCTGCCACCTCGCGCTCATGATCTGGATTGGTGAAACTAAAAAGGAGACAAATAGCAATCGCTTCGACGTTCTCTTTTTGCATGTGCTCGATTGCACTTTTTAGCGACGCTTCGTCAAGTGGAGTCATCACCTCGCCGCGTTCATTGAGACGCTCAACAACCTCAAGGCGTAATGATCGAGGTACCAATGGAGGCTCCTTCTGAACCTTGAGGTCGTAGAGCTTTGGGCGTGTCTGCCGACCAATCTCAAGTACATCACGAAAACCAGCGGTCGTGATCAGACCTGTCCGTACCCCTTTATGCTCAAGCACCACATTGGTTGCAACAGTCGAGCCGTGCACCAATGTGCTAAGGCTCTCCCTGACGCCAAGGTCAGATAACCCCTGAAGAATTGCCTGAGAGGGGTCATCGGGCGTAGAAAGCACTTTATGGACGCGAATTTCGCCCTCTTGAAGAAGGACAAGATCGGTAAATGTACCTCCAGTATCAACCCCGACAAATAGCTCTGCCATCCGTATCCCCCCTTTAAGATCGCTCAATCAAGAGCGACGAACGCTTTCCCTTTGGTTTCCGGTAGAAAAATCAACGCGAGCAAGCATAGCCCGTAAGCTAGAGCGCCAAAAGCCACAGCACCGGCTAAACCAATACTGACGGACAAGAAGCCAACTATAGCCGGAAAAAACGCGCCGACAGCACGCCCAAAGTTATAGACAAACCCTTGTCCTGCACCCCGCGCCCGGCTGGGATAGAGTTCGGCCAGGTAGGAGCCGAAGCCGCTGAAGATACCAGAGGCAAAGAAACCGAGGGGCACTCCCAGAACCAGCAATAGCACATTTGCGCCTACCGGAATCTGAGTATACAGAACTATGAGTGCTGCGCTGCTGATCGCGAACAATACAAAGGTAGCACGGCGACCAATCCAATCGTTAACGTAGCCGCTAACAACATAGCCGAGGAAAGAACCAATAATCACTACGGCCAGGTACGCTCCTGTATTTACTATGGTCAGATGACGACTATCTTTTAGAAACGTCGGTAACCAGGTGAAGATTGAGTAATACCCACCCTGAGCTCCAATAGACAGGAGCGAGGCTGCCGCTGTAGTGCCTATCAGATCGCGACGGAAGATCTGAAGTAGCGAGTTTTCCCTGGCACCACGTTGCACCGCTTCACTCGTTTCCTGCTCCTCGGCCTCGCGTGTCTTAGTGTACACTTCTGGCTCTTGCACGCTTTTTCGCACATACAAGATCAGTAAGGCAGGTAAAATACCCAACATGAAGAGAATACGCCAGCCTAGTTCTGGTGGCACCAGACTAAAGATAATCGTATACATCACTACGGCTAACCCCCACCCGATCGCCCAGGCACTCTGAACCATGCCAAGCACGCGTCCTCTCTGAACAGGATTAGCGACCTCAGCGACAAGAATTGCGCCTGCAGCCCATTCTCCTCCAAAGCCCAATCCCTGAAGGGCGCGGAAGGTGAGGAGCAAACCATAATTCGGGGCAAGCCCTGATAGGAAGGTGAAGATGGCGTAAACTGCAATCGTGACCATCAGCGTTCGTACACGACCAATCCTATCAGCTAATGTGCCAGCCATCACACCGCCAATAGCTGATACAACCAGTGTGACAGTAGCGATGAGACCTGACTGTCCTTTAGACAGAGCAAAGGTAGCGGCAATTGCTGTCAAAGCAAGCGAGAATACCTGAAAATCAAATGCATCCAACGCCCATCCCATGAAGGCGGCCCAAAAAGCATGGGCAGCTTGTTCTGGTAATGTTCGATACCAGTCAAAACTAAAAATCCTCCGATTCTGCTGGGATACGTCTTTTTCTGAGCTTCTAATTGCCATAATATAACCTCCGTAGCTAGCTGTGACTGTTGCGCTCCATCCTTTCTACCTGGGGAAATGTACAGATACCTTGTGCAATTAACACATTTTCTTTTACCACGTGGCAGGGCAATAGAGAGATGCAGATCCTGCGCATCTAGACGAGGAGTAGACCGACGCCTTACAATGGAAGACAGAGAGTCTCTTTCATCTCAGATGAGGTGCAGGTGGTTCATGCTTTGCTCCATCTGTGCAGGACAGGCGAGAAGGAGCTGATGGAGAAGTACTCACTCCACGTGAGCATCATTGGTGGCGGCATTGGTGGACTGGCCACGGCCTCCGCCTTGCAACGCCAGGGCATCCAGGTCACGCTCTTCGAGCGCAACCCTGAGCTGCGCGAGATCGGAGCGGGCTTGACCCTGTGGGCCAATGGGGTGCAGATGCTGCGGCAATTGGGTCTGGCTGATGCCCTGGCCGCGGTCAGTGCTCCCCTCACCCACTTCGAGTGCTGGTCCTGGCGGGGGAAACGTCTGGGCAGCATGCGACTGGACACCATCGAACGGCGGGTGGGAGCCCCCAGCATTGGCATCCACCGTGCTGATCTGTTGCGGCTGCTGGCAGGCGAGGTTTCCAGGGAGAGCGTCCACGTGAATGCGCACTGTGTCGGCTTCCGGCAAGAGCAAGGGCACGTCATCAGTCACTTCGCCGATGGGCAACAGCATCAGGCAGATCTGCTGGTCGGCGCTGATGGGCTGCATTCCGTGATTCGCGAGCAGCTGCTGGGCCAGCAGCCCCCGCGCTATAGCGGTTACACCTGTTGGCGTGGGGTCGCTGTCTTCGAGGAGCGGCACGTGTCCCCAGGCATTTCCAGCGAGACGTGGGGGCGAGGTCGCCGCTTTGGCATGCTGCCGATCGGGAACGGGCGCGTGTTCTGGTATGCCACGTACAACTGCCCGGCAGGCGGACAGGACCAAGCAGGGGAACGAAAGTCGAGGCTCTCCCAACTCTTTGGGGGCTGGCGGGAGCCCATCGAACAGCTGATCGAAGCCACTGACGAGGGGGCGATCCTGCGCAATGATATCCTCGATCGCCGGCCCGTGCGCCACTGGGGAAGTGGCCGGGTGACTCTGTTGGGCGATGCCGCTCATCCACCCACCCCTAACCTCGGTCAAGGAGCTTGTCAGGCCCTGGAAGACGCCATCGTCCTCGCTGGTTGCCTGGCAGACCAGCGCGAGCCAGTGGCCGCCTTGCATGCCTACGAAGCGCGCCGCATGAAGCGGAGCGCCGCTATCATCGAGCAGTCCTATCTGTTCGGCAAGATCGGTCAGTGGGAGCACCCGCTGCTCTGCGCGTTGCGTGATGGGCTCACCCCGCTCGCCTTTGCGACGTTTCTCCCCAGACTGTTCGTCGCGAACTTGAGCATCCCATCGAAGTGAGGCGGAGAGGGATCAGTGCCGTGCTCTCGCATTGAGAAGTGCCTCGCCCTCGATATGGTTTGGTCAAACAGGCTCAGGCTGAAGGTTCGGACGAAAAAGCTGGATTGAAAACCTCTTGTCCGAACCTTCAGCCTATTTACCAGCTGGCGGTGCTCCCGGTGGTCACGCTCAGCTCTCCAGGAAGAGCGTGGCATGCTTGCCGAACAGCGTGTAGTATTGGAACAGGAACCCGTGTCCGGAGTCTGGATAGAGGATGAGCTGGGCGTTGGGCAAGCGCTGCGCCAGGACAAACGCGTTCACGGTCGGGATGATCAAGTCATGGCTGCCGCCCGCGACCAGGACCGGGTGCGCAATTTCGCGCAAATGCGGGTAGGCCGCGTCCTCGCTGCGATCCCAGCGGGTCAAGGCTGTTCGTTGCGCTTGTACCCCAGGGCCCACGAGAGAAGGATCACGTTCGCCTTCTCGCCTTTGGAGCCGATCCCAGAAGGCCGCCCCTGCCGCCCGGCTCGTTTCGCTCGGTTCAAAGAAGAGCTGGAGCAGTCCGTTCCTGGATGGGGGCAACGACGCCGCGTCAAGGATCGTCGGATTGAGATCCTGGGTGCCCTCGCCTTTGCCAGGGCCCGTCCCCGCCAGGATGAGGCGACGAACAAGCTGGGGGTGGTGTAAGGCCAGGTGCTGAGCGATATAGCCACCCAACGAGAAGCCGAGCAGATCAACCTGCGAGAGCCCGAGGGCGTCGAAGAAGTCAAGAGCGTACTGCGCCATAGTAGCCACGTTGTCGGGCACTTCCCCACTGGAGAAGCCCACCCCCGCGTTATCGAAAGTAATCAGCGTGCGATCTTTGGCAAAGCCATTGAGCAGAGCCGGATCCCAATTGTCCATCGACCCACGAAAGTGCTGCAGAAAGACCAGCGGGGTTGCCGATGGGTTTCCGAAACGCCGATAGGCAAAGCGCACCTCACCTCCACTCACAACTCGTGTGGCCGTGGTCTCGGCGCTCTCTGGCTGTGTGCTCTCATCTGGTTGTGTCATCATCTTGTCCTTTCTTTACTATTTGCTCGCGTTGTGGGTCGTCAAGGTCGAACCATCACTTTAATTGCCTGTCGCTGATCCATCGCTGCATAGCCAGCGGCGACCTCGTCCAGGCTGACCGAGAGATCCAAAATGGGCGAGGGATCAAGCCGACCGGCAAGCACCTCTGCAAGCAGTTCGGGAAGATAGGCGCGCGCCGGAGCCAGCCCTCCACGCAAGCCGATATTGGAGGAAAACATGCGCCCCAACGGGATCTGTCCGCTGCCATGTGGGGCCCCCCACAAACCCAACTGTTCCACCTGGACGGGTCATATTCACCGCCTGGTTGATCGCCTCCTCGGTTCCCACGCACTCCAGGACGGCACCTGCACCCCCTCCTGTCATCTCGATGACCTGGAGGACCGCCTGCTCTCCTCTGCTCGTGACCACATCGGTTGCCCCAAACTGGCGCGCCAGCGTGAGGCGCTGCGCTTGATGTCCCAGGACGATGATCCGTGCGGCTCCCAGTCGACGCGCTGCCAGCGTGGCACATAAGCCCACCGCGCCATCCCCGATCACCGCCACCGTTCCTCCTGGGCGGACCCCGCGGAGACGGCGGCGTGGTGGCCCGCTGCCATGTTATCGGTCAGCGGAAGGAGGGCTTTGAGGAGGGCTTCATCTCCTTCCACGGCGGTTGGAAGCGCCACCAGCGTTGCGTCCGCGAAGCGAGCGCTAATCGCCTCGGCCTGTCCACCTTCGTGCCCATAGCCCCAGACACCTCCTTGCTGGCAAGCGCTATCCAGTCCTTTGCGACAGAATTCACAGGTGCCATCACAGAAGTCATAGGGCGCGATCACCCGGTCTCCTCGCTTGAGGGTGCGGACCTCCGAGCCAGTCTCCTCAACTATGCCCATCCATTCATGGCCGATTTGCCAGCCCGATTGGTAGGGGGTCTGGCCCCGATACGGCCACAGGTCGGTTCCACAAATACAGGCATGGGCAATCTGCACCTCGGCGTCAGTTGGTGCGAGAGCGGAATTGGTCCTTGCGGTCCAACTTCTGCTTCAACTCCTCGTGACCGATGGTTCTCATATTGCCTTCCTTTCGAGTGCCTCGCGATCCCACTGCGCAAGCCGGGCTCCGGCTTCGTAGGTGCTCTGAAAAAACTCCAGCAGCGCCTGCTCAGGCGAGGAAGCTGTTCGCACGTCGTCATAGCGCAGGAGAAATTCTCCCAGCTCTTGACTGTAGAAGGCTTGCTCCGGACGTATCGAGGCTGTCGGCAGTCCAGGCGGCCCCGGATAGGTATACGAGTAGAACGCCGGGGCTGGGAAACGGTCATCGCCGGGCCAGAACCCAGAACTGATCTGTTCATGTGAGCCACCTTCCCGGGTGATTCGATCCGCACCTGGCCGCTCGGGGGCGCGTCGACCGGAGAACAGGGTCAATGCTAGATCGAAGCTGCCCCAGAAGAAGTGGACGGGACTACTCTTGCCGAGAAAGGCCGAACGGGAGCGCTGCAAGATGGTGTCGGTCTGCGCCAGAAACGCTGAGCGTAGACCAGGTCGTAGGAGGCATGGATCTCATCGACATCACAGCGAATGGGATTGCTCACTTCGCTGGGCAAGGGGTTGATCGTGACTTCGATGCCCAGGGCTTGCAAGCAGGCCATGAATTCCCGGTAAAACGCGGCGACGGAGCGGGGGATCAGTGGCAGCGCTTTGGTGGTTCCCTCACTCGTCCGAATGGAGAGATTGTGATCGATGAAGTCAAACGCGACTTCAAAGGTTCCCCCTTGATAGGGAATGGAAGAGGTGGTCAGCCCTCGCGGGGTGACATACAACGTAACGTGCCACCAATGGTTAAGAAAGGGACTCAGCTCCATTCTGACCTTGCCCACGATCTGCGTCCATAGATGCAGGGTCTGGCAGGTGTCCCTCCATGCCTCAAAGGGGAGCGCTGGCCAGCTCTCTGCTTGTTCTCCGTGCTGCATCTTAAAAGCCAGTGATGCCATGCTGTTCATCTCCTTTCCGATTTTCTCTGATACCAAGAGCAGAGTGGAAGCATTTAGAAGAGAGCCTTGCCCGTCTGCGTGTCAAAGAGATGCATCTGCTCCTGCTCGATATGTAAGCGCACCGTGCTACCAACGCTGACGTGCGAGCGGGGACTCAGCATCGCGACCATGCGGGTTCCCCCGGCCGTCAGGTAGACTTGCAACTGATCGCCCTGGTATTCGACCACATTGACCTGACCATCGATGACCGACCCAGTCTGGTCTTCCGGCGGGATCAGGTTCACATCTTCCAGATGAGCTGGACGGATGCCAAAGGTCAGCCTCAGGCTTGCTGCCTGCCTGGCTCGTTCGATGTATTGCTGCGGCACCACCACCTGCCCGATGCCTTCCAGCAGCACTGTAGCTCCCCCATCCTCGCTCACCACTGTGGCTCCTGGCACGAAGTTCATGGCGGGCGACCCGAGGAAGCCAGCGACAAAAAGGTTGGTCGGATGGTCGTAGAGCTCCTGCGGCGTGCCAAACTGCTGGATGAGTCCGCCACTCAACACCGCCACGCGATTGCCCATCGTCATGGCCTCGACCTGGTCGTGCGTCACATAGATGGTCGTCGTGGGAATGCGCTGGTGCAGATCAATAATCTCCGCCCGGGTGGCCACGCGTAACTGCGCATCCAGGTTGGAGAGCGGCTCGTCCATCAGAAAGACCTCCGGCTCACGCACAATCGCTCGTCCCAGGGCAACGCGTTGGCGTTGTCCCCCCGATAACTCCTTCGGCTTGCGCTGGAGATACTCTTGCAGGCCCAGCATCCTGGCAGCCTGCTGCACCTTCTCCTCTCGTGCTTTTTTGGGTACATGATGCATCTGGAGGCTGAAAGCCATGTTCTCGGAGACGTTCATGTGGGGATAGAGGGCATAGTTTTGAAACACCATGGCGATATCGCGGTCTTTGGGCTCCACGCCATTGACCAGTCGGTCCCCGATGTAGAGCTGGCCTCCACTGGGTGCATCCAACCCGGCCACCAGGCGCAAGATCGTGCTTTTGCCGGAACCGGAGGGTCCGACCAGCACCACAAATTCGTGGTCCTTGACGCTCAGGCTGAGATCATGCACCACCTCCACGTTGCCGAAGGACTTGTTGATGTGCTCGAAGCGAACACTGGCCATAGTTCTTTACTCCTTTTCTCGTTCTCGTCGGTCCAGGCACCGACATGGATATGCTTGTCTGTCGTCTTCATCCTCTTCACTCCCCCGCGCAGTTGTACTACATGAGTAAGTCTAGCTTTGGCGGGTTGGAGCCGTGATGCCTCAAAAGAGGTAGGTGTGTTTGTCTTTGCAACCCGACACTTGACTCGTCGCTTGTTCCTCCGAGGCCAATTTACAACGAGAGTCGATGAATGTCTGGGCTTTCGAGCCTGCTACTCGTCTGGCAGGAGGGCCTGCGCTGAGATCCACAGTATCGATGGGTTAAGACGCTCGGGATACAGCTTCATCATCTGGGAGAAGAACTGCAATTGCGTCGGATTGGCCGCCAGGAGGCCTTTGGCATCGTTGAGGTAGGTCCGAGTCGCAGCAATGTTCGACGGGTCATCGTCGCGAGTTTTGTCTTTGTGACCCGAAACGACCCTGATCGGATTCAATGCTTCGACGATGTCGAGCGCGTGAAGCCAGGCGTCGAGGCCTCCGCCGTAGGAATAGGCGAGGAATTGGTGGACGTTGGTGTAGACCACGTCACCGGCGACGACCAGACCGATCGACGGCACGTGCAGCACGGTGCTGTTGTCCCCGTCACTATGGCCAGCTTCCACGACGACCATCTTGGCACCGTCGACGGAGAAGCCGTCTGCGGGCACCGTCTTCGCCAGGATTGACGCGTCGGGAATCTGGTCAGGGAACCGCGTTGTCCAGAACTCGTTAGGCACCCCATCCGACGCATTCTGCCGCATCACTTCGAGCGTCCCCTCGGTCGCGTAGACGCTCACGCCTGGGAAGCGCTCTGTCAGCGGCTTGGTGCCGAACCAGTGATCGCCATGCCCATG
>WNGK01008129.1_pt1 | contig 28028 bp, 31 predicted proteins | sample 5400601 | NCBI WGS metagenome assembly WNGK01 (sample SAMN13153376, study PRJNA577476) | soil metagenome | isolation source: 60 cm soil or saprolite under Garry oak tree replicate 1 | place: USA:California | collected 2016-06-15
ATTCCGTCGACCTGTCTTCCAAGGCGAAGGAACTGGATCGGTTGGCGAACGCCATCGATGAATCCCGTGTCGAGCGCTTCAACAAAGTTCGCGAAGCGTTGGAATCGGGTACCTACCAGGTCTCCGCGAGAGGTATCGCCCAAAAGCTGATCGACGCGAACAAAAAATGATTTAGAGGGCGCACACCAGCATTTCATGCTGTGTGAGCCCCCAGGAGAAAGTCCCATGGATGGGCTCGTAGAAGAACTATTGCGCTTGGAGAGCGCAAAACACAAAGCACTCGTCGAGATTGACGCCCCCGCTTACGACGCTAACGTTCGTGCGCAGTTGCGCCTGGTTTCGGCCTCCAAGAAAACCCTGGATAAAGTCGCTAACGTTGAGCGCCTCCTTGCTCTGTCGCAACTGATCACATTGAACACCCGCTTGCTGCAAAACCTTGTATCGACCACTCCGTGGTTCGCCCTTGGCAACAACGGCTACAACGCCAAGGGCAGGGTTTCGGACGTTACAACTTCACGCCGGATTTCAGTCGAGGCATAGGTATGTGGTCCTCGGGAGCGCTGAGCACCGCCTTGTCGTCTTTGATGGCGAACCAACTCGCGCTGTCTGTAGCGTCGAACAATATTGCGAATGCAGGCGATCCCAACTACACGCGACGGAGACTCCTGACGGCTCCCGCCGGTTCCGATGGTGGAGCGCTAGGCCGACGCCGATCTGGCCAAAGCCATCAGCGAGCTGACGATGAGCCAACAACAGCTGCAAGCGACGCTCGCCGTCGGCGCGAGAGCCTCGCAGCTAACAATCTTGGATTATTTGAAGTAACTCCCAAGGAGGGGACGTGAAAGCAATGCAAGCTTATGAGTACAGGGCACAGCTCAACCTGAAGAGCCAGGACGCGATCATTCACTTCGATGAAGGTTTGATCGGATTTTCCGAATTCAAGGATTACGTTTTGATGGAGAGCGAGAGTCTGGCGCCTTTCCGGCTTTTGCAATCGCTGGATTCACCGAAGGTCGGCTTCCTTGTGCTTGAAGCTGCCAGTGTGATCCGCAACTATTACGAGCTCGTACCCCCTAGAGAATGGGAATCGCTTGGCATTAAAGACAAAGCGAAACCTTTGGCCTTCGTGATTGTTGTAATCGGTTCCTCGCCACAGGCCAGCACAGGCAATTTTCAGGCTCCGCTACTCATTAATTATGAAAGAATGATCGGAAAACAGATGATCCTGACCGACTCGGGTTTACCCGTCCGTCAACCTCTGACATAGCTTACGCAAGAGTCCCCCAGGGCAACAACGCTTACAGCTCTTTCATAGTATTGCTTGACCTTAACCTTTCCGATATGCTTCCAACAAAGGAAACTTATGCTTGTTGTGACGCGGAAAAAAGACGAGAAGCTGATTATCGGGAACGAGATCGAAATCCAAGTGCTTCGTATTGGCCGAGATAACGTTCGTCTCGGAATCAAAGCCCCAGCTCATATTTCCATTTACCGGTACGAAATCTACGAGGCGATCAAAAATGAGAACGTCTCCGCGGTTACCTCTCAGATACCCGATAAAGAAACCTTAGAAAAGATTTCTAAGGGCATAAAGGCCGAATAGTCTAGGTCTTTGGGTCTGTTTTTCCACAGAATCTCAAGCAAACCGTAAGCTTTCTTTACAAGCTTCGTGTATTCTCCCAAGCATCAATATATGAGTGAATTAGCTGGCGGGCAGGCCTTGAATCCGTTTCTCCGTAAAGATTCTTTACGCTTTCAACTCTCTCACATGTGCCTGGCACGTTCTGCCGGCGGTTCAAACGCTGGTGTAAGAATCGAGAATTGTGGAAGTTGCAAAGATAATGTCGGCTCTATTCCTACGACCTGTCCGTGGCGCTCGACTTGCGTAGCCCGCATAGGTGTTGAACGCACGTGGGGGCTGACGTGTAGTCAAAGCCGGTTATACCAGTCCGCCCAAATTAGCCGATCGCGCGTACCTGTCCGAGGAGCCTTATGCTTGTAGTCACGCGGAAAATCGGAGAGAAAGTGATTATCGGAAACGAAATCGAAATCCAATTGCTTCACATTGGCCGGAATCATATTCGTATCGGCATCACAGCGCCAAAACATATTTCGGTCCACCGCTACGAAATCTACGAGGCGATCAAGAATGAGGACGAGTCGGCAGTAATTTCGCAACTACCCGATAAAGAGACTTTGGAAAAACTTTCCAAGTAATCACGGCTGGAGAGTTCCTTCAGCCCTGCTGGTTTTTTCCCGCATCGAGCTTGATTGCGCATTCCTGCGCTTGCAGCCATAATGGGCGCTGACCAGACTGGATTTCCGTTCGTTGTTTTTGAGGAGAAATGTATGCGTAGGTCGAAGGTGGCGAAAAAAGCGATGAAAGTTTTAACATTCGTGGCTCTTGCCGGCTTTGCGCTGGTACCGGTGTTTGGGCAGATCTCCAACACCGCGTCCGCGCCGAAGATTCCAAAGTTCAAATACGACAGCTCCTGGCCCAAAATGCCGCTGCCGAATTCATGGACTTTTGAGGGCATCACCGGCCTCACCGTCGATAAGGACGATCTGGTCTGGGTGCTCGAGCGGCCGGGCGATTTCGAGTTCGATCCGATCTTCCGGCGTCCCGAAGTCACTGAGAACTACGCATCGCTGAACCCGCCTACCGCCATGTGCTGCAAAAGGCCGCCGGCCGTGCTTGCATTCGATCAGCTGGGCAACCTGGTGCATAGTTGGAATCCGGAATCGCAGAACGGCCTTCATCTGATTCTCGCGGATAAGGCGGGCAACATCTGGATTGGCACCGATACCATGCGCAAGTACACGAAAGAAGGCAAACCGCTGGCGACTATTCAACGCGTGCCCGAACCTCCCGGGCAGATCAAAGCGGGCCAGTATGCTGGAGATATGCCGATGGTCGTCGGCGGCATCGAGGGCGGCGAGTTCTTGGAGCGCGAACGGGAGCTATTCATCACCGACAACTACCTACGCGGACGCGTTCTGGTGTTCGACATGGATACACTGAAGTTCAAGCGCGGTTGGGGAGCGTATGGAAAGCCTCTCAAGGACATCTCAGTCACACAGAATTTCAAATACTACCCCGGCGTCACGCCGCCCAAAGATTTCGTTGCACACCTGACGCTCTCGGTCGCAAATGACGGTTTCGTTTATGCTGCTGATCGCGGCGCGGATCGCGTACAGGTATTCACCAAAGATGGCATGTTCGTGCGGGAATTCACTGTGGCGCCCGAGACACTGGATCGTGGCTCAACAGGCGGCATGACATTCTCGCGTCCGGAACAAACGCTCATCTATATCTCCGACATCATGAACAACGTCGTGTGGATCGTGAACCGGGCTGACGGAAAAACGCTCGGCCACTTCGGTTTCTTCAGCCACGCCGGCGGGGGATTCCACTGGCTGCATATGGTCGCGACCGATTCGAAGGGCAACGTTTACACAGGTGAAGTCGATACAGGCAAACGTGTTCAGCGATTCCTGATTCAGCGGTGATGGGCCTTTATCCCGGTTGGCTAATTTTGCCGATAACGATTACTTCGAGGGCCTCGCAGCATCCTCCACCATTTGATTCAGCAGCGGTATGTTTTTCACATCCGGCTGAGCATTCTTGAACGTCCGGATGTAGGCATAGATGTCCTTTGCCTGCTTGTCGGATAGCGTGTTTTCAGCGAAATTCGGCATGCTGGTCGATGGCGCCAGCGGCGCCACGTTCGCCCGGCCGCGCAGGAACTTGATGAAGTTTTCTTCGGTTGCCAGATTCGAACTCCAGTTCCCAACAAAAGCGCGCCCCGTCTCACCGTTATAGCCGTGGCAAGCATAGCAGCTGTACGAGTAATAGAACGCCTTTCCAGTAGCAGCGTTGCCGGTCACGGGACTCGTCAGTGCTTGCGAGTTGCCGCGCTGAGCGTAAGCAAGGGTTGCAAAAAACAGAGCAACAGCGGCCAACAACATTCCCGGCCTTCTAGAGGGGGCGAATGTCTTACTCACTGGTCCACTCACAATTCCTCCTCACCGCGGCTGCGTGATCACGTCGATCAGATACGGTTCGCCACGTTTTGCTGAATCAAGGCCGCGCTTGAAGGCTCCCGCCAATTTGGCCGGATCGGAGATCGGCCCCTCGGATGCCATTCCATAACCCGCCGCCATCTTTGCATAATCGATGAATGGGTCGCGCAGGCTTGTGCCGATATGCCCGCGATCGGTTCCGCGGCCGCGAACGCCGCACATATACTCGACGAACATCAGTTCCTGATGCCACGCGCGATTGTTGTGCATGATCGTCAGCAGGGGAAGCTTGTGATGAACTGCTGTCCACAGGACACCGGGAGCGTAATTCAGGTCACCATCGCATTGGATATTGATGACGATGCGATTGCGGCTCTTTGCCGCCAGCGCAGCGCCAACAGAAGCAGGAGCACCATAGCCCATGCCGCCTGCGCCTTGTCCGCCCAGATAGCTGTACGGCTTATTGTGATCCCAAAGCTGCACGTGGTGTGCGCCGGAGAAACCGCTTGGCGAAGCCAGGCACCAGTCTTCGTTCTTGATCCACGGCCAAAGTTCGGCGTAAATGCGCGCAGTCGCGACCGGACTCGAGTCCCATCCATTTCTTTTGGTTTGCACCGCCTGCGTGAGCGCTTCGATGCGGGCTTTTTGATTTGCCTCGGCATGCCTCGCTTTGCGCTCCTCGATGATTCTTCGCTTGTCCGGCGTGAGCTGCCGTTTCACTTCCTCGATGAGGAGCGGCAGGCTCGCTTCCGCATCGGCCTGAATTGCGGTGGCGTTGGCGGGCGCGGCGCCACCGCGGGCGCCGCGCCCGCCGGCAGCGGGTGCGATACCGCCGAATCCGATGTTGGCGCTATCGCGCTCCAGCAGCGTCGCAAGTCCGGGACCGATGATGGATGCCTGGGCAGCGGGAATCTCCAAACCCAGCGTGTAATCGTAGGCGGTGCTGGGACCGGGTCCACATAGCGGATGACGTTGTGGAAAGCTCATCGGTCCCGTCGTTGCCCCTGTCCCTGCCGACGCTCCCACCAGTTCGGCGAGCTCGACCGATAACTTCACGCCCTGGGCCGTTCGCAGCCGTCGAACCTCGATTCTAGGATTTTGTGCATCCAGCAAGCCTTTCGCGATTTCCCTTGCCTTGGCCAAGTCGATTCCGGCGATTTGCGGCGGCCGGTAAGCTGGTATTTTCAGCTCGCGGGCCTCTTCTTTCTGAAGCTCGGTATCCAAGACCACCAACGTGGGACCCATCGGCGGCGTGATGGCTTCGTTGTATGCGCGTTGTAATGCCGCAAGCGATTGCTCGAGCGTTTTGGGCTGAGCGTCCCATTTCGTGAAGCTGCGGACCATGGCAGCCATGTCGTGTGCGGTGTGGGCCTGGATGAATCCTTCGTCGCGGCCTGCAATCATGAGAACGGGAGTCCGATCATAGTAGGCCTGATAAATCGACATTGCCGCATGCTGGACACCGATCGTGCCATGCAAGAGAGCAATCATCGGTTTACCTTCGGCTTTGCCGTAACCGTGAGCCATTGTCACTGCGGATTCTTCGTGGAGAGCAGTAATGAATTCCGGCATCTTGTTCGGCGGATTTCCGTAATTGATGAAAGACTCCTGCAGGCCTTCGAAACTCGAACCGGGATTTCCGGCGGCGTATTCCAGCTCCATATCTTTTAGTACCTGGACCATGAGATCGGACCCAGGCCGCTGGACCGCGCGCACGCTTACAGGGGGCCGGACGGCTGCAGCATCTCTTGCGACTTGCTCTTGGGTCGGCGCTGGTACAGCGGCCGCCGTGCTTGCGCCGCCCTGCGCCGCCGCTTGCGGCGTATCCGTGACCAGAGATGCCGCGCTCGCAGCCGCGCCGGCTGCCGCGCCTTTCAGAAAACCACGCCGGTTCAACGATCCGTCTTTCTTAGCCACAGTGCACTCTCCTGTATCGTTTCAATCACTCGAGGGCTGATGTTAGCTGCGCGACCGGTATTCTTGACGAAAATTTCGATGAACGTGACCGGAGTCGAACCCGCATTTTTGAATCCATGCGGCGTGTTCGATTTAAAAAGATGTACCTGTCCGGGGGCGACGGTTTCTCTCTCTTCTTTTCCCTCGGGTCCGAAGAAGATCTCCACAGGACTCGTGATAGGAATAAACATGTGGAATGGACCTTCATTATGCACATGCGAGGGCCTCACGGCGCCTCCTTCGAGCTGGACGCGCGTGACCCGAACCTCCGCGGTGTCCATGATTGTCTGCGGACTCACGCCGGGATTGCCGCGCCCTTGCCCACGCTGTTGACCAAAAACCGGTGCGGAGCAGAGCGCGAAGATGACAATCGAATGCAGAGACTTGATCATCCTCTCAACCTCCAGAAGCGACTAAAAGGCCGCCATCAATTCTATAATGGCGGCCTTCTCGGTCTGTTTGTCCCTTGGGTTTCTAATCCGCTTTCGGCTTTGCGGGAGCGGGGCGGGCGAATTTCGCGGCGTCGATGTTAACGTTGGGTTGCACGTCGGTCAATTCGACGGTCGCCTGGCCGTCGGTCCAGGTCGAGGTAATTTTGAAGGGAAACTTCACCCCTGCAATTTCACGATAATCGGCGTAGTCGATCTGTGTCGGAATTCGGCCGATGGCCGTATCGACAAAGCGGACCAGGCGCACCAGGAGACCGGAGTTATCGAAATACAAATTCACGGGCGGCTGGCGCGGGTTCGTTCCCTGCAGCACGGTGACATCTTTGTCATCGATGCTTGTCGATGTCACTCGCCATTGGGCGAAGTTTGCTTTCAAGCCCGTCGGGAACGACACCAGGGCTTCGACCTTCAGACCTTCCAGATTTCCCGCATTCAGTTGCATCAATGGCTGCGGCTTGTCCACCGACGCAACCCACGCCTGACCGCCATCGAAGACCCAGGTCTTGTCGCCAAACGCACCGTGGATGACGAAGTGTTTTTGGTTCGGCGCTTTTGCAAAAATCTCGACCGGAACCTTGGAGTGGTGCGTATCAAAGCCGACATACGTACCTTTCGCGGTGTAGCTGGTGAACCTGCTAAGCCGCTGCGTTCCGCCAAGCGCGTTCAGATATTTATTGAATATCTCGTCGGGCGAGCCCTTCGCATTTGGAGGAATTTCTACTTCGTTGGGGTCCTCCATGGGCGCGCTGTATTGAACAATGAGGCTGGGCACCACCTTGGGTTTCAAATCGCCGCGATGACAGGTGAAGCAGGTCACAGAGCGCACACCCTTGAAGTTCTCCTTATTAATAGTGTTCACCATCTGGATCATCCGGCGCGCCGTATTTTTCATCGTGGTGTCGGCGCCGAACCGTTCCCAGCTTTTGTCGGCATCCGAAGTATGACAGTCCAGGCAGTTCAGGCCCAGTGCCGCCGAGATCATACCCATTGTGTCCATGAACTCGTCGACAGGAATTCCTCTCAGAACCGAAATATTTTTGAAGATCTCTTCGGCCATTTGTGGTTTGGGTGCTTGCGCGGCCTGAGCCGCCTGCCCGCGCGTGGTCGTCGATACGCCCAGCAGGCACACCATTCCTATAGCGATAACACCAAGAATCGTTCGCCTCGATCCAAACTTCATGTGATCTCCCTTCAATGTTATGAGTTCGTTCCGGAGGCCTGTCAGTATACGCCCGGACGAGTCGGCAGGCAATTCGTCGTAACGCTTGACTTATTTCGTCAGTGCTTTGATAATCGAAATGCAATTTCTAACTGCAACCGATCTCCCGGAGGAAAAACATGAAGTATCTGTTAGCCGTCAGTGGTCTCTGCGTTGTTTTGGTATTGGCCGCAACAGTTCCGCTCTTCGCGCATCACTCGTTCGCTGCCGAATACGACAACAACAAACCGATCAAGTTCACCGGCAAGGTCACAAAAGTAGAGTGGATGAATCCCCATATCTACGTCTACATTGATGCCCCCGACGCCAGTGGCAAGACCGTGAATTATGCTGTCGAAGGCGGCGCGCCCAACGGCCTGTACCGGCAAGGCTGGAGAAAAGACACTTTGAAGACTGGCGACCAGATGTCGATCGAAGGCTTCCTGGCAAAGGATGGATCGAACACTGTCAACGCCAGAGTCTGGTTGTTGCCGGATGGCAAGAAGGTCTTCGCTGGAAATAACGAAGACGGTGGGCCGGCCGCAAGACCGTAATCCCTTAAAACACAGATTTATCAACGGCGGGGTCGTTCATCATGAATTATCCCGCCGTAAGTGTGTCTACTGGCTTTGCACCAAAAATCCTCGGCGGTCATTGCTTTGAGGCTGCGCGCTATCGCGCTTGCGCTTCGCGGACCGCCCCCTACAGCTTCGCGGTTCCCGACTGTAGGGGCGCTCTATGAGCGCTCGCGGTGCATTCTTGTGCAGTTACTTCGTTTGGCGCGCCGCAGGCTCACGGATTCTTTTGGCAAATTCTTCCTCTTCCGACGCAACGCAGAAGGATTCCGGAATTTCTACCCCCGGCTTCAACTTAATAACGCGCGGCTCGGCCTCCCAGGTTTTCGTGTAGGTCTTGGGATCATCGATTGTGAGGTTGAACTGAATCGTTGTGTGATCGACGCGGCGGTAACGCTCGATGGTGTGCATCTCCTCACTGTGTGGCTGGCCTTGCGCGCCCAGCCAGGTCTTATCATTAAACCCGGCGGTTTCCACGACCAACGTATCTCCTTCCCACCGGCCGACGGAATACCCATACCATCTCGGGTCGGGATCATCCGGAAGCTTGCGGCCATCCATCCAGATCTCCCGGATCGTGTGTTGTCCTTCAAAGAACATCAGGATCCTTCCGGGAATATGGATAATCTCGAAAGGCCAGATGACGAAAAGAATCCTCGGGACACCTATGGGCGAACATTTCAGGATCGGATCGTTGCCACCCGGCGCGGCTCTCGGACCGTATCCCGGTTTGTTGGCGTCGTACCTGGCCTGACCCCATGCAGTAAGAGGAGGAAAATTGTCTCCCGGGCCTTGACCGCCGCCACCAGGTGCAAACTGCCAGACGCCCGACAGGTCGTGCGCGTCAAAAGAAGCTTGCCCCATCAGGAAGGGCGTGAGCATCAAAGACGCTGCCAACGCTGCAATTGAATAGCAATCGACGATCCGGTTCATGTCCACCTGCCATAGAACAGAACTAAAATATTTCGTGATCATATAACACCGCGGAGGTTCAGTTGAAACGCAACGTCCTATTCCAATGCTCGTGCCAGGGTTGCAACGCGCGGTTGAAAATCGAATTTATCAGTGAACCTGTACGGACCGGCGCCATGTGGACCGTCGACTGTCCGGTCTGCGGCACCAGCAAAAAGATTCCCGATGATCCCGTCAAAATTTATTACCAAAAAGATGGAAATTGGATCGAGGCGCGGCCCAAGAGCCAACATTTCGGTTAAGACAGGGCTTTCACTGACAAATGACTATTGAACATTGAACAATGAACATTTCCCCAAAATTGTTCAATCTTCACTGTTCAATTGTCACATGTCATCTCGCAGAGCAGGGAATCGGATCCCAGCCGCTGGCGTCGGATTGTTTCTTGAATTGAGCGCTCCTGACGAATGACTGGGTGAGGTATTTGGGATCTTCGAGTATTAACGTATCGACGAGATAAGTAACGCCGCGGTCGCTGACGATCGTGAAATATTCCGTGAGAACAGCGTTCTCGCTATAGGGCACCCCGTTCTTGTGGATGTAGCCCGGTCGCATTTGATTGGTGGTGACCTTCAAGGAACCGGTTCCGGGACGCGGAGCTTCGCTTCCACGACCGCGGCCGTTACCTGATAACAAATGCAGGAGCCGGGTCTGCGTGCCGGTATCGGCTTCAAGCTTTAGCGTCTTCTCGTCCTGCCAGGCGATGTGCAGACGCGTCGGCATCCGCATGACACCCACCGGACCGTAGCCTTTGCACTGTTCGCCGGCGGCTTCGTCTTTGGCCGGATCCCACGCATTCGCAACTCGCCGCGCTTCGGCATTGAGTGGAAGATACAAATAATCGCCTTTGGGCGGAGTCAGGACGCGGTAAGTCCAGTTGTCAGTGACCAGCGAAACCCAGTAACCCATGAGATCAATCGGAGCGGCCGTTTGTGGAGAGGCGGCAGGCGGCGCTCCACGTTCACCTCGAACTTGACGTAAGGCACTGAGCGGCGGCGGGAACAAAAGCATCGCCGACACCGCAAACCCGAACACGATTGGAATTCGATATTTCATTATGTCCGATTTGTTCCCGAACTGTAGCGGCGGCTCTCACCGGCGCGGTGCGGACTCGCTGGAACTGTAGGGGCGGTCTGTGACCGCCCGCGATCCGTCGCTTCGAGACATTGCCGGCGGTCATAGACCGCCGCTACAGTCGCCCTTTGAGGCTCATTTCTTCTGAATAAGGCTCTGGTATACCGCCTCTACGAACATGTCGGGTGTCCAGGGACCTGTGTTCTTTCCGTACCTCGGATCGTAATCCTTTGTCGGCTTGGCGGCCTTGATTTGCTGGAGCGTCATTCCTTTCTTGATCATGTCTTGAATGCGATCGCGAATGATCGTCACCATATCACGGTAATAGGCAACGTCGGCGGAATCACAAAGCCGGCCGTGTCCGGGAATCACCATGGTTCCGCCCTCGGTTCTGAACTCGGCAATGGACAGATCCAAAATGCGATTGAGCCCGTCGATGACACCCTGAATGTTTCCTCCACGCTCGACATCGATGACGGGATAGCTATCGGTCCTGAAGATGTCACCGGCCGCGATCACGTCTGAGCTGCGGAAGTAAACCAGACTGTCCCCGTCCGTGTGCGCCGCCGGCTGATGCAATATGAGAATGCCCTCACCATTGAAGAAATGGCTGAGCTTCATAGCGTCCATGTGGTACGTATCCGTCGGTAGCGAGCGAAACGGCGCCTGTGCGTTGGTCATGCGCAAGAGAACGTTTTCATGAGCAATGATCGACGCGCCCTGAGCTGCATCGGCGATGTTCCCTGCAACGTTTCCACCGGTGATCGTGGCGCCGGCCTGAGATAATTTTTCGTTCCCGCCACTGTGGTCGGGATCGAGCGATGTATTGATTATGTAGCGAATCGGTTTGGGCGGGGCGGGCGGGCTGATCATCCGCGGAAGATTCGAACGCGTTTCGGCCGCAAAGCTCCACGATTGCAAACCGTTGGTTGCGAGCTGGCGCTGCAGTTGCTGAATGGTTGCAAGAAGTCTTTCGCTGTTTGCCAGCGTGCCCGCATCCACCATCAGGACGCCGTCGGGTCCTATGGACAGAGCAATGTTCCCGCCATCTCCAGCGAGCATGTAGACGTTGTTGCGGATCGGCAGGATTTCAAATTCTGTATTCGAAGCGTTTTGCTGGGCCTGCTGCCCGCGCTGTTGTGGGGCTGCGGTAGCGGAAGCGACACTCAGAAGCAATGCAGCGGGCACGATCCACAAGGCCTTCAATCGGTTTCTCATTTCAGTTTCTTTCTGATTTCGGGATACATCGTTTCGGCGCCGGCTCGAATGACGGCGTCCGGAACGTGAATCTTGTCCGCGAATTCTCTGACGAATGTATTTGTCCCGGGCAGCTCGTGGGGAACGACGCCCTTGGGCCGGTCGATCTCTTCAACAACATCGCACGGATAGGGAGGGATCTGTTGGTTTAGGTTTAAACGATATTCCTGGCTACGAACCAGAGGCTCCGTGAGATAAACCGGATCATAGACAATGTTCAACCACGTCAGAATATCTCCACGGCGGATCCAGTAGGTCGTGATTTCAGTCAGATCGCTGTGTTGAACACCGTTTCGGCGCAGATACTCTTCCTTCACGTGCGTGGTGGTGATCTTCAACATGTCCCCAATCCACTCGGCGGTGTTGAACCCTCCCCAGGTGTGAGGCGCATTTTCCGAAGGATGCGGACGGCCATCCAGGTAGATGGGAACATCGACCGAACGCAGCCATTCGGCATGAAACGCGGTGATTTGCCGCGTCACGGGATCGACCTCTTTTGAGATTCGCAACTGCGACGGACCACGATAGATGTAAGCAAAACCGTGGGGGCGGCACTGCCACTCCGGCAGCGTCTGCACGGATGCCGACCAAGCCTCGGCGCGAGCGCGGGAGGCATCGTTCATTGGAATCCCCAGCCAGTCGCCGACATACGGGTTTCCAATGCTGTCCTCGTTTCCGTTTGGAGTCCACTCACCCGAAAAATCGACTTGCGCAAACGCCGGAACCCGAGCAAATGTCATCAGGGCAAAGACGAAAACAGCAGCAATCCGCTGACGGCTGAGGTTGTGCATTTATAATCTCCTGAACAGTTTAAGGCCCACGGTGCAAGCTACTATACGCCTTTATTCCGGTCAAGGTGCCGCGTCCTGGCAACTGTAGCGGCGCTCTATGAGCGCCGACAGTGCAGCCAGTTATCGTCGGCGGTCATTTATTGAGGCTGCGCGCTGCCGCGCTTGCGCTTCGCGGACCGCCGCTACAGGCCCATCGTTTGATTGCAATGCGGTATCGTGGTATTTTAACCGCGTCCTGGTGGCAGAATGCCAAAAGGTGAGCGATAGAAACAAAAAGGAGAATCAGAGATGAAGAGAGTGTTGGGACTCTTGTTAGCCATTGCCGTCATGGGCAGCATGTCAATGCCGGCCTTCGCACAAGAAAAGAAGGCGGAAGCGAAAAAAGGCGAAGGAAAGAAGAAAGGCGCCGAGGGCAAAGACAAAAAAGAGGAGGGCAAAAAGAAGGGCGCAGGGAAGAAGAAGGCTGAAGGCAAGTAGGTCTTCCTTTTTAGAATCCCCCCGCGGCTTGGTTTCCAGGCCGCGGTCATATCTCTGCTACAATTGCCTGTCACCGTCCGTCCAAAGCCTCTGGCTGTATCGTCAGATGATTTGAAGGAGGTTCTCAATGCTCATTCAACGTGCATCGGATATTCCATCTTCGGAAATCACTCCTGAAAACCTGTATCACAACCGGCGGGAATTTATAAAAACAGCTTCGGCGGTTCTCGGGATCGCGGCCGCCGGATCGATCACGGCTGCGGAGCCGCAGGCGAAGAAATTAGGTCCTTACGATACGGCAGAGAAGCTGACGCCTTACGAAGACATTACGCACTATAACAACTATTACGAGTTCGGAATCGATAAGTCCGATCCCGAGCGGAACTCGAAAAAATTTCAACCGAAACCGTGGACGGTCAAAGTCGAGGGTATGTGCAGTAAGCCGGGGTCGTATGCTTTCGAGGATTTGATCAAAGGCATCACGGTTGAAGAGCGCATCTACCGGATGCGCTGCGTTGAGGCGTGGTCGATGGTCATCCCGTGGCAGGGAGTCCCGCTGGCCGATGTGATCAAGAAACTCGAACCGACTTCTTCGGCAAAATACGTCGAGTTCAAAACACTGTTGGACCAGAATCAGTATCCCGAGCAACGCCGGAGCTTCTTCAAGGTTCTGGATTGGCCTTATTTTGAAGGCCTTCGACTGGACGAAGCAACGAATCCGCTCGCGCTCTTCGCTACCGGTCTCTATGGAAGACCTCTTCCCAACCAGAATGGCGCCCCCCTCCGGCTGGTGACGCCGTGGAAATATGGCTTCAAGGGAATCAAGGCCATCGTCAACATCCGTTTCACCGACAAGCAGCCTCTGAACACCTGGCAGCAACAGGCAGCGAATGAGTATGGGTTCTATGCTAATGTGAATCCGAAAGTCGACCATCCGCGGTGGAGCCAGGCCCAGGAGCGGCGGATCGGCGAATTCTTCAAGAGACCCACGCTCCCGTTCAACGGATACTCTGAGCAGGTCGCCCGGATGTATGAAGGATTGGACTTGCGCAAGAACTACTGACGTTCGTAATGCCCAGAATTAATCGTTGGTGGATCCTCAAGCCGGTTTTTTTTCTCGCCTGTGCCGTGCCGATAGTGTGGCTGCTCTTTGACACCTTCACAGGGCATTTAAGTGCGAATCCGCTCGAGGACATACGCGATCGCACCGGCATCTGGACATTGCGATTTTTGGTCATCACCCTGAGCGTTACTCCGCTGCGGCGGATCAGCGGATGGAGTTCTCTCATCCGCTTTCGCAGGATGCTGGGACTCTTCGGTTTCTTCTATGGCTTCGTGCACCTGGCAACCTATGTCTGGCTGGATCAATATTTCGATTTCAATGCGATTCTCCAAGACATGTTCCTCAAGCGGCCGTTTATAATCACCGGCTTCATCAGTTTTCTCTTGCTGCTACCGCTTGCCGTCACATCCACCAGAAAATGGATCGTCCGGCTTGGCGGCAGCCGTTGGCAAATGCTTCACCGCTTGATTTACCTCAGCACGGCTGCCGGCGTGCTTCACTATTATTGGCGAGTAAAGGCAGACATCCAGAGGCCCCTCGGTTATGCTCTATTTCTCACGATCCTTCTTGCATTCCGCGGCTGGCACGCGCTGCAACATCGGCGTTCGCAAAGCGCGGCGGAAATGAAAGCCGTATCGTGAACCATGCATGCTGTTAAAGTACTTCTTATTTATCTTTCTGCTGCTTCAATACACGTTATCCGTCGATGTCGACCTTGCAGTATTCAACATAACCGTGCTGGACTCGGCTCACAGGCCGGTAACGGGACTCGCAACAGCCAATTTCCATGTCTACGAAGACGGCCGTGAAGAGAAGATCAAGATTTTCCAGCCCGAAGATACGCCGGCGACCGTTGGTCTGATCATCGATAACAGCGGAAGCATGGCAAGTAAGAAAGAGGCCGTCGTTACTGCCGCTCTGGCTTTCATAGGCGCAAGCCAGCACGACGATGAAATATTTGTTGTCGATTTCAATCGCAGAGCGTGGCTGGCGCTGCCGGCTGCGGTCCCATTCACGAGCAATGTCTCTGAACTCCGAGCGGCCTTGCTGGAAACACGTGCGGAGGGTACAACGGCGCTTTATGACGCAGTGGAGCTTTCCCTCGATCACCTCAGGAACGGGTCACGGCAGCGAAAAGCCCTCGTATTATTGAGCGACGGCGGCGACAATGCCAGTACAGCAAGCCTGGATCAAGTGCTGCGGAAAGCGCAGCAATCGAGCGCAACCATCTATTGCATCGGAATCTACGATCCGTTCGCAAAGGACAAAAATCCCGGAGTTTTAAAAAGAATCGCAAAGGTCACGGGAGGCGAGTCGTACTTTCCCACGTCGTCCGCCGATCTGCGCGAGATTTGGCCACGCATTGCCGGAGCCATCCGCGGGCAGTACACGATCGCCTACATTTCGAGCAGTCCCAGTCATGACGGTTCCTATCGCAACGTGAAAATCACGGCGAGAGATAAGCGAGGTAAGACCCTGGAAGTCCGCACACGGCCCGGCTATTTCTCAGCCAAATGAATTCCAGCGCCGACCGCTCAGACCTGCGAATTCCCTATGTTTGAAGTCCCGTTGAAATCATGCTTGCGGCCGCTCCAGGACCTGATCCAAATGATGCCGCATGTGGACGACGTAATCGCGAATAATGAATTCCAGATCGAGATCCTTGCCGTCCGGAGTGTGCCACACGTTCGGCAATGTTTTAGGATCGACATGGCGAATTACTGCTGCCAACTGGACGTTGTACATCTGCCAAAGGGCGACAATTTCGGACCAGGGCCGGTCCTGATACCGCTGCACGCGTACCCATTCATCGCCGTCATAACCGGGCAAGTTCAGCACTGGGGTCAGCTGGAGACGGACGAATCGTTGATGGTTGTTCGCAGCCGAATCGATCAAATGGCCAAGAATTTCTTTTTTAGACCATTTACCCGGCGCGGGACGAATTGACGCCTCCGCGTCTTGGATCGCGCGCAACCGGTCTGCGATCTTTAGAAGAGATTCGAGATCCTTCGCGACGGATTGCATAGGGACTTCGAATGATACCCTCTGGGAGAGGGTAGGGTGGTGAGGGTTTCAGGATTTGACGAAACTTCTGAGGTCTCGCCCCGCGCGGGCTCGTGCTTCGCGCGACCCTCACCCGGCGCTGTCGCGCCGGCCTTTCCCAGAGGGAGCGGCCGGTTACCAGCGATTGTTCCGGCCGGCGCGGCTCGTGAATTCTTTCTTTACCATGGGCCGCGCTTCATTCACGGTGAGCGCTCTGCCGCCGACTTCTTTCCCGTTATAAGCAGCGATTGCCTTTTCAGCGTCTTCATCGCTCATGGAAATAAAGCCAAAACCTTTTGACCGGCCCGTATCCCGGTCCGTGATGATGCTGACAGATTCGACAGCACCAATCTGCTCAAAAAGGCTAGTGAGTTCTTCTTCCGTCGTTCGGAACGATAAATTACCAACGTAGATTTTCTTTGACATGTTTTTCCTAATTCAATTTGTAAGGAACTTCGTGGGTGTGGCGGGAGAGGAATCAAAAAGCAGAATCAATTCTCCAAACCGTGACAAGAGGCTCCTAGATCCATTTCACACAACGCAAATGGCGTTGCAAATTAACCGCAACAGCATAGCATGTAGGCGCGCACCGGTGGAAAGATAATTCGGGGATGACAAGTTGGGGATGGCAAATTGGGGTGGCAAGTTCGAGGTAACTTTGGGACAGAGGTGACTCTGGGACGCAGCCTGAATGCTGAAGTGCAAAAATTCGCGTGCGTCCCAGAATTATGAATTACTTCTTGGGTTTCGGCCTTGCAGCCTTCTTTTTCTTCGCGGCCGGCTTTTTCGTTGCCTTCTTTTTGGGGGCGGGTTTCTTTTTCGCTTTCAGTTTTGTTTTTGTTTTTGCTTTTTTCTTGGGTCTCGGTCTGGCTCTTGGCGCAGCCGGCCGGGTTGGTTTTTCGGCAGCGGGTTCAGGGCCAGTTTCAGCCGGCGACTCGATCATCGGCTCGGAGGTATCTTCCTGCCCGGCGCCCGCGTTGTCCGGCGACTCGTCGTAGTCGCCAAAGAAATCGTCTTCTCTGCTCATTCTCATCTCCTTGTGCAGGAGGCCGCACCTTCCTCCGGCCTCTTTGTGCGAGACATCATACCGCTTCTGTACGGAAGCGCAATGAGAGAACGCCAATACTCATTTCTTTTTCGAGGGAACCGTCCTTCTACGCCGATTGCTGGGAATACCGCGCATGACTTCGCCCGATCGTGTCGCAAGCTAGACTTAAGCGAGCTGGTATTTGGGGACTTTCCTTGCAGAAATTATCGATGTGAGCATCTCCGTGCGGATGTTCAGGAGTTTGGGGCCGTCGAAAAACGTGAATACCTGAAGAGCCGTGTGGCTTCGTGCGAATTGGAACTGCTTTACGGATATCCGTGGAGGCCATTGTTGAAGATTGCCTGGGAGCTGGCCATTCCAACTAGACTCTACGTTCCCTACGGAGGCGGAGGCTTGCCGTATCGGCTCAAAGAGGGCGCACGCAGACGCGCAATTCTCGGTTGGTTTCTTCGCGATCTCTGGCGTGGCTCGGCCGGCGCCTTAGGTGGTTACTTCCCATTCCATTACTGATCGCGTCTAAAACCTTGGGTATGTTCGACGACCTTCCCGAGACTATCCCGCAGAAAAACAAGAAGAATCGGCGGCAATGTCCAGCAACCGAAGGTCGTCCACATTGAGCAGCCGAAATATCCTCCGGAGGCAAGACGAGCTCGTGTCGAAGGTGTGGTCATTCTGGAAGCCACAGTCACTGCCGAAGGAACGGTCGACAAAGTGAAAGTCATCTCCGGCCCGCCAATGCTGACCGCAGCCGCAGTCGAAGCTCTAACGCCATTGGAAGTACGAACCCACATATTTGAATGGCCGAGCCGTCCTGTCATTCTGACGGCCAGAATCAGCTTCTCGCTTAGCGGCACTCCCCGGTAAAATCCCTTTCCTATGTTCTCCGGTAAAACTGCAATTGTCACAGGAGGCAGCCGCGGCATCGGCCGGGCCATCGTGCAGGCGCTCGCGCGCACGGGAGCCAGAGTGGTGTTCACTTACTTGCAGAATAAATCCGCTGCCGATGAGATTACGAACAACGACACGATTATCGGACTTCCAGTCGATGTGACACGCTTCGATCAAGCTAAAGAGCTCGTGAAGCAGGTGAAGGAACGATTCGGAAGGATTGACATCCTTGTTAACAACGCCGGCATTACGCGAGACAAACTCATCGCTCTGATGAGCGAGAAAGATTGGGACGACGTTCTGAACACGAATTTGAAAGGCGTGTTCAATCTGACCAAACCGGTCATCGGTGTCATGCTCCGGCAGCGATCGGGAAGCATCCTCAATATCACGTCGATCAGCGGGATCATGGGAATGGCGGGCCAGGTGAATTATTCGTCATCGAAAGCGGGGATGATTGGCTTCACGAAGGCGCTCGCAAAAGAGGTCGCGAAACTGAATATCACGGTCAATGCCGTTGCTCTCGGATTCATCGAGACGGATATGACCGCTACTCTCAACTCTGAATACCGCAACAAAGCGCTTGAACAAATTCCACTTGGCCGGTTTGGTAAACCGGAGGAAGTCGCAGAAATCGCGCTATTCTTGCTTTCACCGCAAGCGAGCTACATTACCGGGCAGGTTATACGGGTTGACGGCGGTTTAGCCATTTAGTGTCTTACCGAACTCGATCCTCTTTTGTGCTTGATACTTTCCCTTGCGGTCCTTGTAGGAGACTTCGCACGGTTCATCCGATTGAAAGAAAAGGACCTGGCACAAGCCTTCATTCGCGAAAATCCGCACCGGAACCGGCGTCGTATTCGCAATGGAGACGGTGACGAAACCCTCCCATTCGGGCTCGAATGGTGTGACATTCACCATAATACCGGTCCTCGCATATGTCGATTTACCAACACACAAGGTCAAAACATCCCGAGGGATGCGGAGATATTCGACGGTCCGGCCCAGCACGTAGCCATTTGGCGGGACATCGAAATAAGAACCACGATGATCTCGATAGAACTCTGGAGGAATCGCCTTCGGGTTCAGGACGGCATCGCGCGGCGGAGCAAACAATTTGAATTCATCGGCCAACCGGAGATCATAGCCATACGATGACAAGCCGTACGAGATCTTGCCTTCAGCGACTTGACTGGGACTGAATGGATCGATCATTCCATATTTTTCAGCCATCTCGCGTATCCATCGATCGGGCTTAATTGCCATTGCTTAACTCGCCTCCTGAATGTTAAAAATATGTACAAAATATTGTAGTCGTGGGCTTTACCTTAAAATCGGAGGTTCCAGTGATCAAACTCGATCTTGTGAATCAGATCGTCGAGCGGACAGGAGTCAGCAAAACAAAAGCTGAACAAGCTGTGGATACGGTCTTTAATTGCATGAAGGATGCCTTGAAGGCCAACGACCGGATCGAGTTGCGCGGCTTTGGTGTATTTTCCGTCAAGCCGCGGAAGACGGGCATTGGCAGAAACCCCCGCACAGGTTCGGAAGTGAATATACCTCCGGGAAAAGCCGTACGGTTCAAGCCCGGCAAGGATTTGCAGTCGCTCTAAGCGTTGGGGGTTCGACCGTTGCCTTTTCAAAAAGGCCGCCGCGCCGAGCGCACAGACGGTAGCGTGCAGCCTCAAGAAAAATCCGCCCACCGAACCGGGCTGGCCGCGCGAAGCGCAAGCGCGATAGCGCGCAGCCTCAATAGGCGAAGCGCAAGCGCGATAGCGCGCAGCCTCAATAGACGGCGGTCGGTCAGTAGAAGACCCGGCGCTAAACAGAAAGACCTCTTTCATGGACAATACATTTAACCCTTCCGCCGAAATACTACTCGAAGAAGCGCCGCAGCAAAAATTTCCCTGGCTGAACGTTGTGTTATTCGTTTTGACGTGCCTCACCACCATGGTGACGGGGACGTTCCTTATGACTTCTTTCAACAACACGTTCACCGGCCTTTCCGGGCTCTTTCGGGAAGTCTTTCGATCGCCTTCCATACTCGTGAATGGGCTTCCATTCAGCCTGGCCATTATGAGTATTCTGCTTGCTCATGAAATGGGTCATTATCTGACTTGCCGGTATTACGGAATCGATGCGACATTGCCCTATTTCATTCCCGCGCCAACTCTGGTCGGTACGATGGGCGCATTTATCCGTATTAAATCGCCGATTCAGCACCGCGCCGCTCTGTTGGAGGTCGGTATTGCGGGACCGATCGCCGGCTTCGTGCTTGCGGTTCCGGCCTTGATCATAGCGCTCCGAAAGTCCGGCTTTACTGCGATCGATCCAGCGGCTTCGAGTGTCATGCTCGGCGAGCCGCTGATTTTCAAAGCCATGGAATTCATCACCGGGAAAATCCCACCGGCTGGAATGGATATTAATCTCCATCCCATCGGGTTCGCAGCATGGTTTGGATTCTTTGCGACTGCGCTGAATTTACTTCCTGTGGGCCAACTCGACGGCGGTCACGTGTCCTATGCTCTCTTTCGCGGGATTCACAGGCGGATTTCTGAGGCCTTTGTGTTCACCCTGATCCCACTCGGTATCTTCTACTGGCAGGGCTGGCTATTGTGGAGCGTTGTGTTGCTCCTGATTGGCCTTCGCCATCCCGTCACGCTCGATGATTCCGTTCCCTTAAGGGATCGACACCTGTGGCTGGGCTGGATCGGCCTTGCCATGTTCGTCCTTTGTTTTACCCCAATACCGTTTTACATCAACTAAGTAATTCGGGGTCAGACGGGTGAATTCCCTATTTTTCCAACAAATCTTCGAGCAGAAAAAAATAGGGAATTCACCCGTCTGACCCCGAATTACTGCTTTGGGTCTTCAGGAATACCAACAGTTCCTGCGCGGTTGGCGTGAGGAGCTTTTGGCGACGGTGGATGATTCCAATGGGACGCACAAGGTCGGGCATGTCGAGGGGAATCGCAGCTAGGATTGCGCTTTCAACTTCCCGGGCCACGCTGGGTCGAGGAAGGATGCTGACTCCGGATTGAATTGTGATCGCATGCTTAATGGTCTCAATATTATCGAACTCCATCGCTATACTCACCGTTGCTCCACGCTGCCGAAGGGCCTTGTCGACAGCTTTCCGAACACTCAGACCGCGGTCAAAGGCAACAAAGTTTTCGCCGTCCAGCTCGCGTACGGATACCGTCTTCTTCTTTGCAAGCGGATGTGAACGGTGGCACACGAATACCATCGGTTCGGAATGCCACGGAATGATCGTCAGTGAACGGTGTGGTGAAGGAAACGAGAGGATTCCCAGATCGGCTTCGTCGTTGATCACCGCTTCTACGACCTCATGCGGATGCAAATACGCCAGGCGTATCTTCGCCTGCGGGTACCGCGTCGTGAACTGCTGGCAGTAGATTCCCATATCGTGTAATCCAACCGAGTAGATGACCGCCACGCGAACCGCACCGCCAACCAGCGTCCGTTGAGACGTGATTTCCGCTTTCGCTTTCTCAAAGTCATCCAGCAGGACCAGGCACGCTTCAAAAAACTTTTTCCCTTCCGGAGTCACCATGAACGGCCGTTTTGTCCGGTCGATCAGTTGGGCGCCCAGTTCTTCCTCCAGTTGGCGCACAGCCTGGCTCGCCGCCGACTGCGAGATGCGGTGGGCAGCGGCTCCCAACGAGAAACTGCCGGACCGGATAACGTCGCAATAAAGGTTTAAGGTATCGAGATTCATGACACTCGGAGAAAATAGCCCTCTCGCTCTGAGAGGGGGCGGCCTTCAAAAGATAGATCATTAGCTGTGCTTATGCAAAGTACTTTTATTTTGCAGGATGACTTATTTTCCAAAAATGAATAAAGTAGTCTCAACCTTCTTGGGCAAGGATGTTGGCCGGTGAGGTCTATGCATATGTTTTCAGCACTGCCGCCGAAACAGGGGTTGTACGATCCGCAATTTGAACACGATGCATGTGGTGTCGGCTTCGTTGTGGATATTGCCGGGCGCAAATCGAACGACATCGTTCGCAGCTCACTTCAAGTCCTCGTCAATTTGCAGCACCGCGGCGCGAAAGGTTGCGAAGCCAACACGGGCGATGGGGCGGGCGTCCTTCTGCAAATTCCCCATGAGTTCCTGAAACCGGAGTGCAAGAAACTGGGTTTTGATCTCCCTACTCCCGGCAATTATGGCGTCGGAATGGTTTTCCTGCCGCGCGATTCCCATTCTCAGCAATGGGCGAAAGAAATCATTGAAGCGGCGATCACGCGCGGGGGCCAGAGGTTGCTGGGCTGGCGAGACGTACCCACGAACAATTCGCCAATAGGCGAGTCAGCAAAGGCCGTTGAGCCGGTGTTCAAGCAGGTTTTTGTTGGCCGAAACCCTTATATCAAGAGCGTCGACGAATTCGAAAGAAAGCTTTACCTCATTCGGAAGCGAATAGAAAAAGTCACATCCGAACTCTACTTCGACAGTTTCTCCGCCCGCACGATCATCTACAAAGGAATGCTTTCGGCGGAACAAATCGAGATTTACTTCCCCGACCTGGCGGATCCGCGAGTCGCATCGGCGCTTGCGGTCGTGCATCAGCGGTTCAGCACGAACACATTTCCGAGCTGGTCGCTTGCCCATCCATTCCGATACATCTCGCATAACGGCGAGATCAACACCCTGCGCGGCAATATCAACTGGATGAAAGCGCGCGAAGCGCTATTCGAATCCGGATTGTTCGGCGAAGATATCCGCGATCTTCTTCCCGTCATCGTCGAGGGCGGCAGCGATTCCGCGATGATCGACAATGCTCTCGAAATGCTCGTCATGTGCGGGCGCTCGCTTCCACACGCGATGATGATGCTCATTCCGGAAGCCTGGGACGGCCACGAAACGATGAGCGATGAGAAGAAGGCCTTTTATGAATATCACTCCTGCTTGATGGAACCGTGGGACGGTCCGGCCTCTATGGTTTTCACCGACGGTGTCCGCATTGGCGCCGTACTCGATCGAAACGGATTGCGCCCGTCGCGATATTGCGTCACCAAAGACGGCCTGGTCGTCATGGCTTCAGAGGTCGGCGTGCTGGATATTGCTCCGGAGAACATCCTGGTCAAGGGTCGTCTTCAACCCGGCAAGATGCTACTCATCGACACGCACGAAAGGCGCATCATCGATGACACGGAGCTGAAACACAAAATCGCTTCCGAAAAACCATACCGGCAATGGTTGAAGGAGAACCTTGTCCGCCTGTCCGATCTTCCGGCGCATCCGGTTCCGGAACCCAGTCATGAAACGGTTCTCTTGCGCCAACAGGTGTTTGGATACACCCACGAGGATCTGCGGATCCTCATGGGTCCCATGGCCGTGAACGGAGAAGAAGCGGTGGGTTCGATGGGAACCGACACGCCTCTCGCCGTCTTATCGGACAGGCAACCGCCGCTGTTCAACTATTTCAAGCAGCTGTTCGCGCAAGTGACGAATCCGCCCCTGGACGCCATCCGGGAAGAGCTGGTCACGTCGATGAGCACAGCTCTTGGTCCGGAACAGAATCTATTAAAACCGGTGCCCGAGAGCTGCCGGATGATCAAAATCTTGTCCCCCATCATGGACAATGACGATTTGGCGAAGCTGCGATCCATCGCGCTGCCGGGCTTCCGCTCCATCGTGCTTCCAATGCGCTTCAAAGTGTCGGAAGGCGGCGAGGGTATGCGGCGCGCCCTCCACGATTTGCTCGAAACGGCCTCGAATGGAATCAAAAACGGAGCGACGATCCTGATCTTATCGGACCGGCAGATCAACAAGGATTACGCGCCGATACCGAGTCTGCTTGCAACGTCCGGGTTGCATCATCATCTCGTCCGCGAAGGCATGCGCACCAAGGCGACCGTAATCGTCGAAACCGGCGATGCGCGAGAGGTTCATCACTACTTCCTGTTGATCGGCTACGGCGCGTCGGCCATTAATCCGTACCTGGCTTTCGAAACTTTGGACGACATGATCCGGCAAGAACTTCTGACAGCCATCGATCATCGCAAAGCGGTGAATCACTACACCAAAGCCGTAAAGAAGGGCGTGTTGAAGGTCATGTCGAAGATGGGCATCTCGACGCTGCAAAGTTATCGTGGCGCTCAAATCTTCGAAGCCATCGGCCTGGATCAAAATTTCGTCGATACTTACTTTACGAACACTCCGTCGCGGATCGGCGGCATCGGGTTGGATGAAATCGCGGCGGAGGCAATCGAACGGCACCGGCGCGCGTTCCCCGAACGTCCTGTCCGCCTGCCGGACATCGACTGGGGAGGACAATACCAGTGGCGCCATGACGGCGAATACCACATGTACAATCCCGATTCGATTCATAAGCTCCAGTACTCCACGCGTACGAACAGCTACAAAATTTTCAAGGAGTACAGCGGGCTGGTCAACTCCGCCAGTGCAACGCTATGTACACTTCGCGGATTGATGGATCTGAAATTCGCAGACAAGCCGCTACCGCTCGAGGAAGTCGAGCCCGCCGAATCGATCATGAAGCGCTTTGCAACCGGCGCCATGTCTTTCGGTTCGATCAGCAAGGAAGCGCACGAGACGCTGGCCATAGCGATGAACCGTATTGGCGGGCGAAGCAATACGGGAGAAGGCGGCGAGGATCCGGCGCGCTACACTCCGGATCCGAACGGCGATTCCAGATCAAGCGCTATCAAACAGGTTGCGTCGGCGCGCTTCGGCGTCACGAGCGAATATCTGGTCAACGCCAATGAGCTTCAGATCAAGATGGCTCAAGGCGCCAAGCCGGGCGAAGGCGGCCAGCTGCCTGGACACAAGGTCGATGAAATCATCGCGCGCGTCCGTCATTCCACGCCGGGCGTCGGACTTATTTCACCTCCGCCGCATCACGACATCTATTCGATCGAGGATCTGGCCCAACTGATTTACGATCTGAAAAATTCGAACCCGCGCGCGCGCATCAGCGTAAAGCTGGTTGCAGAAGTGGGGGTCGGAACGATCGCAGCAGGCGTTGCCAAGGCGCATGCCGACGTCGTCCTGATATCGGGCGACAGCGGTGGAACGGGCGCTTCTCCTCTCACCAGCATTAAACATGCCGGCATCCCATGGGAGCTGGGTTTGGCGGAGACGCATCAGGTGTTGGTCCTGAACAATCTCCGAAGCCGCATCATCGTCCAAACCGACGGCCAATTAAAGACCGGCCGCGATGTCGTCGTTGCGGCACTGCTCGGCGCGGAGGAGTTTGGATTCGCGACTTCGGCGCTGATCGTTTCCGGATGTATTATGATGCGCGTCTGCCATCTCAATACCTGTCCGGTAGGCGTAGCGACACAAGATCCCATCCTCCGGCAAAAATTCACAGGTAAACCCGAATACGTCGTCAACTACTTCCGCATGATTGCCGAAGAGGTTCGCGAACTGATGGCTCAATTGGGTTTCCGGACCGTTGACGAAATGGTTGGCCGCCGCGACAAGCTCGACATGCGCAACGCGGTTGACCATTGGAAGGCCAAGAAGCTGGATCTCTCTCCGATCCTGTACATGCCGGCGGTGCCCGATCACGTCATCACGCGCCGTGTGCATTATCAGGATCACGGACTGCAGAAGGCCTTGGATAACCGGCTCCTCGAACTGGCAAAGGATGCGCTCGACCACAAGAAACCCGTTGAATTAGAGCTGCCGATCTCGAACGCCAATCGTACCGTCGGCACGATTCTGGGCAGCGAAATCACCCGGCGTTACGGCGGACAGGGTCTGCCCGACGGCACGATTCAAATTCGCTTCACGGGTTCCGCCGGCCAGAGTTTTGGCGCGTTCATCCCGAAAGGATTGAGCCTGACCCTGGAAGGCGATGCGAATGACTATTTCGCAAAGGGATTGTCGGGCGGGCGAATTGTCGTCTTTCCGCCGTCGGCATCAACGTTCAACGCGGAAGAACAAATCATTATCGGGAATGTTTCCTTATATGGAGCTACTTCGGGAGAAACATTTATCCGTGGCGTCGCCGGAGAGCGTTTCGCGGTCCGGAACAGTGGCGCGATCGCCGTCGTCGAGGGTGTCGGCGATCATGGCTGCGAGTATATGACGGGCGGCCGCGTTGTCGTGCTCGGCCAAACCGGACGAAACTTTGCGGCGGGCATGAGCGGCGGTATTGCATATGTCATCGATGAAAAGGGCGATTTTGCACAACGTTGCAATCTGCAGATGATCGATCTCGAAAGATTAGCAGATCCGGAAGAGGAAGCTTTCGTCCGCGGGCTCATCGCCCGGCATCTGGAGCTGACGAACAGCACACGTGCAGAGACTATTCTGACCAACTGGGCTCACTACCGGGGCAGGCTCGCCAAGATCATGCCTCTCGACTATCGAAGAGTGCTGGAACAGAAGAAGGAGCAAGCGGCAAAGACGTTCGCAATGGTACAGCATGGGTAATCCGAAAGGCTTTCTTGAAATCGGAAGAGTTGGTTTCGAACGCCGGCCGGTTGAGGAGCGGATCCAGGACTGGAACGAGGTCTACAAGGAATTTCCGGAAGACAAACTCAAGGCCCAAGCGTCGCGTTGCATGGACTGCGGCGTTCCCTTCTGTCATCAGGGCTGTCCACTGGGAAACATCATTCCGGACTGGAATGATCTCGTTTATCGAGGGCAGTGGCAAGAAGCGTTGCTGCGTCTTCTGGCGACGAACAACTTTCCCGAGTTTACAGGCCGCCTCTGCCCCGCACCCTGCGAGGGTTCCTGCGTACTCGGAATTAATGCCGATCCCGTCACGATCAAAAACATCGAAGTCATGATCATCGATCGCGCTTTCAAGGAAGGCATCGTCCGGCCGCGCCGGCCGGTGAGGCGTACAGGAAAAGCCGTAGCGATCGTCGGGTCCGGACCTGCAGGATTGGCCGCGGCAGCTCAATTGAATCAGGCGGGACACTGGGTGACGGTGTACGAAAGAGACGACCGTATTGGGGGCCTCCTGCGTTACGGGATACCCGAATTCAAGATGGAGAAAAAGATTCTTGACCGGCGGCTGAATATCATGCTGGAAGAAGGCGTCGTGTTCCGCACCAACGCGAATGTCGGAGTCAATGTGTCGGTTGAGGAGCTGCGCCGCGAATTCGATGCGATCCTTCTAGCCGGTGGTGCCACCGCTCCGCGAGATCTTCAAGTACCCGGACGCGAACTGAAGGGCGTCTACTTCGCCATGGAATTCTTGCCCCTCCAGAACAAACGATGTGAAGGCGACAACATTCCCGATGCCGACTTCATTTCTGCGAAGGACCAGCGCGTGGTCATTATCGGTGGAGGCGATACCGGTGCCGATTGTCTGGGTACGGTGCACCGGCAAGGCTGCCGGTCGGTCGTTCAATTCGAAATTCTTCCCCAGCCTCCCGGCGAACGCGCTGCCGACAACCCCTGGCCGAACTGGCCGAATATCTTTCGAACTTCATCTGCGCATGAAGAAGGAGGCGGTCGCGAATATTGCGTCTTGACCACAAAGTTGACCGGCCGTAACGGCCACGTGGAACAGCTTCACGTCATTCGGGTGGAATTCGAAGGGCGCAATATGCGTGAAATTCCGGGGACCGAATTCACTATCGACGCCGATCTTGTCCTGCTCGCGATGGGCTTTCTCGGCCCTGAGAAGAAGGGAATGCTCGACCAGTTGGGCGTGGTTATCAACGAGCGCGGCAACGTTGCCACGAACGCGGAAAAGATGACCAACATTCCCGGCGTCTTCGCCGCCGGAGACATGAGTCGCGGCCAGTCGCTCATTGTCTGGGCCATCCGCGAAGGCCGCCAGGCGGCAAGATTCATCGACAAGTATCTGATGGGCTCGACGGATCTGCCGTAGAACGGATTCCCTCCTCGCTCCCAAGATCTCAAATTTGCGGTAGAGCGCTTGATTCGCTGCAAACTCAATTTGGATGCGCATCGATGACGGCCTAAAGCTAACGGCTACCAACCGGCACCAGCCAGATGCAAGCAGGCAGGTCAATGAGCAAGCGAGCACGCAGCCTTGCAAACGTGCATACGGCCTGTGCTAGTCCGCATGAGGCGGATCGACGTGTGCTCGCCGGCCTGCAAGTCAGCACGAGATAGATGCGCGGGCGCACGTTGACGAATCCCCTCTTCTGTCCACGGGCGGACATACTGTTGGAAAGCATCGACACAATGTCGCAAACCGGCGGTGCTAATCTGCGGCCACTTTTATGGCTACGAATTT
>WNGK01010968.1_pt1 | contig 28003 bp, 15 predicted proteins | sample 5400601 | NCBI WGS metagenome assembly WNGK01 (sample SAMN13153376, study PRJNA577476) | soil metagenome | isolation source: 60 cm soil or saprolite under Garry oak tree replicate 1 | place: USA:California | collected 2016-06-15
ACGCCGAGATCTGGAACTTGCGTCTGGCGCAGCATCACGGCTAAGCCGCAATGTAACTTGAGGGGCTGGCTGCAAAGAAATACTTCGCTGCGGCCGGCACAGGAGTAGTTTTTTCTTGACAGCCCCCTTTCATAGGACAGTTCGCGCCGACGGCGCGAAGATCTCAAGATGGGTTTCTCCGCAATAGATTATCTCGTACTGCTCGCTTATCTCGCGGGCATTACGATTTTCGGTGTGATGTTTCGCCGCTCGCAGCGGACGGTCAAAGATTATTTCCTCGGTGACAAAAATACTTCGTGGATCGTGATCAGCCTTTCAATCGTCGCCACTGAAACCAGCACTCTTACCCTAATCGGCGTGCCGGCGCTTGCCTATACAAACTATGCGCGGCCTGAGCAGGGCGGCAATTTCACCTACCTGCAAGTCGTCGTCGGCTATATCGTGGCGCGGATCATTATTAGTTTGCTTTTCATTCCCGCTTACTTTCGCGGCAATCTGCTGACCGCTTACGAACTGCTCAAGAACCGCTTTGGAGTAAAGACGAAGAATTTCGCGGCCTCGCTTTTTCTGGTGATGCGGGCATTGGCGGAAGGTGTGCGCGTGTTTGCTGCGTCGCTCGTCTTGAGCGCGGTGCTGGGCGCGAGCCTGCCGGGCCTTCCTTATCTGTGGTTATGGTCGATCATCATTGTCGGCGTCTTGACGCTGATCTACACCTTCGAAGGCGGCATCGCTGCGGTAATCTGGACCGATCTGATCCAGCTCGTGATTTATATCGGTGGCTCGCTCCTGGCGGCGTATGAACTTCTGCATCTGATTCCGGGCGGTTGGACCGCCATCGCGGCCGAAGGATCGGCGGCTAACAAATTTCAGTTCGTTTCATTTAGCTTCGACCGCAGTGTGCCATTCACATTTTGGGCGGGTTTCTTTGGCGGAACATTTTTGACAATGGCCTCGCACGGAACCGATCAGTTGCTGGTGCAGCGGCTTCTAACTTGCCGGAATAAACTCGAAAGTCAAAAGGCGATTATCCTCAGCGGTTTTGTGGTGCTGTTTCAGTTCGCTTTGTTTCTGACGATTGGGGTCATGCTCTACGCCTATTACAAGTACTATCCATTGACGACGAAACTCGCGAGCAATGATGAAATTTTTCCGACTTTCATCGTGCAGCGTTTGCCGCATGGCGTCTCTGGCCTGGTCATCGCGGCGATCTTCGCGGCGGCAATGTCAAACCTGAGTGGATCGCTCAATTCCCTTTCGTCAAGCACGGTGCTGGATTTTTACAAACCGCTTTGGCGGCCCAACGCCCGCGACGTAGATCTTTTGAAACTGTCTCGTTGGCTGACGGCCGCGTGGGGCATCGTCTTGATTGGCATCGCCGTGCTCGCGAGCAGCTGGGGATCGGTTTTCACCACCGGCCTTACGATCGCCTCGCTGGTTTACGGCCCGATGCTGGGGGCGTTCCTGCTCGGTGTATTAACAAAGCGCGCCAACCAAACCGGCGTGATGGCGGGCATGGCAGTGACTCTGGCGGTCATGATTTTTATCAAATTCAACGGCCCCGTCCTGCAATGGCTGGGAGCGAAACTACACTTTCAAACCGGATGGATTGACTGGATAGCCGCCCAGACTAACATCGCGTGGACCTGGTACGTCTTGATTGGAACCGCGATTTGTACCGCGGTCGGATATATAACCAGCCTTCTGGCACGAACCCAACAGGTCGAGTTGGCGTCGGCGGAGACTTAATCCGGTTAAATCGAGATGATTAGTATTCTCAAAACTAAACTTAGACAGATCATTACGGTGGTCCTCGTCGGCTTGCTTCTAACCAGCGCGACGGTTACTAAGACTCCGTTAATAACTGCGACCGGAATTTCAATCCCCGCTGGTTCTTCGAAGCCCTATTCCCGTCGTCCATCGTCAGATGCTTTGAAATGGGCGAACAAAGAACTCAAGCGCATGTCGCTTGACGAAAAGATCGGCCAGTTGATCTCTGTCGGCGTCAACGCGACCTTTCTAAATCAGGACAGCGAAGCATTCAAAGCTCTGCGTCATCAGGTTGTTGACAACCATGTCGGTGGCATCATTCTTTTTCGCGGTCCGGTTTACGAATCGGTAGTGCTGGTAAATCGGATGCAGGAATTGGCCAAGTACCCGTTGCTGGTTTCCGCGGACCTGGAAGCTGGATCGGGCATGCGCTTTGACGACACCGTCAATTTTCCCTGGAACATGGCAATTGCGGCGACCGGAAATCCCGATTACGCGCGACGCGCGGGAGAATTAACCGCGCGCGAAGCTCGCGCGCTGGGCATCCAGCAAATCTATGCGCCGGTTTCGGATGTTAACAACAATGCCGCCAACCCGGTGATTAACGTGCGTTCTTACGGAGAAGATCCAAACGATGTCGGACGTTTCGTGGCGGCCTTCGTCAAAGGCGCGCAAAACGAGGGAGTGATCGCCACCGCCAAACATTTTCCCGGACACGGCGACACCGCCACCGATTCTCATCGCGGCCTTCCCGAGATCGACGTGACGCGCGAGCGGCTGAACTCAGTCGAGCTGGTTCCGTTTCGCGCGGCCGTGGATGCGGGCGTGGGGGCGGTGATGGACGGTCACATCGGTTTGCCTTTGATCGATCCAACAGAGATTACCCCGCTGCCTCAGAACGTGAAACTCCGGCCATCAGACACCGATGAAAACGGAGAAATCGTCAACGCCAAAGGAACCATGCCGACGACCCTCTCGCCTGTGATGAACGGAATTCTCCGGCATGACCTGAACTTCGATGGTCTAATCGTAACCGACGCGATGAGCATGAGCGGACTGACAATTTACTTCACCCAGGAAGAGGCGTCGGTTCGAGCAATCGAAGCCGGCGCAGATCTGCTTCTGAAGCCCGCGGATCCGGATGCCGCCCTTCGCGGCGTGCGCGAGGCGGTGAAGAAGGGAAGACTGACTGAGCAACGGATCGAAGAGTCAACACGTAAGGTTCTGGCTGCAAAATATGATTTGGGCCTGACCCAGCAACGCATTGCGTCACTGGACGCGATCGATCGACTAGTTGCGGGTAAGCACGCCGTCGAGCTCGCAGGCGAAATCGCAGAGCATGCCATTACTTTGGTGCGGGACGATGCGAAGCTCGTACCCGTCGATCCGGGCGTAAGAACGCACGTCTTGAATCTGGCAATCACGAATGGCGATGATCGTTTGTGGATTGCGCAATCGTTCATTGCGGCCCTGGCGCGCAATGGCTTGAAAGTTGACACGACGGTCCTTGACGATCGTTCGTCCGAGGCAGAGGTTAGAAAAGCTCTCGAAATGGCCGGCAAGGCCGATGCGGTGATCGTTTCGATGTACGGCCGCGTGCGCACCGGACAAGCGCGCAGCGTGGCTTTGCCTGAGCCCGGCGCGAAAGTCCTGAACGAGCTTCTGAGCCGACCCATCCACCTGATCGGAATCAGTTTTGGTAATCCTTACCTGCTGCTGAGTTTTCCCAGGCTGACAACTTATATGGTGGCCTATGGAGACATGCCGAGCTTGCAGGAGGCAGCCGCAGATTCGTTGCTCGGCAAAAACGATATGACCGGCCGGTTGCCGATTTCGTTGCCGGGATTGTATCCTCGCGGGACAGGAATCCAATTGAAGGCTCGCCGTTAAAACAATGCCCCGGCGTCTGTGGCTTACCATTTTTCTTGCGCATCTGTTGGCGCATTCCATTTTCGCTCAACTTCCCGCTTCACCTCCTTTATCACAGGGAATTTCCGCCGCGCGGCTGGCCCGCATGGAGGCCGTCATTGCAGCTTCAATTGAAAAGAAAGAATTGCCGGGAGCAGTCGTGCTCGTCAGCCGTCATGGCAAAGCCGTCTGGCGCAAAGCCTATGGCGCGCGGGCCGTCGAACCGCAACGCGAGCCAATGACGACGGACACGATTTTCGATGTCGCCAGTCTCACGAAGATCGTGGCAACGACGACGAGCATTATGATTCTGATTGAGGAAGGCAAAGTGCGCCTCAGCGATCCGCTCGTTCAGTTCATTCCAGAGATGAAAGGCGAAGGACGCGACACGATCACGATCGAGCAGTTGCTGACGCACATGACCGGGTTCGCGCCGGATTTCGATTTGAGAGATCGATGGTCAGGTTATGACGAAGCGATGAAGCGTTTGTATCGCGAGCCCCTGCGCAGCCCGCCGGGCACTCGCTTCGTTTACAGCGACATTAATTACATCGCGCTTGGCGAGGTCGTGCATCGCGCCAGTGGTCTGACATTGGACGAGTTTGCCGGCAAGAATATCTTCGCGCCCTTGGGGATGCGCGACACTGCCTTTCGTCCGAGCGCGAAACTGATTTCGCGGATTGCGCCTACGGAAAAACGTCGCGGCCAAATGAATTATTTGGGTGACAGCGGCGCGAACGCCGGCCCGGAAGGCGAACAGTGGCTGCGTGGCCAGGTGCACGATCCAACTTCGTTTCGCATGGGTGGAGTCGCGGGCCACGCGGGTCTATTCTCAACCGCCGACGATCTTTCGATCTTTTGTCAGATGATTTTGAACGGCGGGACTTACAACGGAGTCCGAATCCTCAGTCCCATGACGATTGCCACGATGACCAGGCCTCACGCGGTCGCGGAAAACGGGGCCGCGCGCGGGCTGGGTTGGGACATCGCGACGACTTTCTCGGCGAACAAGGGCGATTTGTTTCCACTTGGTTCGTTCGGCCACACCGGGTTCACCGGCACCTCGATCTGGATCGATCCATCCAGCGATTCCTTCGTCGTCTTTCTCAGCAATCGCGTGCATCCGGATGGCAAAGGCGATGTGGGACCATTGCGGGGAAGAATTGCTTCGATTGTAGCGAGTTCGATCATGGACACGACCGTTGCGAAAGCGCGCGACGAATCAGCGGGCGCAGCCGCTGAATTGCTGGTGAGTCTCGCGCGTTTGAACGCGAATCCGCGCCCGACCGCGACCGCCGTCCTGGATGCACATGTTTTGAACGGCATTGATGTGTTGGAACGCGATAACTTCAAACAACTCGCCGGGCTGCGCATCGGTTTGGTTACCAATCAGACGGGGCGAGATCTTTCCGGCCGGCCGACGATCAATGCTCTTTTTAGAGCGCCGAACGTAAAACTTGTCGCGCTGTTTTCGCCGGAGCACGGAATTCGCGGGGTCGCCGATGAAAAAGTTTCCGACGCGAAAGACGAACTAACCGGCCTGCCGATCTATTCGCTCTACGGCGAATCGCGTCGGCCAAAACCCGAGCAGTTGAAGGATCTCGATGCTCTGGTTTACGACATTCAGGACGTTGGCGCGCGCTTTTACACGTACATATCGACCCTCGGGTACGTAGTTGAAGAAGCCGGTAGAGCCGGGATACCGATTTTCATTCTTGATCGTCCCAATCCGATCAATGGCGTCGACGTCGAAGGTCCGCTTGCCGACAGCGACAAACTATCATTCACGGCGTATCACTCGATTCCGGTCCGGCATGGAATGACGGTGGGCGAGCTCGCGCTTTTCTATAATGCTGAGCGGCATCTCGGCGCCGATGTTCGCGTCATTAAGATGGATAACTGGCATCGCGCGATGTGGTTCGATTCAACCGGGCAGACATGGATTAATCCTTCTCCGAATATGCGCAGCCTGACGGAAGCTACACTTTACCCCGGCGTCGGTTTGTTGGAGACCACGAATGTGTCTGTTGGCCGCGGCACAGATACTCCGTTTGAAGTAATTGGTGCTCCGTGGATCGATGGCCAGAAACTTGCGAACGTCCTAAACGCGCGACGAATAAATGGCGTTCGCTTCATAGCAATCCGATTCAAGCCGAATGCTTCAGTTTTCAAAGATGAAGATTGCAGTGGCGTGAATGTAGTGATTACCGATCGCGCCACCTTCCAGCCGGTATCGGCGGGAATCGAGATCGCGTTTGCCCTTCACCAGCTTTTTCCCCTGCAATGGAGAATCGACAACTACTCACGTCTACTGGTCAATGCAGATACGCTCGAACGATTAAGGCGCGGCGATTCACCGGAAGAGATAACGGCATTGTGGAGAGCCGCGCTGGAAAACTTTCGTCGCGTCCGTGCCCGAGCCCTTCTTTATCCCTGACAATTTGGTCGGAATGGTCAGATTAATTTAGTGCCTTTGTCCTTCATTTGGAGTAATATTAACGGCCATCATTTTCCGGTGAGCAGTCGGCCCCGGGCAGGTCAGATCGGGCCGGTCGAGCAGCAAGTCGTTTTGATGAAGAAGAGAACCAGCTAACTCTGGTAACTATATAGTTGACTCACTTCAGTCGAATAAACGCGCTGGAAAGGATTGGATGAGGTCCGAAGGACCGTCATTCAATAGCCACCGAATGACATTGTTGGTGAGCTAACTATGTAGTTACCCTAACTCTGGGCTCGCATGTTTTGATCACAAACGCCCGTCCTGCCCGCTCGATCCTGGAACGAACCGAACATGAAGGAGTGTGTTGTCATGAGAGCAATGCGAACGCTTTTGTTGTTGGCGGTGTTTACTTCACTGTGCTGTTTCCTGACTATAAGACGCACGCAAGCGCGGTCGGCGAATTTACCAGGCAAGTCTTCTCCGACGAGCCGCGAAACAGTTTCGAGTGGGGCGCCAACTGCGCCGGAGAGCGGCGGCATTCGCGAATCTATATCAAGTAAGCATCAAAAGAGATATCAAGAGTGGAAAGACGAATTCCTTTCCACTGACATTGGCCGCGCGCAATGGGAGATGTACGCCCACCATCCACGTCTCGTTCTCACCATTACTATGAGCGACAGTAATCCTGAGGGCGCCTCAACTGGAAAGTACAAATGGAACCAGGAAGGTGAACTGGTCGCCGCCACAATTACTCTGGGAAACCGCGCGGATCAGGGCTATCCGAGTTCGGTCTATTATCCTGTGATGAACGCTTTGCAGCCGTTTGAATCAACCAGATTGATTGGTGGCAACGTGCTTGCGGCGACGAAAATTGCCCATGAGTTCGGTCACGTGATGAGAATTGCCGGAACCCCGGAATCCCTTTACAAGCTTCAAATCCAACTGGTTCCCCTTTACAACAAGATCTTTCTTAGCAACGGTCACAACGTAAACGATCCGCAATTGGTCGAGATGGCGAAGAAGATGGGTGGCAACCCGGTCGAGATTTGGGAGGACCGCGAGTATTGGGGAGAAGCAAACGCCATGATGTTTCTCCGCGACCGGGTAGCGAAAGAAAAATTTCATTGCCGTCTCTTTGGAAAGATCAAACAAGCTGTCGAAGAGTACGCAAAGGGCTATGAAGAGCGTTTTGCGGAAATCGCGAAATCGCAAGGTGAAATAGATTTAGGAGCTGTTGTTACATGCAGGAAATTCGTAAAGAACGGCTTTGTTCGGCTTGCTTGTCACTATGCTTTATATCGGCGCTGGTGGCAGCTGACTTGTTCGCCCAAGACCGGGCGCAAACCTCTGGATCGAATATTCAGATACTAAAACTCAAGTGGGAAAAGCAGATGAGGTTGCCGGAGGACTTTGATCCGGCCGCGGGTTCGACCGGAAGTATCAACGATCCCACACGAAGCTCGTCAGGCCGTGGCGCAAACGGCGGCGGCGGGAGTGGTGCGAGCGCCACGACTCAGGGTATGGTGCCGACGGCACCATCCCGCGTCTCCTTTGTGTATGTGTATTCGATGAAGGTGAAGAACACCGGACCGAAGCCGATTGAGGCCGTAGCCTGGGATTACGTTCTTCTGGATCCGACCAGCCACGCCGAGGTCGCTCGACATCAATTCCTTAGTTTTGAAAAAGTGCAGCCCGACAAGACCGCCACGTTTGAGTCGCGGCAACGCACTCCACCCATTCTCAAAACCAAAATCGAAGTCAGGGAAGGTGATAAGCAGGCGAAGATCGAGGAGCAGGCGATTATTCGGTGTGTGCTCTACGCGGACGAAACAACCTGGCGCGATTCGAACACGCCCCAAAATGTCTGCGACTTGCTCAAGAAGGGCAAAACAAATCTTACTCACGCGCGCGGTAGTGGTCGACCGAGATGACATAGGATTGCCTCAAAAGTCTGAAAGTCCGGCCTCTCATTCACACCGGGCTTCAGCCCGGTGATGAACGGCAGCCAGAGGCGCGGAACCGTTTTAACGGTTTGCTCTTTCGGTCAAAGTACTGAAGCCATTGAACATGACGAAGTTACGTCAACTGGGCGGACGGAGAAACCGTTGAAACGGTTTCCTGATTTGTTGGAGGCCTGACACCGGGCTGAAGCCCGGTGTGAATAATAAGAGGTTGGAGTCTTGGTTTTTGAGGCAAACCCAGATGACTTAGGATTGAGCAGAAACGCATCTAACCCCTATGACGTAGCCTCTTGGATCCGATGATGGTTTTTGCATTTTGTCTGGTCCGATGCTTTTGGCTGCGGACTTGATGAAGATGGAGTGAAGCCAGATGGAAATCACAAAACATTTTCGTTTATGCGTGAAAGCATCGACCATCATTCTGTTTTGTATCTTCACTTGTGGGAGCACATTTGCACAGTCAGAAGAAAAGAAGCCATCGTCAGGCGTTGAAATTCTCAAATTGAAATGGGAAAAGCAGGCCAGGCTGCCCCGCAATTTTGATCCTTCGGTAATTCCAGTCGGCCAGGTCTTCAGTAATCCGGAGTCCCGCACCGCTGTGCCCGGCTCGACACAGGCTCCGTTTGGCGATGAAGCGCGCCGGGAAGCTGCCAACCGAAGTGCCGCTCTCGCGCCGGTGGATATCTTTCCGAACACGCCGGCGCGTTTGCCGTTTTTCTATGTCTACTCTCTTAAGATTCGCAACGTCGGGTCCAGGACGATTCGGGCCGTGGCCTGGGACTTTATTTTCATTCATCCGACCACTAAAGCTGTTCTCGGTAATCATCAGTTCCTTAGTTACTCGATCGACAAGCCCGAGCAGGTTGTGACCCTCCAGGCTCAACAACGCACGAAGCCAATAGCGGTGGTTCAGGCGGGTAATGCCGATGCCAAAGACAAGGGCCCGAAGTTCCTTGAACGGGTGGTTATTCAATGCGTGCTCTACGACGATGAAACGGCCTGGAAGAATCCTGAGGGGCGAGATGGCGTGTGCGACTTGCTCAAGAAGAGCAAGCCCGCGGCCACTCGCAAATCGGAGAGTAAGCAAGCCAGGGACAAGTGAAATCATCCCGCTGATCGTCAATACCGATCATGGAAGCAATTTTGGAATAGCACCCAGTGGCTTTGCCTCAAAAACCAAGAGTCCGACCTCCTATTATTCACACCGGGCTTCAGCTCGGTGTCAGGCGTCCTGACAAATTAGGAAACCGTTTCAACGGTATCAACATAGTTGACGCATCAAGGATCTGCCCAATGCCGCAATTGCCCTCTCCCTTTGGGAGAGGGTTGGGTGAGGGCTTGACCCTTGAAGCGCTCTTACGTGACCTTAAGAGAGATGATTTCGCTCAAGGAGCGAAATCATCTCTCTTAAACATTCAAGTGTTAGATCGACTTCCTAAGCCCTCATCCCCGACCCTTATCCCAGAAGGGAGAGGGAGAACGGAGATCCGAATACGACAACGTAACTCCTGGGCTGGACTCAACATCTTGATTCGTGAAGTATGTCATTACCCTTTCAACGGTTTCTCTGTCCGCCAGTTGATGTCACTTCGTCGTGTTCAACGGCTTCACCGCTTTGACCAAAGAGCAAAACCGTTAAAACGGTTCCGCGTCCTGTTGTTGCCGTTCATCACCGGGCTGAAGCCCGGTGTGAATGAGAGGCCGGATTTTCAGACTTTTGAGGCAAGGCTTCACCCACTACCTTCTTAAGGTAACGACTCTCGGTAGCGAAATCTGCAGCCAAAAAAGAAGGGGCCGAATTTCTTCGGCCCCGGTTTAGTTATTTTCAAGGCTTGATTGCCTAGAAGTGGATCCGGGCCCCAATTTCCATTTGCCGCGGGTTGAACTGAGACGCCGTGATCCTGCCAAATTGCGTCGGAGTGGTAAGACTAAGATTGTTAGCACTCACCGCCGTTGGGTCGGCTGGTTGCCAGTGGTTGAGAACATTGGTGAATTGCAGGGTTAGAGTTACGCCAATGCGCTCGGTGAACTTAACTTCCTTTGACAACGTAGCGTCCAAGTTCCACTGCGACATGCCGCGCAGGTTGTTAATGCCACCGCAACTGGTGTCGTAACCGAGAACGCAGCGACGGAAGTTTGCGAAGAACGCTGCCGGGTCTGCAAACATGTTAACGCCGGTCGAATTGTTCGTGCCTATGCCATTCGATCCGGGTACCCCACGGATGGCGTGTGGATCAAAAACAAAATTTGGGTTGATTGGTAGCGCACCCTCAAACGCGCTGCCTGAGGTGCTGGGATTCCCGCTCGAGCCGAATGCCTGGCAGTTCGAGGAGCACGTTCCGCCCTCGCTGAAACTGATTCGAAGCGGTACTCCGCTGCGAACGAATAGGAAGGGCGACAGTCCCCAACCGTCGAGAAGTTTCCCTGTCCATCCGTGACGACCGCGGAAAAACGGCGGCCTATAGGTCAGGCCGGCATTGAAGAGATACTTGTAATCAAACACAGCCGGACCATAGTTAGCGCGCGGGTTCCAGTTATCAAGCCACTCATTCGAGCTGTTGTATTGAGCAATCTCACCTGTGCCGAGCGCCTTGCCCCAGGTAAAATTGGCCAAACCGCTGAACCCGTGCAAATCGCGCATCCTCATCGAAATGAACGCCGCGTTGTAGTTCGAAAAGCCCAGGCTCGTTGTGGTGTTGAATGCTGTTGCCTGAGAGCTCAGCATCGTGCGGCCCAGTTTCCACCCTGTTGCGGCATTGAGCGTGGCCCACATGGCGGAAACCGTAGTGTTCTGGAAGTTCGAGAGTTGCTTCGAAGCAACTGCGGCTGTGCAACTCGTAAAAGTAGCGCAATAGCCGGAGCCCGGCGTTAACGCTGCTTCAAAGAAGGGTTGTACCGGCCCCGTGTATCCGTTCTTCGCGCAAGTGGGGGCAAGACCACAAATTGCAATGTACATATTCGCCCAGGCGTTCGCGAATTGTTGACCACCGGCCGTCATCATGTACGGCACAGAGTCGAGATTGATCTCTTCGAAAATGTTTGTGGCCTTCTTTCCGATGTAACCCACTTCGATAGACAACCTCCTTCCGATGTTACGCTGGATAGTAAAGTCGAAACTGTGAACCTTTTCCGGCTTGTAATCGGGATCGAGCACCGTCGCGTCACCGGCGGCCGGGTTTAGTATGCCGTTTTGGGTGACGCCGGGAAGATACGGCTGTGGCAGAGTCGCCGTCGGCGATGCGAGCGGCGCCACCAGCCCATCCGGGCCGATGCGGAACGCGTTTGCAAGCGTGTTGCTCGTTCCACACGTACCGTTACTAAGAGCAGCGCCGCAGGTTACGGATTGGAGTGGTCCTGGACCTAGTAACGGAACGAGAACCAGATTCACGCCGTTGAGCCGTCCATAAGCCAGATTGTACCCACCACGAAGTACGCTCTGCCCATCGCCGAAGATCTTATGGAGGAATCCAGACTTGAAATTCGGATTCCAGGCAGCAGAAATGCGCGGACTTATTCCCTTTTTGAATGGACTGTAGGGGTACTTAAGCTTAAGATTCCCGGCCGTTTCAAAACCCAGAATTGGAGCATAGGCCTGCCCTTGAAGAGCGGCCGCTTTTCGCTGGGCCAGAAATGCATCGGTATGGACCAGACTACCGTCCGGAAACACGAGTTCAACCTGCCGGCCTTGTTTCTCCACTGGCGGCATCTCGAGCGTGTATCCAAGACCATAACTGATCGTCACCGTTGGTTTAATTCGCCAGGTGTCGGACATGTACACGTTATAGGTGGGGATTGTGCTTATCTGTTCAGCCAGAGTGCCCAGCGGCTGGAGCGAAAGGTCCGATCCCGAGCGCGTGTAGATAACCTGCGTCAAACCAACCAGGCCAAACACCGATGCTGCCAGATTCTGGTAGAGAAGCTGCTGACCCGCCGCTGACACCGCGCAAGGGACATAAGCCGGTTGCGGCGTTGGAAGAGCGTTGCCATGACTGTCCAAACAAGTTATTCCACTGGTGTTGTTGAAACCGATTGAGTTGTAGGCAATCTGATACACAATCTGGTTATTGACGGTGCTCCCATTGTCCGTCCGAGTATGGTAGTCGTGATTGCGTTGGTACAGACCGCCAAACTGGAACAGGTGGTTGCCCTTCACCCAGGTGACATCATCCCGGAGCATCTTATCCTGACCGTCCCAGACGCGCTGCCTCACACTCTGTGTGTTGACATTGAATGGGATGAGCGCGCCGGTACTCTCGGCGCTTCCGCCGGTGCCCGCCGGCGCAATTTCAAGTAAGGCCCCCTGTGCACCACCAACTCCCGGCAGTTGCGATGTTTTTGTAGACGTGGACCACTGCCACCAGTTCCACAAATAACTCACACGCAAGTCATTGGTGACCCTTGGATTGAGGTTGCTCGTCAATCCCGTTACCCAGAGTTCGCCAAGCTGTGGCCGTTGGGCACTGTTCGAATACGTCCCGACGGAGCCGCCGGAAATCAAACCACCTACGTCGACCTGGACATTGCTGGGATAATTGAGCAGCTTGAAGGCGCGGAACGAGGTAAAGAAGCGATGCTTCGAACCAAAATCATGATCTATTCGGCCAACATAATTGTTGGAGGTTAACGGTAGCCGAATAGTTGAAAGATACCCCTGCGTATTGTATTGATCGCCGGCTAGCGGGTCATTTGGCAGAGGTAAAGTCTGGCTCCAAAGCTGACTAATGATCGGACTCATCCCGAGGTTCCGAGGATCACAAGCCGCCGTTGTTCCCGATGTGTAAGTAGGACCCGAGGTCGGGCAAACGCCGTTCGCTACGCCAGGTAGGGTGACAGTTCGCACGGTGTTTGTGGCAGCGCTACCGACCGTTACTGTAACCGGAAAAGGATTAAGGTTATACGGCTGATAAACCCCGCTTGAGTCCGGAACCTGAATCACTCCAGCTCGAAACGCGGCAGTCGGATAGGCCCTCTCGAACGTTGTGGAATTGGGATATCTAAAGCCTTCGTAGTTGACGAAGAAGTACGTCTTTCCGCCCAGGACCTTGATGTGTGTGGCTGGACCACCCAAGCTGAATCCGAAGCGGCTGCGGTGATTCGGAATCAAAGGCGTATACGGCAAAACGCAATTATTGTCGCCTTTCGAGTAAGTTGAACCCGCAGAGCATTTCGGTGAGCCCGGGGGTACAACGCCTTTATTAAACGTGGTGTGGTTGTTTTCCCATGAATTAGCTCCGCCATGATTGGTAGCAAAGTAATAACCATAGCCGGAGCCGTGCCATTGTTCGCTACCGCGCCGGGTCACCATCATCACTTGTGCTCCCGCTGAGCTGTTGAAGTCAGCGGTTTGTCCGACGGTGTTGACTTTGAATTCCTCAACGCTCTCAATCGGTGTCGCCACCACGCCGGAGGCCATTCCGTTAGTCTGGCTACCGGTAATACCGGTAAAGTTCTGAATATAGCCAATGGTGTTACCGGCCATATCATCGGTGTTGTTGCCGCCATCAATGGTGAAAGTGTTCTGGTCCATATAGGAACCGGCAACGTCACCTCTGGCTGTAACACCAGGCTGCAACGCCATCAGCGTCGAGGCATCGCGGCCGAGATTCGGCAGCAACTCGAGATCCTTCAAGCTGATTGTGTTCCCTATCGTGGCATTCGCCGTCTGTAGTTCAGAGCCCGCCTGCGACGTTACTACAACGGTCTCCGTGAGCGCGCCAACCTCAAGCGTGACATCAAGCGTCAATTGAATACCGACTGACACTTTTTGAGCAGCAGCCTTGTGTACCTTGAAGCCAGACCTGCTGATCGTGATGTCGTAGATTCCAACCGCTACGCTGGAAAAATGGTAACGGCCTGATTCGTTGGTAGTCGTCGTTCGGGGACTCTTGGTGGCAGTGTCAATGAGCGTCACGTCGGCACCCGCAACTGCGGCGCCTTGCGAATCTAACACGACACCATCAACGCTACCCGTTTCTCCCTGGGCGAAGGCTGGAGTTGAGCTGACAAACAAAAACATCACAGCGCAAGCAACCAGCCCGAAGAAAAAAGAGAGCTTTCTCATTTGCAGATCCTCCTGTGATTGAAGTCAGACGGGAAGCCAACACTCGGCCACCAGTTGCCGAGCGTTACATTCCCGGGAACAAAGTGAAAAACCAAAATGGCTAGTGACTGCCACTTCCAAAATCAGAGTGAGTTATCGGACCTGGTTTAAGCTCTGAAAAATATTAGCTCGGACGATGACAACCAAATATCTGGACGCACAACCAAAAATATGAACGCAGTATATAGACAAAATCCGCACCGTCAAGCCTTATTTTCTTCTGGACCCTTAACTTGAATCACAATCGTAAACGAGGTGGGATCGATAGGCTGATTAAAATCAAATTGTATTAGCCTGATTGTCCAATCAGCGGAGAATGATCCGTTTTTCGTATCAGTGGTCAGCCCTATTTTGTATGTATGAGGTAAAGTCAATCCTCCTTCTTTCCTGAAATCAGAAAATTCCTCAATCATCTTGTAGCGAATTTCGGTCTCGGCCCCGGCGACATACGAACGGTCTCCGGTCGGTGCGGGAATGACCCGATTATATTCGGTGCGTACATGCTGAAAACTCTCCTGGTCAAAGAACATCTTGATTTGTAGATCCGAACCGCCGCGCGGCGAATACTTAACTTCGTGCAAAAGGTGATTCTCGATTGTTTTTGTCCCGGCATATTCCAGGTCAGCCTTATGGCTTGAAAGATCCAGCAACGGCCACGCGGACGATAACGTTCCACCCATGAGACCCTGTTTGAAGATCAGACTGTGAGTCATGAGAAAACTGCCCAGCACCGAACGTGTTCCCGCAACGACGAAGGCCGCCATAAAAGCGTTGCCGTCGAATCCCAATTGCTCACGGGGATACACCGGGCTGGGAAAGCTCATTCCCAACAATGTTTTGTTACCCTGCGAAGCCAAAACGGCCCGACCTGCGGCCTGTCCAACCGGCGCAGTATGAAAAACGACCTGGGAAGAACCTGAAATGATCCGGGTCCTTACGGAGGCTCGGGCTTTCTCGGAGCCAATTGAGATCAGGTGCCTGGCGATCAGATCGTCAAGCTTCATTTTATCGGCCGGCGATGTAAAGAGAGCCAGCGAGGGACCAGTCACCGGCGCCAGAGCAATGAAGATCAGCACCCCCAATTTTCCAAATCCGCGAGGCATATTGCTTCTCATCACGACTCTATCAATCTAGCAGGCTGCTGAAAAACTAAACATTCTTCCCGCAAGGTGATCTTGGTCAACTATAATCTGGTCCAACGCCAACGCGGGAGGAACAGAATGCGGGGAGACAACGAACAACAAGCGGGCATGTACAGCTACATATCGCCGGAGCAACGAGTGCCGGCGGATCATCCACTGCGCCCGATTCGCAAGATGACGGATGAAATCTTTAAGCAACTGTCGCCGCGATTTGACAAGCTGTATTCGCGGGTGGGGCGACCGTCGATCGCGCCGGAGCGGTTGCTGCGGGCGTTGTTGCTGCAAGTGCTTTACTCGGTGCGCAGCGAACGGATGCTGATGGAGCAACTGCAGTACAACATGCTGTTCCGCTGGTTCGTGGGCCTGAACATGGACGACGAGGTTTGGGACGCGACCACTTTCAGCAAGAACCGCGATCGCTTGCTGAAGGGTGAAATCGCCGAAGAGTTCTTCGCGGCGGTGCTTGATGTGGCGCGCGCCAAAGAGTTGTTGTCGGACGAACATTTCACCGTGGATGGAACCATGGTCGAGGGCTGGGCGAGCTTGAAAAGTTTCCAGCCGAAGGATGAGTCGGGGCGTAACAGTGACGACAAGCCGGATGACCCAGGCAATCCGACGGTGAACTTCCATGGCCAGAAACGCTCGAATAAAACGCATCAATCGACCACTGACGCGGATCTCCGACTGTTTAAGAAGACCAAGGGCAGCGAAGCGAAACTCGCCTTTCAAGGACACGTGCTTATGGAGAATCGCAACGGCCTGGTGGTGAATGCGACCTTGACCATTGCCAGTGGGACTGCGGAACGAGAAGCAGCGCTGGCGCTGATCGAGCAACGACCGCAAAAGACGCGTATGACGCTGGGCGCTGACAAAGCTTACGACACGAAAGACTTTGTCGCTGATTTGCGCGGCTGCCAAGTGACGCCGCACGTGGCCCAAAGTAATAAGCACCGGAGAAGTGCGATCGATGCGCGCACGACGCGCCATCCTGGTTATCAAGTTAGTCAGCGTAAGCGGAAACGAGTGGAAGAAATCTTTGGCTGGTTGAAGACCGTGGGGCTGTTGCGTAAGACCCGACACCGAGGATTGCGATTGGTGGGTTGGATCTTTAAGTTCGCTACCGCCGCCTACAACCTGGTACGAATCAGAAACCTGGCCGAGGTTACGTGAACGACGGCAACCAAACCCTGTTAGTCGCTTAGGCAAGCGAACCAAAGTGGCAAATGAGCCACTCAAAGGATCAACAACAAAAAGAAAATCGCACATCATCGATAAGCAAAAGTATTCAATGAAGACTCAACCACCATCAACGTTCAATTTTTCAGCAGCCTGCTAGGCGACTCGAAAAAAGCAGACGGCGAGGCAGTGTGGTCCCGCCTCGCCGTTCGCCTCTGACGCTGACGCTAGAACTGAAGTTTCAACGCGAACTGAATGATGCGGGCCGATTCACCCGTCTGCACAATCGTCTGTGTTTGCGGCGGCGCGACGGTGGCGCAGCAGACTTGAGCAAATACGCTTGACCTGATCGCGGGCGAGCCCACCGATGCGTCACGCGGATTGTCGAAGTTCGGATGATTCAAAGCGTTGAAGAGTTCGGTTCTGAATTGCAGCCGGAACCTTTCGTTAATCTGAAATGCCTTGATGATTCCCAGATCCAGGTTCCAGTAGTGGGGCGCAGTGAAAACGTTGCGACCCATGCCATTCTGCCCGGGATCAGGAATGCAGAATTGTTGGTTGGTGCCTATGACAAGGTCGCATGGCAAACCAGAAGATGGGTCGAAAAGAACGGGCCCGGCAAAAGTTTGGCCTGGTAATTCATGCAGTACTGGCCTCACACTTGGGTCACGAAGCACGGCCCTGGATTCATGGGCGCCGTTCGCGGTCCGCGAGCTGCTTCGCACGCTAAACGGTTCGCCGGTCATGAATAAGAAAATACTATTGATGGTCCAACCGCCCAATACCTGATTGACCACGCCATGAGACGATCGCAGGAAATGCCGGCCCCTTCCGACCGGAAGCTCCCAGACCGAGGCAGCCTGAAAATCAACCGACTGGTTATCGATAGACTTGCCGTAGGTGTACGCCATGCTCAATCCAAGTCCGCTGGCGAACCGGCGGCGCAGAGTCAACTGCAACGCGTTATAGTTAGAATCACCGCTGTTATCGAGGTAGGTGATTACACCGAACTGCTGGTTTGGTCTTAACTTAAAGGCCAACGTTGTATCCTCGATACGATTGGCAAAGTTGCCGACGTTGTTGATGTCGAATTCGCCTTGTGAAGCTGTCGAATTAACAAATGAGGCATTGATGCCTGAGACTCCTGCTGCCAACAACGGAATCTGCGCCGCGGTAAAAGCGGGAGCACAAGGTTTCGTTGGGTCAGTTGGAAAACGAGCCGCGCCACTGGGAAGACAGTTGGCTATCCTCTCGTTCGCCCGAAGCATAAGAAACGACGGAATGATCGCACCCGGGTTGATCTGATTGATATCGTAGGCCATGAAAAGATGCTCACCCCGGCGGCCCACGTAAGCCGCCTGCATCACCAGACCCCATGGCAGCTCGCGCTGAAAACTGATGTTCCACTCATGCACCGTTGGCAGTTTCATTTGCGGCGCGAAGACTGTGATTGGCGGAGCGACGCTTCTTAGCGCTTGCACTGGGGTCAACAATGTCGACGGCTTAACCGTAGGCGCAGGTAGTAATGTGGGGAAGCCACCAGCGACTGTGTTGTTAATGTTGGGCGAATTAAAACATCCCGTCGGGATAATCGGCGCGAAAGCGCCCAGCGTCGCGGAGTATTGCGTGCTGCAACTTTGGACCAGGCCCGGAACTCTCCCGGCCGCAGCGGTTACCTGGAAAGATGAGATGGTGTCGAAGGCTATTCCATAGCCAAGACGCACGACGCTCTTACTGTTCCCGCCAAAGAGACTGTGCATGAAACCCGATTTGTAATCCGGGCTCCAGGCCAGGCCGACACGCGGTCCAATCGCGCCCTTGAAGCTTCCTTCATACCAATGTCTTGCCGGGACAAATGCCACTGCCCCCGGTTGATTGACGACCGGAATTGCCGGTAAAGGCGTGCCGGCAATCGGCGTGGCCGCCACGAACACGTTTGCATGCGGCGACGTATTAGCTGGAGGGTTAATTTCCCAGCGCGCTCCGTAATTCAAAGTCAGGTTCGGGCGCACCTTCCATTCATCCTGAAAGTAAAGGTCGTATTGGTCGAGATTGTGCTTTTCCGCATACAACGTGATGCTATTGCCGGTTTTGAATGGCAGAAATGCGTCCTGATTGAGGTTCGAAATAAAGACCTGCGTCATTGAGGCCGGCAATCCATAGATGTTGTTAATTAAACTTCCCAGGTTTCCAGCGTCTGTGGAACTAACACCGGGCGCGGCAGTGAATCCGCTGTTGATGGCACAGTTCGGGCCCGGACAACCGGTAATAAACGCTGGCCGCGTCGTAGCTGAGAAGCCTACCGAAGGCGTCACGTTAATACCGCCCGGCTGGCCGCGCTGATCGACGTGACGATAGAAGCGCGCGTTTAGGCCGCCGCGGAAAACGTGAGAGCCGTGGACAAAACTCATGTTGTCCAAAACCTGGGGTGACGTAACCCAGCGGGCCGTGCGCGGCGTGTTGATGAAAGGAAGACTGATCGTGTTAGGCATCCACGGAGGCACGTCCGGCCATTTCGGATTAGCCTCGCCCTGAGTGAAAAGAAAACCGAACCGAGCGTAGCCGGCGGTAAACTCATTGACGAGACGTGGCGAGATCACGCGCCGGTAGCTGAGAGCGAAGTTCGATGTACGGCGAAACACTTCGCCGAGCGGCGGGCCATTCGGAAATACCTGCGGCCGACCATTCAATGGATCGCCTTTAAGCGTGTTGTAGTCGGACCACAAATAGCGTCCGAAGATACTATTGTTCTCGTTGAAGTTATGATCAATCCGCGCAGCGATGGCCGGGCCCCGGACTGCGGTCGGCGGATTCCACAAAAAGGCGCCGGTATTCAAGCCGTCGCCGGAAGAAAAGTTGTTCGGCAAGGGTGTCGATGAAATGATTCCGCCTATGACCGAGTCGAGCGGCCGTGACGCCGTGTTGTTGGCCGAGGTGATGTAGGTGCGAATGCAGTTTGTCTCCGCGCCCACGCAGTCATGAACCCCCGTTGCGTAGGCTCCGGTTGCAGGATTAACCAGAAGCGTATTGTTCCTGGTAATGATTGTATTGCCTATTCTGAAACAGTTCCCGGTCCCGGCGCTGGCATTGCACGTTGGATCTGGGAAGAAGTAACGGAAAGTTCCGGCGCGCGCCAGCGCGTTGTACACAATGGGTATGCCGAACGTCTGATCGATCGGCTGGGTGAAATCGATATGGTTTTGTTGATAGCTGCCGAAAAAGAAAGTTTTGTTTTTCCTGATCGGGCCGCCAACTTCACCGCCAAACTGACCCATCCTAATCTGCGGCTTAGGCGTCTTCTGCGCGTTGGCAAACCATTCGTTCGAGTTCAAAGCATCGTTACGCAGAAAGAAGAAACCGGTCCCATGAATGTCGCCGGTTCCACTGCGAGTGGCAATTGAAATTGACGCACCGCTGTTGCGGCCTTCTTCGGCGGTGGCGTTGTTGGTGGTGACTTTGAACTCCTGAACGTTATCCGGATTGATGCGATACAGGTTGCTAACCGGATTAGGCACCGACGACTCGTTCGCTTCGATGCCGTCGATCGTCACGTTGTATGCGCGATCGCGCGCGCCATTCACGTGAACCCCAGAGCCCGCGCCGCCGGCCGACCGCTGCACCACACCTGGTTCCAGCAGTAGGAGAGTAAGCGGATTGCGACCATTCAGAGGAAGGGTCTCGATTGCCTTCTGCTCCACCACGTTGCCGATGGTCGCATTGGCGGTTTGGAGTTGTTCAGTACCGCCCTGCACGGTGACTACTTCAGAGACCAGACCGACCTCCATCGCCACATCCACAGTCAGTGGCGTTCCGACTTCCAGCGCGTTTTTAGTCTTCTGAAATTTCTTGAACCCTTGTTTTTCCACCGTCACCGTGTAAACTCCCACGGGCAATGAAGAGAAGGAATACAAACCTGAGTCGTTAGAGGTTTGCGTGTAAACAACTCCCGTGGCTTCATTCAAAGCAGTCACGGTGGCTCCCGGAACCGCAGCCCCGTTCACATCAAGAACCGTTCCAGTAATGCTTGACGTACCGGTTTGAGCGAATGTGGTAATCGCGCCGATGGCAATCAGGATCATTGAAGAGCAGAGCAGGTGTGCGAGCTTAGACATGACTGTTCCTCCGCGAAAGTGTGGATCAAGCACGCGGCATTCACTTCCGAACGCTTGAAGGGTTCTCAACTAAAACCGATTGAACGATGGCGAGCAACCGATCTGCGGCAGGCAAGAAACTTGCCAAAGATGTTACCGGGCGAGCCGCTGCACGGATGTTGCGAGAGAGTATATTCCGGAAAAGTTTTCAGTCAAGACTTTTCTAAGTTCTTTGGAGATTGATCGACGTAAGCTTAGCGAACGCGTGAGTTCTGCTTTAACAAACTCGCAAACATGCCGACAACGAACTTGATTGAAGACGCTCCGCAGTCCGAAAATCTGGAGACTACTCCATTATTTTGAAAAAATCGGTCGTCCTCGGAGACCTTCGAGATGCGTCTGCAAGCGGCGGAAAAAAGATCCCTCATTAAGAGACCTTATCGGATGAATAAGTTCTTTTAGTTTTCATTGTCAGTCTTGCCCTAATAGAATGGCGGGCCTTCCATGAAATATCGGCGGCCGCATCAGCAGTACAACTGTTCTTTTAAGATTTTTCCAACTAAAGAGGGACCCCTATGAAAAGTCATGTTCAGATTCTGCGCGCTCTGTTTATGGCGCTGGCACTCTCGCTGAGTTTCGCGGGCGTTGTTTGTGCTCAGGAGATAACCGGATCAATTGTCGGCACCGTTAAAGATGCCAATGATGCCGCCGTTTCGGGCGCGACCGTCACGGTCACGGACAGTGGTACGAAACTTGTCGTGCGCACCGTTCAAACGAACGACGATGGCCAATACGCGGTACGTGATCTGGCAGTCACCACTTACGACATCAGTGTCGAGGCCCAGAACTTTAAGAAGCATGTTGAAAGCAAAGTTCAGGTTGACGTCGGTCGCCGGCGAAACCTTGACATAACGTTAGAGGCCGGCAATATCGCTGAAGTCGTCACAGTGGCAGCATCTCCCCTGGCGGTCGAACTGACGACGTCGACCGTATCGACTGTCATAAACGGCGATCAGGCGCGTGAACTCTCATTGAACAATCGCAACTGGGTGCAACTGATAACCCTTGCGCCGGGCGTTTCAAACAATTTGGCGGACCAGGTTTACGTCGGGACGACTAGTCCAGCTGACGGCTCGGTGAATCTCATAAACATTTCGGTAAACGGAGCGCGTGCCGCACAAAATACTTACACAGTGGATGGTGCGGACGTAACCGACCGTGGCTCTAACCTGACCATCCAAGCCTATCCCAGCGTTGATTCGATTGCCGAGTTCCAGGTGCAGCGCAGTCTTTTTGCCGCAGAGTCGGGACGCAGCGGCGGCGGTCAGATCAATGTCGTAACCCGTTCCGGAGGAGACAAGTTTCACGGGTCGCTCTTTGAATTCGTGCGCAATGAAAAACTGAATGCCAATGACTTCATAACCAATCGCAACCCGAATCCTCCATTTGGCCGAGACTCTAACGGAAAAGCGAAGCGAGCACCTTTCCGCTACAACGACTATGGCTTCACAGTTGGGGGACCAGTTTACTTCCCGCATTTTGGCGAAGGCGGACCAATGATTAAGAGATTGTCAGAAACGTTCTTCTTCTTTTCTGAGGAGCAACGAAAGGACCGCCGTTATCCGACGTTGAGCGGGACCGTACCAGACCTGAATATGCGACAGGGAATCTTCCCGATCGACATTTGCTTAAGCGCTTTTACGGCATCGATATCTGGTTCTGTACCATGCACAAATGTCCTGCCGGCAGGGACGCCGTTATCCTCAAAAGTTCCGATCAATCCCATCGCTCAGCAGTATCTCAGCTTCATCTACAACAAATTACCTGCTCCAACTGATCCGGTTAGTCGAGCACTGCTTTACCCGGCGATCAACGTAGCGGATTTCCGGCAGGAGATCGTCAGAATCGACCATAGGTTTTCTAATAAGCTGTCGATTTATTACAGGTTCGAGAAGGATAAGATTCCAACCATTGATGTGAACTCGCTGTTCTCATCCGGGTCGGGTCTGCCGGGCGTTTCAACTTCGGCGACCGATTCCCCCGGAAAGACGCATACGCTACAGGCTACTTACGTTGCCAACTCGGGTCTGGTGATCGTGGGTCGTTGGAATTATGGTTATGGCGCGATTCTAAGCCATACCATCGGGTCATTGGCATTAGCTAATTCACCAATAACACCGCCGCTCGCCTACCCGCTTACGCGTGACCTGGTTCCCCAGGTGGCTAACGGCTTTAGTACTCTGCAAGCTTTTGGAAATTACGATAACTTCTCGTACAAGCATAACTTCGCCGGCGATGCCACTTGGACCAAAGGCAATCACACAATAAAATTCGGCGGCCAGTATTCGATTTACCGGAAAAACGAAAATGCGCTGGCCGGAACCAATCAGGGATCGTTCAGCACTTTCCTAAATACCGCGCCCAACAGCGCTCAGCAGACAAGCGTGCAAGCGCCAAATGCCGCCACTCAGGAGACGAGCTCAACTCGGCGCGCCAATTTCCAGGCGTTCGCAAATTTCCTGCAGGGTAACAACGTCACTTTTAGTCAGGCGCACTTTGATTACACGGCGGACCTGCGTCAATTCACAGTTGAGAACTATGCCCAGGATGAATGGCGCTTTCGCCGAAATCTGACACTTTACTACGGCCTGCGCTATTCGTACTTCAGTCCGCCTTATGACAAGAATGGGCGTCTGACGAATTTCGTTCCGGGACTGTTTAATCCTGCCAACGCGCCGCTGGTAACGGGCGCAGGAAATCGCGTGGCCGGGACGGGCATTAATTTCTGCAACGGAATAATCGCTAATGCTCAAAACTTCACAACCGGTCCAGCAGCTTTTAATTGCACACCCACTGTCTCGCCTTACGGTAAATACGTGATTAAGCCTACCAAAAAAGATTTTGGTCCACGTGTAGGCCTGGCGTGGGATCCTTTCAAGAAAGGCAAGACTTCGATCCGAACTGGCTACGGAATCTATTACGACCAAATAAAGAATGGCTCGTATGAGGACATCATTGGTCGCAACCCGCCCTACCAGGAGACATTCACGGTAAGCGCCATTGCCTCGGGCTCGGCCGCCACCACGCCTCGATTGGACCAGCCGGTTCCCAGTGGTGTGCCTGTCACTGCCGGTGCTGCCGCTACTGCCGCCAGCATCAGGGCTTTCGAGGTGAATTGGAAAGATCCCTATATGCAGCATTGGTCGCTTGAACTTCAACAACAGTTCGGGAGCAAGACCTTGTTGAGCGTCGGCTATTTCGGATCGAAAGGCACGCACTTGATTGGTTCGTATGAATTGAATGACCTTCCTCAGGGAAAAGCATTGAATTCACTTTGTGCGCCCAATGGTTCCAACTCGACAACTCCAACAGTGGCGTGCCAGGTGTCCGGAACTTATTTTGCGAATCCAAACGTGGTTGCGGGAGGCCTGTCGTCAAATATTCTTGATCAAATCAGACCTTACCGGGGCTACCGATCGATTAATATGATCACGCCACAGTTCAACTCGAATTACCACAGTCTGCAAGTGTATGGGCAGCGTCGGCTTTCCGGTTCGTCACAGGTGAATGTTGCCTACACCTGGGCGAAGAACTTGACTGACAATCAGAACGACAGCTCGACTGCTCCCGAGAATTCATACAACATCAGACTCGATCGTGGTCGGGCGTCACTCGACCGCCGGCACATTTTTAACGCGAATTACATTTACGATCTTCCGTTCTTCCGCAAGAGACACGATCTCGCCGGAAATGTTTTGGGCGGATGGGAAGTGTCTGGCCTTGTGACATTGCAGTCGGGCCTACCTTTCACCCCCTCGACAAGTTTTGACGCGGCCGGCCTTGGCAATGTCCCAGCCCTGGTGGCAGGCAATCGACCCAACCTTCTATGTGATCCGAATTCCGGTGGGGCTCGGACCTTCGAACAGTGGTTCAACACTGCGTGCACGCAACTTAATCCGACCGCGCCGCCGGTGGCGAACGTCGTTGGTAACGCCGGCCGCGGCATAATCAACGGCCCTCCCACAAAGCGAGTTGATTTCTCGGTATTCAAGAACATTCGTTTTGGTGAAAAAGCTCGTCTGCAGCTTCGTGGCGAAGCTTTCAATATTTTCAATCACACGAACTTCAGAGCCGTTAACGTGACGACGACCTCCACCACCTTTGGTCAAATAACTACGGTTCGCGATCCGCGTAACATTCAGCTCGGGGTGAAGTTCATCTTCTAGCGACCGGCAAGTTGCGGGATTAGGACTCAAATGCCCGTGGCGTAGAGAACGCTGCGGGCATTTTGCTGTTTGGTCACCTGCGAGATTCCTGTTCTAATGTCGGGTCAAACAAATGAGTCATGATCAGAAAGCAGCGGACACCGTCCTTCTTAGGGCCGCTCGAATCATCGGTGTCGATCGCGTCATTGAGAGCGCGAATGCGCTGATTGAGAAGGGCCGCATCTCACGCATTTCGGAAACAGATTCTTTAAGCGCACCGGATGCTGCCGTGTTTGATCTCAGCGGGCTAACCCTCTGGCCCGGTTTCATCGACATTCACATCCACGGCGCTGCCGGCATCGATACCATGCAGGCAAGCGCGGAGGACCTCGCGCGTGTTTCCCATTTCCTCGCTCGTCACGGCGTGACGTCGTGGCTGCCGACTCTCGTGCCTTCGTCGCCGGCACAGTATCAGAGCGCGATTTCGGCGATCGAAGAAGTAATGCTCGAGCAGCAGAAAGAAACAGAGCAGGCTGGAAGCCTGCGCTCCCGCGTTCTCGGCGTACATTACGAAGGGCCGTTTGTGAACGCCGATCAATGCGGGGCGTTGCATCGTGAGCATTTTCGCGTGTTCGGAAGCATCCGCGATCTTGAAACGCTGCCGACGATTACTGGTAACAGCGCGGTCCACCTGATGACACTCGCGCCGGAGATCGCCGGCGGCATCGAATTGATTCGTGAACTCGACAGACGCGGCTGGATAATTTCAATCGGCCATACCAGGGCAGATCTCGATGTCCTCGATCGGGCGTTGCAGGCCGGGGCGCAACACATGACGCATTTCATGAACGCGATGCCGGCGCTTCATCATCGCTCTCCCGGTCCGGTCGGCTGGGGTTTGCTTAATGACGCAATCACCTGCGACGTGATTGCGGATGGGATTCATATCGATCCCATGATTCTGAAGCTGATCCTTGGCTTTAAGAGAGGTGATCGGGTTGCGCTTATCAGCGACGCGATCGCCCCGGCGGGTCTGGGTGACGGCGAGTATCAGATTTGGGGTGAAACGATCAGGGTTGAGAGCGGCCGCACCCGCAACGCGCGCGGCAATATCGCGGGTTCAGTAATCACCATGCTCGATGCCGTGCGTTTGATGTTGTCGTTAGGCGTCTCCCAGCCGGACGTTGCGAGAATGGCTTCGCTGAATCCCGCACGCTTACTCGGCGTCGACGGCGAGCGCGGTTCGATCGAGGAAGGGAAGTACGCGGACTTCGTTGGCCTGGATGCCGAAAACAATGTTCGATTCGTGATGATTGGCGGCTGCGTTTCGGTGGGTGACGGCGGATTCCAGGCATTCCAAGAATCAGGCTGAGAAATTTCCCCTCCCTTTTGGGAGTGGGAAGCCGATCAATTGCGTAAGCGGCCGCACTCATGACGTTCTCCGCTCGCGCTTTAGGATTGCGTAACAACCTATTATTACAAGCGCCGCGCCGATTAGGATGTGCAAAATATCATCAGCCCGAGTCCAAAGAAAGTATTTCTCCGGCGGTAAATGAAAGTAACTCGCGAGCGCCTGATACAAATCAATCAGTCCGAATCCGAGCGCCTGATACAAATCAATCAGTCCGAATCCGGCGTTGAAGAAGCTCGCGCCCGCTTCATTCTGCGACAGCACAATAGCCAAACCGACAAGCCCAAAAAAGATGTGGAATAGATTGTAAGGCGGAGCTCCGCTGGTAAGACTCAATGCGGGAGGAATTAAGAATCCGGCGACACCGACGATGATTAGTACCGGCCCAAAGACCGCCAGCGTTAGATAATTAACTCGCATTCTTTTCCGGCTCGTCGCGCGGGGTGTAAAACCCTGCGCGCCGATAAGACTCGTCGAGTAATTCGACCGGATGACAGACTCTCAATTTCATTTTGGCGATCTCGGCTCCGGCAGCGATTTGCATCTGGCATCCGGGATTGCCGGTCGCTAAGATCTCGGCGCCGGATCTTCCGATGCACTCTAGTTTCTCAGACAGAACCTTTGCCGACATGTTTGGTTCCATCAGGTTGTAGACTCCCGAGCCGCCGCAACAGACGTCACTACCTTCCAGGAGAGTAAAATTCAGGCCGGGAATCGCCCAGAGCATTTGCAAGGATGCATCGCCGCCGTGTTGTCCGTGCAGCAAATGACATGAAGTATCGTATGTCGTCCGCGTCGAGCCAATCGCGGCGCCATTGCGAAATCGGATCGCCACCAGTTGTTGGCCAATATCGCGGACCCGAGCGCTGAATTCGCGTGCCCGCTCGGCATACTGCAAGTCATCTGCAAGCAAGTGTGAATAGGAAGCCAGCATGGCGCCGCAACCGCCGGCGTTGGTAACGATGGGAGTAAGAGGGTCGTTGCGAAAGGCATCGATGTTTTTCCGGGCCAACCGGCGCGCGCCTTCCAGCTCGCCGGCATGCGCATGAAGCGCGCCGCAGCATACCTGATCCGCCGGTGACTTTGTTTGGCAATCGTTGGCGGAGAGCACGCGCTTTGTTGCTTCATTGACGTGTGAAAACAGGCCATCGGTGACACAGCCTTTGAAAAGAAGAGCAGCCGCCCCGGTGTCAGAAACCGGCGCCGGAGTAGCGATTTCATCATGAGCGCCTTCCGGCCTGGCAAACTGCCTTGAGCCTTCCAGCAAAAGCAGCGCGAAGTCCCATCGCGGCGAAAGCTCTCGCGGAATTCCTGTTTTCAGCAGAAGCCGGGTGATGCGGCTGTCTCGAAATAGTCGGGCGAAGGCGAAACTGGCGCGCAGCAATGCGGGCCGCTTCCAGATTGTTCGCAAGACAAACTTGAGAAGTGCATAAGGAAATCCACGTTGAGTTGGGAGAATGGTCTGGCGTGCGGCCTCGAGCAATTGACCATATTCAACGCCGGCAGGACACGCGCTTTCGCATGCGCGACAGCCAAGGCAACGATCGATGTGACGTTCAAACGACGGTGAAGCGGCCGCCAGGCGCCCCTCTTCGACAGCGCGCATCAGATAGATGCGACCACGCGGGCTGTCATTCTCGTCGCCGGTAACGACATAAGTCGGGCACGCCTCCAGGCATAAACCACAGTGGACACACGCCAACAACTTCTCTTCTTCGGCGGCGAGTACATTGGCAAGTGATGAATTCATTCAATCGATGTGTGTCGACGGTGCAAGTATAACAGCGGATGAAAGGCGGACG
>WNGK01002670.1_pt1 | contig 28000 bp, 24 predicted proteins | sample 5400601 | NCBI WGS metagenome assembly WNGK01 (sample SAMN13153376, study PRJNA577476) | soil metagenome | isolation source: 60 cm soil or saprolite under Garry oak tree replicate 1 | place: USA:California | collected 2016-06-15
GACGGTCGCGCTGGTCGCCGGCACCGGCAGCGCCGGCACCGGCAGCGGCAGCGCCGGCACCGGCGAGCGACTCGATCATCTGCTCGCCGCGGGCTCGGACGATCCGCGGATCGTCAAGGAAATCCATGTCAGCACCTACCACTTGCTGTGGGAACTAGTGCACGTCTTCTTCGAGCAGCCTGGGGTGCTCGGGCCGGGGGTCAGCACGTGAGCCTGCCCCGGACGGCCTGCCGGACCGGACCAGGGAACAGCGCGCCGGGGAGCGACTCGGCCAGATCAACTGGAGTGTTTCGATGATGTCTGCGTTACCTGCTCAGATGCCGCGACGGCGGTTACCGTCCTGCGGCTGCTCGACGAATGGCTCGCCATCGTGGCCACCGGCAGCGCCGAGCAGGAAGTTAGCGTCGCGCTGGTCACGGCCGGGGTCGGCGACACCGTCCTCGTGCAGGCCAGGGAGGCGATCGCGGTGATCGCGCCATGACCCGCGTGCCGAAGCCCTCCGGCCAGCTGCGGCCGCCCTCGGCCAGGACCGCCAGCCCAGGGTCGGTGGAATCGCTTTACCCCTTCATCTACCCGGGCGCGACCGACTCGACGGCCATGCTGAAGCAGGCGCGGGTGGCCACGATCGCCACAGCGAACGAGGTCATGGACCTGCGCGCGGAAGTCTGCGCCAGCAGCAGCGAGATGCTGGCCCGCTGCGCCGCGGAGGCGGCCGCCCGGTTCGCGGCGGGCGGCCGGCTGCTGACATTCGGCCACGGCGGCAGCGCCACCGATGCCCAGCAGCTGGCCACGCTGTTCCTGTATCCGGCGGGCAGCGACGCGATGCCGCTGCCGGCCTTCGGCCTGGCCAGCGACCCGGCCGCGCTGACCTCGCTGTCGAAGGACATCGGCGTCGAGGTGGTGTTCGCCAAGCAGATCGCGGACTTCGGCCGGCCCGCAGACATCGCGCTCGGCCTGTCGATGAGCGGCAACTCCGAGAACCTGCTCCGCGCGTTCGACGAGGCCAGCAGGCGCGGCCTGATGACCGTCGGGATCGCCGGGTACGACGGGGGGAAGATGGCCGAGCTTGACTGCCTGGACTACCTGTTCGTGGCGCCGTCGGAGTCCATCCACCGGATCGTGGCCGAGCTGGGCCGCCATATGGTTCGGGAATGACTGAGCGCACGCTGGTCGCCGGCGTGGGCAACATCTTCTTCGGTAACGACGGCTTCGGCGTCGAGGTGGCGCAGCGGCTGGCCGAGCAGAAGCTGCCGGAATGGGTGACCGTCGCCGATTACGGAATCAGCGGCATGCATCTCGCGTATGACCTGTCAAATGACTTCGACCGGGCGATTCTTATCGATGCCACGCCACGCGGCGGGGCCCCGGGCACCGTCTACGTGATAGAGCCTGAGCGGCCGCCAGAGTCGGCGGCCGCGCTCTTCGACGCGCACGGGATGCAGCCCGACGTGGTGCTCGGCGTGCTCGAGATGCTCGGCGCCAAGACTGGTCATATGCTGATCGTGGGTGCGAGCCGGCGAACTCCGATCCCGGGATCGGGCTAAGCGCTCCGGTGGCGGCCGCGGTCGATAATGCCGTGGGCGTGGTTCTTGATCTGATCTAGGCGATGAAGTACCCGGGTCATATTCCGGCAGGCCGACCTCGTCGTGGTCACCAAGACCGACCTGCTGCCCTACGCGAGGTTCGACCTGACCGCCCAGCGGCCTGGTTGATGGCGCTGCCCGCCGCCATACCAGCCTGACCTGCCGGAGCGCGGGCGCCGGCCAGCTGAATGGCAAATCCGGATGCCGGAAGGGAGTCCGGCACCCGGATATTGCGGTTGAGCTGCCCCGCGCGATCAGCTGTAAACGTGCAGGACGATATTGCCAATAGTGCCGGGTGTGGTCGTAGCGAGCAAGTTGCGCAGCAGCGCTGGCGCGACCGCGGTACGGGTGGCCGGAATGGTCGCGACGGTGCTCCAGGTGGCCCCGGTGAGGGTCTGATAGCGGACCCGGGTGGACAGCGGCGCTTTGTAGGCCAGGAGCAGCGGGCCGATGCCGTCCAGGGTCGGAACCGATGCCGCGGGAGCGGTCAGCGTCGCCGCGCCTGGTACCTGAGCCGGCCCGGTCCAGGACAGGTGCCGCCAGTTCGTGCCGTGGCCGTCGGAGGTCGAGCTGTCGAAGACGTCCCTGGTACCGAGCTGCTTCCAGAAGACGACGATCCGCCCGGTCGAGGTGCTGGTCGTCCGCTCGGTGATCGCCGGGGTGGCGCTGGTGCAGGGGGCAATCGTGCAGTGCACGCTCGTCGGGGACGGCGGGAGCCCGGGGACGACGGCGGACTGCGCCCAGCCGAAGCCGCGGCCGCGCGGAACGCCGACCGAGTACCTGACGTGGTTGAATGGCCCGCGCCAGGCGACCATCACGACATCGGAATGGTCGGGGAAGAAAACGGCCGGGGCATTGAAGGTGCTCGAGAAGGCGATGCTCTTCGGCAGGAACGCTGGCTTGGTCCAGCCGATCGTGCCGTTCCGCCTGGTCTCGCCCTGGGAGTACCAGATGTGCTTGTCGGCGTGTCCCGCCCACACCAGCAAGACGGCGCCGCGGCCGAGTGGGTCGGTGTAGGCGGCGATCGCGGGTGCCGAGCTCGTCAGGGCTCCGCTCAGCACGCCGGTGCGCGACCAGCGCGCCCTGGCGTTCGTCCGGTATTTGTAGAAGACGTGCCCGGCCACTCCCCGCCCGCGCCAGGCAACCAGGACGCCCTGGCCGATCGGGTTCGGGAAGGTGATGGTGCTCAGGGCCGGGGAGTCGTTCGTCAGCGCGCCGGGGACCGGCCGTCCGGGACCCGACCACGGGACGGCTGGGGCGGCCGAAGCCGCACCCGCGCCAGCCGCGCACAGGGCACCGGCCACCGTCACCGCCGAGACAAGCCTCGTCAGGGGACTTCTCAACATTCTTTGACCTCACGTTCTTTCGAAGTCGTGCCTGCGCCTCAGGCTGAGGCACCGAAAGGCTACGAGTCGCACGCTGAGCCGAGATCCAGTAAATCCCGTGACTTTGCTGGGTACTGGCTGAGTTTCCGCCCGCGGCCACCACGGCGCTGATCCGTTCCAGGCTCGGGCTGCTCGTCCCAGGCCCGGGCTGCTCGTTCCAGGCCCGGGCTGCTCGTCCCAGGCTCGGGCTGCTCGTCCCAGGCCAGCCCAGGTAGCCGGCGCGGACGTGCGCACCGGTAGCAGATAATGACTCAGGTAAGCGCGCACGACGAAGGTCCCAGCCGCTCTGGACCTTCGTACCTGGACCGGCAGAGCCATCTGGCGGTCTGCTGTACCCGCTGGCCGCGGCGGCCCGCGGGCGACCTGGTTGCCAGGTCAGGGCCGACGGCCCGCGCTGACTGTGAGGAGTGGGCCATGAACGTGTTCGGGGCACCGTCAGGCGAGCTCCCCAAGGAGGCGAGCTCTCCGGCGGAGATCTCCCGTTTCGTGGTAGAAGCGGCGGTCCATGCGCCATCGGTGAACAACACCCAGCCGTGGTGGTTCAGCCGGGGCGAGTTCGAGGTCGCCATTCACGCGGACGTCGAGCGCCGGCTCCGGATCGCCGATCCAGACGGCCGGGAGATGATGATCAGCTGCGGTGCCGCGCTGTTTACCGCCCGGGTCGCGCTCCGCTACCTGGGATTCGTGCCGAAGGTGCACCTCCTGCCCGACCCCGACCTGCCGAACCTGGTGGCCAGGATCGGCTACTCCGGGGAGCAGACGGCCCCCGTCGATTACGAGCGCGAGCTCTTCGCCGAGGTCCCGCGCCGGCGGACGCATCGCGGCGGTTTCGACGCCGAGCCCTTGCCGGCCGGGCTGATCTCGGCGCTGCGGGACGAGGCGTCGAGGGAGAAGGCGACGCTGCGGATCATGGCCGACGAAGGGCAGCGCGGCGCGCTTGCCTCGGTGGTGGAGGCCGCCGACTACGCGCTCAGGCTCGATGCCGCCCGAGTGCGCGAGCAGTCCAGGTGGGCTCCGCCGCCGGGGAGCCCGCGGCGGGACGGCGTCCCGCCCACGGCCTACCCGGCGCGGCCGGAGCGTACGGAGCCGTCCTTCCCGAGCCGCGATTTCGCTCATGGTCACGGCTGGGGGCTGCCGCCGAGCGGCACCGGCGCGGTGCCCCGGTCGGCTGGCCTGGTCGCGGTCCTGACCACCTCGGCTGACCGGCCCGATGACTGGGTCAACGCGGGCCAGGCGCTGCAGCGGGTGCTGCTGCTCGCCAGCAGCTGCGGCGCGGCGGCCGCGCTGCACAGCCAGCCGCTTGAGGTGACCGAGCTACGCGGGTTCATCGCCGCGATGCTGTGCGATGGCGCCTATCCGCAGATGGTGGTCAGACTCGGAACTACCGGCCAGACATCGGCGAGCGTACGGCGCCAGGTGGACGACGTGCTGCTGTAGGTAGCCGACCGACCCGCCGGCCAGCGGCGGGTCAGATCGTGGACAACGGCGGGCGATGGCCCGCTGGAAGGCACTGTGACCAGATGGACGAGAACGCGCGGGACACCAGGCAGATCAAGGTCTTCCTGCTTGACGATCACGAGATCGTCCGGCGGGGTGTCCGGGACCTGCTCGAGGCGGAGTCCGACATCACTGTCATCGGCGAGGCGGGCACCGCATCGTCGGCGCTGGCGAGGATCCCGGCGCTGCGGCCCGATGTCGCGGTCCTCGACGTCCGGCTCCCCGACGGCGACGGCGTCAGCGTGTGCCGCGAGATTAGGTCCCGGATGCCGGAGGTCGCCTGCTTGATGCTCACCTCGTTCGGTGACGACGAGGCGCTTTTCGACGCCATCATGGCCGGCGCGGCGGGATACGTGCTCAAGCAGATCAGGGGAACCGACCTCGTCGGCGCGGTCAGGACCGTGGCTTCCGGCCGGTCACTGCTCGATCCGGAGGCGGCCAGCCGGGTGATGGCCAGGATGCGCGATCAGTCTCACCGCTCGGACCCGCTGGCCGCCCTCACCGGTCAGGAGCGGAAGATCCTCGAGCTGATCGGCGAGGGCCTGACCAACCGGCAGATCGGCGAGCGGCTGTTCCTGGCCGAGAAGACGGTGAAGAACTACGTGTCAGCGCTGTTCGCCAAGCTGGGCATGGAGCGGCGTACCCAGGCCGCCGCCTACGCGGCGAGGCTGTTCGACGAGCCGGGCCACCAGAGCCGGTAGCGGCCGGCTCAGTCTGACCCGACGGCGCGGCTCACCTCGGCCGCCTCGGCCCGGTCAGCCACGGCGTCGGCTCAGTCTGACTCGGCGGCGTCGCTCACCTCGGCCGCCTCGGCCCGGTCAGCCTCGGCGCGCGCGGCACCCGGCTGGGGCCTGGTCAGCGGCACCCGCCAGACCAGCTCCGTACCGCCGCTGTCTGCTGGCCCGGCCGTCAGGGAACCGCCGAGGCTGGCGGCCCGCTGCTCCAGGTTGCGCAGCCCGCTGCGCCTGCCACCTGGTGCGATGCCGATACCGTTGTCCCTGACCGTGAGCACCAGGTCGTGATTGACGGTGATGGTCACGTCCACCTGCGTCGCCGCCGCGTGCCGGGCCGCGTTGGATAGTGACTCGCGCAGCGCGGTCAGCAGATGGTCGATGATCTCGTCGGGGACCATGGTGTCAAGCGCCCCGTCGAGCCTCAGGGAGGGCGCGAAGCCCAGCGCGGAGGCCATCTCCTGAGAAATGAAGAGGATCCTCGTCCGGAGGGCGGCCGGCTTGGCGTCCGGGTGCGTCTGGAGCGCGAAGATGGCCGAGCGGATCTCCCTGATCGTGTCGTCGAGCGCATCAACCGACCGGCTGATCCGATCAGCCACCTCGGGAACCTTGATCAGCGACGTGACGCCCTGCAGCGACATGCCCGTCGCGTACAGCCGCTGGATGACCAGGTCATGCAGGTCCTTGGCGATCCGGTCGCGGTCCTCGAAAACGGCCATCTGCTCGGCCTGCCTGCGGTGCTCGGCAAGCTCGAGCCCGATGGCCGCCTGGGCGGCGAAGGTGGCGAGCATGTCCGCCGCCTCCTGCGACAGCGGCATGGCGCCGGGGCGCCGCCCGGCGGACAGCACACCGCGTACCTTGCCGGGCGCCCCGAGCGGCACGACCTCCAGCGGTCCGATCGCCAGCCGGGCCTTGGCGTGCTCGCTGATCAGCTCATCGGCGTGGTAGTCGGGGATCGAGATCCGCTCACCCGTCCTGATCACCCGGGCCGTGACGGAGTTCTCGATCGGCACGACGAGTCCGCGCGCTTGGTCCGCGCCAGTCCCGGCGGCGTGCTCGACGCGCACGTGGTCACCGTCGGGCATCGGCAGCGAGACCATCACGATGTCGGCGCCCGTCATCTCGAGTGCCTTCTCGGTGATCATCGCCAGCGCTGCACCCGGCTCGGCGCCAGACAGCAGGTGCCTGGTGACCTCGGCGGTAGCGCCCAGCCAGCGCTGCTGCCTGCGCGCCGCTTCATAGAGCCGGGCGTTTTCGATCGCCACGCCCGCGGCCGCCGCGAGCGCGACCAGGACCGCCTCGTCCTCGGTGTCGAACTCGCCGCCGCCCTGCTTCTCGGTCAGGTAGAGGTTTCCGTAGACCTCACCGCGAATCCGGATCGGGGCGCCGATGAACGACGTCATCGGAGGGTGGCCGGCCGGGAAGCCGAAGGACGCGGGGTGGTCCTTGATATCGGCGAGGCGCAACGGCCGCGGTTCGCTGACCAGCAGGCCGAGCAGTCCCTTTCCTTCTGGCCAGTGATGGATCGCCTCGATCTCCGGCGTCGTCAGCCCCACCGGGATGAACTCGGCGAGCCGGCCGCCCTCTTCGATCACGCCCATCGCGCCGTACCTGGCATCGACGAGGGAGACCGCCGTCTCGACGATGCTGCGCAGCAGGACCTCGAGTTCCAGGCTGGAACCAACCGCCACCACGGCCTCGAGCAGCGAGTACACCCGGTCTCTGGTGGAGAGCACGGCCTGCAGCCTGACCTGCAGTTCATCCAGCAGCTCATCCAGCCTGAGGCTGGGTAGCAGCGGACGCGGTTCCGCCGATTCCACCAGTGGCTCCTGACTCCCCATCGCTTCCGACGTTGCGATAGTACGTCGGGCGGCAGCGGGCTCGAAGTCACCCCCGAGTTGTGACCGAGGTCCCGGGCGGTGGCGACGACCGGCCCTGATCGCGGCCGTGGCGCCGGCCGATGCTTGTCCTGGCTAAGGAAATGGAAGCCGCCGGATGGCCGACAATGGCGCCGGCGCCGGATGCAAGGAGGCATCGACATGCGCAGAAGGACATTCGACGCGCTGATGGTTTTCGCTGGCTTGGCCCTTACCGCGATCCTGCTGGTCGCCGGAGGGCTGCTGACCTGGGGTCACGTGTTCGTCAGCAACGAGGTGCACAGCCAGCTGGCGGCGCAGAAGATCGTGTTCCCGCCCGCGGCGAGCCCCGAGATCAAGGCGCTGCCGAAAGCGGACGCGGCGGCGATGAAGGTGTACGCCGGGCAGGTCATGACGACCGGGGCGCAGGCGCAGACCTACGCCGACCACTTCATCCGGGTGCACCTGGGCGAGATCGGCGGCGGGCTGACCTACAGCCAGCTGTCGGCCAAGGCGATGGCTGCTCCGGCTAACACGAAGCTGGCCGCTCAGGTGGAGACGGTGTTCAAGGGCACGACGCTGCGGGGGATGCTGCTCAACGCGTACGGGTTCTGGCAGCTTGGCCAGATCGCCTGGTTCGCCGCGATCGCTGCCTTCGCCGGAGCCGCGCTGCTGCTGATCTTGTCCCTGCTCGGGGTGGCGCACCTGCGCCGGGCCCCGGAGGCGGCCGAGGTCTTCCCTAACGTCACCCACCGGGTCAAGGTGCAGACGGCCTGACCAGAACGCCCTGTACCGTCCCCGCCGGCGCCCGCCGGCGGGGACGTCAATTTGTACCCCGAATCACCGCATCCTGGCGCATTCTCGGGACGAAGGTCCCGTGCCCGGATGACCGACATCCCTGCCGGGCAAGAACGTTCCCGGGCGAGAGTAAAGGTCACCTGGTTAGTCGCCAGGAACTTAATGGCTCAACGACTCTTGGGAGCTTGACATGCGTGCCTCAGCCCTCCATCACGCGGGGCCCCTGGCGATCAACCTGAATCAGCCAGGCCACTTCCTACACTGGTCGTTCATTGACATCTCCGTCGCGAACCTGATCGTGATCGCAGTCATGGTGGTCATCTTCGGCGCCGCGCTGCTGATCCGGTTCCCGCACTCCGCCGGCGCCGATCTTCCGCCCGCGGACGAGTCCGAGGACCCGGCGATCGCCGCGGCAGCGCCGGAGGCCGGCGATGCCGGCATGTGGACGGCCAAAGTGCGGACGAAGGCCGCGAAGCTGCTGCCGCCGAAGAAGCTGCTGCCCGACCGCCAGCCCGCCTACGTGTCCTCGTGGATCTACGTGTTCGGAGTCGCTTCCCTGGTCGCGCTCGGCATCGTGATCGTCTCTGGCTTCGGGCTCGCGCTTGGCGGCTCGGACTGGTGGCACACCAACGCGATCGGCCATTACTTCAACAGCGTCCACCTGTGGTCGGTCGAGCTGTTCATGGCGTTCCTGGTTATCCACCTGTGGGGCAAGTTCTGGATGGCCGCCTGGCGCGGCCGTCGCGCGATGACCTGGATCACCGGCGTGATCGCGTTCATGGCCTCGGTCGTGACGGCCTTCACCGGCTACCTCTCGCAGCAGAATTTCGACTCGCAGTGGATCGCCAGCAACGGCAAGGACGCCTTCAACGCCGTCGGCATCGGCTCCATCTGGAGTGCGATGAACTTCGGCCAGATGTTCATGTGGCACATCGTGCTGATGCCGCTCGTGCTGGTCGCGATCATCGGCGCGCACATCCTGCTGGTCCGGGTCCGCGGCGTCAGTCACCCGCTGCCGGAGCGGGGCGTCCGCGGCCGGGCCGCACGCCGGGCTGCTGCCGCGGCGGACGCCGGGCCGTGGCGTGGGCCGAGGAAACGCTACGACATCCTGAAGGAAGGCACCGTCGCGACCCTGGTCGTCGGCGCCCTGACCCTGGTCATGGCCGGCGTGCTGTCCTCTCCCGACGTGCCGCCGGTGACCATGCAGACCTGGGGCAAGGCCGCGCCCGTCGACCTCGTCTACACCGCGGCGACCGAGCTGAACGGAGCCGCCGGGGCGGCCGCCTACGGCCAGCCGTACAACAACGGGACCGACGGTGTCCAGCAGGTCGGGCCGGTGAACTGGCAGAAACTCGCCGGAATCACCCAGCCGGTCCACGCCGCCAAGGACTTCGTGCTCACCCCGCTGGCCACCCTGGCCAGGTCCACCCCGGCACTGGCGACGGCGCTCGCCACGTACAACGCGGCGTCGCCGGCCCAGCAGAACAAGTGGGCGACTGCGTACGCCAACGCGACAGCGCCGACCGCGAAGAAGGTGCCGTTCAACAACGGGGACCTGAGCCTGCCGGCGGCCGGGCCGGTGCCGGTGATGATGGCCGCCGAGCTCGCCATGGCCAGGAGTGGCTCCCTTGACACCGACCTGCTCGCGCAGCGGCAGTTCTATGGCACCGACTTCACCAAGCCGCTGCTGTTCATCGCCGACGGCGGCTACTACGTGAGCCAGGCCACCAAGTACCACCTGACCGGTGACCAGTGGGGCGTCATGAACGAGACCGGCAACTACCCGGGCCAGCCGTGGCTGTGGCTGTTCCAGAGCTGGTACCACATCTCGCCATTCCAGAACTCCGGCAGCGTGGACATCTGGGCCGTCTACCTGACGGGCCTCGGCACGATCCTGCTGCTGTTCGTGCCCTTCATCCCCGGGCTGCGGGATATCCCGAGGGTGATCCCGGTGCACCGGCTGGTCTGGCGGTCCTGGAACCGCTCCGCGGCCAAGGAGGCTGAGCTGGAGCGTCCCGCCCAGCTGAAGCCACCAGCCCATCATCAGGTGTGACGCAAACCGTTAGGCAGTGCTCGACGGCAGGGCAGCGGTTAACTGCTCAGTCGACCACGGGCCAGGGCCGGCCGGGGCGAGTCGCCCCCGCCGGCCCTGGCCGTTGCACGGCCTGTCAGGTCCGGACTAGCCCGTGGCAGACTATCCACGAGGCCTGCACCGGCTCACCGAGCGCGGCATCGGTGAAGCTGACGGACCGGGGCGGCCGGCCCGCCAACGAACTCGCAGGAGGAACTGCATGAAGGTGTGCGTGACCGGCGCGAGCGGGAAGGCCGGGCGGGTCGTCGTCGCCGATCTGCGGCAGCACGGCTACCGGGTCACCGGCACCGATCTGGCCGCGCCGCCTGCCGAAGGCGGCGCACCGGATTTCGTGCGGGCCGATCTGACCGACTACGGGCAGGCCGTGGAGGTGCTGTCCGGAGTCGATGCCGTCGTCCACCTGGCCAACATCCCAGCGCCCGGGCTGCGCGCTCCAAGCGTGACGTTCACCCACAACATGACGATGAACTTCAACGTGTTCCAGGCTGCCGCGCAGACGGGGGCGGGACGCGTGGTGTGGGCGTCGAGTGAGACGACCCTCGGCCTGCCGTTCGATACGCCGCCGCGGTACGCGCCCGTCGACGAGGATCACTATCCGGTGCCGACGTCGACTTACGCGCTGTCGAAGGTTGCCAGCGAGACCGTCGCCGGGCACGTGTCGCAGTGGTCGGGGATGCCTTTCATCGCGCTGCGGTTCTCGAACATCCTCGGTCCCGCGGACTACCAGCAGTTTCCGTCGTTCTGGGAGAACCCGGCCAGGCGCAAGTGGAACCTGTGGGGGTACATCGACGAGCGCGACGCGGCGATGGCAGCCCGGCGGTCGCTCGAGGCCGACGTCGCCGGCAGCGCGAGCTTCATCATCGCCGCCGCGGACACGGTGATGACGCTGCCGTCCGCCGAGCTCATGCGGCAGGTCTTTCCTGACGTCCCGCTCACCGGCCAGGTCAGCGGCAACGCCACCCTCCTGTCGATCGAGCGGGCCAGAGCCGTGCTCGGCTTCGAGCCGCGGCATTCCTGGCGCGACCACGTGCCGGCTGACCCCGCTGCCGCCGACGACGCCGGATCCCCGGGCTAGCGTTCCAGCCGCAGCGCGCGCACGGCGGCACCGCGACGGCGCGCAACCCCCGGGCCGGCGGTGCGATCATCCGGATCGAGCTCCCCGGCGCGCTGGGCGCCGTGACCAGCCCGCCAGCTGGCCGCGAGCCGCCGGGCGTCACCCAGCCACGCGGATGAATGTGCCATTCATCGGCGGCATCACCGATGAATGGCACATTGACGTGGCTGGTGATCCGCCTCTGCCAAGTCGAATTCCCGGCAAAATACTTGAAGCGGTATATATCACTAAGGCTTGAGCCGCTGCCCAGCCCAGGCCGGGTCCCGACAGCAAGGAGAGTTGGAGGAGAGTTGGATGCTCGCGGTCAGCTGGGACACCGTACGGCTGTTCCTGCACGTCCTGGCGGCCACCGTCTGGGTCGGCGGCCAGCTGACGCTGGCGGCGCTCGTCCCGGTCTTGCGCCGACAGTGACCCGGCGCCCCGCGGGTCGCCGCCCGCCGGTTCAACCTGGTCGCCTGGCCCGCCTACGGCGTGCTGATCGTCACCGGGGCATGGAACATCGCGGCCGTCAGCCCGATGACGGCCAGCTACCGCGCGACGCTGATCGCCAAGCTCGCTGTTGTCGCGGCCTCCGGCCTCACCGCGGTGCTGCATACCAGGTCAAAGAGCACGGCCGGACTGGCAATCTGGGGTGCGCTGACCGGCCTGACCGCGCTTGGTGCGCTCTTCCTCGGCGTCCTGCTGGCCGGCTGAGATCCGGTCAGGTCTGCTCGGGGACCATGCTGATCGCGCCGCAGGGGCATTCGCTCGCGCACATTCCGCAGCCCTTGCAGTAGTCCAGGTCGATCTGGTATCGCAGTCCGGCGCCGAGCTTGATGACGGCGTTGTCCGGGCAGACGCCGAAGCAGTTGTCGCATTCAAAGCAGTTACCGGGACCGTGAGCACCGCGCCAGGCCGCAGCTCGCTGGTGAACTCCCCGATGTTCAGGTCCGCGACCGGCCGGGTCGAGTTGATCAGCAGCAGGCAGCCGGGCTGCGCGCCATCGAAGACGCTCACCTGATGCAGCAGCGTCGGGTCCTGGATCACGAGGGCGTCCGGCCGGGTGACCGGCTCCCGGCTCCTGATCGGCGCGGTATCGATGCGGCAGAACGACATCACGGGCGCGCCGGTGCGTTCCGAGCCGAAACGGGAACGCCTGCGCATGCTGACCGTCGGTGAACGCGGCCGCCGACAGCAGCTCGGCCGCCGTGACCGTTCCCTGGCCGCCACGCCCGTGGAATCGGACTTCGAACATCGATGTGCCTCCTGCCTGCTCAGCCCGTGGCCGGCCCGGGCTGCTAGCTCAGTGGTGGTTCGGCAGCCGGACGACAACCACCGGGCAGTTCGCGTGATGCAGGCAGCGGACGCTGACCGAACCGATCAGCGCGTCCGCGAATCCGCCGTGCCCACGATTGCCGACCACGAGCAGGTCGGCGTTCTTCGCGGCGTCGAGCAGGACCTGGCCGGCGTTTCCTTCGACCACGACCTCGCGGACGGCGACGCCTGGGGGCGGGCTGACCTCGGCCAGTGCCTCGCTCAGCGTCTTGGCCGCCAGCTCGGCGTAGTCGGTGTCGTCGAGCGGAGCCACGGGCGCCCAGCCCATGCCGACGGCCGCGATCGGGAACGCCCAGCTGATGAGGCATCGACCGTGCCGCCGGTCAGCTCGGCCTGATGAACGGCCCAGCGCAGGGCCATGATCGAGGGTGGCGAGCCGTCGACTCCGGCCACGATCCGGGGAACGGCGCCAGTACGCGGTGCGGACATCTCGGCCTCCTACGGCGATGAGGCGGCGGTTCTGCGTTATGCCGCTCACATCTCCAGCATCAGCCGGCAGCACAGCCGCTGTTCAGAGCCATTGCGCCCGGCGAGTTGGGACCTTCGGCCGTGCGCGAGAGCCGGGCCACGTCCGAGAGCCGGGCCACGTCCTAGCGCAGCCGGCGCAGGAACGGGTCGGCCGGCTCGGCGGGGACGAGCCTGATCCGAGCGTCCACCGGACAGGCGCTGTCGGCTCGCGCGAGCACCGGGTTGAGGTCAAGCTCGGCGATCTCGGGTACCTCGTCGGCCAGCCTGGACACCCTGAGCAGCACGTCCTCGAGCGCGCTCAGGTCGACCGGGGTGCTGCCGCGGTGGCCGTAGAGCAGCGGCGCGGCCCTGATACCGCGGATCATCTCCTCGGCATCGACGTCGGTCAGCGGGGTCAGTCTGGCCGCGTGGTCGCCGAGCACATCGGTGGCGACGCCGCCGAGCCCGAAGACGACCAGAGGGCCGAAAACCGGCTCGTGCACCACGCCGATCAGCACCTCGACACAGTCGGTGATCATCGGCTGGATGAGCACCCGGCGCAGGTCAGCGCCGAAGCGCCCGGACAGCTCGGCATATCCGCGCTTGACGTCAGGCACGCCGCGCAGGTCGAGCAGGACGGCGCCGGCGTCGCTCTTGTGCACCAGGCCGGTGACATCGGCCTTCATCACGACCGCGCCGTCAAGCTCGCTGACAGCCCGCACGGCGGCGTCGAGGCTGGTCGCCTCGAGCGTCGGCACCAGGTTGATCCCGTAGCACGCGAGCAGGTCGGCGACCTGGCCGGGCCGGAGCCAGCCGCCGAGGTGCTGCCCGGCCAGGTACCTGGCCACGATCTGCCGTGCGTCGTCCTGCCTGATGCCGCTCATCTCCGGCACCGTGCCTTCGGCGCTGGACCGCCAGGCGCTGTAGCGCGCGGCGTGGCCGAGCGCCCGGGCCGCGCTCTCCGGGTAGAGATAAGACGGTATCGCCGGGTCGGCCCCGGCGCGGTTCGAGGCCGGGTCCGACCCGGCGTCGTTCCCGTACTCGGTGGTCGGGGGCAGCGGCCGCCGCAGCAGGGCGACCGACTCCCGCTGGTCGAGCAGGACGGCGACGAGTGGCTTGGTCATCTTCGCGGTCAGGATGGCCGGCCCGAGGGCGCCGAGCGCGGTCGGCACCGTGATCGCCATGACGGCGTCGACGCCGTCGTCCCTGGCCACCCGCTCCAGGCAGGCACGGAACGCCCGCTGGCTGACGGCCGCCGACGTGTCGACCGGGCCTGCCACGGCTGCGCCGCTGGGCAGCAGCCCGCGCAGCCGCTGCTGGGTACCTTCCGACAAGGTGGCGACCATCAGCCCGTTGTCACCGCAGGCGTCCGCGGCCAGCACCCCGGCGCCGCCGGCGTTGGACACGATGGCGATCCGGTTCCCGGCGGGCCGCGGCTGGCTGGCGAGCAGCGCCGCCGCGTCGACGAGTTCGCCCAGGCTGGTGGTGGCGATGACCCCGGCCTGGCCGAACAGCGCGGCCTGAGTGACCAGCGGGGTGGCGGCAGCGGCGGTATGCGAGGCAGCGGCCCGCTGGCCGGCCGCGGACCGGCCGCCGATCACGGTCAGCACGGGGAACTGGCGGCCGACCCGCCTGGCTGTCTGGGCGAACCGGCGCGGGCTGCCGAACGACTCCACGTACAGCAGGGCCAGCCTGGTCGTCTTGTCCTGCTCCCACCACATCAGCATGTCGTTGCTCGACACGTCGAACTTGTCGCCGACCGAGGCGAACGATGAGACGCCGATCCCGAGCCTGGTCAGGTGCTCGAGCACGGCAATGCCGATCCCGCCCGACTGGACGACCAGGCCAGCGGTCCCGGGCGGCGGCTCAGCACCGGCGAACGTGGCGTTCAGCCCAAGCGGCGGGATCGCGATGCCGAAGCAGTTCGGGCCGACCAGGCGCATGCCGTGCCTGCGGCAGGTGGCCAGCAACTCGGCGCCGGCCGGTGCGTCGATGCCCGCGGTGACCACGACGAGCGCGCGGGCACCGCGCCGGCCACAGTCGTCGGCCACCGCGTTGACGTTTCCTGGCGGGACCGCGATCACCGCTACGTCAGGAGGCTCGGGCAGGTCGGCGACGGATGGCACGCAGGCCACGCCGAGCACCGACTTCGCGTGCCGGTTCACCGCGAAGACGCGCCCGGTGAAGCCGGCCGAGACGATGTTGCGCAGGATCGCGTGCCCGACCCGGCCGGGCTTGCGGCTGGCGCCGACGACCGCGACCGAGGTCGGCTCGAGCAGGTGGCGCAGGCTGGCCACATCGGCGGACCGCTCCCGCCTGGCCACCGAGTCGAGATAGTGGTGCAGCTGCTGGTCGGCCTCGTCGGCGGGCAGCGGGAAGGTCGTCTCGACGACTCCGTCCGACAACTGCCGTCGCGCGGCGAGCCCGGCGCTGGCGAACACCCGCAGCATCGCGACGTTGTCGGCCAGTGTCTCGGCGGTGAAGGCCCGCAGGCCGCGGAGCCTGGCGTTCGACACCAGGTGATCGAGCAGCAGCGTCGCGACGCCGCGGCCGTGCATGTTGTCGGTGACCGCGAACGCGATCTCGGCGACGCCGGGCTTGCCGGTCGGCTCGTAGCTGGCCACGCCGACGAGCTGGCTGCCGAGCCAGGCGAGCAGCGCGCAGTGCTCGGAGTCCGGCGGCCTGGTCACCCTGGTGGCCTCGCGATCGGCGGCCAGCCGGCTGATGCTGAAGAATCGCAGGTAGACGTTGTTCGGCGACATCTGCTCGTGCATCTGCCTGACCGCTGCCTCGTCCTGCGCCCTGGCCGGCGCGATCAGGACGGTGGTTCCGTCGGTGAGCAGCGCGTAGACACCCTCGGCGGGCTCGGGCGCCGCGGTTACCTTTGGCCCGGCGGTCATCGCCGGGTGCCTGGCGGCGCGGCGGGCTGGCCGCGGTCGGCCGGGACGCTGATCACCTCGGCGACCCGGTCCTGGTTGGCGTCGGCGATCAGCCGGTCAGCAGGGACCGCTCTCATTCGGCACTCCATGGCTGCCTCCATCCCACTGCCGATCAAACACCACGACGGCTGCCCGGGCCAACCGCTACCCAGGGCGCGGGGCCCCGCTGGCCAGGAGGCCGGGCCCCGGGAAACGAGGGTCAACGATGGGTCTTTAGGCCCTAGCCGGCAGCCGGCCGGCGAATCAGAGTGGACCGCATCGCGCGTGCGACGCACGGCGTGAGTCGCCCGGTGTTCGGACGGGCGGCGCCGGAATCAGGGAGGTGCCCGATGGACGAGCAGAGATGGCTGCGGCAGCTCAGCAGGACCACGGCACTCGAGCTGCTGGGCAGCGTGGGCCTGGGACGGCTGGTCTTCACGCACCAGGCGCTGCCGGCGATCCGCCCGGTCAACCATCTGGTCGAGGGCGAATCGGTCATCGTGCGAGTCACCGCGGGCGCCGCGATCACCTCGGCCGCCGGCCGAGGCAGCGTCGTGGTTGCCTACGAGGCCGACGCGATCGACGCGGTCACGCAAGTCGGCTGGAGCGTGATCGTGGTGGGAACGGCCAGGCTGCTGACCGACGAGCGGGCCGCCGCGCGGTACCGGGCGCGGCTGCGGCCCTGGATTTCCGGCACCGTCGACGACGTGATCACGATCTCGGCTGACCTGATCACCGGATACCAGATGGTGGCAGGCGAGCAGGCCGGGCTCGGCGGCCAGGTCGCCCCGACCCGTTAGAGCTCCCCACGTGGGCCGATCGGCGATGACGTGCCGGACCTTGGACCCTGGGGCCGCCGAATGCGCTCCCCTAGCGTTCGAAACGGGCGCGGGGAACGCGCCGGATGGAGAGCCGAGGAGAAGGCCATGAGCAAGACAATTCTGCTGGCCGTCGATACGACCAGTCAGACGGCCGCGGCCGTCGACATGGCACGCGATCTCGCCGCCGCTACTGGCGACCGGGTCGTCGTGCTGCACGTACACGAGATCGCCGTCGGCCGGTTCGGCAGAATGCAGGTGGACTGCGGCGACGGCGAGGGCGAGAAGGTCGTCACCGCGATAGCGGACCGGCTGACCTGGGCGGGCGTGCAGGCGCAGGCGGACATCCGCAAGACGCCGGTTGGCCACATCGCGCGGACCATTTCCGGCGTGGCCGACGAGCTGGACGTCCGGATGATCATCTTGGGCTCGGGCAGCGCGCACGACGTGCCCAGGCTGCCGTTCGGCAGCGTGTCGCTGAGGCTGCTGCACATCGCGTGCACCCCGGTTCTCATTGTTCCGAGGAGCCCGGCACCGATACGCCAGCCCGCGGCGACTGTGACGACCGCGGCGGCCGCGGCGGCCGCGCCGGCCGCGGCGGTCGGCGCGACGAGCTAGCGACGGCTGGCAAGATGGGCCCATGCCGACTCATGTCGCCCTGCTACGCGGAATCAACGTCGGCGGCGGCGGGAAGGTCCCGATGGCCGAGCTGCGTGAGGTGGTCTCCTCACTCGGGCATGCCGAGGTAAGCACCTACATCCAGAGCGGCAATGTCATCTTCTCGCCCTCGCACGACGACACGGCCGCGCTGGCGGCCGAGCTGCACGATGCGGTGGCCGCATCGTTCGGCGTGCGCTCGGCCGTCGTGGTGCTGTCCCGGGCGCAGCTGGCCGACGTGATCAGCGCCAACCCGTACCCGTACGAGCCGAACCCGAGGTTCGTGCACGGCGTCTTCCTGCTCGCCGAACCGGACGAGGCCGCGCACGCGCGGGTGGCGGACACCGTGACGCTGGTGGCCGGCCAGGGCAGCAGGGACGAGGCCGTGATCATCGGCCGAACGCTGTACCTACACACCCCGGACGGCTTCGGCACCAGCGACCTGGCCAGGGAACTGACGCTGAAGAAGCGGAGCAATCCGCTCGCGCAGGGCACGGCGCGCAACTGGGCCACGATCACCAGGCTGCTGGCGCTCTGCGACGGCGGCTAGTTCGGGCTAGCCGCTGACCGCCTGCCTGGCCCGCTCGTGCGCCGCCCAGAGCACACGCCAGGCCCCCGCTCTCACCGGATCGGGCTCGCTGACCGCGACAGCTGCTGCGCGGCTGGCCGGCAGCGGCTGGCCGGTCGCCTGAGCGGCCAGCAGCGCCGCGCCGCGAGCAGAGAAGTCGGTATTCAGGCCGCCGGGCGCGAGGACTCGCCTGCCCGTTGCGTCAGCGAGGTCAGCGCGGAACGCGGCTGCTGACGCGCTGCCGCCCGCGACGAGCAGGTCGGCGCCGAACGGGCCGGTCTCATCCAGGACGGCCAGGCACCGGCGGCTCTCCAGGATGATGCCGTTGACCAGGCCTCTGGCCAGGTGCCGCCGGTCGTGGGCGAGGGTGAGCCCGGTGATGGTGCCGTAGAGCGAGGGATCCCACAGCGCGCCCTGCTCGCCCGGGCTGAGGTAGGGCAGCACGACGGGCGCGTCGGCGGGATCAGTGCTGGCGGCAAGTGCTATCACCGCTGCCTCGTCGAGGCCGTCACCGAGCAGGCCGGCTAGCCAGCGCAGCGCGCCGCCGGTGGCGAGCAGGTCCATTTCCAGGCCCCACAGCCCCGGCTCGGCGAGCGGGGTGACCAGGAACCGGTGCCGCGGGTCGAGCAGCGGCTGACCGGCGGCCCCGAGGATCACCGTGCTCGTGCCCGCCACGCAGGCGAGCTGCCCGGGCGCGCGGACGCCGAGCCCGAGCGCGCCGAGCACCGAGTCGGCCGCTCCGAGGCAGACCGGAATCTGGCCGCAGCCGAGCCGGCCCGCGACCTCGGCCCGCAGCGGCATGGTGGCGGTCGAGGGGAGCACTGCCGGCAAGGCCGGCAGGCGGCGGCCCGGCCCGGTCGCGGCAGCGCAGGCGGCGAGCACCCCCGCGTCCCACTGGCCCGTCTGCAGCCCGAAGCAGCCGAAGCCCGTCGCCGTGCTCGGGTCGGTGGCGAGGTGGCCGGTCAGCCAGCCGAACAGGTAGTCCTTGGCGGCCAGCAAGGCCGCGGTCGCCCCGGCCCGGCCTGGCTCGGCCGTCATCAGCCGCAAGAACATGGGCAGCAGGTAACGGCCGTCCACCCATTGCCCCGTGATCGCGTACAACGCCTGGCCCCCGGCTGCTCCGGCTTGGGCGCGGATCGCTCCGGCTTGGGCGCCGAGCGTTCCGGCTTCTGAGCGGAGCGTTCCGGCCTGGGCGCCGAACGCCTCGCGCAGCCGGTCCGCCTCCTGCTCGGCGCGGCTGTCTTCCCAGGTGATAGCAGTGCCGACCGGCTGGCCGCTGGCATCGGTGGTGACCAGGGTGGGGAGCATGGCCGACAGCCCGATGGCCCGCCAGCGCGGCGGCGGCGCGTCGGCCGCCAGCTGCGCCGCCAGCTGCCCGATCGCGGCGATCCAGTCCCCTGGTTCCTGCTCCGCCGCTCCGGTCGCCGGCCGGCTCGTCGGATAGCTGGCGCTGCCGCGGGCGACCACCGCGCCCGATGCGTCGAGAGCGATCCCTTTCAGGCCGGACGTGCCGAGGTCGAATTGCCTGGCGCGGGCAGCAGCTGCCGCGTCGCGCTGCCGGCGAACGCGAAGGCGAACTGGTGCGCGGGGTACAGCTGCTCGAAGCAGTCGAATGGCAGCCCGGCGCTGTCCGCGCTGAGGCCGCGGATCCGCACCACCTGGGTCCTTGGCGGCAGCTTAAGCAGCCTCGCCTCATCGCCGGCCGGCCCGAGCACCTCCAGGTACTGCTCCTCATAGGCGTCGACCAGGTCGTACTCGGCGGCCAGCAGGTCATACAGGGACCCGTCGAGCCTGGAGACCAGGGCGTCAAGCTCCGGCGCCAGCGCGACCGGGATGACCGAGGTCTCGAGGACCGCCGGCTGGCCATCAAGCAGTCGCAGGCGGCGCAGCCGCCAGACCGGGCTGCCGGTCTCGATCCGCAGCGCCCGGGTCAGGTCGGCCGACGGCTGGCCCTGGTCCAGCCCGAGCACCCGGGTTTGCAGCTGGGCGGCCGGCTCGCCATCCTTGGCCAGAGTCGCGAGCAGGCTGCCGGTCCTGGTCGGCTCGGTCACGATCCTCGGCTTGGCCACGAACGTGCCGAGGCCCTGGTGGCGGCGGACCCGGCCGGCCCGCTCGAGCTCGTCCAGCGCGCGCCGCACGGTGATCAGGCTGACGCCGGCCTGGTCGGCGAGATCGGTGTAGCTGGGCAGCAGGTCCCCTGGTGCCAGCCCGCGGTCGGCGATCAGCTGCTCCACCAGCGCCACCACCCGCTCGTACAGCAGCGCGGTCCGGGGCAGGCGCCCGGCCGGAAGCCCCTGGCTGCCGATGCGACCTGGCCGGCCACCTGGGTCATCATTTCCTGGCGCGCCCGCGGGGCTGCCTCCGAGATCGAGCACCATCTATCAGGCCTTCATTTCAGCCGCCGGTCGCCTGGGTGGCCGCCCGCGGCACTCACCGCCGTCTTGCCGCGGCTACCTCGGCTACCTCGGCCACTCGGGCAACCTTAGCCCCGCAGCCCGGCAAGCTGCGCGGCGCTGCTGGTCACGGCGAATGCGTCCGCCGCCGCGTTCAGCATCGCGTCGACGTCGGCGTCGGTGTGCACCAGCGAGACAAAGAGGTTTTCGTACTGACTTGGGTGGAAGAGCACACCGCGCAGCAGCATCTCCTGCCACCACCTGGTGAACAGATCCTCCCTGGCGTAACGCTCGGCGTCGCGCCAGTTCCTGATCGGGTGGTTGCTGAACCAGATCTGGAACACCGTCCCCAGGCCCTCGACCATGACCGGCAGCCTGGCGGCGCGCGCCAGCGAGCGCAGCTCGGCCATCAGCCGCTCGCCCAGCGCGCGCTGCCGGTCGAACAGCCCAGGCTCGGCCAGCAGGTCCATCGTGGCGCTGACCGCCGCGCAGGCCACCACGTTGGCGTTATAGGTGCCCGAGTGCGAGTACCGGCCGTCGGCGATGATCGACATGACCTCGCGGCTGCCGCCGACGGCCGCGACGGGGAAGCCGCCGCCCAGGCCCTTGGCCATGGTCGTCAGGTCCGGCGTGACGCCGAAGTACTCCTGCGCGCCGCCCCTGGCGAACCGGAAGCCGGTGATTACCTCGTCGAAGATGAGCAGCGCCCCGTGCCGGGCGGTGAGCTCCCTGAGCAACTCCAGGTAGCCGGGCTCGGGCAGGATGCACCCGGTGTTGAACACGGCGGGCTCGGTGATGACGGCGGCGACCTGTTCGCCATGCTCGGCCATCACCGCGGCGAAGTTCTCGGCGTCGTTCCAGGTCAGCACGATCAGCGTGGCGGCAAGCTCAGCCGGGACGCCGGGGCCGGACGGGACCGGCCTGGGGCGGCTGGCCGGTCCGGCCGCGGCCGGATCGACGTGGTTGCTCCAGTAGACCGTGTCCTGCCAGCCGTGATAGTGACCCTCGAACCTGATCACCAGGCGGCGCCCCGTGCAGGCACGGGCGATCCTGACGGCGCTGCCGACGGCCTCGCTGCCTGAGTTGGTGAACCTGACCATCTCGACGCCTGGCACGGCGTCGACCACCTTGCGTGCCGCCTCGATCTCCAGCTCGTACGGCAGCCCGAAGCAGGTGCCGTAGTTGGTGACCGCGTCCGCTACCGCCTGCGTCACCACCGGATGCCGGTGGCCGAGGATCATCGGCCCCAGGCCCAACAGGTAGTCGACGTACTCGTGGCCGTCCACGTCGCGGATCCGCGATCCGGTTCCCTGGGCCATGAACGGCGGGTACGGCATCCAGCCGAACTTCGCCGTCCGCGCGCTGCTGCCAGCGCCGCCGGGGATAACCTCGCTGGCCCGATCGAAGAGCTCGCGCGAGCGGCTCGCCCAGGCCGCATACCTGTTCTCGAACGTCACGTCGGGGTTGCTCCTGGGTCTGCCATCGGCCGGGCCTCAGCGGGATCGTACCGTGTATACTCTGCATACTCAATCCCCCTTTGCGCCGGTATGGCCGAATAGGCCGACTAGGCTGCGCCAGAGACGACAGGGCGGTGAGCCGATGATCGGCTTCGAGGCCGTACCGGGCAGCGTGCCGCAGGTACCAGCAGATCTCCTGGTGCTGCCCTGCTACGCCGGCCCGGATTCGCGTCCTGAGCCGGGCCGCGGCGCGGCCGAGGCGGCGGACGCGCTCGGCATCGACCTGGTGGCGACGCTCGGCGCTCGCGGCTTTACCGGCGGGGTCGGCGACTCCTTCGCGACCCTGAGCCTGGGCAGGCTCGATGCCGGCTCGGTGCTCTTCGTCGGGCTCGGGCCCAGCCAGCAGGCCGGACCGGGCGCGGTCAGGCAGGCGTCGATGCTGGTCGCGCCGCACCTGGCCGACGCGGCGCTGGTCGCCACGACGCTGCCAGGCTCCGATCAGGAGGCCGCCGCGGCCTTCGCCGAGGGACTGCTGCTCGGGGCCTACCAGTTCGACAGGTACCGGCGGGCACCGGTCTCACCCGGCTGGCGCCGCCCCGCGCTCAAGCGCGTCGAGGTGCTGACGGTCAGTTCCGATCAGGCGGCGGTGGCCGAGGGCCTGCGCCGCGGCGAGCGGCTGGCCGGCCTGACCAACTGGGTCAGGGACCTGGTCAACGCGTCCCCGTCCGACACCACGCCGGAGGATCTGGCCGGCGTCGCGCGGCTGCTGGCTGGCGAGCACCGCCTGACCTGCTCGGTGCTGACGGTGCCGGAACTCGCGGCCGGCGGTTTCGGCGGGATACTCGGCGTCGGCCAGGGGAGCAGGAACGAGCCGCGGCTGGTCGAGCTGGCGTACCGGGGCGGCGGTGATGGCCCGGTGATCGGCCTGACGGGCAAGGGAATCACCTTCGACTCGGGCGGCCTGACGCTGAAGCGAACGTCGGAGATCGAGTGGATGAAGTCCGATATGGCAGGCGCAGCGACGATCATGGCCGTGCTGCGCGGCGCCGCCGAGCTCGGCCTGCCGGTCAACATCGACGCCGCGCTGCCGTTCGCCGAGAACATGCCGGGCGGTGCCGCGCAGCGGCCGGGTGACGTGCTCACCCACCGGGGCGGGAAGACCTCAGAGGTCAGGGACACCGACTCCGAGGGCAGGCTGATCGTCGCTGACGCACTCGCCTATCTGGCCGAACGCAAGCCCGCCGTGCTGGTCGACGTCGCAACGCTGACCGATGCCGCGGGACTCGGCGAGAGCCTGTGGGCCGTACTCGGCACCGACGACCAGCAGATCAGCGAGCTCGTCACGGCCGGCCGGGAGGCGGGCGACCCGGGCTGGCCCCTGCCGCTGCCGCCCGCGTACCGGCGGTATCTGGCGTCGACCGTGGCTGACATTCGCAATACGCCCACCGAGGGGGCCGACACGACCGTGATGGCCGCCATGTACCTGCGGGAGTTCACCGGCGGCGTGCCGTGGATGCACATCGACAACGGCTCGACGGCTTATCTGGAGCGGCCCGGAGATGGCTGGCCGGAGGGCGCCACGGGCTCGCCGGTGCGGGCGCTGCTGCGCTGGCTCGAGCGCTGGGCCGGGCAACACGCGGCCTGACCGCCCCGCACTACGCCGCCCCGTCCCGTCCCGTCCTGTCCCGCCCCGCCGTCCGTCCCGCCCCGCCGTCCCGGCCGTTCCGTCCCCCGCCCAGGTCCGTCATTCGGATGGATGGCACTTTCAGCCGGGTTTCAGCGGATGGATGGCACATTCATTCGGCAGGCCGGCCAGTTCGACCCCGCCGTAAATCGGATAAATGACGCTGAACGCCTGATACAGTCGCTTGAACCGGATTGACGTAGTTCAGCGTAATCCTCATACTCTGTATATTGTCTGTACGACTGACCGGGTAGCGGCCCATCCGGGTCTCTCGCACAGCAATGAGCCGCATGGTTCTTCTGCGCGGCTTGTCTGCGGTAAGACTGGGTGGCTGCCTCCGGGTCGCTCGCTGGCTAAAGGGGATCTCCGTATGCGCGTGCGAGCACGTTTTGGCCGGTGCGCGATCACCATGCCGCTGGTACTCGCGGCAGCAGTCTCGCTCGCGTCGTGTGGCTCGTCGGGATCTGGTACCGGGGCGGGCGGCGTGCTGCATATCGGCACCACCTACCCGATCGACTCGATGAACCCGTTCGTCGCGCAATCCGACTACTCCTACGCGGTCTACGAGTACATCTATCCGCAGCTCGTGCAGTACAGCTCCAGGCTCGGGATCGAGCCTGACTTCGCGCGCACCTGGTCGACCTCGGCTGATGGCCGTACCTGGACCTTCCACACGGTGCCGCACGCGAAATGGTCCGACGGGAAACCGCTGACCGCGGCCGACGTGGCCTGGACCATCAACGAGGTCATAAAGTACAAGAACGGGCCAGCAGGCCAGTGGGCCGGCCTGCTCGAGCACATGATCGGTGCGTCGGCGCCGAATTCGACCACCGTCGTGATCAGGTACTCCACCGCCGTGGCGAACGTGCTCGAGCAGATGCAGGGGATGTCCGTGCTGCCGAAGCAGGTCTGGGCGCCGTACTTCACCGGCAAGGGCGCCGGCATCAAGACGTTCCAGAATGTGCCGCCGGCGAGCGGTCAGCCGATGGTCTCGGGCGGCGCATTCGAGCTGGTCCAGTACAAGGCCAACCAGTTCGCGCTGTTCAAGCGGAATCCGGACTGGTGGGGCACCAAGCCGAAGATCGAGGGCTTCGGGCTGCAGTTCTTCTCCAACGCCGATGCCATGGTCCAGGCGCTCAAGGACCACCAGGTGGACTTCATCGGCGAGTACACGCCGCCGACCGCGGTGACGGCACTGAAGAAGGCGGGCTTCAAGGTGACGACCACCCCGTCGATATCGATGAAGACCTTCATCATCAACACCAACCCGCGTAAGACGACGCATCGCGAGCTGCTCAACCCGCTGGTCAGGGAGGCGATCGAGTACGCCACTGACCGGCAGCAGATCATCAAGACCGCCTGGCTCGGTCTCGCCCAGCCCGGCAGCACGATCATCGCTCCGGCCGACGGCTCCTGGCACGACCCGAACATCAACGTGGTGCCGTTCAACCTCACCAAGGCCGGCCAGCTGCTCGATCAGGCCGGCTACAAGATGGGCCCGAACGGCCTGCGGATCGCCAACGGCCATCCGATGCAGTACAGCGTCATCTTCCCGCCGGACGAGCGCGGCACAGGTGACCGCACGTTCCAGATCATGCAGTCGGACCTGCAGAAGATCGGCATCTCGATCACCCAGCAGAACATGGACGACAGCGCGACCTTCAACGCCATCTCGGCGCCGAACAGCAAGTACCAGACCTTCGACATGGCGATGTGGGACTGGGTGCCGCCGGTCGATCCCGACTTCATGCTGTCCGTCCTGACCTGCGCGCAGCTCGGCAACAACAGCGACAGCGGGTACTGCAACCCGAGCTACGACCGGATGTACGCCAGGCAGAGCACGCTGATGGACCCGTCGGCTCGCCGCGAGCTGATCTGGCAGATGCAGCAGTACATCTACAGCGCCAGGCCGTACATCATCCTCGACTACCCGGACATCATCGAGGCGTATTCGCCGAGCTGGACCGGCTTCACGGTCTCGCCGGTGATGGGGTCGGTGAACTCGCTCTCGACCCAGACCCTGCTCCAGGTCCACCAGAGCTAGGGCACGCTCTGCCATGCGCGGTGCGGACTATGTCATCAGGCGCATCGGGTTCGCGCTGCTGACGGTGTTCATCGCGATCACGATCAACTTCTTCCTGTTCCGGGTGCTGCCCGGCAACGTGGTCTCCGACCTGGCGCGCGTCCCACACGCGACGCCGCAGCTGCGGCACGCGCTGACCGTCGAGTTCGGCCTGGACCGGCCCAAGTGGGAGCAGTACCTCATCTACCTGCGCGAGCTGGTCCACGGGAACATGGGCATTTCGTTCGCCAGCCAGCAGCCCGTCTCCCAGCTGCTGTTCAACGATCTGAAGAACACGATCCCGATGGTGGCGATCGGCACCCTCGGGGCGATCGTGGTGGGCATCGGCACGGGCGTCCTGTCCGCCTGGCGCCGCGGCTCGGCGAGCGATCATGTCAGTACTAACCTGGCGATCGCGTTCTACGCGTTCCCGACTCAGTTCCTCGGGCTGATGCTGCTCATCCTGCTCGGTGGCCTGCTGCCGACGTCGGGGATGGAGAATCCGTACGCCGGGGTCTTCGGGCCGCAGTCGACGCTAGCCAGGCTGCAGGATATCGGCCTGCACCTGATCCTGCCGGCCCTGACCCTGCTGCTGACCCTGTACGGCGAGTTCACGCTGATCATGCGCTCGTCGATGCTGGAGACACTGGGCGAGGACTACGTGCTGACGGCCAGGGCGAAGGGACTTACCGACCGCCGGATCATCGCCAGGCACGTGGTGCGCAACGCGCTGCTCCCGATCGCCACGCTGGTCGCGCTGTCGATCGGCTGGATCGTGGGCGGGGCGATCCTGGTCGAGTACATCTTCTCCTGGCCCGGCATCGGCCAGGCGCTCTGGCAGGCGATCAACCAGCGCGACTACCCGATGCTGCAGGGCGGCTTCCTGATCCTCGCGGTCTCCGTGGTCGTGCTGAACCTGCTGGCCGACCTGGCCTACTTCAAGCTCGACCCGAGGATCACTCAATGAGCGAGCTGGACGGGCGCGGCGCTGCCTGGACTGAGGAGCGACGAAGGAGCGACGAGGGAAGGCGGCGCGGTGAAGGGGGAATGGGGAGGCGGGCGGGGCCCCGGACGCGAGCGGGAAACACGCAATGAGCGCTATCGCCACCGAGGCCGGCCTGACCGGCACCGTATCCAGGGCCAGAGCCGGGCTGATCCGCCAGGCCATCACCGAGCGGAAGGCGGCGGCGCTCGGGCTCGGGATCATCGTGTTCTTCGTGGTGCTCGCGGTGGCGGCTCCGCTGATCGCGCCGTACTCGACCACCGGGCGAAGCTGTGCCGTGTTCGCACCGCCGTCAGCGAGTCACTGGCTTGGCTGCGACGACGGCGGCATCGACATGCTGAGCGAGATCATCTCCGGCGGCCGGATCTCGCTGATCATCGGCTTCGCGGCCACGATGATTGCGATGCTGATCGGCGGTGGCGTCGGCATCCTGTCCGGTTACTACGGCCGGTGGCTCGACATCACGCTGATGCGGATCACCGACTACCTGCTCGTCATACCCGACCTGGCGTTCGCTATGGTGATCGCCGACGTCTGGGGTCCGAGCCTGTCTCACGTGATCGCCGTGATCGCCATTCTCGAATGGGCGACAACGGCCAGGATCATCCGGGCACAGGTCATGAGCGTGAAGGAGCGGGTGTACATCAAGCGGGCCCGGTCGATCGGAGCCAGCCATCTGCGGATTATCGGCAGGCACATCCTGCCCCAGGTCGGGCCGCTGCTGATGGCCAACACGGTGCTCACTATCGCGGTGGCGATCTACCTGGAGACCGCGCTTGCCTTCCTCGGCCTCGAGGACCCGACCACCACCACCTGGGGGACCATCCTGGAACACGCCTTCGACCGGGCCGCGGTCAGCGCCGGCGCCTGGTGGGCGATCGTGCCCGATGGAATTGTTATCACCCTGCTCATCATGGGGTGCTTCCTGCTCGGCCAGGCCATCGAGGATGCGCTCAACCCGCGGCTGAAGGTCGCGCACCTGTCCTCGCGCCGGTGGGCGCTCAGGCCGCTGGCCGGCCGCGGGCCTGATGCGATATGACCGCGACCGGTCGTCCCCATGGGCAGCACAGCTCCAGCGTGCTCGAGGTGCGTGACCTGCATGTCTGGTTCACGCTGCCGGGCGGCCGCGAGCTGCACGCCGTGCAGGGGATCGGCTTCGAGCTCGACGCTGGCGAGCGGTTCGGCCTGGTCGGGGAGTCGGGCTGCGGGAAGACGACCAGCATCCTGGCGATGATGGGACTGCTGCCGCCGAACGCGTCGGTGGCGGGGGAGGTCATGCTGGCCGGGACGGACATCCTCGCGGGCGGTGAGGACACCGTCAGGCCGCACCGGTGGACCGACGTGGCGATGGTGTTCCAGGGCGCGATGAACGCGCTGAACCCGGTGCGCACGGTCGTGTCACAGATCGCCGAGCCGATCCTGCTGCACGGGCCGGCCGGCGGCAGGGCCTCGGCGGCAGCGGCGCGCAAGCGCGCCGGAGAGCTACTCGAGCTGGTCGGGATCCCGGCCGCGTCGGGGGCGAGGTTCCCGCACGAGTTCTCCGGCGGCATGCGCCAGCGGGCCGCGATCGCGATGGCGCTGGCCTGCGAGCCGAAGGTGCTGCTCGCCGACGAGCCCACGACC
>WNGK01001170.1_pt1 | contig 27992 bp, 24 predicted proteins | sample 5400601 | NCBI WGS metagenome assembly WNGK01 (sample SAMN13153376, study PRJNA577476) | soil metagenome | isolation source: 60 cm soil or saprolite under Garry oak tree replicate 1 | place: USA:California | collected 2016-06-15
TCGGGCTTGTAATTGTAGTACCGGTAACCGTAGTAATAATCCGGCGAGCGCAGATCCACGCGGTTCAAGACTACGCCAAGCACCTTGGCGCCGACCTCTTGAAGGGCTTGTTGTGCGCGCAGGACGACTTTGCGAGAGGATTCGTTGGCACTAATCACCAGGAGAACGCCATCCGATATCGCTGACAGCAGCACGCCATCAGTGAACGAAGCGATAGGCGGCGAGTCAATCACAATGTGATCGAATGTCGAACTCAGCTCGGTAATAAGCTTGCGCATCTGTTCGGATCCGATCAGCTCTGCCGGATTAGGCGGTATAGGTCCTGCCGGCAATATGTAAAGCCCGCTGTCTTTCTCATGTTGCAACAGAGCAAGCGTTTCGGTTTCAGAAGTTTCGTTAGCCAGAATATTGCAAAGTCCGCGAATGTTTTCGAGGCCAAAGGCGGCATGGATCCGTGGCCGCCGCATGTCGGCGTCGATAACCAAAACGCGAGCGCCGGTTTGCGCCAGGCTCACGGCCAGGTTAAGTGTCGTGGTCGTCTTTCCTTCGGAAGGCACGCACGAAGTAACTACCAGGATTTTTGGAGCATGTCCTGCGGACGACAACAACACGGAAGTCCGCAAGTGGCGAAACGCTTCCGCAAGTGGGGAACGCTTGTCGACGTCGAGCAGCAATGCCGGATTAACCTTTCCATTACCATTGCCATTCCCATTGCCATTTTTCAGTTGCAAGAACTTTCCGCCGTTTGACGAAGCCAGACGCCGCTGGCGAGCGCCATTTTTGAGTTGCGGAATCGTGGCCAGCGTTGGTAAGCGCAGCAGCCTGCCGACGTCTTCAATTGAGCGCACACTGTCATCAAGATATTCGAGCAACGTTGCCAGACAGATGCCAAACCCAAGCGAGAAGACAAAAGCAAGCAGTACGCCCTGAAGGCGATTGGGACCGATTGGCGCCCGTGGAGGTATCGCATAATCAGTGACATGCAGATTATTTGGCGTGTCGGCGAGAATCACGTCATTCTCTTTGGCGCGTTGCAGCAATCCGTCCAGCAAACCTTTATTTGTTTCTATTTCCTGTTGAATGATGTGGTAATTAATCGCCGCTTCGTTCTGGGTCCGCGTGGCGCCGCGCTGCTCTTCGAAAGAGGCGCGCAAAGCCTGCTCACGCTGGAGCGCTTCGCGGTATTTCGCCTCAAGCGTTTTTGATTCGTTCGAGGTGGCCTTCGAATGCGTGTCCTGAATCTCCTTTTCGAGCAGGGCAATCTGTTTCTCGACTTCTTTGACTTCAGGCCACTCCTCAGTGTTGTCAACCAGTAGTTGCGCCCGTTTTTGTTTCAAAAGGGTAAGCTGCCCTTCCAAATCCTTGGTGCTGGACGAAGCCAGAACATCAGGCGTGCCGACCTCTTTGCCAACGCGATAAGCGGCTTCCGCCATTTTGCGGTCGTTTTCAGCTTCGAGGAGTTGCTTGTTCAGTCCCACCAGGCGATCCACGACGGTGTTCTGCGCGGCGTCAAGCGAAAGTATCTCGTGGCCTTTCGCGTAATTGATCAGACGCTCTTCGTCGGTGCGAATTTGCTGTTGCAGCTCAGCGACCCGGCGTTGCAGGAAGTCACCGGTCGTGCTGGTTGATTTTGTCTTCTGCTCGAGATTCGAGAGTACGAAGGTATCAGCGATTGCGTTCGCAACTTTCGCCGCAACTATGGGACTAGCATGCGTGAACTTAATGCTAATTAAGCGCGTTTCGGTGTACTGCAAGCGCTCTTCTTTCACGGGGTCGGCCTTTAGCCCTGATTGGATCGAGTTCACATAAGGGTCGAGTCTGACGGCTTCCGTCAGATCATCAATAGAAGTGGCAGAGGCCACATCTTTGCCGATCAAGAGCTTGCTGTTCTCGGCTTTCTGGCTGGGCGTCTGCTCGACTGACTTGCTTCTCCCACCAAATGTGCGCAAAAGTCTTTGCCAGGTCGTATCCGGAGCTTGCGCTCGGAGGAAATCGGGATTGTGCTCGAGGTCAAGTGTCTTCACGACGCGACGAAGCAAGCCCGGTTTCGTAATAATCTGTAGTTGCGTATTGAAGTAGGAAGGATCCGTTCCGGTATCAAAGATGATGGGATTCCCCTTTCCCGACATGATGCCGGAGGCGGGGCTTTCCGTATCGACTTGCACTGATGTCTCCGCCAGGTAGATATCAGGCTTGCGCGCCAGCATCACCGCGGTAGTTGCAGTTACCAGCAAGACGATAGAGACGATTAGCCAGCGACGCTTGCTAATCGCCGTCCACACATCTCGCAAGCGCACCCCTTCCTCGACGCGATTAGCCGGGCCGTAGCCCGGATATCTCGAATTGTCGTATGGTGACGGCGATGCAGGAAGCGCCCTCGCGTTAGAAATCACTTGCAAAGCTCTGGTAATTTCCGACGAATCCTTTGCGATGTCCTTCGGGTCCATCTTAATCTCCTTGAGTGGATACAGTTCGTTTCGTAATCATGGAATAACGCGTACGGGCAGTTGTCCCACGCTGGGTACAACAGCTCCCAACAAGCTGCGCAGAATGCTCTTGGTTCCGGAAGTCGGCACGTCAATCACATCGTTCGGCATCAAGGCGACGTCTTCAGCTTTGTTCTTTTCAATCGCCGACAAGTCAACATAGATCTCTTTCTTTGCGGTGGTCCCTGGAAGCTGACGAATGATTCGTACCTTGTCTCGCTTACTGCTCTGGCCCGTGCCACCGGCAATGGCAATCGCCCGCGAAATAGTAAGCGGCTCCTTCATTGGAATCGCGGACGGCTTAAGCACGTTACCGAGCACGAATATCTGGTCGGCCAGCGGAACTTGAATCAGATCTCCAGATCGCACAAGCGGGTTCGCTTCGGGCACCGCATGCAGGGTATCGCTCAAGTTATATGAAACGAATCCCGAAGTGTCTTCTTCTCTATTGGTGCTGGAGCCCTTATCGCATAAAGACGGGCCGCCGGTATGAATTACCTGCACCGTCTGGCCGGCGCTGTCCGTGGGGCCGCCGGCAAAGCTGAGCAACTCTGACAATCTCACCGGACGTTGCAACTTGAACTGCGAGGCATTATGCACCGCGCCAATAACAGCCACGGGCTGCGACTGAAATTCTCTGACGAAGACGTCAACGTGTGGGTCGTTCTTATACTTTCGGTAAAGCCTGGCGATGTTCTGGGCCAACTCGCCTTCTGTCAAACACGCAGCCGGAATATCCTCGGTCAGCATCGGCATGCGGATCATGCCTCCCTGGTCGACGCGCACCGAATCACGTGAGAGCTCGGGTGCCCTCGTCACTCGCACGTCGAGCACATCGCCCGGCCCAATCCGGTAACGCGAATCGACGACATTCGCAAGAGCCTTTCCTGGGGAAGTACTGTCAACTTGTAGTTTCGAAGCAGCTTCCGCGTTTGTAGGAACCGCCGAGGCGACAGCGGGTTGTTGCGCGATTCCCACTTGAACAAACAACACCAGCAACAGAGCGGCGAGATATCCTCTCGCCAACCCACTGCATGTCGCGTCCGCCATTCTGCGCGTTGACCACCGCGTTCCGTTTAAGTCGGCAAATCTATTCGCTCGCCGAAAAGCGTCTTGATGCAACTTCGTCACGCCTTTTTCATCCTTCCCTTTTTTTATCTTTCCGCTGGAGAGCACCATTTCTTTGAGAGCTGTTCTTCCAAGCGCGGTTCCACCTCAGCATGCGTACCTGGTTGTTAACCGTAGGCTCATGCGGGACCCGAGGGGAAACCTCTCTCGCGAGGCAGCATTCAGGGACGCGCCGCATTTGACCGGGTGGGCACTCCCAGAGACATCAACACTCTATTTATCTATACATGGCTTGGTCGGTATATCTTCCAAAAACTTGCCCATGCGATCAGCTTCATTCGCGCTGAACCATTCATAAACGCCGAATGCTTGCATTCTTCTTTACGTCCGTACAGTTTTGACAATTTGGCCCACGATGCTAATGAATGCTTTAGCAAAAGCGCCAAGCCCGCTGACCTTTAGAGACAGAACCAGCCGAGGGGCGCAGACTGTTCTACTAACGGTTATGAAATTTTCTTCCGATCCGGGTTTGGGGTTTGGGGCAAGAACTGAAATACTTAAATGAAGGTGCTGCGGGCTGTTAACCTAAGACGAACCTCCCTTCGAGGTAGGACAGCCCAACGAAGAGCGTTTCCCTCCCACTGCCCGAAACGTCCTGAAAATGCGACGCATGTTAAAGCCCAAAACGCAGGCCAGATCCCGAAATTTCGGAGAGCCTAACACGAACTATGATTTCGCTTCAAGACATTTGACCACATCCTCTGCGATCGTAACGATCACTTTATAAACGCCGTTAGTCACACAAAAACGTTGTGATCCACTCAAACGTAAAAAGTGTTGTCAGTCATGACTCACGAGGCGTAACGCAAAATAGATTTTGAGGATCATTGCGGCGGGACTGAATTCAAAATATCGATGACGACTTTCCATCTATCATTCGTTTTCCTTTTCCACACTCTCACGTAATTTCCTTTTTCTTTATCGCCGGTACGGCGATGATCAGGACCTGGCAAGAGCTGCGACGTTCCTTCCTCGTCTCCATGCGACAATTTAGAATGGCAACGTCAATTGTGTACAGCGGGGCATTAGCCCGACCGTCAGGGAGGGCTCAGATTTGATAACCGCAACCTGTGCGCGACATTGATAACAATGATTTTCGGTTAGCTTACCTGATCACGTTTCGGTGCTATGGCACTTCGCTACACGGTGACGATCGCGGATCTTACCGGCGCAGCCTCTAAGCCGTGGGCGCGACATGGAAGCACGATCTACTTATGGAAAGAACGAGATCCACGGGGCAGTAGCCCGACCGTTAGGGAGGGCGTGGTTCTTAGTCAAAGTCACGTGATACGCCCTCCCTCACGGTCGGGCTAGTGCCCCGCTAGCCAGGCCCCCCATGACCTCCTAACAACCAAAACTCTCGCCATTACGCTGCCTTTGAGCCATTTTCAGGGTGGTGTCGGGCTACCTGAACCGAACACTTGGCATGTGAAACCACTGCTTGAGAGACTGAGCCCAGCAGAAGACGATGCCACGTACCGTACCCGTGAGAGCCCACGACAATCAGGTCCGCTTTCCAGCGGTTAGCTTCTTCAAGAATGGCGGACTGTGGCGAGCCGGTCAGCACTTGACCGGTCACGCTCACTGACTGACCTAAAGCTTTCTTTAGTTTTGCGAAGGTTGCATCAACGACTTTCTGCGTCTGCTCCCGCGCAGTTCGCTCTATCGCATCGTAATACTCAGGCTGAATTGCCCACGACTCAGGAGTCGGACTGACCGGCATTTGAAACGCAGAAACAATCCTGAGCTCGCTGTTCGAAGGCCAGGGCCGCGACGCTACTTCATTTATGGCGGCATCGCTGCACGGCGAACCATCGACTGCCAAGAGTATTTTCATAGTCTTTCGGGTTTGGCACGCCGAAATTCCTTAAACCTTAGCCGTCCTTAAAACCTGAACACCTACATTGCCACCACGGAAGTCGGCGGTTGCATTTGATTGCGTAGTAGCCTGTGATCGCACCGACTCATTCCGAGTCGCTGGCTTTAACGGCCGGGCCACCAGGACCGGACAGGGTGCTTGACGAAGCACGCGATCGACATTTGATCCAAACAGCGCGCGCATCCCAAAGCCTGCACCGTGGGCTCCGATGCAAATCAGATCGATCTGGTTATTTTCTGCGTAGTTCAAAATTTCCCGGTATGGCTGACCTTCGCTGACGGCATGGCGAACGGTGCACCAGAGATGCACCTCTGGCGGGACAGCCTTCTGCAAGCGTCTCGCGGCGGTGTGGTAGGTACCTTCCTGGCCCAACGGATACCAGGAGATCTCTGGTTCGTTGAGGGTGAAAGGCGGCAGCACATGCAAGATGTGCAGCTCTGACTGATATTCCTGTGCGAACGATAGAGCGTAGTTCAGGGCAAGCTCTGAAAAGTCGGAGAAATCATAAGCGACCAGCACTCGCTTAAGTTCAATATTGCTCGGTTTGCTCACCCAATCGCGTTCATCTGAATGGGTGACGAGGACCGGACACGTAGCGGTGCGACAGATTTGCTCTGCCGTCGAGCCCAGGAGTGCTGCACGATGCGGACGGCGCCGCGAGTGCATGACAATCAGATCCACATTATGTTTCGTGGCTTCGTGCGCGATCGCGTCGCCGGCGGTGTCACATTCGGCAACAATACCTTCCCACCCCAAGGCGTCTAGGCCGGGAGGATTCAGGCTGGCCACAACCGACTTCTCGAACTGCTGCCTGACGCGATCCCGTGCTTCGCTGCGCTTCCGTTTTGCGTCGCCATCCGATTCCGTGCCCGATGGAGACAAACAGTGGAAGACGATTAACCTGGCCTCGTATGCGCGCGCCAGCGCCAGAGCATAAAGCAGTGCTTCGTCTGATTTCGCCGAAAAATCAGTAGGGCAAAGGATTCGTTGGACTCTCATAATTTGTGGCAGGCGCGACGCGCCAACCTCCTTGCTCTGGCTTCGGCAATGATCGTGCCGGAGTTCAATATGGGTATTTTCGGCAACTAATGGCGTGCAACTGCGAATAATCCCTTAATCATCCGGGGATATTCCGCAATCAGCCGGCCATGTCCTATCAAAACCTCGCGGCAGACTTAGAGTTTCTAAGCCAAAAGCCACGGAATGGGGCTTGCTCCCATTCGAGCGCGCCAAGTTAGTGCTTGGAGCCAACAAAGGTGCGGTGTCTAATCATGGATGACGGTATCTTACTTCAGAGCGTTGAAGGCTTGCGTCACTCGCCATTTACCGCGAACGCGGATGAAGTCTGGGAGGTCTTGCAAGGCGAAAAGGAAGAAGTTTGTAGAGAGCTGCTCGCCGAGGGACCTCTATTCCACAGCGAGGCGAGCGGTCTGTCAGAAAGCGAGGCTTCGGAAAACGATCGCGAAATCAAATGGCAGCATCGCGTACTCTTGGAAGTGCGAATGCCGTGTCTGCATTGAGGCTGCGCCGGCCGTTGACGATTTCACTGATCCGGGTAACCGAACCTTCAACTCGCGCGCCAGGCCATTCACACTAAGGCCCAATGGCTTCATGAGGTCTTCCCTGAGAATCTCTCCCGGATGAACGGGCGGCATGTGGCGATTCTTCCTGGACATAACTCTCCTGATGATAGTCAACAACCTCAGCTTCGAACGCATCACCATCTCGCCAAATGAAACAAATGCGGTACTGATCGTTTATGCGGATGCTGTGCTGGCCTTTCCGATCACTTCAGAGCTTCGAGATGATTGCTCGGAAAGATTGTCAGATCTCGTAGTTGGTGAGCCGCGTGTAACTGCATGAGCTTTCGCTGCGCGATTCTGGCGATCCGCTGAAACCGCCGCGAACTCTGGCCATTGAATAAAGCCTCAGCGTCCTTGCCGCGGAAGGAGCGAATCACTTGCTCACGCTATAAGGTGCGGGACTATGTGTCAAGGGGTTGATTTCATTTCGCGTAAGGAAATCATCGAACGCGGAATCACCGTTTTCGGTATCCAATCATTCCGAAATCGCCAAAGGCACTCTGAAAAGCATCATCGATCAAAGTGAGCTTCCGAAATCGGAATTCCTGCGGTGAGTTAACGAAGCTGGAAGCATCCGCCGCGCAAAGCGATCCCCACGATCCTGAGGGCGGAACTTCAAGTTTCGCGCTGTAGCCATTCTGCGAAATATTCCGACCTTGGTGCGCAGATTTGCTCATTAAGACCCCGCCACTCTAGGGCACACCTCAACAAAGCCAACCTTTTACCCTGCTCTGCTGCTGGCCTGAGGATTGCCAACATCTCCCTGGTTGAAATTGAAAATGAATTTCAATTCAAAAACAGACAACAAAGTAATTCGAGTAATAATTGAAGGCATTCGTGGCGATTTCTTAACTGGAACTGAATATAAGGAGATTCTGAATGACGCTTGACAGGATTCCGAAGGGCTCATCCGCTCGAGTAATCTCAGTCGAAGCGGGCTCGCACGGGCTTCGCTTAATGGAGATGGGGGTAGTACCGGGCGCAACTGTCCGCGTCGTGAAGTCGGCGCCACTGGGCGATCCGATTCAGGTCTGTGTCAGAGATTATCATCTCGCTTTGCGGCGTTCCGAAGCGCAAAAAATATCCGTCAGCATGTCTGACGGCTGATTTCTCACTCTTATCTTCTTCATAAACCTGTATTCAAATGAGCGCAGTCCTGAACTCACTTGCGGCGTGGAAATCTCAGCATATCCATAACCGGCCATTGACAATCGCGGTGGCCGGGAATCCCAACGCAGGCAAGACCAGTCTGTTCAATTCACTTACCGGCCTTAGACAAAAAGTTGCGAATTATCCCGGCGTAACAGTAGAGCGCAAGGTCGGATTCTGGAGTCTATCGCCGGATCTGCCGCCCGCTCAATTAATCGACCTGCCCGGACTCTACAGTTTGAATGCCGCATCAATCGATGAACAGATCGCAAGAGATATCCTGCTGGGGCAAACCTCGCGCGGCCCGCAGCCGGACGTCACTATCGTAGTCGTTGATGCCACAAATCTGGTCCGCAATCTCTATCTCGCAACGCAATTGATTGAAAAGGGTGGACCTTTGGTTGTGGCTTTGACGATGTTTGATCTGGCAGAGCGCGGAAAAATGAAAATCGATATTGAGAAGTTGAGCACGTCGCTCGGCGTCCCGGTCGTGCCAGTCGTTGCTAGACAGAATCGTGGACTGCAAGAGCTTGCCCAGGTGGTTTTGACTATAGCCGCACAACGCGGCTTAGCTACGCAGAACCAACATCTAGATCACAGTGAAGTCAACAGCGAACGGAATCATGTGTCGCTTATCAGGCGATATGCACTGATCGAGCGGATTGTTTCCGAAGCGGTCGAGACAAACGAAAGCGGACTAAGCGTGAGCGAACGCATCGATGCAGTAGTCACACACAAATTTCTTGGCCCACTAATATTGTTGTTCGTCATGCTGTCTATTTTCCAGGCAATCTTCTCGTGGGCTGACTGGCCGATGCGCATGATCGACAACGTCTTCAGCGCGCTGGGCGCAGCAGTGCATGCGCATTTACCCGAAGGCGTGCTAACGGATTTGCTGGCGAACGGAGTTATTGCCGGCGTTGGCAGCGTGCTGGTTTTTCTCCCGCAAATTTTTCTGCTGTTTCTGTTCATCTCGCTGCTTGAGGATAGCGGCTACATGGCGCGCGCCGCATTTTTGATGGATCGGCCAATGCGTAATCTTGGGTTACAGGGCAAGGCGTTCATGCCTTTGCTGAGCAGTTTCGCATGCGCTGTGCCGGGAATAATGGCAACACGAACCATCGAAAATCCAAAGGAGCGCCTGGCGACGATCATGATCGCGCCTTTCATGAGCTGTTCAGCGCGGCTGCCGGTCTATACGCTAATGATCGCGACATTTTTTTCCGGACAGAAAGTCCTGAGTTTTATTTCCGTGGGAGCCTTGATCATCCTCGGGATGTACTTACTGGGAATCACGGTGGCAATTGGCGTGGGATGGATCCTGAAATTCACGATTCTGAGGGGCTCAACAACACCCTTCGTGCTGGAACTGCCACCCTATCGCATGCCGCACTTCGCGAACGTTGGGCATGCGATTCTGCAGCGCACGGGCATTTTCGTGAGACGAGCGGGCACAGTGATCCTGGCGATTTCAATTCTTTTATGGGCGCTGGCAGCCTTTCCCCGATCCAAAACCGCCAAAGGTATCGGCAGTGAAAGCGACGCAATGTATTCGACCTCCGAAAAATCCAGTGCTGATCCTGGCGAACAGATTCGAAATAGCTACGCAGGGCGCGCGGGACGATTGATCGAGCCCGTGATTGCGCCGCTTGGCTTTGACTGGCGGATTGGGATCGGTTTGATTTCGTCGTTCGCGGCGCGCGAAACGATAGTCTCGACGCTTAGCATCGTTTACAACGTTGGTGCGGATTCGTCGGAAAAATCAACCAGCCTGATCGACTCGATGCGGACCGCTAAACATCCTGACGGATCGCCGGTATGGACGCCACTGGTTGCTCTCTCGCTGATGGTATTTTTTGTGCTGGCATGCCAATGCATGTCAACCTTGGCAATCGTTCGGCGCGAAACAAACTCATGGCGCTGGCCGCTGTTCATGGTTGGTTACATGTTAGTACTTGCGTACATAGCGTCGTTAATCACATTTCAGGGAGGCCGGCTGCTTGGTTTTAGCTAGCGATGAAATGATTGACTGGCAGACCATCATCGTGGGGTGCATTTTGCTATTCGCCGGTATGTACGTCTGTTTGCGCGGCTGGTCGTCCTTGCGTTCGTTCTTCGGTTCCAGGACGGCGAGCACTTCGTCTTGTTCAGGTGGTTGCCACGATTGCGGCGAGCAACGACGGAAGGATTAGCACAACCCCTGACAAGAACATGCAAGCGATGCGAATTCTGAAGGCTGCTCTACTTTATTTTGCAATGGTATTCGGAGCGGGATTTCTGCTGGGACCGCTGCGAATACTCTGGGTCGTGCCGGCGGTGGGTACGAGAATCGCCGAGATGATCGAATCACCCATCATGCTCGTAGTCACGATCATTTCTGCACGATGGATAGTTCGGCGCTTCGCCGTGCCTCTCAAAAATTCCAGCCGACTCGAGATGGGCGTGATCGCGCTCGCGCTGATGTTAACGGCAGAATTTACTCTGGTCTTGTGGCTGCGAGGCCTTACGATCACAGATTACCTCAATAGCCGAGATCCTGTTTCAGGAACTGTCTACTATCTGATGCTCGTGCTCTTTGCAGTCATGCCACTGCTATTAGCGCGAATGAACTACAAGCCACGCACCAGTTGAACATCGCGAATGGCAGTCACTAGTTCGCCTAAGCTAGTCGCGCCTGCTCAGAAAGCCGCCCACAAATCCGAGACTAAGGCCGACGCTCAAAGCGATAGCCACCGAGCGCCAGGGATTATGCTTGATGTAATGGGTGGTTTCGTCCAAATAATCTTCGCCGGCTTCACGTCCTCGTCTAATTATTCGTTGTGCTTTTCTTTTTCCAATCTCCGCGAAATCTTCCGCCAGCATTTTGCCTTCAGCCGCCTTAGCAGCCACCTGGGCGAAGTTGAATCCCGTACTCCTACCGTTCTCGACCGTTGCGGTTCGCATTCTGTTATCTCCTTTCGTCATTAATCGCCGACGCTTTGAAAGCATACAACTCCACAGTCGTTGCCTGTTTCGGAACATGCAACGTTCTTATTGCCAAAAAGTTACATCCCAAAAAAGTAGCGCCGAACCTCTACTTCCCGGCGGCCGCGGCCATTGGCAGCGGATGTTCACAGATTGCCTTGTATGTTGTCACGACGTCGGCATAGTTGAGCTGCGATGGCTTTTTGGCTTTGCTCTCTTTTGCTTTCAGGACGATGTCGTTCATCGACAGGATCCCTTTGAGTTCGCCTTCTGGCCCAACAACCGGCAAGCGTCGCACTTTCTGTGTCTGCATCGTCTCGAGCGCGCGACGAACGTCATCCTCGGGCATGGTCGAATAGACTCGGCCAGTCATCACTTCTTCGAGTGAGATGCTCGATGGAGTGCGCCCTTTTGTTGCCGCGGCCATGCATGTCACGATCGGTAATCAATCCGACCACGGTCTTTCCATCCTTGACCACTGGCAAGATGCCACAATCATAGTCCCACATGGCCTTTGCCGCGTCTGCGAGGCTCTCCGTTAGCGCACACGCTTTAACGTCGCGCGTCATCACTTCTTTTACTTTCATAGTTACCTCCTGCGTTCTTGCGCGCTTGCCCGTTTATTCGAGGCAAGCATCGAACTGCATACCCTGGTATTCACCAGGCAGACCTTGACCCGTACGATCACAAAATCAGTTCTCCCATTTCAGCACTTCCTTTTTCACGCACTGAGTTCAATTAGTATTCCTTTTCATTGCACGATGTTCTTGAGCAAGAGGCCAACCAGATAAGCCAGTCCCGCAGCAATCCCGCCCACGAGCAGCGTCGAGAGCGCAGATCGCCACCACAAGACAGTGGACCAACGGCTCTTGATCGAGCCGATAGTTAGAAAGACTGCTCCCGTGAGAATGATTGAAAGCCGAAGCGCACTTTGCACTCCCAGCAGGAACGGAATCAACGGCGCGAGTCCGCAGATGACAAAAGCGCTAAATGTAGTCGCGGCTGCCAGCCAGGGGGAACGCGCCTCCAGCGGCAGGCCATACTCATCGGATAGCATGGTCCGGACCCAGCGTTCTCGGTCGGAAGTAATCAATTCCGTAACGCGATCGAGATCGACACCCTCGAATCCCTTTCTGGCAAAGATCTGTCGCACTTCTTCGCGTTCACCGTCAGGGGCGAGTTCGATGTGCCGATATTCGATGGCTTCGAGACGCCGAAAGTCATCGTGCTCGGCTTTCGTACCGAGAAAGTTGCTGGCCGCCATCGAAAAGCCGTCGGCCATCAAATTGGCAAAACCCATGATTACAATGACGATCGGCGAAAGCTGGGCGCCCACTACGCCCGTAACCACGGCGAACGTCGTTACCGACCCATCGATGCCACCGTAGATCCAATCGCGAAGGTAGTTATGGCGTGGTCCTTCAGAAAGTCTCTGTCGTATCGCTTCGATTGAATGTTCGTGTTCCATATTGCGACAGAGAGGTCCCCGTCACATTGTGCGATCGGGGCCTCATAATAGACGTGGTCTTCTCGCCACGAAGAAAGGAACAATGGCCGCCAGTTGGACGAGAAGCAGGCGCAATCAGTTACGCCGCAGCATCCATCCTGGCTCGGGCTCGAAGCGCAACAAATTCCGGTAACCTTCTCCGCTGATTATTTCCAGCGCTTCGTCGCGTCCATCCAGGCCGCGCTTCGGTGTGATTTGCTGCACGTTCGCGATTACGCGGGTAAAATGGCGCCGCTCAACCGCATCAAGCTCGCCGAGCATAATGTCGACAGAGGGGAACGTATTCCTGTCTGTCTCGAGCGCGATGCCCTCGAACAGCAGCCCGTGTTCCTGCTCCTGCGCGCCGAGCTCGCCAAATACTTCCAACCGCGTCGGTCGCGATTGGTTGCGCCTGCTAAACTCATTGAAATAGTTTATCCATACGCTGCGATCAATGTTCTTCATGATTGCCGTCCCTTTCTGATTTACTGCCGGCGGTCCTTAACCCTCAGCCACACCTGTGATGCGATTGACACGAATGCGAAACACGACGCTGTCCGGCGCAGCGGCGTCTTGCGCCATCACTGACTCCACCGGGGTCAGCAGCGGAAAGCGTGCAAGTAGTTTGCCGAGGATGGATCGCCGATCGCTCGGGACGCGAATTTCCTCGAAGTCGCCGTGTACAATAGCGCTACGCCAGTCAAAATCATTCTCGATCTCCTCGACCTGAAGGCAAGCTCGCGGACATGCGCGCAGCGCCTCGATCTTTCGGCCCGGCAAGGAATGACTGTAGATTGATTCGCCCTCAAACACGTAATTGATCGGCACAACGTAGGGCTCGCCGTTATCAATGCAGCCGAGATGCCCAAGCTTGCCGGCACCAATCAGTTCGCGCGCTTCGGTCTCAGTCAGTATTCTGGCCATAGATTTCTCCCCGTTTGCTGCAACCTGAGCCGCGTACTTGCGCGATCCAATGTCCGAGCGCCTTAATCAAACGGCTTGCGGATCGAACCTGGTGTTTTCTCGCCCAACCGGTTCAACGGAAGAGCCAACGCCTAGAGCAGAATCTTCTGCACGGTAATCGTGACTATCACTACCGAGTTGTTGGCGGTTCGATTGTAAGAAACCCAGAATCCGAGTCGCTCGTACCGAACCAATTTGTATATCGAACCATCGGGTTTCAAGTCGATGTCGGCGCCGACCACGTTACGGTAATCCGGCGCGCCGACTCCGCCCATGTAGTCCACCGAAATGCCCGTGACCTTGTGGGCAGAATCATAGGCAATCTGAGCCGTTTCTTTGTCCGAGAACACGTAGTAGTCCTGGTCATCGCCTTTCAGCCCCGGCTGTCCGAGTTTTGCTCTCGCTTCAACCGCCGTCGTACCAATGCGCACGCCTTTATACTCAACGTACAAAGGTTGTTGGGTCGCACCGGCCTCTTTGAAAGCGTCGACAATTGTCGTCCGAGACTTTTGGCCCTGTGTCTGTGCAGTAACAGTCAAACTCATACCAAGTACGACAACCGGGAATGCCACGTTGATAAGTTTTCTAATCATCTTCGGCTTACCTCCTTCAAAAGATCGAACCTGGTCCAAATCTATTGGGCAACCATTGTGCCCATGAATTGCGGCCTGTTTAAGCGATCTTCTCAGGTTCTCACCGCTCATATTGCGGGCTTTTGCTCAGCTGATTCCGTGAAATTTCCCAGCTGGTGAGCAATGACGAACTAGCCGCATGCTGTATTTGTTGGTCTCTTAACGACCTGGCGTTTGATTGTTGTTTACTGTGCTTTCCGGCATATTTCTTGCCGTTCAAACCGCGCGGAAGGAACCACCGACGTGTGCCTTAACCCAGCCGCGATTTACAAACAAACCGAATTATCGATGAAGATTTCAATCACGGGGCCGGCATTGCTGGACACGCCAATATTTAACAAAGGCAGCGCTTTCTCAGCGGACGAGCGGAGGAAGTTCGGTCTGCTTGGCTTGCTGCCGTTTCACTCTTCGACAATAGATGAACAACTCGCTCGAACGTACGAAAACTACAAAGCAAAGGAATCGGATCTCGAGCGATACATTTTTCTCATCTCGCTGCAAGACCGGAACGAGACCCTCTTCTATCGTTTGGTCCTCGAACACATCACAGAGATGATGCCGATCATCTACACACCGACCGTGGGACTCGGTTGCCAGCGGTACAGTCACGTGTTCCGCAGACCGCGCGGCCTCTACATCTCTTATCCCTATCGAGATGAAATCACGGCGCTGCTCAACAATGCTCCATCGAAGGGCGTCGAGGTAATCGTCGTAACAGATGGCGAACGAATACTTGGTCTCGGCGATCTGGGCGTCGGCGGAATGGGGATTCCGGTGGGCAAGCTTTCGCTTTATACGTTGTGCGCGGGCATTCATCCGCAAACAACCCTGCCGGTTTTGTTGGACGTCGGAACCGACAATACCGAACTGCTTAACGATCCTCTCTATTTGGGATGGAGACACGAACGTATACGCGGTCAGCAGTACGACGATTTTATTGAAGCCTTTGTGGCGGCTGTGATAAAGATGTTTCCGAACGCGCTGTTGCAATGGGAAGATTTTTCCAGGCACAACGCGTCGCGTTTGCTCGAGCGCTATCGCGATCGGCTCTGCACCTTCAACGATGATATTCAGGGTACGGGCGCGGTAGTACTTGCCGGATTGTTGGCAGCGATGAAGGCCACGCGATCGCAACTAGGCAAACAGCACATAGCTATTCTGGGCGCAGGCTCTTCGGCCATCGGGATCAGCGATCAGATCGTTGCAGCTGTCATGCGCGAAGGTTTTTCAGAAGCAGAAGCTCGTTCATTGATTTGGCTGGTTGACAGTCGTGGGCTGGTCCATTCTGCGCGAACAGATCTGGAACCGTCCAAGCAGAGATACGCGCAGTCACTCGAATCGCGGGCGGATTGGAAGCTGGAACGACCCGATCAGGTCACGCTTAAGGACGTCGTCGTGGGTGCGCGACCGACTGTCCTGATTGGAACATCAGCCCAACCGGGCGCTTTTTCCGAAGACATCGTGCGTGCAATGGCCCAAAACGCGGAACGCCCCGTGATCCTTCCGCTTTCCAATCCGACGTCGAAGTCCGAAGCCACGCCCGGCGATATCCTGCGCTGGACGAACGGACGAGCGCTGGTCGCGACGGGCAGTCCCTTCGCTCCGGTAACTTATGGCGACAAGACCTTCCAAATTGGACAGTGCAATAACGCATTCATTTTCCCGGGAGTTGGTTTAGGAGTTCTGACGGCGCAAGCCCGGCGCGTGACGAGCGAGATGTTTGTCGCGGCCGCGCTTACGCTTAGCGAATTGTCACCGGCCCTTAATGATTCGTCCGCGCCTCTCTATCCTCCACTTGAGCGGGTGCGCGAGGCTTCACGCAAAGTGGCCGTGGCCGTTGCTCGAGAAGCCCAGCGGTCTGGTCTGGCCGAACAGACAAATATCGATGAACTCGAGCGACGTATTGACCAAAGAATCTGGGCGCCCAATTATCGCCAACTGACACGATGACCAGATCGGGACCAGCGGGATGAAGGGAGGAATCAAAAATGAGTTCTCAAGAGATTGCCAAACAAACTAACAGCACAATCCTGAACGATCAAGCGCTCTGCTCTGGCAGGATTGACAACCCTTCCGAGAATTACAAGGATCCTTCACAGATCACCCGGCGAGGGGTCTGCAACAGTCTGTTATTCACCTCGGCAGTACTGGTGTCTGCGGCAAAGAGCGCGGTCTCGGAAGCAGTAACACCACCCGCCGGACTTGCCGGCCCGCCGATTAGGATCGAAGGTGCAGAGGCCTTGATGCCCAGCTCGTCCATACTGTTCAATTATCCCGGCGCAAACGATCCGGCGATCCTGGTGCGCGCGGAAGATGGGCGTTATTACGCCTACAGTCGAAAATGTTCGCACCTCGGCTGTTCGGTCCACTTCAATCGTGACCTGCATCGTCTTCAGTGTCCATGTCACCAGGGAGCGTATGATGCAAAAAACGGCTCTGTCCTGCGTGGACCACCCCAGCGTCCACTGAACCAAATTTTCCTGCAGATGCGCGGCAGCGAAGTTTGGGCAGTTGGTCGCCAAAGCGATTATGAGCCATTGATAGCCGGTCTGAGGCCGTGAACACTTCTTGGGCAAAGGATGAAAAAGGGAATGAGTGAGAATACCCTGACTATCACAGACAACCGCACAGGCAAGCAATACGGCATCCCCATCGAAAACGGCACAATCAAGGCCATTGACTTGCGGCAGATAAAGATCTCCGAACATGACTTTGGCTTAATGACCTACGATCCCGCCTTCATGAACACTGCTTCCTGCAAAAGCCGCATTACCTTCATCGACGGCGACAAAGGGATTTTGGAATATCGCGGCTATCCAATCGAACAACTCGCTGAAAAAAGCACTTATCTCGAGGTTGCCTATCTGCTGCTTCACGGTGAACTGCCGACCGAATCACAACTGCGACAGTGGACCGACAACATCACTCATCACACGTTCATCAACGAAAATATCAAGAAGGTCATAGACGGGTTCCACTATGACGCACATCCCATGGGAGTCTTCGAGGCGACGCTGGGCGCCTTATCAACCTTCTATCCCGACGCGAAAGATATCTTCAATCAAGAGCTGCGCAGCAAACAGATCTACCGACTGATCGCTAAAGTTCCTACGATCGCCGCCTTTGCTTATCGTCATCGGATCGGAATGCAATATTCCTATCCTGATAACGAGCTGAGCTACGAAGCTAACTTCTTGAACATGATGTTCAGGACTACCGAGCTGAAGTATCAACCGAATCCCGTTCTTGAACGCGCGCTGTCAGTGCTGTTTATTTTGCATGCCGATCACGAGCAAAATTGCAGCACCAATGCAATGCGGAGTATCGGCAGCGCGCATACTGATCCTTTCTCAGCTATTGCTGGTGCGGCGGCAGCCCTCTATGGGCCATTGCATGGAGGCGCCAACGAAATGGTGCTGCGCATGCTCAATGAGATCGGATCGATCGACAAGGTGGCGGATTACATTAAACGCGTGAAGGCCGGCGAGTTTCGTCTGATGGGATTTGGACACAGAGTCTACAAGAACTACGATCCGCGCGCCCGCATTATCAAGAAAGTAGCCTACGAAGTTTTTGAAGTGACCGGCCGCGATCCTCTGCTGGACATTGCGCTGGAGTTGGAGCGAATCGCACTCGAAGACGAGTACTTCGTCAAACGAAAGCTTTATCCGAATGTCGACTTTTATTCGGGAATCATTTACCAGGCGATGCGCTTTCCAGTGGACATATTTCCGGTACTGTTTGCGATTGGGCGCACCTCAGGTTGGTTGGCCCAATGGATCGAGATGCTCGACGATTCAGACCAAAAGATCGCACGCCCGCGTCAGGTTTACCTGGGTCAGCGCACACGCGATTATGTACCCATGGAACGGCGCAGCGCTGCGAGGGCCGAAGCTGGCCAGGGTGAAGCTGCATTGTTGACGGGTCATGGCGTTTAGAAGCTGCCAAGAAATGCCAAAGCCTGACTTCACGGGAACGTGGAGATTCAACCGGATCGAGAGTTCGCTACACAGCGCGAGAGTAAGCGAGGCTGCGCGCCAGAAGTGACATTGTCCGATTTGAAGCGACTGCTGGAAAGCGTGGGCTCGTCGGCTCACAAAAGAGGAAGGAGAAAAACATGGCCAGGATCGTTGTACGATTTTGCAGGTACTGAATTTCAGGGCTACACGCCGTCCGTGTGGCGGCGAGGCTCCGCCGCGAGTTAAAGACTGAAGTCGAAATGGTCTACGGTCACTACGGTGAATTCAAGATATTTGTGGACAATGATGTAGTCATCGATGGCGGCGCCCTTGCTGCTTTGGGAGTGTTGCCGTCGGGACGAAACGTGGTTGAAGCCGTTCGTTCGCGTCTGTCCGCTTCAAATACTATCGTTTGATTCTAGATAATTATGCAAGAGCAATTAGCCAGTAGAGAGCGGGTGTCGTCTTGTCCCTTCTATCCGGCTGGCGATGTTGTGCTGCGCGATGGCTCGACTGTGCGCGTGCGCGAGATGCGTCCTGGCGACGAAGTAGGTCTGTTCGAGCTGTTCCAATCGCTATCGGAAGAATCGCGATGGTTGCGATTCTTTTCGCCGGCGAAAGGTTCTGCACTCGCTGCCGAAGCGCATCGCGAGGCCACTCTCGACCATGCCTTTGCGCTTATCACCACGAGTGGCGGCGAAGAACGCATCGTGGGACACGCGTTCTACGCGGCGCTCGATCAGAGCCGGGCCGAAGTCGCCTTCACCATTGGTGATGAGTTTCGCGGGCGTGGCCTGGGCACGATTCTGCTGGGCCAACTGGCAGAGGTCGCCGTCGCCAACGGCATTCAAGTGTTCGAAGCCGAGGTTGCGGCTTCCAATCGTGCGATGCTGCACGTGTTCCGCGAGTCAGGCTTTCCGATCGAGGTGAGCGCCGCCGCCGGACAACTTCACGTGACATTCCCGACAGCGTTTACTCGTGAAGGGATTGAACGCTTCGAACATCGCGAGGCCATCGCGGCGGTCAACGCTTTGAAGCTCTTCTTCTATCCACGCGCTGTTGCGGTAATCGGCGCATCGCGAAAACGGGGCACTATTGGCGGCGAGATTTTCCATAATCTTCTGAGTTATGGATTCCAGGGACCCGTCTATCCGGTGAATCCAACTACCGAAGTGGTCCAGTCGGTGCCCGCGTATTCATCGGTCGAAGCGATCCCGGGTCCAGTTGATCTGGCAGTCATCGTGGTTCCGGCAGCGCAGGTGATCGAAGCTACCGCAGCATGCGGGCGTAAGGCCGTGAAAGCTCTGGTCGTAATCTCGGCAGGGTTCTCGGAAACCGGAAAAGAAGGTCAGGCCAGACAAGCTGAGCTGCTGCGCGTTTGCCGTGGTGCGGGAATGCGTCTAATTGGTCCGAACTGCATGGGTATCGCGAACACAGACGAAGCAGTGCGCCTCGATGCGACGTTTGCGCCCGCGGCGCCGCCCCATGGCCGCGTGGGATTCTCTTCGCAGAGTGGCGCGCTCGGTTTGGCAATCATTGAATACGCAAACTCCCTCGGATTGGGACTCTCTACTTTTATCTCGGTGGGAAACAAGGCAGACATTTCAGGAAACGATCTGCTGCGCTATTGGGAATCGGATGCTGATACGGACGTAATTCTGCTCTATCTGGAGTCGTTCGGAAACCCGAAAAAGTTTTCGCAGATCGCGCGCCGAGTCGGAAGGAAGAAACCGATCGTGGTCGTGAAGAGCGGTCGCTCAGCAGCGGGGGCGCGCGCCACTTCATCACACACAGGCGCTTTGATTGCTGCTTCGGATGTCACGGTCGATGCGCTCTTTCGACAAGCGGGCGTGATTCGCACCGACACGCTCGCAGAGTTATTCGATGTGGCATCGCTGCTGGCGAATCAACCACTGCCGCGCGGCCGGCGCGTGGGCATTATCACGAATGCAGGGGGTCCCGGGATTCTGTGCGCCGACACTTGTGAAGCGCGGGGTCTCGAGGTCCCTTTACTAAGCGAAGACAGCCAAAAACGGCTGAGGGAGTTTCTGCTGCCAGGCGCGAGCGCCGCGAACCCTGTAGATATGATCGCCTCAGCGCCCGCGGAACATTATCGGCGAACCGTTGAGATCCTCGCCGCTGATCCGAACATCGATGCCTTGATTGTAATTTTCACGCCGCCGTTGGTGACCCGAGCCGAAGATGTGGCGCGCGAGATTGTCGATGCCGTTGGCCGAATCGACCGAGAAAAACCAATCCTAACCGTTTTCCTGTCCGCGAACGCCCCGCCCGAAAGGTTGCAGTCAGTAGACATTCATATTCCGTCATACGCGTTCCCGGAAACGGCCGCCATTGCTTTGGCGCGTGCTGCCCGCTATCGCGAGTTTCGAGATCGGCCGGAGTCTCAGCCGTCACGCTTCGACGATATCAGACGCGACGAAGCAGCCGCGGTTGTGGCGACCGCGCTTAGCCGCGGTGACGGATGGCTCGGCGCGGAAGAGATTGCCACACTGTTTTATTGTTACGGGCTGCCGCTGATCGAGCAAAGAATTGTCAGCGACCCTGAAGCAGCAGGCGTGGCAGCAGAACAGATCGGAAGTGAAGTTGCCTTGAAAGTAATCGCGCCCGGCATGATTCATAAAACTGAAGCAGGTGGCGTGCGTCTCCATCTGCGCGGCGCCGCTCAAGTTCGCGATGCCGCTCGCGAGATTGAAGAACGATTGCGATCGAGTGGAGATTCGGCGACCGGCTTTTTGGTTCAACGGATGGCTGAGAGCGGTATTGAGATGATTGTCGGCGTCGTTCACGATCAGCAGTTTGGGCCAGTTGTAGCCTGCGGCGCAGGCGGTGTGCAGGTTGAGTTGCTGCGCGACGTATCGGTCCGCCTCACCCCGTTGGCAAGGGAAGACGCGTCGGAGATGATTCGCAGTTTGAAGACTTACCCCCTGCTCACAGGCTTTCGCGGCGGTCCGATCTATGACGTGGCGGCGCTGGAAGAAGGCCTGCTGCGCCTCAGTGCGCTGGTGGAAGACATTCCACAGATTGCCGAACTGGATTGCAATCCTTTTGTGGTTCACCAGCGAGGCGCTGTAATTCTCGATGCGCGTGTCCGGGTAGCAGCAGTTGAGCCCCGGCCACTGCTGGGCGCGCGGCGTTGATTGATCTCGCCTTGATGATGAAATTATTCCCGGCGGTTTACCGGAAGATGAAGGGTAAATGTTGAGCCTTCGCCTAACGCAGATCTGACTTCGATGTTCCCGCCATGAGCCCGCGCAATCCGGCGTACTGCCGGTAGTCCGAGACCGGTTCCGCCCGGCCTCGTGGTGAAGAATGGATTGAAGATACGAGTCAGATCTTCCTCACTGATACCGCGGCCATTGTCTGAGACTTCGACTATCGCTTCGTCTTCAAATTCTTCGGCGCGATCGTTTTGAGATCGAGCGACGCGAATCTCAACCTGACCATCACCATCTGCCGCCTCGATTGCATTAATGATGAGGTTGAGCACGGCGTCTTCGACTTGCGCGGGGTCGATGGGAATAATTATTGGATCTGCAGGAGGCTCGAATTCCAAGTTGACGCGTTTGCCATGCGCGGCTGCATTCATCAACTGTCCTCGTGCCAGGTTTACGGCGCGTCCCACAATGTCAGTTAGCGAGGCAGCTCTTACGGAGACCAGCCGCGGACGTGCGCGGTCAAGCAATGCGCGTACAGTGCTATCAATCCTTTCGACCTCGTGCCGCATGTCCTCCAGCGCTTCGCGTTCCGGATCGTTCTTATCGCGGCGGCGAATCAGGATGTCGACCCCACCTTGAATGCCCGCCAGCGGATTCTTGATTTCATGCGCCAGTCCGGCGGCAAGTTCACCGACGAACGAGAGTTGCGCCGCACGTTGCAGTTCCGCCGCCTGTTGCAGCAGCTGCTCTTCCGCTAGTTTGCGCTGCGTGATGTCATGTCTGATGGCTACGTACTGGTAGGGTTTACCTTCGGAATTCAGAAACGGGACTATCGTCGTGTCTACCCAGTAGATACTGCCGTCCTTCGCGCGATTGCGAATCTCACCTTTCCATACCTGACCGGCGGCTATGGTGGTCCAAAGCTCGCGGATAAACTCCTTTGAATGGTAACCGGAATTGATGATGCGGTGGTCCTGGCCCAGCAACTCCGTCCGCGAGTATTTAGAGATACGGCAAAATTCATCGTTGACATAATTAATGATTCCGCGCTGATCGGTAATCGCCACAATCGTCGACTGGTCGAGCGCAAACTTAATATCCGCAAGCTCCTTAAGCGAACGCTCGAGCACGTCAGAGCTGTGTGATTCCATGCGTTCCTGATTTTTTACTGTGGAGTTGGACATGACAGTGGAATCAAAGCTTATACGCGGCAAACTTCAAACTCAGTCGGAATCATTCAACGAGCCAGCGGAGCTGGCGACGGAGTGTAGCCCAGGGTGGAGCGGGGTCCCCAGCGGGGCAGCCCCGCTGGGGTGCTGAAGCGAGCGAAGCGAGCGAAACCCTGGGTATGAAACAAATAATAACCTAAGCCCGCTTTAGTGGGCGATAGAATGGAATAACAAACATCTATCGCCCGCTAAAGCGGGCCACAGAATCCTAAACGGCAGAAACCCAGGGCTGCGCTCCGCTCCACTTCGTTCCGCTACGCTTGCCCTGGGCTAAATTCTGCCGCCAGCTTCGCTGGCTCGTTGAATAGTTCCTTCCGCCATCCCAGTTTGTCTGTTGGCCTACCCATGTTCAACATAAGCGGATCATTGTCCGGATTCGCTCGCAACGGCACCAACTTCTTCCAGCTTTTTCATACGATAACGAAGCTGGTCGCGAGAAATGTCCAGGAGTTCTGCTGCTTTAGTCTGATTTCCACCGCTCCGCTCTAATGCCTGCCGCACCAGAGACATTTCCACCTCTTCCAGCGAGACGCCGTCCGCAGGTAAGCGAATCTGATCGAGAGTCCTGGTTTCACCGCGAATTTCACCTCCCGCGCGTGATTCGATCGCTAGCCCCCGTGCCAGATATTTCGCAGTAATCGTGTCCTCATCTTCCAGAATCATTGCGCGCTCGATGACATTGCGCAACTCGCGTACGTTACCCGGCCAATCGTAACTACGAAACGCTGAGAGCGCTTCCGGCGCGATGCCATCAATGTTCTTACGTAATCGCTTTCTGAAGATTGACATGTAATGCTCGGCAAGCAAGCGCACGTCATCGCCGCGTTCCCGCAACGGTGGAATATCGATTTGAATTACCGATAGACGATAGAAGAGATCCGATCGAAAACGTCCCGCTTCACCTTCGGTTTTGAGATCGCGATTGGAAGCCGCAATCACGCGCACATCCAAGGGCAGGTCCTTTAGACCGCCGACGCGGCGGAACGAACCCTCTTCAAGTACTCGCAGAAGCTTTGCTTGCAGACTCAGCTCCAGCTCGCCAATTTCATCGAGAAAGAGAGTTCCGCCTTCCGCTTGTTCGAACAATCCTTCCTTCCGTGCTTTTGCGTCGGTGAAGGCTCCCTTCTCATAGCCGAACAATTCACTTTCGATGAGGGTGCCTGGCAGCGCCGCACAGTTAATGGCCACAAACGGTTTGTCGGCACGGGCCGAGTGATAATGAATCGCCTTGGCAACCAAATCTTTTCCCGTACCCGATTCTCCTTGTAACAAGACGGACGAGACTTCGCTTTCAGCAACTTTGTGTGCCAGCGCCAACATCTCGCGCATCGCCGGAGACTCACCTACGATCTGATCGAAGCTGAACTCCTGCGCGCGTTCGCGACGAAACAGGTTCACTTCTTTGCGCAGACGGCCGGCTTCAATGCCGTTGCGAATGGCGACTTGCAGCTCTTCCAGGTTAATCGGCTTGCCGATGAAGTCATACGCGCCACCTCGCAACGCCGCGATCGTTTCATCAACCAGCACGTTGGCCGTAATCATGATTACTACCGCATCGGGCTGCCGGTGCCGGATCTGGCGCAGCACCTCAAGGCCGGATCCGTCCGGAAGATTGATATCCAGAAGAATTGCCGCAGGCTGCTCAGTGTCGAATGCCGTCAGCGCCGCAGCCGCAGTCGCGGCCTGGATTGGTTCGTAACCCCAGCCGCGGAGCGCTTCACCGAGAGACCAGCGAATCATTTTCTCGTCATCGACGACGAGGATTTTCTGTTTGTGGTTTTTCAGTCCGTTCCTTCTCACTTCCCCGGCTGCGGGCCGAGCTCGAGACTCCGCCGCAACCTGATTATAGGGAACTCAGCGAATATTAAGAAAGCAGGAGGGCCTTCCGCCGCGCGCCATACTGTGCGAGCCCAATGGCTGGAGCGTTACCGTGACTATTCATTTGGAGACGACGGCCCGGCTACATGAGGGTTGTCTCACGAAAGATCGTTCGACGACCATGTCCGGATGCTCGCGACGAAAGCTCTGGGCGATGTGGCAGTTCCAACAAACCGGTTGATGCGTTTTGAGGACCTCCATCAGGGTGGGCAGCGAGATTTCGCTCCACTCAAGGGTGATGCCATCGTGGTTGAGCAGAGCCGGTTTGTGATCGATCAGATCTGGACCATCGAACAATCTCCGGCAGAAGACACACTCTTTGCCTTTGTACCATTTCATCAGAACGCCACGAACTAAACACTCAGGCTCCGCGATATCCAACTGAATCAGGCATTCTTGTCCGCACTCTTGATTCAATGGCCAACGCCAACAGCTTTCGAGACGAATGTCCGGTTCGCCCACCAGAGAACTGAACGCGGCGTGACGCACGTCGACCTCGACCATTGCCTGCTTTCCCGTTTCAGGACAAATGATTACTCGTCCTCCCCCAAATTTTTCGAAGGTTCGCACGAAGTATCGGATGCCAAAATAGGCCACCGCGGCCAGCAACGCGGCAGCGATAACATAAGCCATGGTCATCATACCCACCTCCCTTTAATTCAAACAGCTTGCTTCGCGGTGAGGCGCGCAGTTTCGATCTCCTTGATTCTTCCGCGCATCCACTGCTTTAGAGTTTCCTCGAGTTTGGTTTGGTTACTCTCAAGCTCAAGATCCTCAACTGTGTCTCCCGCATCATTCAGCGGGATGTGATGGCAGGGAAGCTCATCGGCGCGATGATCGGGCGGAACGAAATCAATCAAATGACATTCAGAACACGGATGCGTCTTTTCCGGAAGCGCGTAGTTGACACAAGTCAGCGAGCCCCGGAAAGGCGATGTTGGTTTCCATGGAGTCCTGACGGATCGGCCATAACCACCCTTCTCAAGAAAGTCGAGCTCAGTTCGCAGAAGCTCCAGAATGTCGCGATCATCTTTGCTCATAAGAATCACCTCCTGATATCACTGCCAATTCGCTTGCCTGAGACTCTTGAGTCTTGAGTCAAGCAACCGATGTGCCTTCCTGAATTGGCCGCTGTTGTTGGAAAATGACTGCGACCTGAAGAGGCGAATAGTGGGTAACTTCGCGCATCTTGGCGGACTTTCACGCAATCAGGAATCCAGGAAGGTTAAGTGCGGGTTCTCGCGAAATCGCCTAATAAGACTTGACGGGGATCGAAAAGATTATTCGCTCGTCGTAAATCCAATCTGCCGGCGTGCGCCAGCAGGGCTGAGACATCAGCTTTTTAAGCTCATCGAAGACAACCGTGAAATACTTGTCGTGCGCGGCAAGTTTCCGAATGACCGCCCCGAACTTGCAGTTTAACTCGCTTATTCAGTTTTCAATGCGACCTAATTTGTAAAGCCCGAAGGGCCATCACGCTCGCGATCCAACCCCCGAGCACCGCCGCCGTTAACATCTTTCTTCGCGCACTCTTCTGAATGTGACGTTCACTTTTTCGGATGGCATTCAACGCACTGGAACATCGAAATGTCACCAAGATTAATCGGATGTTGGAATGGCTTGTTCGCTTTATGGCAATAGTCGCATTTGTGATCTGCGAGCGCGCCCAGATCTACGGGGTGTTGGAATGGTCCGGTTTTCACTGAGGCTGCTGGATTAAGCGAGTCGTAAATCATCGTGTGGCAGACATTGCAGTTGTTGGTAATGACTTTGCCGGTATTGCTGACATGTTCCCCGTCGTGACAGCGGAAGCAGCCCGAGAAATAAAGATGGCCGATGTTGTTGGGGTGGGTTTGCCAGTCGGTTTTCATCTCCGGAAAAAAGTAAGTCTGAAAAATGCGCTGAACTTCCGTGACCGCACCTTTGATCTCAGCTTGTTTCTGCGAGTACACCTCTCGGTAGTTCGTTTGATAGTACTGATTCAGGCTTTTATCAATTGAGCTTAGCGCCTGTGGGGTAGTTTCGTATCGGCCGCTAAGAACCTCAACAGCCTTCCGCTTGAGATAAGGTATCGACGGATCCAATCTCCCGGCGACGAAAGCCTGGTCCACGGCCACATCGGGCGGCAAATAAACGTGCGCGGGACGATTGTGACAATCGACACAGTCCATCCGGCGCTTATTGGCGGCGGCAATCTGATCTGGTGATAGTGGTCGAGTGCGATCGTAATACTGAGTGACGTTGCCCTGTCGATCTTTGATTTGTACCCAGGGAATTACCTGCCGGTGATCATCCGTCGAAACGTAAGTAATCTCGTTCGCGATGTTCATGTGCCAGTGGATGCCAGTGACCAGTCCGGTAGTCGGACTGCCCCCGCCGACGTTTATCAGCATGCGTCTTTGGCGCAGGGTGTTCTGTTCGTCGTAGCCGTAACGATTGAAGACCTTTAGTTGAGCGCCAAAAAACTTTTCCGGCCAGTGACACTGTTCGCAGGTTTCCGGCGCCGGGCGGAGATTGTGCACCGGGGTGCTGATGGGCCGCGAAAATTTGTTAAGGCTTACTGAGTAGAGCTGGTAAGCGCCTGAAAGTTTTGAGCGCGCATACCAACCGGCGCCTGACCCAACGTGACAATCAACACAGCGAACCCGTGCATGAGCGCCGGCCTGGTAGGCTGTGAATTCCGGTTTCATCACTGTATGACAAGTCTGGCCACAGAAGCCGACCGACTCCGTGAATTCGAACGCGCGATAGCTGCCGAAAGCACTGGCTGAGACAAAGAAAAATGTGACCACCAGAAAAGCCAGAAAAGCACGACGCGCATGAGGATCATTTAGATCCAGCTTTGGGTAAGGCGTTACGACGTCGGGAGCAGTTCTCCGCCGTCGCCGCCGTTCCAGGATCATGCCCAGGGCGACCACGAACAGGCCAAACATCAGGATCGAAGGAAAGATTATGTAAGTGAGGATTCCAACATATGGATTCTCAACTGGGGATGTGATCTCGATGAAAAACAGGAGTATGACACTTGCAAGGCTGGCAATGACGATTGCTGCCCCAACGAAGCTGATGTAATTGCGGAAGAGGCTCGGCTTTTTGGGAGCCAGTGGTTCGATCTCACCCATCTTGTTCTGCACTAAAATAGACAATCAACCCACGGCGCGCAAATCAGGTTTGTAGTCGCTTGATAACATTAAGCCCTCCCTAACGGTCGCGCTTCTGACAGCTCGGCAATACAGATTGTGTCAGAAGCCCGCGCGTAAGCAAGGGCTATTTAGAAGGTTTGTAGTCGCTTGATAACGCTAAGCCCTCCCTAACGGTCGGGCTCTGATAAGCAAGGGCTAATTAGGGCAATCATATAGTTGACTCACCAAGATCTAATCTCGATAACGCCGAAGGCGTTCGCAACTTCAGCCCAGGGTTGCGCGCGTCAGCGCGCTACCCTGGGAAATGGCACAACCGACCTCGTTGCAACCCTGAAGG
>WNGK01002078.1_pt1 | contig 27987 bp, 26 predicted proteins | sample 5400601 | NCBI WGS metagenome assembly WNGK01 (sample SAMN13153376, study PRJNA577476) | soil metagenome | isolation source: 60 cm soil or saprolite under Garry oak tree replicate 1 | place: USA:California | collected 2016-06-15
CAAGGCATTCACCGCCATCGAAGTGCGTCATCTCGCGCGGCGAATCTTTCACATGCCGATCCCGGATACGCTCGAGCTTTTGCGTGATACCGGTCTCGGCTCAATCACGGGCGGTGGCGCGGAAATTTTCGATCCCATTGTGCGGGACCAGATTTGCCGCGGGAAAGAAACTGCGGAGGAATGGCTCGACATCCATCGGACGTGGCATCGAATGGGCGGCCGCAGCACGTGCACCATGCTCTACGGACACATCGAAACGCTGGCCCAGCGAGTCGATCATTTGCGTCGACTCCGCGAATTGCAGGACGAAACCGGCGGGTTTACCGGATTCGTTCCCTTTGCTTTCGAACCGCAAACCACTGTACTTGCGCACATAAAACCAGCTTCCGCGTTTGAGCAGCTTCGCAATCTGGCGGTTGGCCGCATTTACCTGGACAACATCGACCATCTCACAGCTTATTGGGTGAGCATGGGATTGCCGCTCGCTCAGGTCTCGCTCAGTTACGGCGTGGACGATTTACACGGCACCATCATCGAGGAAAAAATTTTCCACATGGCGGGTGCGACGACTCCGCAGCAGCAAACCGTCGCGGCCCTCGAACATGCAATCCGAGAAGCTGGGCGTAAACCGGTTCAGCGCGACAGCTTTTACCGCCATATATCTCCGCGTCCAACGACCGCCAGACATACGGCGCCAGCTCCAACGGAGCTTGCCTGCGCCTAAATGGTGGGGCACGAATTGTAGAGCGTCTGTGTCAGCCCCGAATGCTTTCGGGATTCGCAGAAGTGTTCTACAAATTTATCCATTTTGAAATCCCTTCGCATCGGCTGCGTCAAATATCTCAATGCTCGCCCGCTCATTCGTGAGTGGCGAGGCCGGGTGGATTTCGATCATCCATCGGCGCTCTGCAAGCGGCTTGCGAGTGGCGAGCTCGATATAGCTCTTGTTTCCAGTTTCGAATTTCTGCGTAACCCGATCTATCGAATCGTCGATGATGTTTCCATTTCGTCTGCTGGGCCCGTTTACAGCGTTATCGTTGCGCATCAGGGACAAATTTCCGAGCTCGATGAAATCGAGCTCGACCCAGCAGCGGAAACTTCCGGCAATCTGCTGCGATGCCTGCTCGCGAAATTGAATTTAGCGCCGCGCTTCATCCATTCATCGACATCTCAGATTACTGCCCGGCGCGCACGCCTGCTCATCGGCGATCAGGCCATTCGCTTTCGACAGCACCACAGAGACGAATTTCGTTTCTGGGATCTCGGCGAACAATGGAACAAGCTTGTCGATCTTCCGTTTGTTTACGCTCTGTGGCTGATTCGTCCGGAAGTCATCGAAGTAAAACAAATAGCAAGCCGTTTGCGTGAATTGCGCGATGAAAATCTGGCCAGGATCGACGGCTTGATCGGCGAGGAGAAAGATTTCGATCGCGATTTTTGCCATCGCTATTACCGGGAAAATCTCCGATTCAGATTCGGCGAGAAAGAAATGGAAGGTCTGAGCGAGTTTTATAAACGTTGCGTGAAACTGCATCTTCTCCCGCATCCCGATTTGGGATTTGGAGCTTGGGATTTGGATCTTGCTCGCCGCTGCGTATGAAGCGCAGCGGCGAGTTGCGTATCGGTATCTCCGGGTGGCGCTATGCGGGATGGCGTGGAAAGTTTTATCCGAAAGGTCTGCCGCATCGGCGCGAACTCGAATACGCCAGCGGCGCGTTTAACTCGGTCGAGATCAACGGATCATTTTATTCGCTGCAACGACCGTCAAGTTATCAACGCTGGTACTCAGAGACGCCAGACGATTTTCTATTTGCCGTCAAAGGCGGTCGTTTCATCACCCACATGAAAAAACTGCGCGATGTCGAAGTGCCGCTGGCGAATTTTTTTGCGTCTGGCGTGCTCGCTCTGCGGGAAAAGCTCGGACCGATTCTTTGGCAATTGCCCCCAAGTCTTGCCTGGAATGAGCAACGCCTGTGTGAATTTTTCAAGTTGCTGCCGCATGACACGCGTGAAGCGGCGAGCCTTGGGAAGAAACATGATAACAAACTCAAAACGCGCGCCTGGATCAGGATCGACATCTCCCGTCGCATTCGTTACGCCATCGAAGTTCGTCACGACAGTTTCATGACGCCAGCGTTCTTTGCCCTTTTGCGCAAGCATAAGATCGCCTTCGTCTTTGCCGATACGGCTGGGAAATTTCCATACGCTGAAGATTTGACCGGCGATTTCATTTACATCCGTTTGCACGGTGCGACGGAATTTTATGTCAGCGGTTACGGCGACAAAGCGATCGAGTGCTGGGCTGATCGAATCGAACACTGGCGAAAAGGCAAACACCCGCGCGACGCGAAATTAATTACTCCCGCAAGAAGGGGCGCCAAACGACTCGACGTATTTGTTTACTTCGACAACGACGCCAAAGTCCATGCGCCTTTCGATGCGCAGCGGCTCTCAGCGCAACTGGCCTTTAAATGATTGCGTTCAGCGGCTCGAATCTAACTGAAATCATTTCCTTGGCTCGCCTAAGCCCAAGTCGAGCTTATTCAGCCTCCAGCCAAAACCTGTAAATCGGAATCGAAGTTTAATTCCTTCGCGATCAACCACGAACACGCGCGGACTCGTAAAGAACGCGTACCTCACCTTTGACCAATCGACGGATTTGAATGCATGCGATTGCGGCGCCGCCTGCGGCGCTCGCATCCCCTTGACGGCATTTGGATCGGCGATCAGTGCCGCAAGCCCATCAGGATTGACATAAACATCGACGAGCGCGTCGATGAGTGTGGGTCGGAGAGCCGTCACCAAGCCGGCGAGACGTTTGTTTTTAATATGTTTCTCGCCCGTCTTCTCAGGAGAAAAATATGCGACGAGCTGCGCTTTCAATGATTTGCGAACAGCAGGAAAATCGACCTGCGCATTGAGTGCCGCGGTATCGCCGGATCGAAGCGCAACCGTGAAGCGCCAGAAGGCAACGTAAGGTGAAGCTGCATAAACGAGCAGTAAAACAATGCAAATGATTACTAACCAGCGTATGCGTCTCATTTATCTCCGCGCGAACTCCAAGTCCGAACGTTTTGCGAGTTGATTAACAGTTTGGCCGAGACAAGCCGATTCGCGAGTGCTTAATGGGAAGGCCCGGGACCGATCTTCTTCCAGTACTGAAGAACCCGGTGGCTCCCCGGAGGAGACTCGAACTCCGTTGGCCGCGGGCCACCGGGCGGACTCCAGCAAGCACGATACTGGTTCGCACCCAGTATCTCGTATATTCCGCGCGTGACTTGGCCTGCGTGCCGCCCGCCCGGGCCGACTGAGTCCACCTGTTTTGGCCTTGTATTAGGATTGACCGTGAAGGTGCCGGCTGGATGGGTACCGACGCCGCTGGCCTTAGGGAAACGAAACGTATTGCCATCGGTAATTACGATCGTTCTTCGGACCTCACTCGCGGGCACGGCTCGGCCATTGACCACTCCGCGAGTCAACTGCCATGTTCCAGATAATTCCTGGTAGTCCCTTGCCGCCGCCGGTTGAGTGGTTGAGCTGCCGAGAGGATTGTTTGCGCAGCCAGCGGTAATCGCTGCGATGACAGCAGTTGAAAGGAGGAATCTAATTCTGATCATGCCTTCTTTTTTCATAGTGAGCCGATCTTGTCGAGTCAAAGCGTTTGCGCACCGAATGGATCGAACCGCCGTATCTTGTCAGGAAGTTCTCCGCGAATAAGCTAATCGGTGCAAAGTCGATGGATCATTGCCGCCGCCGAAGAGCTTCGAAAAGGGCCGATTTCGTGGGGCGAAATCTGCGCCTCGGAGTGTATCGCGCGACTGCTGATGCGCAAAGGTTTCGCGACTAGTGAAGAAGTCGAAACATTCTTGCGACCGCGTCTCAGTTCGTTGAGCGATCCTTTTTTGCTTCCAAATATGCAAGCGGCCGTCGAGCGAATTTTCGCCGCGCTCGATCGACACGAACGCATTGTCCTTTTCGGAGATTACGATGTCGACGGAGTGACATCGATCGCTCTCTTAGCCGAAATGTTGCGCGCGTATGGCTCTGCGCCGGAATTGTTTTTGCCGCTGCGAATGGAGGAGGGCTACGGCTTAAGCCGCGAAAGCATCGATCGCTGTCTGGAGCAACATAAACCCAGGCTTTTGATTGCGGTTGACTGCGGCACTTCGTCAGTCGCGGAGATCATCGATCTTGCGCAACGTGGCGTGGATGTACTCGTGGTTGATCATCACGAGCCAAAATCGACGCTGCCTGATTGCATCGCAATCGTGAATCCAAAAATCGATCCAAACTCGCCGTTTCACTATCTTTGCAGCGTCGGAATCGTCTTCAAACTTTGCCACGCGTTGCTCACGATTCGACCGCTGGATGGATTTGATCTCAAGGCCAGACTTGATCTGGTCGCGCTTGGCGCGGTGGCCGACATCGTCCCTCTCCGAGGCGAAAACAGGCTTCTCGTGCAACGCGGAGCGATTGAAATTGCAAGATCGACAAGGCCCGGCCTGAAAAAACTGCTTGCGATCAGCGGAGTTAGGCCGCCAATTTTAACTGAAGATATTGGATTTCGACTCGGACCCAGGCTGAACGCGGCGGGGCGATTAAGCACAGCGGAAAAATCGTTACAGCTCCTTCTTACGAAAGATGAGGGCGAAGCGGCTGCACTGGCAGAATTTCTCGATAAACAGAACCGCGAGCGCCAAAGTGTGGAAAAAGAAGTCTTCCTTGCAGCGGAGGAGCAAATCGCTCGTGATTACAACCCGATCCGCGACGCGGCGATCGTCGTCTCCGCACGCGGCTGGCATCCGGGCGTCCTGGGAATTGTCGCTTCGCGAATTTCCCGTAAATATCATCGGCCGTCGATTGTGATTGGGGTGGAGGCAAACGGTATTGGAAAAGCAAGTGGCCGCAGCATCGAAGGGTTCAATTTGGTTGAAGCGTTGAATCGTTGCGCGGAATTGCTCGAGAAGTTCGGCGGGCACGAAATGGCGGCCGGCCTAACGATCCGTGAAGAGAAAATTAATGAGTTCGCGGCGGAGTTTCGCCGGGTCGCGCGCGAGCTGCTGTCGGACGAATGTTTGCAGCCCTGTTTGCGCCTGGATCATGAGCTCGCCTTTTCCGATCTCAGCTTCGATTTCCTCCACTGGCACGAGATGCTGCAACCGTTTGGCAATGGAAATCCGCACCCGCTTTTTTTCGCGCGCGAAGTCGAGTCGGTTGCGACACCGCGTTTGGTGAACGACAAACATCTCATTCTGCGTCTGCGTCAGCGCAATTACCATCAACGGGCGGTTTATTTCGATTCAGCAAACGTGCCGCTTCCGCCAACGCCTTGGGATATTGCATTTCGCATTCGAGCGAATGAATACGAAGGCGAAACCCGGCTGGATATGCAGATTCAGGCACTGCGAAAAACCGAGCCGATTGACTAATGGAAACGTCCCAATCGCTTGCCGAGCTGGATTGGATCCCGCGGCCGCGTTTGCTTGCGCTGCGCCGCCTCGGGATCGAGACCGTGGAAGATTTGCTCACTCATTTCCCACGGCGGCACGAAGATCGACATGAGTTTCCAGAATTTCCACGCGAGGAGAGCGAAATCCCAATCTGTCTTTGCGGCGAAGTGATCAAAACTTCGCTACGCCGTTTTGGCGGCTGGAAAAAGATTTTTGAGGCAACGTTACAAGAGGCGAAGCCAAATGTTCTGAGCGAACCTCTGGTATGCCGTTGGTTCAACTTGCATTACGTGCAAAAAATGATCGCAACGGGGCAGCGCCTCGTCGTTTTTGGCAAGCCGCGTTTGCGTGGCAAACGGATTTGCATGGATCATCCGGAATTCGAGGTCATCGAGAACGACGAGGAAATCTCGATTCATTTTCGGCGCATCACGCCGATTTATCCTGCGACAGAAGGTATTTCACAGCGGGTCTTGCGCAGCATCATCTACCGATTGTTAAATGAAATTTCCGATGCGCCATTGCCAACGTTAGCTCCGGGCAATCTCGTTGATGGAGAAAGGAGTGACGCGATCCGCGCGATTCATTTTCCGGAAAACTGGGACGCGCGTGACGCCGCGCGCGAGCATCTGGTTCTTTCGGAGTTTTTCGCGATGCAAATGCTGATTGCATCACGCCGTTCTGAGTCTTCCATTCGCATAGGCGAGTCGCATTGCGGACCGGGCGCGCTGCTCGACAAATTTTTGAAGGCGTTACCGTTCGATTTAACTGATGCGCAATTAAAAGTGATCACGGAAATCAGGCGCGATCTGGCGGCGAGCCAAGCAATGAACCGTTTGTTGCAGGGCGACGTGGGTTCGGGCAAAACAGTGGTCGCCATTGCAGCAATCTTGCTCGCAATCGAATCGGGTTTCCAAGCTGCATTTATGGCGCCGACGCAGATCTTGGCTGAGCAACATTATACCGTGTTGCGGCGTTGGCTCGAGCCGCTTGGTGTCCGGATGGCGCTCCGCACGGCGGCCCGGCAGGAGGAAAATTTTCTCCCATTGGTTGCTGGCGATGAGAATGCGGATGTATGAATCGAAGCTCGGCGAGGTTCTCAGCTTTTTACGAACACAATTAGAAGCGGGACGGCAGCTCTATGTGATTTATCCGCTGATCGATGAGAGCGATAAATTGGACGTGAAGGCGGCGGCGGCGGAGTACGAATTGTGGCGGGAGCGGTTGCATCCATCTCGCTGTGAATTACTTCACGGTCGCATCCCGGCAGAGGAGAAACAGGAGATTATGGAGCGCTTTCGTCGCGGGCAGTCCAAAGCATTAATTAGCACAACGGTGATTGAAGTGGGGATCGATGTTCCGAATGCAGCTGTGATGCTAATCGAGAACGCGGAACGGTTTGGGCTGGCGCAGCTTCATCAGCTTCGCGGGCGCATCGGACGCGGCGAGCACAAGTCATACTGCATTTTGCTAACGTCGGATAAATCCAAAGAGACGGCGGCAAAGCTCGCTGTTTTGGAACGAACAAGCAACGGCTTTGAAGTGGCCGAAGCGGATTGGGATTTGCGTGGACCGGGTGATTTGCTCGGCACGGCGCAGAGCGGCTTGCCCGCGCTTAAGATCGGCAATTTGAAGACCGACGCAGACTTGATGCGACGGGCCCGCGCGGCGGCGATGTTGATCTTCGATGCTGATCCACGTCTGGAATTGTCCGAGAATCAACGTTTTCAGCGTTTGATTGTCGAACAACAGGGACGAACTTTTTCGAACGTCAGTTGATGAAAAATCTCGCCAAATTTTTGATTTTTGTCCTGCTAATTAGCGCGGGAATTTCCCTGCTGTACGATTATCGCCTTAAACATGGCGCATTGAGGCTGCCTTCGGCGCAAACGCCGGAAAAGTATACGCTGGCTTCGACGCCGAACGTTGATCCAAAACAAGTCGCGTCGCTTGACGCATTGAACCGGGAGCGGCGCGCGCTCGTCAGTAGCGTGATCCCATCCGTGGTCGCGGTGAAAACCTCCAAGAAGATCAACATCCGGCGGCAATATGGCCTCGATGCCTTTGAGTTTTTCTTTCGCAACCAGCAAAGACAATTCCGGAACCCAAATGACGAAGCCCTCGTGCAAAATGCGCTCGGTTCGGGGGTGATCGTGACGAATGAGGGACACATCATCACGAACAATCACGTTGTCGATCAAGTGGATGAAATTGAAGTGCAATTGAGTGATGGCCGTACGAAAAAAGCGCGCCTGATCGGCGCGGATTCTCAGGTTGATTTGGCCGTGTTGAAGATCGACGATCCCGGCGTTAGGCCGCTCAAGCTGGCGGATTCAGACATGGTACAGGCGGGGGACTTTGTTCTGGCCATCGGTAATCCATTCGGATTCGAAGAAACAGTGACGGACGGAATTATCAGTTCGAAGGGGAGGCCGAATCGCACGGATGCTTTCGGCGATCTTTTGCAGACTAATGCCGCTATTAATCCGGGGAATAGCGGCGGCCCGCTGATCAATTTGCGCGGCGAAGTAGTTGGCATCAACACGGCGATTATTTCGCGTAGCGGTGGTTCGCAGGGAATCGGTTTCGCGATTCCCTCGAACACGGTTCGCACGGCGCTCGAAAGCCTGTTAAAGCAGGGGCGCATCATTCGCGGTTACCTTGGAATCCAGTCGCGTGCGTCGCAGCCGGGCCAAAACAATGCGGATAGCGAAGGCGTGATCGTCAATGAAGTGATGCCAGGCTCGCCTGCAGCCCAGGCGCAATTGCAACGAGGCGATGTTATCCGCAGGTTCGATGGACATGACGTGAAAAATATTAACGCGCTGAGAAGCCTGGTGGCGCAGACCGAGTTGAATAAAAAGGTTGAGCTGGAAATCATGCGCGAGGGAAAACCACTGAAGGTGGCGACGCAGATTAAGGAGCAGCCGACGGATTATCAAAGCGCTGACGTTTTGCCGGGGCGCCGTCAACCACAGACGCCACAGATGGAGCCGAACGATCAAGGAGATACGAGCGGTCCCTTGGCGTCAATTCATGTTGGGGACCTGACTGCCGAGATGGCGCGTCAACTCGATTTGCCGAATAATGTCCGCGGCGTTGTAGTCACCAATGTCGATCCTGACAGTGGCGTAGCTGAATTGCAAAAAGGTGATGTGATCGAGGAAATCAATCAGCAACCGATAGCGTCGATTTCGGATTACAATAAAATCGCCGCTTCAGTTGATCCCAGCCAACCGCAGATCCTATCGGTTTGCCGGCATCGGATGCGTTCGTTTCTTGTTTTGCGGCCACGCTAAGCGATGCTCAACAATCGCTAAAGCTCGTCTGGTAGCCCATGTCCTCACACGCAATCTCTGAGTGCTTGCGGCTGGAGACAGCCCCCGCCTCTACACCAAATTCAGCACGCAATAGCGTGCCGCTGGCAAACGGCGGACAGCATTTTCCAGAGTGCGTCGAGAACGCGCTGCACGGAAGCTTTTACGGATTCGAAATTGTGATTGTCGATGTATCTGGAAAGCATTTTGCGCTCCGCGGCCGCGTGCTCGCGGTCGGCTTCGATGTGGACGCTGAAATACTCGTAAGCTTTCGGATTATTGAAGCCGTAATGTTTCTTCAGTCCGTCAATCTTTGATTCGCAGATCGCAGGAATTTGACTCTCATAAGCGTAAAGCGCAGCGAGACCTTCCGCCGTCGGTCTGTCACCACACACTGATCGGAATGTGTCGACTAAGTTTTTGGTTTCCGGCTGTTTTTCTGTGCTTCGTACATCAACATCAGAAATGCCAAGGCCTTCGGCGAATTTCAGCCAAAGCTCGGGATGGTTTGGCGACCCAGCTTCTTCGTCGATTAAGTTAGAGAGCAATTGTTTCCGCGTCAGTTGATTCTCGCACTTGGCATGAACAGCTGAGAGATACGTTGGGAAAGCCGCGACGTGGTGATAGTACTGCCGCGCGTAATCAGCCAACGCCTCCCCGCTTAGCTCCCCGCGCGTCCATGCGAGATAAAACGGATGTTTCAAGAGATGTTTATTCGCAATGTCCTTGTCGATCCTGTCGAGATGTTGATTCATTGGTTTCTTTAATCCTATTTTATTATAGCCACAGATTGCCACAGATTTTCACAGACAAGACAACAGAATTCTTCGATCTGTGCTACGTCTGTGTTCATCCGTGGCGTTTTTCTCTGTGTTGAAGATCGACATCGATTACGTCGAACGCAAAATGTGTTTGATGCCGCGGATGGGGATGACGACCCAGTCGGGACGATGGTTTAGTTCGTAGCCGATTTCGTAAACGGCTTTGTCGAGCAGATAGGCTTCGAGCATGATTTGCAAATCATCGGCATTCTGCGGAATGAATATGGCGCCGGCGGTTGTTTTCAAATAGCTTTGCAGGAAAACACTGCTCATCTGGCGATACCAAAGATCGGCCCAATGCTCCAGGAAAGGGATGTCTTCGGTGCGCATGGCTGGTTGCCACAGGGCACTGTAAGCAGCGTATTGAAACGAGCGCATCATTCCGGCGACGTCACGCAGCGCACAGCGCTTTAACTTTCGTTCGCTGAGCGCTCGCGCCGGTTCGCCTTCAAAATCGAGAATAACGAAATCCTTTCCCGTATACAGCACCTGGCCGAGATGATAGTCGCCGTGGATGCGGATTTTTGCGGCATTTGAGCGACGGTCGAGCAGCCGTTTTTCTCGCGCGAGAATTTCTTGTTCCGCAGCGATAACCTCTTTGGCTTCCTCTCGAGACACTTTGGACAAGTTTGATAATTTCTTTTCGAGAAGAGTAAACGCGCGCCGCAGCAACGTCCGCATCGACTGGTAAACTGAACGTTGCGCCATCGCATTGAAGGGTTCGGGCGCGAAGGCGCGATCATCATTGTTTGAAGCAAGCGCGAGATGCAATTCGCCTGTGCGTTGTCCGAGCAGCTTCGCTTTTTCCGGATAAACGCCGCCGATCAATTCATCGAGAAGTGAAGCAGGAGGCGCAGTTTGATTCTGGAGATCAGCTTTGCGACCCAGCACGCGCTCGTAGTAACGGCCGACTGCGTCCAGAGTGCGTGCCCAAACATCACTTTCGTTCGGAACAGCGCTTTGCAAAAGACAGACGACCGTCGGCTCGGACTTTTTGCGGCGATATTCGATGGCGCCGACAAAAGCCGGCACGTTCGGGAAGTTTGCGCGCTCGGTGAGAAACCGCGTTATTTCGACATCAGGATTGACGCCGTCCTCGAGTTTGCGATAGAGCTTTAGGAAGAATTTATTATCGAAAAGCATCGATGAGTTACTCTGTTCTCCACCCAGAACTTGAGATCGGCCCGACAGGACGAGAGAATCGGCTCCGAGGGACTTACTCGCGATACCGATGAGATCGCCCGTGGCCCCGTTCATAGTCTGACGTTGCACGATCGCTCCGAACAACTGAGACCGAAAGTTCTCATCCCAAATCGCATCGTATAGGATCGTCTCCTTGGCACCCGCGAAACGCGCGATGATTGCGTGCGCAGCGTTGCGCAAAACAGCACGCGCAGCTTCGTCAGACGCAATCTTTACAGGCAAGGAATAAATCTCCGTAGGGCCATCCAGATAACTGACCTCGAGGAACCAAAGGCGCGCCGCGTCTGCACCGGATGAGATGGCAGTTTGCTCGATCACCCTAAGATGACGAATAGTCCGTGCTTTCGAGCCAAACCAGCGACAGGTCTGGATGTAATTGGGCAGAATTTCGCGCTCGATCTGGTCGCGCTGACCGTCGGCCAGCAAGGTTTGCAAGTCGGCAGGAGCATCGATCATGGGCACAACGCGTTTCCTAGAAGCGCGCCGGCCATCCGTTTGCGCCTGGAGAGCGAACCAATAATGAGCATGCGGGCCGAGCGTAACGACGTAGGGGGACTTCTTAATCGGGCGAAACAGATTGCGGCTAAACACCTCCATCGGCACACATCCGGCGAAGCGTGACAGGTCTAACTCCACGGACTGCGCAAAACGCGAGAGGTTCACCACGACAACGATTGTCTCATTCTCGAAGCGCCGAAGAAATGCGAGAACCTTGGCGTTATCAGGATAGAGAAATTTAAGCGAGCCGCGCGAAAACGCCTTGAAATTTTTTCGCATCGCAATGACCCGGCGCGTCCACCAGAGCAGCGAGGAGAGGTTTTTCTGTTGGTTCTCGACGTTGACGGCCTCGTAGTGATATTCAGGGTCGATCGTAATCGGCAGATAAAGCTGCTGCGGATTTGCTCTTGAAAAACCAGCATTACGGTCCGGGCTCCACTGCATGGGGGTGCGGCAACCGTTGCGATCGCCCAGATAAAAATTGTCGCCCATGCCAATCTCGTCTCCATAATAAACGATCGGCGTGCCCGGCATGGAGAAGAGCAGCGTATTAAGCAACTCGATTTTGCGGCGGCTGTTCGCAAGCAGCGGTGCGAGACGCCGGCGGATCCCAAGATTAATGCGCGCGTGCGGATCGGTGGCGTAAACACGATACATGTAATCTCGCTCTTCATCGGTCACCATTTCGAGGGTCAGCTCGTCATGATTGCGCAGAAACATCGCCCACTGGCAATTGTCGGGAACCGGCGGCGTCTGCTCGAGAATGTCGATAATCGGAAAGCGGTCCTCCATTTGCAGCGCCATGAACATGCGCGGCATAAGCGGGAAATGAAAACTCATGTGCGATTCGTCGCCCTTGCCGAAGTACGCAGCTGCATCCTCCGGCCACTGATTCGCTTCAGCAAGCAGCATGCGATTGGAAAATTTTGCATCGACATGTGCACGCAACTTGCGCAGGTACACATGCGTCTCCGGCAAATTTTCGCAGATCGTGCCCTCCCGCTCGTAAAGATAAGGAACGGCGTCAAGACGAAGTCCGTCGACACCCATGGCGAGCCAAAAATCGCACACTTTCTCGACTGCTTCGTGCACGGCTGGATTGTCGAAATTCAAATCCGGCTGATGGGAATAAAAGCGGTGCCAGTAATATGCTTTGGCCATCGGGTCCCACGCCCAGTTGGATGTTTCAAAATCTTTGAAGATGATGCGCGCATCTTTGTATTTCTCAGGCGTGTCGCTCCAGACATAGAACTCGCGTTCGGGTGAGCCAGACGCGGCGCGGCGCGACTTTTGGAACCACGGATTTTGATCCGACGTGTGATTAATCACCAGTTCCGTGATGACGCGTAGATTGCGCTGACGCGCTGCATCGAGGAACGCACGGAAATCATCCAGTGTGCCGAAGTTTGGATTAACATCGAAGTAGTCGGCGATGTCGTAGCCGTCATCACGAAGTGGCGAAGGATAAAACGGAAGAAGCCAAATGGCCGTGACACCGAGCTCCTGGAGATAATCCAGTTTCTCGATCAGGCCACGAAAATCCCCCATTCCGTCGCCGTCGCTGTCACAAAAAGTTTTGACGTGCAGCTCGTAGATGACTGCGTCCTTGTACCAAAGCGGATCGGCATTTTCGCCGTGCGATTGCGTCATGAGGCTAACTCTTGGCGCACAAATGGCGCACGGCAAGTTATCGATGTCCCAATCGCTTGCGAACAAAACGCCTCGCCCTCGCAAGCGCGCGACGCGAGATCATTTTCATGACGAAGTCACAGCGAACCGTCGTTCGCTCAGAACTATTTTTGCGAGACCAACGATCTGAACGCTTTACTTTGAAAGCGTTGGACGAATTCCTTCGCACAGACTAAGAGACCCAAATGGCCGCCCCGCATCCGATCCATTCCTGCTTTCAAATTTTTGCCATCGGCGGCTGAATCAAAATTTTGCATGCATCGGAAGGCAAAAAAACAAGCGCGCCGCAAAGGAAAACGGCAGACGCAACGCTTCTCTGCTCCTCCGCAACTCGAACCGGGCGCGCCAACCGATCTGGAGTTGATGCAGGCGATCCAGGCCGAAGATCCCGATGCGATTTCGCAGCTTTACGACCGGTATAATGGCATTTTGAAAGCACTCATCTTGCGCGTGATCCATAATGAAGCTGAGGCCGACGATCTTCTGCAAGAGATTTTCATGGAAATCTGGAACCAGGCAAAAAATTTCTCCGCCCAAAAAGGGAAACCGCTGGGTTGGATGGTTACCCTGGCGCGCCGCCGGGCGATTGACGGTTTGCGCAAAAAACAGGCTTACGCTCGGGCGGAGGAGCGCCTGCAAAATGAGATCGAACAGCAACCTGATGCCTGGGTGCACAATGCCACCGAAGAAGAAATCGTCCTGGGAGATACCCGTGTTCTTATACGCAAGGTGATTAACGGGCTTCCGCCGGCCCAGCAGCAGGCGATCGATCTCGCATTTTTTCGGGGCATGAGCCAGCGCGAAATCGCCGCGAAAACGAATACACCATTAGGCACAGTCAAAACGCGGCTTGAGTTGGGGCTGAAAAAAATCTATGACGGGCTGAAGGAATTGAAAGATGAACTTTGAGCGATTCCAAAACCAGTCGCGGCTTTATGTCATAGGCGCGCTCGAGCCTGACGAGGTAGAGGAATTCGAAAAAGCGCGCAAAAAATTCGGGAAAAAGGCGGAAGATTTCATTACTGAATGTTATGCGTTGCACGAAGCATTTGCGCTGAGTTTGCGCCCGGCAAAAGCTTCTGCGGCAATCAAGGACCGCCTCATGGCGATGGTGCGAGATCGGAAATAGGCTAATTATCCGCAGGTGGTTCCCAACCATCCAATTCGCGCAGGATGAATTCCTGAAGGAATCCATAGAAATTCACTTGGAACAAACTCAAGTCCCGCCGCGATCCGATCGGTGAGCGATAATGATCGCACAGCTCGCCATCGGTGAAATTGTATTTCGCGACAATGACCAGCCGCGCCTGATTGAGTGCGCTCAACCATGCTTCGGCGTGTTTTGACGGAATACGCAACGTGCGGTTGGCAAACGTTTTTTCGTTCCCGCTTAGTTGCTCGAGGTCAGCCGCCACTGTTTCCGTCGCCGTCTGAAACAGCCGCCGTAACTCAGGTTTCACGTAAAGTTTCCATTCCGCGCAAATTTCAGTTTCGTTCGGGTCCGCCGGTGGACTGAAGAGGCGTTGCTCGGCGGCGGGCACGCCTTCCGGATTAGCGCTGGTGGGAATTTGACGCAAAAGTTCGGCAAGAAATGGATCGAGTTCCGATATTTCAATCTCATCTTTTCGCCGGCAAATCTCCATATCAAACGGTTTTCTCGAGCGTCGCGAGCAGGAGATATCCGTGCAGCTGCTGCACATATAATTCCGCCCGCTCGCGCATTCCGCTCCACAAAATCGAGCGTCCCTTGTGATGCACCTCCATCATGTGGCGTTCGGCTTTCTCCCGCGGATAGCCGAAGACCCGCTGGAACACCATTGTCACATAACTCATCAAATTCACCGGATCGTTATGCACGACGACTTGCCACGGAAGATCGACATCTTCTTTCGAGCGCGTTTCTTTTTCGATCGTGGGGTCATCAACTGTCGGTGGCCCCGCATTTTTCAGAGCAGAAAAGGCAGTAACCGCTGCGTTTTCTTCCATCGCCACCTCTTTCCAAAGTGGCTCTGCGCTCATACGGAAAACGCTAACATACGCCGTCTTCAGTTCAAACCCGGTGCCCCGTTTTTGCAGGCGGTTGTAGCTGGGGGTCGTCGAACCAGATCACAGTGCCTTTCGCTACGCCACGGCAGCAAGGATTTTTTCCTGCGCCGCCTTCATTGTTTGGGCATCGGCTTCGCTTCGGTCGTCGAAACCGTGCAAATGCAAAAGTCCGTGGACAATGTAGAGCCGAACCTCGCACGCTAACGAATTGCCGAAGGTGCGGGCGTGCCGGCGGGTTGTCTCGGCGCTGATAAAAATTTCGCCGTGTTGAAACGTTATTACGTCCGTCGGCCCTGATTGGTTAAGAAATCGCCGGTGCAGCGACGCCATGCGCTCGTCGGAAACAAACAGAAGGGCAACCTCGCGTAGCTTCATTAAATTGGTCGGTTCGCTTTTGCGCAATTGCAGACAAAGCCGCAGGGCTTTCACGGCGAAATTCTCAAGATCGGCAACATCAATCGGAACAGCGCGTTGTAAATTGCGGACGATGATTTTGGGAGCCGTATTGCGCATCCGACCGCGCCTCACGATGAATGACTGGCGATCTTTGCCACTGATTTTTCACCGCGTTTTGCTTCGCCAAGAGATTTTAGAAGCGTGTAAACAACTTCGAGACGCGGGACATTCGCTCCCACGGTAATGGCACGGCGCAGCGGCTCGCCCCAAATCGGTTCGATCTCAAGCGGCCGACCTGCTTCCCAATCCAGTAAGGTGAATGGTTTGTAAGCTGCCATCTTTTCTGTTCGCTTCATTTCCTGACCACCAGCAGCGCGCTCCAGCGGGTATCCGCATTTATTCGCGATCTCGATCACCTCATTCATCGGACCCAGCGTCGTGCGCCGGAGATCTTCGTCCTGGAGAATTGCGGCGGGATCGATTCCGCCAGCTAGGATCGACAATCCATTAAACGGAACATTCCAAACCAATTTTCGTGCGATTCGAAAACTCATTCCTTCACGCCGGGGGACGCGTCTCTGATTGGAAGTTTCGGGTGATCAATCGCGCTCCCGCATTGAATGTGAAATAGGCCCACGCCCACTGGAAAAGGACAGCAAGCCGATTCCGAAAGCCGACCAGAAAAATGATGTGCACAAACAACCAAACCAGCCAGGCTGGAAGTCCGCTCAAGTGGACAAAATTCAAATCCGCGACTGCTTTGTTCCGTCCAATCGTGGCCATGCTTCCCTTATCCCAGTAGCGGAATCGCTGCGGTTCGCGGTTCTTGATCATTCGCAGGATATTTTTGGCGGCGTGACGGCCTTGCTGCATTGCGACCGGTGAAACTCCCGGCAAAGGCTGTCCAGTTTGATGAGAAAAATTCGCCAGGTCACCGATCACCTGGACTTCAGGATGGCCGGGAATCGTGAGATCGTCTTTCACCATCACGCGGCCGACTCGATCGATCGGCACGCCGAGCGTTTTGCCGACAAATGAAGCATTATTGCCTGCCGCCCAAATTTTCACGCGACACGGAATAAATTCGTCGCCCACTTGCAATCCGGTCTCAGTGAGATTCGTCGCGCGCACGCTTGTGCGCACTTCTACGCCAAGATCGACAAGTTGTTTCATTGCGCTGGCGGATAAATCCTCTGGAAAACTGGCCAGCAATCGCGGGTCGGCTTCAATGAGAATGACCCGGGCCTGGGATGGATCGATATGGCGGAAGTCTTTTGCCAAGGTATAACGCGCGATCTCCGCGATGGCGCCCGCCATTTCCACGCCAGTGGGTCCACCGCCAATGATTACAAAAGTCATCGCGGCCTTGCGCGCCGCTTCATCAGTGATTTTCTCGGCGTACTCGAAGGCCATGAGCAAGCGTCGTCGCAGCTCGATTGCGTCCTCCAGACTTTTTAGTCCGGGCGCTAATTTTTCCCATTCGTTGTGTCCAAAATAAGAGTGCCTCGCGCCGGTGGCCAGGATCAGAAAGTCATAGGGGATTTCCATATCGGTCGTCTTTATTTTCTTGGCAGCAACATCGACCGATTCCACTTCGGCAAGGATCACTTCCATGTTTTTCCATCTGCTCAAGATGGCCCGCACCGGCGCAGCGATGTCGGCCGGCGACAGCGCAGCCGTCGCGACCTGATAAAGCAATGGCTGGAAAAGATGGTAGTTTGTCCGGTCGATCACGGTCACGCGCACATCTTCGCAGGCGAGCTTCTTTGCCGCCTCGAGCCCGCCAAACCCGGCGCCAACTATGAAGACGTGCGGTTTTTCCTCGGGCGTGTTCTCCATGCGCAAGAATGTTCCAGTAAACGTTCAACGCTCAACATTCAACGACCTAAGCCTAACTAAATTGGTAGGGCGAGCGTCGAGCACGGCGACAAAGTCGGTTGTCAAAATGCCGCCGCTCAATTATCTTTCACGCCTTATGCCGAAACCGATTGCTCGCAGCAAAACACGTAAATCAGTGGCAAAACGTTTCAAAATCACTGCGCGCGGCAAAGTGCTAAGGGCGCAATCATCGCGTCGGCATTTGCTTTCGGCGAAGAATGCGAAACGTAGACGCCAACTGGGCAAAACGGCACGAGTGGATGATACCGATGTAGCCCGCGTCAAGGCAAACCTGCCGTTCGGCTAAGAGCGATCGCGCGGCTTGATAGGGCGACGGCGCGCCCTTCTGTCCCGGTGCCGTGCCTGGTCGTGACGATCGTTGTTCTTGTGACCGGCGGCGTTGCGCGCGATGCGGGCTCCGGGCTGTAAAGATCGCGCCGGTTGACCAGAGGCATACACGAGCACTGAAGAGCAACGAGCAAAAAGCACGACGAGCGATTTCATACCGTCGGTGCAAAGAAAAGTGTTACAACTTGTCAATGCGCGCGATTCTTTTACAAAAGTCCATTGCATGATGTCGATCTTGCTGGAAAATGTGCTTTCCGTCAGGGGCTATGGATTGAGGGCTTACAAACCCCGCCAGGGCAGGAATGCAGCAACGGTAGTCTGATCCTCCTTGCCGTAGTTCTCTGGCGGATTTTTTTTTGTTAGGCTGTAGCCCCGAATGGGCCGCACCATTCGGCTATGAAGCTCCTCAAAGTTAAAAAACGGTACGCTTTGCGCAGGTGATTGAAAAATGTGGTGAACCAGAGGTCTACACGCTCTGGCAAAAGCCCCGCGCAGACCGTCATTTTCAATCGCACATAAAAAACAACCGTGTCATGACGATACAAAGGAGCGGGAGCGGAACGGAGTTCGGAATCACAGGTTTCAAAAAGAGAAAAGACGCGACTTATCTCGTTTTTCCCAGATCGCTGAGACGGTTTGCGGAGAAGCGTATTGTCGGAATTAACTGGGCGCTCGCTGGCCACTAAGGACAGTTTGTGAGTCGTATACGCAGGAAATGTAGACAATATCACGCCTGAGGGCTGTATGGTCGCATCTCAAGCTTCTCGCTCGGGTTTAGACCTAACCCGGTGGCCAGGCGAGCGCGCGTTTGCCAAGCAGATGGACATGCAAATGCGGCACGCTTTCCCCTGCGTCGGGTCCGCTGTTGATCACGACGCGATAGCCAGTCGATAAATCAAGCTTCTTTGCGATATCTCGCGCGACCAGGAGCAATTTGCCAAGCAGCGCGCGGTCGTTCTCAGTCGCCTCCGTGAGACGTGGGACGACTCTTTTTGGCACGATCAGCACATGCACGGGGGCTTGCGGATTGACGTCGTGAAACGCAATCGCATCGTCGTCCTCCCAAACGATTTTCGCGGGGATTTCGCGGGCAATGATTTTTTCGAAAATGGTCATGACGATCCAATACTCTGAAAATCTAAGCGCTCAACTCGCGAACTTGGGCGCGGCCTTCGAAGAAACGCCTCATGTTCGGAGTGATGGTTAGCGCGGCTGCTTGGCTAACCATTGCTGCAAAAGCTGATTCAACGCACCGAACAGTCGAGCCGCCGAACTCCAGTTGTCGATATTATTTTTTCGCGCACGAAGCAGACAATTTCCTCGCGCAGGGCATCACAGGCGCGCGTCCACATTTTCAGCCCGCGCATGTGTTTCACGCAAGGTTGCAGCGAGCAGAGTTGCAGATTGTCCGTGCCGGTTTTAATCAGTGCGTTGATTCGTTTTTCCAAAAGATCAAAAAATGCGAGTTCATATCCCGTGCCCGCCTCTTCGGCGATCTCGAATAGCGAAATGGAAATGGGCGGGGGCGAGGGCGCAAAATGTGGGATGATCTCTTTATAGCCGATCACCTTCAAGACGTAGCGCACGGTCTGCGAAAGCTGGCTGAACGCGACCACGCTTTCGTCATTCCGCAGGCGCAGGTAAAAAGCGATACTCTCCGTCACGTGTTCGGTCAGCCACCAACTCGGGTAGCCCGCCTTGTCTGCCGCACGGGTAATAGCCGCGTGCAGCCAATCACGATTAAACTCGAAGAGTTGCCCCGACTCGGTCCGCAGATACGGAAATTCTTCTTTAAACGCGACCATGATTTTCGTTTGCGACATCGCGCGATCCCGCGGCGGCGGCACGCGATTCAGCTTGCGTTGTCTCCGGTGGGAACAATTCCCGCTGAAGCGCATTTGCTTTTATTCGACGGCCGAGGGTATGGATGGCATCCACAAATTGATCGACATCCTCAAATCGCTGATGCACAGAGGCATAACGTAAATACGCCACTTCATCGGCTGCGCGTAATTTTTCGAGCACTTTCGCGCCGATGACTAAGGAAGGAACTTCGCGTCCACTGGTTTCAAGTTCGTGCACAATTTCGTCCACCATATCTTCCAGTGTAAGAAGACTAGTGGAGCGTTTTTCAAAAGCCTTCGAGATACTGGCAGCGAGTTTGCGGCGATCAAACGGCTCATGTGTTCGATCGCGTTTCACCACCCGCAGATCCGATCGTTCGATTTCCTCATATGTGGTAAAGCGATATTTGCATTTCAGACATTCGCGGCGGCGGCGAATGCTCGAACTATCCCGCGATTGACGGGAATCGATGACCTTGTCATCACGAGACCCGCACTTGGGGCAACGCATAGTGTTAAACGCTTCAATAACACACAACTAATTGTATCGTCAATGCTTTCGAACGCGAAATCTGTTCGACAAATTGAGCGACATATTAGATTGATGATCTTCGTGTTCGCGCCCATGCACAAAAATCAATCGAAATTCAGGTGGGGCCCGAAAGAAGGACTCCGGCAGCAGAACGCCTCCGTTACATGTGTGTAGACACGCGCCTGCGTATCACAGCGGGCTTTCGCGATGGCGGTTGCACCGGCCTGAAGCGCTTGCGCGCATTGACGTAGCGTCATACTCGCACTACACCGTTCCGCATGAAAAACCGGGGCGTGAATTCTGTGACGTACGGCCCGTGGCTGGTTGGTCTGGGCGCCGCACTCTGGGGGACCGAGAGCGCGTGGCGAATACCTCTCAACAATCTTTTTGACGCTGATGTGATCGTTTTCTGGGAGCACGTCCTCATTCTGCTAATGTTTTTGCCGCTCCTAGTCTCGCGAGTTGGCGAAATTCGCAAGATCGACGCGCGCACCTGGGGTTACCTGATCTTATCCGGCTTCGCTGGGTCGGCCGTAGGGACAATCTTCTTCACGCTCGCGTTAAAGTATGGCAACCCGACAGTGATGAATGTCGTCCTGAATATTCAGCCCGTGATCTCAACCATGGGCGCGTTTCTGCTCTTCGGCGACCACCTCGCACCGCGTTTCTTCCTGTACGCCGGCATAGCGATCCTTGCTGGTATCTTGGTCTCGGTTGCGGATCCAATGCTAATCGGCGAATCGTTCGAGCGTGCCGGACTAAACCGGGGAACGGGGTACGCACTCATCTGCGCTCTTTTTTGGGGACTTGCGACCGTCGCTGGGCGCGGCGTGATGACCGGAATGTCGCTCAGGCTTGCGTCCAGTCTGCGGATCGTCGCCGGACTTACCTGCATGACGCTGATCCTTCTTGCCTATGGCAAATTCCATGGCGCGACGCTGTGGCCGCTAGCCGCGCAAGCGCACGCCTCAAAGGCGATCGTCTGGCTGGTTCTCCTTGCCTCGATTTCCGGCGGCATCCCGCTCCTGATTTATTTCGAGGGTCTGCGTCTTACACGCGCATCGACAGCTGGCTATTTCGAGATGATGCAGACGCTCGCCGCTGTGTGCATCACATGGGGCTTTTTTCACGCGAGTCTTCACCTCCACCAGATGGTTGCGGCGCTTATCCTCATCGGCGCCGTGGCCATGGTCCATCATGTCCAGCGGCAAGTCGAAACGGGTTCCGGCGAAGACGAGTCTCTGGACAAGATTACGGCGGAATGACCCAATAGTTGGCCGCGCTTTCACCCTGCTCGTACTTTAACAGATGCCGTTTTTCAGCCGGATAATCGTTGTGAAGTAACCAAAACAAATCTTCCAACACAGGCCTATCGAGAAAGATACGGTGCTTCTTGAGCAGGTCTTTCTTCGCAAGAAATGAAACATCGACGAGATCAATCTTCTCGGGAATCTCTTTCCCATAGTAGAGAAATGCTTGAATTTCATCCAGATTTGTCTTCGCAGAAAAGTGTTCTGGAAGACCAATCGAATCAATATTGTATAAGAGTTTACTCAGCAACAGCACGTTATCATCAGAAGAAACGTAGATAGTGACCCTGTTTACCAAAGCTGCTAACGCGGATTTGAAGCTTTGATCGAATTCCTCTCCATCGATGTTAGGAGCTAGAAAGACCACGTGGTCGAGTTTTACGTTTTTAGCGTTTGGATTGTTATACATCTTTTGCAACGCCAAACATACCAACTGGCTTCCAAGACTGTGTGCAATGATCACTATTTTTTGCGGCTTGACCTCATTGCTAATCGTTTCCAGTAGATCTACGAGATGCTTTGCCGATCGTTTTACCTGAAAGGTGTCACGCGCATAGCCGAGGAACGATTCGCTATTAGCCCAATCGAACGAAAGGATATTTGTATCCATGTTCAAGTCATACGCTATTTGCGCGCAATACATGTTGTTGTCATTAAATGAAGCCTTATAGCCATGGATCCAAATGACCAGAGGTTTTGCAGACTGATCTTGGAGGAACTTAATAAACTCTGGAGAGGAGATCGATTCTACCTTCCTAACCCCGTAGGAGCTGAGCGCCGAGCCTACATGCCGATCGTCAGGCACCTGAACCTTTATCAGTCCGTAAGAAATCTGGCCGGCGTATTGACCAAGGTAAGAAGTATTACCGTTCACGTGAGGGGCTTCTTTCCGATCAGTCACATAACAGATCGTTTCATTGAAGCTTCGCGTGACTACCAGGGGCCGAACCTTCCCATGGAGTAGCTTGGTTAAACCTGCGCTCAGATGAACCGCTCCAGTCGGGAGATGAAAGCCTGAAACCAGTCCAAGGATGTAAGAGAGGAGGATTAATAAAAAAACAACGGCAATTTTTTTTCGCACGATTTATCTCTTAGCTCGCCAGCAGAAGTCAGGAATATTGTAGTTCTTGTGAATCATGTTGGCCTCCAGCGAGATTCTTCTATGAAACACCAGGCCACGCATTATCGCACTGGTGGCCTGCGACCACAATCCCAGAACATCTCTCAAACGTGCTTCTGGGGAGAAGCGGTCTAAGCTGCAGCCCGTTTGCGCGGCCTTTTAACGCGTGGCGATTTTTCGGCAAATTCGAAACCGACCTTGCCACGCTGAAGTCTTAAATGCGCCGAAAACGGGCGAGGCCTCTCTTCGAGATAAATCTCGGGAGTGGATCAATCCGATCGTGGTAAGTTACCACCTGCCCTGTGGAATTTCAGCCAGGACGTTCTAACGCGGAGGAAATTCGAACTCAACTTTGTCTTTTTTCTGCGAGAGCACGAGGTAGGCGGCGAATTTATTACCGCGCTTGGAAACGAAACTCTCGATGAGCGGCGACTTTCCCTCACAGAGCAGGTCCTTTACCTCATCCAACGTGATGTAGTGCTCGCAAAGTTTCTTCGTCAACTTGAAGACTGGCCGGTCGTCCTGGTCCGGCTTGCGGACGTAATAGGCGTCGTCCACCTCGACCAACTCGCCGCCGTGCACTTTGCTTTCGCCGATGACTTTGGCCTTGGAGAGATCAACTTTCGCCCGGGCTTTGCGTTCGACGGGCTTGCCGTCCTTGCCGGTTTTACGGGCCCGCGGCGGAAATTCCCAACGGATTTTCGCATCGTTGCGCAAAAGAAACGCATCGAAGGGTCGACCTTTCTTCGAGATAAATCCCTGGATCAAATCGGTCTTGCCCTTTTCGGCAAGCTGCACGGCTTGCTCGCGTGAGACCTCTTTTTTGCACATGAGACGAGGAACGCGGAATACTTGCTTCCATTCCCCATTCTCGCGTTTGCGGAGCACGTAGCTCGACCCGACTTCGCACAACTCCGCTCCTGTGGCGGGGTCGGTCCAGAAAGATTCGACTGCGCTGAGATCGACCTTGTCGCCAAAATCGTATTCGGCTTTCCATTTCCCGGTCTTCTCGTCCTTTACGAGTTTAAGCGTGGCCGCGAAGCTGGCGCGGGTCTTAGCCGAAATGAAACCGTCGAGCGGACCGACGGCGCCTTTCTCGACCAGCTCGCGTACTTCAGGCTCTTCCATTTTGCGGCCGCCAATGACCTTGTAGATCATAAACTCGCCATCTTGTGATTTGTATCCGCGCAACGTCTCGCGCAGCGGCTTGCCGTCGGTGGGCGAAATAATATCCGTGATACGAGCGACGGAATCGTCTTCCTCAAATCCTTTCACACGCTCGACGATGCCTTTCGTTTGCTCAACAATGGCGGCCATGAATTTCTCGCGTGGAACTTTTCCACGCGCCATCAGCCGCAACTGGTGTTCCCATTCGCCTGTCATCGCCGGACTCGTGATCTCCGCTGCTTTCACGGCGGTGAGGAACTGAATCAATTGCTCGGCCTTCGCGCTCGGCACGAGCTCACGGTGGTCGCGGTCCATATACTTTTGGTAAATCAACCCATCGATCGTGTCCGCGCGCGTCGCCGGCGTGCCAAGTCCGCGCTCCTTCATGGCTTCGGCCAACTCCTCGTCCTCGACTAATTTTCCCGCCGTTTCCATCGCGGACAGGAGCGTCGCTTCCGTATAGCGCGGCGGCGGCTTCGTGGCCTCGGTTTGCAGCGTGACCCCTATCGTTTTCGCCTGATTCTTATCCTCCGCGCTCAGCGCCGGCAACGCCTTCCCCTTCGTGGAGTCGTCATCAATCGCGCTCCTGCCGTAAACTTCCAGCCAGCCGGCTGAAGTCATGACCTTGCCTTCCGTTTTAAACTTATACGCGGAGATTCTACTGAGGCGCGCGGTTACGTCGAATTCCGCGGCAGGATAAAATGCGGCCACGAAACGCCTCGCGACCATGTCGAAAATCTTTGCTTCCGCGTCGTTCAAACTCTTCGCTTCCGAGGTCGTCGGGACGATGGCGAAATGATCGCTGATTTGTGCGTTGTTAAAGATGCGCTTGTTAAACTGCACGTAATCTTTCTCGAGCGCCTTCTGCGCGTGCGTTTGCAGCGGCCCGGAAAGATTGCTCAGCGTTTGCCTAACGATCGTTAGATAATCCTCGGGCAGGGCCCGGGAGTCCGTGCGCGGGTAAGTCAACATTTTGTGTCTCTCGTAGAGAGCCTGCGCGATTTGTAATGTGCGCTTGGCCGAAAAACCGTAGCGTCCGTTCGCCTCGCGTTGCAGCGTCGTCAGATCGTAGAGACGCGGCGCCATTTGCGAGCTGGCTTTCTTTTCCTCGGAAACGGCTGCGAGCGGGTGGCCCTGGCAGGCGGCAACGATCGCTTCGGCCGCCGCCTGATCCCAAATCCGATCGATGCGATCGTGATCGTCGCCATTCCTTTTAAAGTCTGGACGCTGATAGGTTCCCTCGTATTCCCCCTTCGCGATTCCAAATTTCGCAGTGACGCGCCAGTAGTCGCGCGGCTTGAAGTTGCGGATTTCCAACTCGCGAACATAGACGATGGCAAGCGTCGGCGTTTGCACGCGACCGACCGACGCGACGTTGCCCGCGCGCGAACCAAACATCCGTATCGTAATAGCCCGCGTGCCGTTGATGCCGATGAGCCAGTCGCTCTCGCTGCGCGAACGTGCGGCATCGGCCAGCCCGGTCATCTCCGAACCATCGCGCAATTTTTGGAAGCCCTCGCGAATCGCCTGCGGCGTCATCGATTGCAGCCAGAGACGTTTGACTGGGTGCTTGTTTTTCGCGAGCCGGCAAAGATTGGTGAAAATCAACTCTCCTTCGCGCCCCGCGTCGCAAGCGTTGATGAGGTGCTCGAAATCTTTGCGAGCAATGAGTTTCTTCAGGACGTTGAAGCGATCTCTTGAGTCCTCGCTCGGCTTAAGCTCAAACTTGTCCGGGATAATGGGAAGCGTCTCGAGCCGCCAGAAACCATATTTCTTTTTGTCGATGTCCTCCGGCATCTGGAGTTCCACGACGTGGCCGATGGCCCATGAAATCACGTATTGCTCGTTTTCAAAAAAATCTTTGTCTTTCTTAAACTTGCCCAAAACGCGCGCGAGATCCGTCGCGACGCTGGGTTTTTCGGCAATAATAAGGGATTTGGACATTTAGAGCAGGAACCGAAGCTTAGCTTCGCAGTAATTGCAATCGGCAAAAGAAAGATACGGGCGACCCTATCCCAGCTTCACAAAATATTTCCCGGGCAACTGCTTTACGAGCCGCTTCAGTTCAAGACGGAGGAGAGTAGAGGAGACAATTGCGCTTGGCAAATCGCACGTGGCAGCAATCTGATCGATCGCAGTCTCCGACGCATCAATCGCCTCATAAACGCGACGCTCATCCTCGGACAGCACTGGCAGCGGGCGCGCGGCGGCTTCCGGCGATGGCTTTGTTTCGGGAAGAAGAATTTGCAAGTCGTCGAGAATGTCGCTCGCGCTCATTACGAGCTTGGCGCCTTGCTGAATCAGACGATTAGATCCCATCGCACTCGGCGCATTAATGTGCCCAGGAACAGCATAAACGGAGCGGCCCTGCTCGATCGCTTGCGACGCAGTAATCAGTGCCCCGCTGTTCAAACCCGCTTCGACAACAAGAATGCCGTGACTCCAGCCGCTGATGATCCGATTCCGCATCGGAAATGTTTGCCGGTCGGGTTTAATCTCCATCGAGAACTCCGACACGACCGCGCCATTGCCGGCCATGATCTTTTCAGCGAGCGCGCGGTTCTCAGGCGGATAAATTTCGAGCAACCCCGCGCCGATAACGGCATTGGTTCGACCTTTCGCTGCGAGGGCGCCCTGATGCGCGGCCGTGTCGATCCCGCGCGCCAAACCGCTGATCACTGTCAAACCGGCGTACGCGATTTGATACGCAAGCTTCTTCGCCGATTCGGTTCCATAGTGCGTCGTCCGCCGGGCGCCGATGATTCCGATCGCGTGATTGTCGCGCTCCTGAAGTTTACCCCAGATGTAAAGCACGATTGGCGGGGCGTGAATTTCCCGGAGCGACCGAGGATATGACGGCGATTCCTGTGTGATGACAGTCGCGCCGAAATCGCGGATGCGATTAAGCTCGGCTGGAAGATCGACGTTTGATTCCCAGGCTGCAATTTGGTCGGCCACTTCACCGCCGACTCCTTCCACGGCGCGAAGCTCGTGGCGTTTTGCCGCAAGCACCCGCTCTGGGTGTCCGAAAACTTCCAGCAGTTTGCGCAGTCGCACTGGCCCGACGGTCGGCAGCATGTTCAGCGCGATACAAGCCTCAGTGGAAGTCATTCTAGTGGCAGGACGCGATCGGCGGTCACGCCGCAGTCAAAGTGGATCAGCTTTCGCGCATCGAACGGCCCGGCGATCCGTCCTACCATTCGCTTTGCCGATCAAAACGGAATTTCGTCGTCGTCCGGCTCGGCTGGCGCAGCAGATTTGGCAGGGGGCGCGCTCGGCTTACCGCCGGGACGCGCTTGTCGATCTTCATCGCCAGCTTCTGCCGGAGCGGTGCCCCCGCCGGGCCGGCTGCCAAGCAACTGCATCGTTTCGCCGATAACGCGCAGCTTGCTCCGTTTTTGACCGCTTTGTTTATCATCCCACGTATCAAGCTGGAGCCGCCCTTCGATGAAAATCGGGCGGCCCTTTTTCAAATATTCACCGGCGATCTCAGCCAGGCGCGACCAAAGAACAACATCGACATAGGTAACTTCCTCGCGCTTCTCCCCGCTGTCGGTCGTGTAAACGCGATTAACTGCGACGCCGAGATCGCATACCGCGCTTCCTTTCGGCGTGTAACGCACCTCCGGATCCCGCGTGAGATTTCCGAGCAATATGACTTTGTTGAAGCTGGCCATGCACAGGTTATAACCAAACTATTTCGCCTTAGCCAACTTTTTCGGAGGCTTCGTCGTTTTTTCCGGCAGGCGTTGGTAATTCTGACGATAAACTTCCGGATCAAGTTTAAACTTAGAACGCAACTTCGTAATCGACTGCGGCTCGGCGTGAAAGACAAAGTTCACATAAAATCCCGAATCGAGTGGCCCGGCCACATAGGAAAAATGGCGCTTGTCCATTTTTTGCACCAGTTCGATGTCGGCGCCTTCTTTTTGAAATTCTGATTCTAGTCGATCGACAATATCTTTGACGGTGTCTTCTCTGCCTTGAGTGTTCAGCACGAGCAAAGCCTCGTAACGGTTCTTCATTGTTCTTCAGTTTTGTTAAAGGTGTTCATCGCGGAAACAAGTCCGTTGTCAATTACGCATTTCACCGCGTCCACGGCGCGATCGATTGTCGATCTAACAAGCGGCCTTTCTTCCTCGAAGAACCGGCTCAACACATAGTCAACCGCGCCCTCGCATGGCGGGGCCCCGATCCCAATGCGCAACCGCGGAATGTCTTCGGTGCCGAATTGCAGGATGACCGATTCAAGACCGTTGTGTCCTCCCGCACCACCGCTCGCCCGCAATCGCACACGGCCGAGCGGCAAAGCGAGATCATCGATTACAATGAGAACCTCGTGCGGTTCGATTTTATAAGACTGGGCGA
>WNGK01001171.1_pt1 | contig 27980 bp, 21 predicted proteins | sample 5400601 | NCBI WGS metagenome assembly WNGK01 (sample SAMN13153376, study PRJNA577476) | soil metagenome | isolation source: 60 cm soil or saprolite under Garry oak tree replicate 1 | place: USA:California | collected 2016-06-15
GTGCGCAGATGCTCGCCACTCTTGAGCTCCCAGATGTGGATGGCTCCGTCATCTCCACAACTGGCCAGCTTGGTGCCATCGGAACTCACTCTGATCGCGTGTATCGTCCCCTGATGCGCCTCTCGCACCCGCAGGCAGCGCCCGCTGTCGACCTCCCACCAGCGCAGCCGGCCGTCACTGCCCCCACTGATCAGCGCCTCCCCACGCTGGTTCCAGGCCACGGCAGAAGCCACCACGGGATGCTCCACCAAGGTTTGCACCCGCTGCCCGCTGTGCGCCTCCCACACGAAGAGCTCCCCGCCCTCTCTGCCGCCACCACCGGAGGCCAGCCGTCTGCCATCAGGGCTCCAGGCCACGCTCATGATGGCCTGATCGTGTCCCGCCATTTGTCGTAGCAGCGTGCCATCGCTGGCATCCCACACGTACACGAAGCCATCACTGCCTCCGCCGACCAACCGTGTCCCATCGGGGCTCCAGGCCACACGGCGCAGGCGGGTCGGTTGCTGCGTCGCCCCAACCCAGCGGCGCGTGCTGGCTGGCATCTCCCACACCTGCACTCCCTGCAGATAGCTCCCACTCGCCAGCAGGCGCCCATCCGGACTCCAGGCCACGCCCAGGAAGATGGTCTCGACCGCGTCAGTATCCCGCATCACCTCGAGACACACACCCGTGGTCGGCTCCCACAATCTGATGCCGTCATACCCTCCACTGGCCAGGAGCCGCCCATCGGGGCTCCACGCCACGCCTTGCACAAACTCGCGATGTCCACGCAACGCGCTCTGGGATGCCGCCAGCGCGGCATCCCAGAGCGTCACCTGAGCATCTGCACCGCCACTGACCAGGAACCGCCCATCCGGGCTCCAGTCGAGGTCGTAGAGGGTGGCAATGTAGCCCCGCATGACGCGAAGACACTGTCCGCTGTCCACATCCCACACCCGGATGGTGCCATCGCCGTCGCCACTGAGCAGGGTGCGGCTGTCGGGTGCGAAGGCAATCGTGTAGATGACGGCGGTATGCCCATGCAAGACTGCCCGCGGTCTCCCCTGCTCGACGTCCCAGAGGCAGATGGTGCAATCAAAGCTGCAACTGGCCAGGGTGCGTCCATCCGGGCTCCAGGCCACGCGCATCACCCGGTCCGTATGCCAGGAAAACGTCTGCAGACAGCCAAGGCTTTCCACGTCCCACAGTTTGACGGTGCCGTCGAAGCTCGCGCTGGCGAGCTGCGCGCCATTGGGGGAGAAGGCCAGCCCTGGCACCCAGTGGCTATGTCCCGCAAGTTGCTGCACACGAGTACTAGGCTTCGGCGCCTCAGGCTCCCACAGCCAGATGTTCCCATGGGCGTAGCCACAGGCGAGCAGCCTCCCATCGGGACTCCAGGTCAGCGAGTACACCGTGCCACCCTGACCCGCAAGCCGCTGCACCATCGTGCCACTCTGTAGGTCCCACACCTGAACGAGGGTATCATCCCCACCACTGGCGAGGAGGCGCCCATCAGGAGCAAAGGCGAGAGCATTGATGCTTCCGGTGTGCCAGCCCGTCCAGAGGAGCATGCCGCTCTCAACGTCCCAGAGCTTGACTGTGCTATCCCAGCCCCCGCTGGCCAGGGTGCGTCCATCCGGGCTGAAAGCCAGAGCAGACCCACCGGCGCTATGGGCCTGCCAGGCCTGGTGCAGGCGCTGGCCTGCTTCTGCCCACACTCGCACTTCCCCCTTCCAGTTGGCCGCAGCCCGGTACTGCCCACTCTTGCTTATCGCGACCGTCGCGATGGCATCGAAATGCTCGGTAAAGACGCACTCATGCAGCAGGGCTCCAGAAAAGGTGGCGTCCTGCAGCTCGACGCCTTGCAGATAGGCACCGCGAATGAAGAGTCGCGACAGGTCCAGGTCACGCAGATGCCCCCGCAGGGCGGTGAGCAGGGTGATGACGTTGGCCGGACCATAGCCCTGAGTGGCCGCGTCCTCCGTCCGGAACTGCGCGAGCAGGCGCAGCAGGTGCACCTCGACCAGCGTGTCTGCTCCCAGTTCGGCGCGCAGTCGCGCGAGCAGGGGATGGACCAGCAGGCGCACCTGGATCTCTCGCACATAGTCTTTGGCCTGAGACTGCTCCAGGGCCACTTGGCGCAGGTACTGCGGATTGCCCAGCACGATCTCTTCGCTGAGACGTTCGCCCAGCACATCGGTGAGGTACTCCATCACTACCGATTGCAGACTGAAGCTGGCCCGGCGCCCCCGCTCCAGCAGCGAGCGCCGTCCCAAGGCCTCCAGGGCCTCGAGTATCTGCGTGCGCAGTACCCGGGGATGCAGCACTTGCGAGAGCGTGTCGAGCGTCGTCCACTCGCGCAGCACGGCCAGCCAGGTGAGCAGCAGGTGCTCAAGAGGAGTCAGACGCCCCACCTGCTGGCGCAGCACCGGCCGCACCCCGTTGAAGATCAGCTCCCCTTCGCGCAGGAAGCGGTCAATGTCGCCACCGAAAAGATCCAGGATGGCTTGCGCCACGATCTTGAGGGCGAGCGGATTGCCCGCATAGCTGGCCACAAGCCCGTGCCAGGCAACAGGTGTGCCGCTCAGTCCCTTGTCGCTGAGCAGCTCGTGGGCGGCCTGCTCGTCCATCCCGGCCAGGCGCAGCGAGCGCACCGGGGAGCGAAGCCCTTCTAATGGCTCAATCTCCTTGGGCTTCTCGCGGGAGGTGAGCAGCACACAGCTCTGGTGGGCCGACTCGGCCAGGCGCCCAATGAGCCGTCCGTAGCCCTCATAGCCCGGCAGGTAGGTGCCCTCACGGTCCCCGCTCTCGAGCAGCGTCTCCAGGTTGTCGAGCACCAACAGGCAGCGGCGGGCCTGCAAGCGCGAGAGCAGCTGCGTGATACGCTGCTCGAGCGACGAGGGGAAGGCGGCGGGCGGGGTCTCGGAAAAGAAGGTGATGCAGTCGGCGACCAGTTCCTCGCAGGGCGGGGCGTCGCGCACCGAGCGCCAGAGCACCGCCTCGAACTGGGGCGCCAGGCGATTTCCCAGGTAGGAGGCCAGCATACTCTTGCCGATGCCGCCCATGCCCACGAGCGTGACCAGGCGGCAGCGCTCCGGCACGATCCACTGCGAGAGTTCGGCCACTTCCACCTCGCGGCCTGCGAACTGGCTCACGTCGAGCGCTTCCACGAGGTCCACGCGCGGGAAGGCCGCCTGCTTTGATGCCGCGTGGGCAGCGGGCGTCCCGGCCAGTGGGGAAAGCTGGACGGGCGCAGGAGGAGCGAGCAGGTCACGCAGCCAGGCTTCATCCAGCAGCACCTTCTGGCGCGCCGCACGCCAGAGCGCGCGGATCTCCTCTTCCTCGCGCCCGGCGGGAAAGGCGGAAGCTCGCACCCCCAGGGTAATGAGCTCTTTGAGGCGTTCAGCTTTGGGGTAGCTGAGGCCCCCCTCCCACTCGGCCACCGCGCGCCGGGAGACGCCCAGCCGCTCGCCCAGTCCCGCTTGCGTGAGACCGATAGTGGTGCGCAGCGTCAGCATCAGCTGGCCGAAGGTATAGTCTCGCTCACTGTACGGATAGCGCTTCATGAGCAATCTCCGTTCTGCGTGACCCGACGAAGCGACAGGCTGTGAAGTGATGTGAAGTGACCCGTCACCTGATGGACGCTGACTTGCCCAAGGCCCATCCACTACACTGGTGACTGTCAGGTGTGCCCGCTCCGTGGGTTACGCCTGTCTGAGGTGTCTGGGACACTCCAAATGGGCCCAGACACCTCTGTTCTCTCTGCCTCTCATCATTTATCCTTCAACCAGGTCCCAGCCCGTTTTTCCCCTGGCCGCCCAACGCTTTGAAGTCACAGGGGTCTGCATTTTGCGCCTGTCGTGCGAGGGGAACCGGAGGACGCCCTTGTGCTCTGAGAGCGAACGCGTTCTCGAACAGTCAGGACATTCCACTTCTTCCAACGTCATGCCTCCAGCCTGGGCAGAGGTTTGGGCGGAATTCACGCCATAGCTCGTGTTGGGCAAACGTCGTTCAAAACGTTGGGTCATCCAGCGAAAGAGTGATTCAACGGTCCCTTTCGCTGAAGGGCAATACGGCGGCGCTTGTTCGGTGATGATCTGGAAACGATCCACTAACACCTGCCGTGCTCGCTCAGAGGTGAAGATCTTGCCTCGGTCGTGAAAGACGATGGCGGGTTTGCCAGTGCACGGCCAGGCATGCTGGCAGCCAGATGCCAGCACGAGGCGGTCTTTGGGCTCAAGTGCCATTTTCAACAAGCGCATGTAGTCCTCTTCCTTCAGTGGCCCCAGAGAGAGGACCGCGCCTAAGATGGCCGCCGTTTTGACACACACCAGCACCGCAGCATGCACACGGCTGGCAACCGTTGTTCCATCAGGGGTGACAACGTACAGTTCCATCGTGTGCTCATCGACCTGGGTGAGCAAAGCTGGTGCAGGAATGGAGAGCACAAATGACTCGGCAGACTCTCGTTCACGAGGAACGGATTTGGCCCTTTCGCGCACAGCCACCAGATCCGGCTCCATCTTCAGGCGATTGACCTCTGTGCGCACCTGTTTGTAGGAGGGAACTGGAACGCGCGTCCCGGACGCCTTCGACAGGCGCGCCGCCACTTGGTGCATCTCGGTATGTTCCTGGATGGCAGCCATTGAGAGGAGCGTGGGGAGCAGATACAACCGACGAATGCACTCCTGGAAGGCAGGATGCACGGTCGTGGCCCTTCGATAGCTGCCATGAGGGACACAGGCGATTTGTCCTCGCTGCTTCGTCCGCCTCACTAGCCGCCCCAGAGTCGAACGCGGGATGCCCTCCTTTTCGGCTACGCTGGTTTGGGTGGCCCCGGCCAGCACCAGTCCCACGGCTCGCAGATTCCGGTGAAACTGCTCTCGTTGTGGCTCTGGAAGCGTGGAGCCATCAAACGTCGGACCCGGAATGAAACCGAGCGGCGCCCCTCCGATGGTTGCTACCTCTTGTGTCGGTTCAGGTAAGAGCGTGTCCGGGAGGGGATCAGGAACGCGAGGCGAAGCATCAGTTGGGAGCAGGGCCAGGGGAAGGGTACGATCCAGCGAGAACTGCTCCAGATCGACCAACAGACGTCCCTGCGCTGCGCTGTCTGCCACGACCTTCCAGATCGCCGCTTCCACAAGCGGGGCCGGAAACTGGTGTTCAAGACGGCTTGCCACCTCGCAGACAGGAGCCATTTCTCCCCAAGGCCAGACCTCTTGCAAGGCGGCAGCAATGTCGGCAAAGGCGGGAAAGCTTTGACGCCTGGCATGCAAGAAGACCAAATTGTAGTGGCGAAATCTGGTGAGCGTCCGCTCCGTCCCAATCCAGAAAACGCCTCGTTGCAGGCGTGCCAGGTGGCGCGCAGCCTCCGCTTTGGCGAGGTTGCGATCCCCCCGTTTGTCATCCTCCATGCCCGCCTCGGCAATGAACAATTTTCCTGATGTGAGTCTGCCCACGATATCGGGCAGGTAGTCATGGGGTTGGCCCTCGAACGTGTAGCCAATCGCGAATGGCGCATGTTTCGGAGTTGGCAGTCGATAGGCGCTTGCAAACGCTTGACCAATGTCGCCACGTGCGTAGCTCGCGACAAGCGGATGATACTCCAGCCAGAGCATGAGGCGTTCTTCGAGCTGACTACAGAACGGCTGGCGGACAGTGGTGCCTGTTTTGAGACTGGGAACCCATCCAGAAATGGAGCGACCTGCAATTTTGAACAGATCGATGCCTTCTACTGCCGGTGCGACCATCAGCATTCCTCTTGTGCGAGCGGTAGATAAAGCGCTCTCACGGTCAATCAGTCTGCGATGCGCGAACGCGATTTACAACTCCTACAGGAAGTATGTCAGATGAGGAGCGATTTTGTCCAGGAAAGTTTGTACCAGTGCTCAAGATTCGGGGCAAATGCTAGCGTTTGAGAGCAAAACCTGCTCACATTCCAGGGCATTTACCAAATTGTCCGCGTAACATTGAAGGGGGAGGAAGAGAAAGAGAAAGGAGACTCTTTTACCGTTTCTACCTGTTTCTCCTATGTCCTATTTTTGCACGTATCTCGGCCCTGGGTCGTTACGATGAGAAATGCATTTGCCCAACTGGGGTATGAGCCAGTAGCTTATGAGCATTGCGCCATAGAATCTTTTCGCGTACCTCCGGCTTGAATTCGATTTTTACCACCTCAAAATCCTTCAGCCAGCGCTGGGGTGTGATGAAGGGGTAGTCTGAGCCGAAGAGGAAGCGGTCCTGTAGGCGTGTGGCGGCTTCGCGCAGAAGGGATTCCGGAATGTAGCGCGGGGACCAGCCGGAGAGATCATTGAAAAGATTGGTTTTATGTTGCAGCGCTGCTATCATCTCCTCGTGCCAGGGCCAGGAAGGATGAGCGCCGATGATGGTCAAGCCGGGGAAATCGGCGGCCAGAGAATCAAGGTAAATGGGGCGTGTGTAATCGAGCTTGATGCCCATACCACCAGGTGTGCCTGCCCCCAGGCCGTTGGTACCGGTATGAAAGAGCGCGGGGACGCCCAGTTCTTGAATTTTCTCCATTAACGGGTAAAAAGTGGGATCATTGGGATAGAATGCCTGTACGCCCGGATGAAACTTCGCCCCCGCCAGCCCCAGGTCTTTGATGGCCCGCTCCATTTCTTTGACGGCTGCCTTCCCCTTGTGCGGGTCAACGCTGGCGAAGCCAATAAATTGCCGAGGGTAGCGTCTGACAATTTCCGCGATAGAGTCATTGCTCAGTGGAGGCAGGCCCGTGGCGGTTTCTGCATCCCAGGCCAGAAGGACGCCGATCATATCGAGTTCCACGTAGTCGGCGGCTACCTGTTCGATATCCTTCAGTTTCACCTCTGTGCGGAAGAAGCGCTCGGCGGCCTTGGCGTAGGGGCCGAGCGTGACCTGCATGAACTCCGTCGTCGGCAAGTGGACATGAAAGTCGATGGCGCGTGGCATAACATGTTCCTCCGAAACAATTACTTGAGCACAGTTGTGTGCCAGCTATGCTCTTTATTATAGTCTTACATGAGCCTGTGATGTCTAATTATAGCCAGGTATCCATCTTCCTCGAACACGTGTGAGCAGTTGGATACCACTTGCAGGGTATAAGAGCTCTGTGTTACCATCGACCCATCGAGGTGCTCAACTACACTGGAGACGTCATTACTATCGACTATGGAAATCACTCATAAAGATGCCAAAAGTATCTTGACTCCCCAGCATCATGGGTTTCTGGCCGCCGGGCCTTACCCCTTCACCCATGCTCTATCGGGCTATACTGGCTGCGGCTTCGGGCAAACAACCTGTGGACTATACTGTTATGCCCAGTTCCTACCCAACTGGTCCTTGAGCGGCTTTACAGCAGCCTGGGGCCAGGCTGTCCAGGTCAAAATGAATGCAGCTCAACTGCTGGATAAAGCTCTCCACACGATGAAGCCTGCGCTACGGCAGAAACTCCGCATCTTCATGAGCAGCACGACTGATCCCTATCAACCACTTGAGCGTAAATACCAGGTAACCCGTCAATGTCTGGAGGTTTTCGCCCGCTATGACGACCTCGATCTGCTGGTCGTCCAGACACGTTCGCCACTCGCTGAGCGTGACCTACCACTGATGCTCCAGATCCCTTATGCCTGGTTATCGATCACCATCGAGACGAACGACCAGGCCTACCTTAAAGGTCTCAAAGGTGGACCACCGCTGTCGACGCGTTGGGAACTGGTACGAACTGCTAGCGCTCGCGGCGTACCCACCCAGATAACCATCAGCCCCTGCCTCCGCTATTCAGGAGTCGAGGAGTTCGGCCAGCAGCTGCTTCATAGTGGCGCACACCGCCTGGTCGTCGATTCAGTAACAGATGGGGATGGCGCACAGGGTGAGCGCACTGCGCGTAGTCCATTTGCAAAGGCCGAACCAGATTGGGCGGACACATCCCACGCACACGAGCTTTACCACTACCTGCTAGAAAAAGCAGTTGGAACTGGCATTTCGCTAGGCTGGAGCAATGCAGGGTTTTGCGGAATAGTTCCCAAAAATAGAGCGTAGCATTGCACCGCCCTATGTCCTGTTTGATTTATACGGCAAGCCGTACGGGCTGAACTACATAGGCCGCTATTCCCTTTGCGAAGGCATCGGGTCTACTTTTGCGCAAGATGTTGTAGGCGCCGTTGACATCAGCACATATCTTGCGTCCATCTTTGGTGCGGTACAGGCGGTTTCTTCGCCCGATCCGCTTCCCGCTAAAGATGTGCTCTACCTCATCGTTGGGTGTGTAGGTAGGGATCGGGTCCAGGTCAAGAAAGCTGGCTTTGCTGGTATAGCTCTCTTCCCTGACTTCTACCCCTATGCCAACCAGTGTCGCTTTGTACGTGATCATGTCAATGAAACGCGCATGAGGAATGCTTACAAAGTTCTGGTTGTTCCTTTTTCCCATACTGCTTTCCTGCTTCCACAAGGGGTTTTTCCCGATAATGACCGTTCCAATCCCTTCTACAACCAGGAAGTCTACCATCCGCTTGCTAGCCGTATGCAGGTAGTGGTCAATGCGCCGGTTGCGTGTGTTGGTGATGCGTTCCATTTGGCGGGTGACCCGCTCTCGGTCATCTTTGGGAAGCAACTTCTTCAACTCTTTCATGCGTTTGTTGTACCACTGGTTCCACGCCTTTACCGGACGACCGTTAACCAGGCGAGGGATAAAACCCTCTCGGTTTGATGCTATCGCCGCTAAATTCGTGACCCCAAGATCAATCCCTACGCAGAAGGATGGATCTACCTTAGCCTGAACTGGTTCTTTGGTGTAAATCACCTCAACCACATAGTAACCGTTGCGGGGGACAACGCGTACTTGATCGATGTCCTTCTGTTTCGTTTTGACGCTGATGGGGAGCATCGAGGGTTGAATGAGTCCTTTCTTCAGCCCTCTCTTACTGATTGCCTGGCCAGTGTAAATAAGGATGTTACGACCTTCGGTTTTATGCTTGTACTTGGGAAGTCGTGGGCGTCCTGTGAATTTCGAAGGGTTCTCTTCATAGGCTTTGAGTGCTTCAAAGAACCCTTTCCTCCAATTCCGGTCAAGCACCATCAAGATTTCTTGGCTCACCTTTGCTGGTAGGGCTTTGTAGGCTTCGTGGGACTGCATGCGCCGTTGCATCTCATTGTAATTGAGGTACGTGTTTTCGTGAATGAATGCTTGCCTGATTTCGTAGTTAGCAGCGTTGTAGAGGTTCTTGGATGCAAAGGCAGCAGCATCAATCACGGCATAGCGCGGGTCATTGCGATCAATCACGTGTTGCTCGGTAAGTTGCATGTGCGTTGCCTCCTCGTTGCTCTTCTCTCTTTACATAGGCCTTACGGTACATTGGGTTGTTCTGGTACCACGCTGCTTTCTTTAAGCCTAAGCATGACATGTAATAGAATTGCAAACCAAGGGCAGCATTTCCCAGACCAAGCGTAGTTCTCACCCACGTGCTTGATTATCACTCTCTCATATATAGGACAACATCTAAAGTGGACAACCGGCCATCAGTTACTTTAGGGACGCAAAAAATGGTGAAGTCGAGGATGGTGCAATCAGCGTTCAGCTGTTCGATGAATCCGGGGTCTACATCGTCATCCCACTCGATCACGATGTATCCCTGTTGGAGCTTGTACGAACAACCAAAATCTAGCTCTACGATATCTCCTTTCTGTGCTTCAAACTGCTCTTCAAAGGCTGCGACCACAGCGTGAAATCGTTCTAATGGAAAGGTGATATGCACATTTTGCATCGTGATGTGCTCCTTATCGTAACTTAGAAGTACTGTTGCCACTCGGTTCGTATACAATCTACGAAAATTTTAGATTACTGCTAACCTAACTATCTAAACTAGCTTAAATATCCTTGCTATCATTTCTATTCTTTCATCATAACATGAAAACGGAAATATTGCAAGGATAGCATGGAACGTGATAAAATGTTCGCCAATCAAGCTTCTCTAGCGACGTGAAGGAGTATGTAGTATGCAAGATCAGAATGTAGAATGGGTTACTATGGCTGTAGCTGCCGAGATGTTCGGCGTGAGTGCCACGAAAATATCTCGTATGGCCGCCAACAACGAGATACAAACGCGCAGAGACCGAAGAGATAAGCGAGTGCGACTGGTCAGTGTCAGCGAATTGAAGCGTTATTTTGAAGAAAACCCAGATGGCACAACAGAAGAATGACTCCAAGATGCGGCAGCCTTCTTCCAGGAGGAGTGTTATTTGGTCATCATCTGCCGATAGAACCTAGCCGAGAAGGCGCTGCGTTAAGGAAGGCGGGCCCTAGCCGCAAAGGAGATGAGTGCGGCACAGTTTTTGAGGAGGCTTGAGAGGTCTAGGCGATTTTAGTGAGCGACAACGGAAGACGCTGGGTCAGATCCAACGTGAAGCGCCAATAGGGATTGACATGCTGATAGAACAAGGGCGTTAACCCGCGCCCAAACCTCGCCACGGATGGTGGCTCTCCCGAGCTTTTGATGAATCAGTGGTGAGCTGGCTTGGAGGGCCTTTTCTAGGCCCGCTTCAGAACTCGCTTGCGCAGGAGATCGAAGCGACCTCGACCATACATTTGCCTCTTTAAGAGTTTCAGCCGGTTAACCTGGCCCTCGGTCTGGCCATTGCTCCACTCCAGGGTGAGGCCAGCTTTCACTGCATCGTAGTCTCTTTTTAATCGCCTCCACAAAGTTCTTGAGTTCTGCTATGCCTTGTGCTTCGACCTTCTGGAGCCAGGCATCCAGGCGCTCTCCTTGTCGCTCTCGCAGCATGCTGGCAAAGTCGCTGACAAGTTTATACGTCTCTTGGATCTCTTGATCAGTTTCACACAACTGGGTCAAGTACTTCTGTTGCCAGTCCAGACGTTGATCTTCTTGAAAGGTGATCCAATGGGCCACCTGCGAAGCTGAGGGCGGACGCCTGGAGGGAGCCTGGAGGGGCGTTTGGGTGGCGGGATCAACCTCTTTGAAGGTCCCAGCCTGGTTGAAGTGTTTGCGCAAGTGCCCAAAGAATCTCACCATATTGCTATCTGTGCCAGGATAGCCCTGCTCTTTCACTTCACGATAGGCCTGTTGAGCGTTTCTGCATCCTTCATTCCACCGCTGAACAAGGTAGGCTTTGGATGGCTCAAGCATCGGTTGGCGAGACGGGGGAATATGGGTCCGTTCGGGAGGCTGCGGCATACGCAAATACTCGTAGACGCGACTTTTGACTCACCCCGACCTGACGCGCGATGGTGGTCACGTCAACTTTTTTGGCAGAGAGGTCGTGGATCTGGGCGTCTCGGTCTATCCGCTCTTGGTGGAGCTGAAGGCTTTTTGCTTCCAGATGTTTCCTCATGCTGGTCTGGAAGGCGAGCAAGTTGCTTTGCCTCCTCTTCAGAGAGATCTTCGGGGGGCGAGTGCCCTAAGGCTTTGAGCTGCGCTTGTGTGTTGAGGAAGAAGCCTTTCATGGTTTCCGAGAGGTTCGCGAGCAGATGCCAGCGGTCGGCGACCTGTTGCGCTTGAGGCGCTCCTTGCCTGGCACCATCTGCAAACGCGCCTCCGCGATCCCGGCTGATGATCTCCACACCTGGATGGGCCTGCAGCCACTTTTTGAAGGTCTCGGCTTCGCGGTCAGGCAGCAAATCGATGGGGACTCGCCGTTCGAGATCGATGAGGATCGCTCCATAACTCCCGCCTCGCGGCAAAAGCAAAAATCGTCCACGCCCAGCACACGAGGAGTTGGCACCTGGCTCTCTTGTTGCTTGCGAACCAGCCGCAGGAGCGCGTCAGGACTGGTCTCTAACCCCATTCCATCAACCAGGCGCTTGCCTGCTTCCCCTCCCAGAGCAAACCCGATCAGCGTGAAGAGATCCCTCAGACGTATGGTACACCGAGCAGAGGGAGCTACCACTCCGGGTAAGCGTTCGGTGAAGATCTGGCGCACACATGCTTTATTCCGGCAAAAAAAGCGTCGCACATGCAGTTCGAGCCGCACAGCCCACCCTGCCCAGGGCAAATCAGCTACCAAACGAACATAGCGCGAATGCACGCTCTCGGAACGGCACTGGCAAAGCGGGCAAAGCGCTTCTGAGGCTGTTGTTGCAACGACGGCGAGAATGAACTGCTCATCTGCTTCTAAACGAACGAGGTGCAACGAGGCGTGATCGGGCAAGATTGTGGGACGAGTTGGGTGAGCCATCGCGGACTCCTTTTCGCGTTTGCGTGCGCACTTTCTCTCAGGCTCTCAGTGTATCCGCTCCTCCTCTCTTGTCGCAAGTTCCATCATCAAAAGATCGGGAGAGCCACGAGGTAGGGAAGTCATACACGCATCCCGTGGGACACACCACCCTGTGTCAAGACCAAGCCCTGCAGGTGCTCCGCTACGCTCCGCAGTCTTGAAAAGAGGGTGATGCACTGAATGTGCCCGCACGGGAGGCAGCTTCGTCGTGAACGTGGTTGACGGGTCTACAAGCTTGGAGTCGAGATAGAAAGATTGACCTCAATTGTTGTCCACCGAGCAAGACTTACGCTCAGTGGTGAGCAAACTTTGAGGGAAACTACCTTTTCTCGAATGAAACAATTTACAGGGCAGCAGGTCCAGGTTCGCCGCACGAACCTGGTACCAGATTGTCACTTGGTACCGAATTCGGTACCCAGAATGATTTCTTTTTGCCTGTAGAGCGGGCTGGTGAGTCGTTGCTGGTGTCATCGGAAATGCCAAGAAACCACTTAGAGGCGATCTGGCTCATCGTCGTCAGGAGCTGAGGGCGCCGGTGGTGCTGGCACGTTCACTGTAGCATCTCCAGGTTGTGGCTTGTGTGGCGGTTGAGGATGTCCGGTCCCCCCTTGCTGTTTCGGTGCTGGTGCGGGCTGCTGCGCACGACCTACTGGGTCTTTGCCGGTGCGGTTCTTCTGTTGCGTGCCAGACCGAGGGCTCGACTTTGGTCCCAGCCTGGTTGTGGCTTTCGCTTGCTGGTCAGAGCCTTTGTTTCCGGTGCTCCCGGCCTGTCTCTGTTGTCGTTGCTCTTCTCGACGGTGGGCCTCTACCTCCAGCAGTTGCCGCTGCATCTCTTCCTGGCGGTGGATTTCTTGCCAGCCGACGCGGATCTGTTCGGCGGTGATCGGGACCATTGCAGTCTGGACTTGCTGGGAACGCCCGTGATAGCTCCAGAATGCCTGGCCTTCTTCCTGCTGGATGACTGCGGTTTCTGGGATGCGCCAGTCATATTTCGGGCGGATATGCTTGCGTGGGATGCCTTCCTCATCCTCAGACCAGGACACCTCTAAGAAGAACTTTTTGCCAGCGCGCCGGGCGACGGGGCCAGGGTCGCTACAGGCATGCAAGATGTAGGTTGAGCAGGCGTCGAGAATACGCTCGGCGTATTCATACGGCCCGAGTCCTGCATAGCCCTGCGCGCTGATCACCAGGTTGCCGCCGAAGGAGCGGACCTGCTCAAAGAGGATGCTGGTTTCTTCTCGCATCCTGAGCGCATTAAACTCATCAATAATAAAGAGCGTTTGCACGCCGGGCTTGCGCCTCTCTGCAATGTAGTGCATGAAATCAGCGACCAGAAAGCGGCCCAGTCTCGGGGCCTCCGCACGGAGCGTAAAGCCTCGCACACGCAAGTACACTGCGTCTGCTGACACGTAATCGAGCGTGCCATCAAGCTGGCCAGCCATGGCGCTGAAAAAGACCTGATAGCGCATTTCGACTTGCTGGAGCAGATGCATATCGAGCGCGAGCACACGCCGGTACTGGTCAGGGTCGTTCTGGTACACAGCTTTCAGCCGTTCGTAGTTCAAATTGGCCAGAAAGTGACGACTATGACGCGGCGTGGTGGGAGCGCCGAGCGCCAGGTCAAGCACATTGGCTGCGACATCACCGTAGTAGGCACTCTCGCTGAAATCGATCACCGAGAGCAGGCGGTTCTTCAGTTCCTGGGGAGTTCCTTGCCAGCCATGGTAATACAGCGAAGGAAACACGTACACGGTTTTGGCACCCGCGGCCTGCATCGTGGCAACGAAGCGCGCGGCGTTATCCTGGCCTTGCTCATCTTCGCGTTTGGTTTCGCCCTTTATGTCGAGGTACACCACTTGCTGCCGGTAGACCTTGTAGGCTCCGTAGGCCATTCTGAACAGTGTTTCCGTTTTGCCGGAGCCAGAGGAGCCCAGTGCAATAGCGTGCTTGCGGAGCGCTTTTTGTGGAAAGCCGAACAGTCCCCGGCTCTTCCAGACGAGATCGCCCATAGTTTATCGTTCCTTCTCATCGTGTTCATCGATTGGGACGCCAATGACCATCATGCCAGCGACTTCATCGGGGAGTCGTCCAGGCCTGCTCGTGCGCTTTCTGGCTTTCTGCTTGGAGCGGGCGATGGCACGCTCGCGGCGCTGCTCCCGCTGGCGGAGTGCCCGTACGGTATCGCTTCGATTCGCGTAGAGTTCCGCGACAAAGCCGGCAATGCCGATGCCCCAAACAGTACGGAGCCAGATCGGCCAGGTTTCAGACCACAATTGACCGAGCGGCCAGCGGAGAAGATCAAGCTGGTAGTGTTTGGCGGCACCGACGTAGTCCGTCAGTTCGCGGTTTAGCATGGCTTGCAGGCCATGTTGATAGCTGTTGTAGAGGACGAATGCCCCGATGAAAAACAGCGCGGTCCACAGGAGGAAGCTCAGGCGCCAGTGCAGCCAGCGCGAAAGGTAACGTTGCGTGACAAATCCGATCATGATCCAGGGGAGCCCAGCCAGGGCCAGGATGATAGCCATCATGGCGAAAATGAGCATCCAGCCCGGATCATTGCTGCCGCTTTGCGCCTGCTGATACTGTTGTCTACGATATCCTGTATTCATGGCCGTACTCCGCGAGGTCGTATAACACGAAGGGTTTTTGCATCTCTGGCATGAAGGTTGCCAGCATTCCCTCGATCTGGCGCCGGGTGGCGGGAGTCGTGAAATACCAGACAGACTTGTAGGAGACGGCCAGTTCACGTAAGTCGTCTTCTAATTCGGAATCGTTTTTGGCGTTGCATTCGACCTCGATGGCAGTGATCTTGCCGGTCGCGGCGTACAGAATGGCGTCTGGGGTATGCGGTTGGTGTTCGCCTTTGGCGGCGGCAGCGGCTTCTTTGCGAATCTGGCGCTCGGATTTCCAGGTGTCACTGGGGCGTTTCTCCTCAACAACCAGCCTGACCTGGTTAATGTAGTAGAGATGCGACAAGCGGCTACTTGACGGTGAACCGCTGTAGTTAAATGTGAGCTGCACCGTGCGCAACCCTTCGCGGTTGGGCCAGACCCATAATTTATCGCCATGCAGGATGATCTTCTTTTCAATTAAGTGCAGCGCCAGCCATTTATTGATAATCTCGTAGGTGCGGTCGAGGGAGAGGCGGTCAGCGCCAGGCTTGAGCTTATAACGATCTGCTTCAGGGGCATAGCGAAAAAGGAGGCGTTGCAGTTGATCCAGGCGGATCGCATACTGCATGGCAATCCAGGTCAGACAGATAATATCGCGTGGCGTCAGTTGATAGACAGGTTCCTCAAGTTGTGAGGACATCCGGTGAGAGCCTCCATGCCTCTGTGGACGCAGTAGTAAAGGGAATGTATTGCTATACACTGGCGCACTACGAAGACACGATGAGGACTTAGAACCTTTACTCCAATTCTAGCAGCAACGTCAAGATACTTGCTTCACCCATGACGCCGATCTTGCGATGCGGTCAATGTTCCGTTCCTGGTCTTTTGCTTGGCAATTTTTCAGCAACACAGCGTAGTATGGAAATCTCGCCTGGAGAGCGGAAAAAACCAGAAAAAGGGTACCGAATTAGGCACCGAATGGCAAAAGGGACCAGGCCACACGTCGGTCAAGCCCACAATGAGGTCACCGAATTTTTCGGGTGAGACATACGTGTAAATCATTTAATTGAGGCCTGGCTATAAATCATCAGTATCGAGGGTGCGGAATACCTCTCTCCCTTAAAACTACTGAAAACTCGCGCTTGAAGCGGGGCTAATTTTGGTAGCCCTTGCGAGCTGTTTGAGCTGGTAAGCATATGCGATGAGAATAAACGTTTCTTCCACCAGATTATATAGGAAGTGTAAATCGGGACGCGAGATTGGTAAGCCGCCAGCGATGGCTCCCCCCTGCGCCAGGAGGCCTGGGGATCCCACGATGCCCGTTCTGAGAAAGACCGACATAATGGCTATATGCTCAAGAGCATGCCAGGTGACAATCACTGCTAGAATCCACAGCCACGGATTGCTTTTGCGGAAGATGACAAACAGCGTATACACACAAATGGGTACCCAACCAGCATCAAATAAGAAGTGGACCCATTCCAGGTCGAGCATGCCAATAATGCCATGAGCCTGTGTTCCGCTAAGGCCGAGGAGATGGATCTGCACCATCTGCGCGATATGCTCGGTAAAATGCACACTCTGGGCAACCAGTAAGACGAAAAAGAAGGCCAGCCAGCGAGATTGGCGATAGATGTCCCTCGTTTTCATTGCCAGAATGGGAGACCATACAAGCAGGATGAGCAGCGCCATTAGCCAAAGCTGCCATCCCATCATGTGCATGAGGAGCAATCCACAGGAGGTAAGAGAGGCTAATACAATGGCATAGAGGGGAACCGATTGCAGAGAAAAAATGTGCTTTGCCAGGGATGTATTCATGCGATCACCTCTTTAGCTGCTGCCAGGGTAACGACGAATGCAACACGTCCAGAGACAATTAAGAAGGGCGAGAACAATTAAAATCTACAAATGATTTCCGAGACTGGCCCGCACCCCTTTAGTTTCCAAGACGCCGTACATCAAGTTTACCATATCAGCCTTGATGGTTCTGCACACGATGTGCAGCTTTCTATCAAGCTGCGCCGTTCTTTTTTAACCTCCAGCATTCCTGGGCAATCATCCAATCCTCCTGCGTTTGTATAACCAGCACGCGCACGGCTGAATCGGCAGTCGAAATATCCTGGTCGGCGGGGGATTGCGCATTTTTCTGCGGGTCGAGCACCAGGTTAAGGAACCCAAAGGTCTCGCATGCAGCCGCGCGTACGCTCGCCGCGTGCTCGCCAACTCCTGCCGTAAATATCAGGGCATCCATTCCCCCCAGGGTCGCGAGCATGGCGCCGATAGCCCCACGAAGGCGATGCACGTAAATATCTAATGCCAGTTTGGCCCGTGGATTACCCTCCGATATTGCTTGTAAAATCTGCCGCATGTCACTCGAAACGCCAGAGACACCCTGGAGGCCCGATGCCTTATTGAGTTCTTTATCTAACTGTTCCACCGAATACCCTTTATGCTGCAGCAGGTGGATCAGGATACCGGGGTCGACGGAGCCCGAGCGGCTCCCCATCATTAAGCCTTCAAGAGGAGTAAATCCCATAGTCGTGTCGATGCTCTGCCCGTGGTAGATGGCTGCCAGGGAGCAGCCATTGCCGAGATGACAGGTAATGAGTCGCAGCCCCTGCAGATCACGGCCAAGCAGTTGAGCAGCACGTAGAGCACAGTAGTGATGACTGATGCCATGAAAGCCATAGCGGCGGATGCCCTGCTCAAACCACTCATAAGGGCCGGGGTAAACGGCAGCAGCGAGTGGTAAATGTTTATGGAATGCAGTATCAAAGACGGCCACCTGAGGCACCGACGGCAGCACCTGCTCGATAACCCGTATACCCTCCAGGTTGGCCGGGTTATGGGAAGGAGCAAAGATCGCGTAGTGCTCGATTGCCGCTTTCACCTCCGGAGTCACAAGTGTGGTTTGGCGATATGCGGGACCACCGTGAACGACGCGGTGGCCAACCACAGCGATCTCCGTCGGTTGATCGATGACTTTAGTTGTCCCACTCCAGATGGATTCCAGCATGTGCTTGATGATACTTTCTCGGGCACCTGCCGGCAAGCTTTCATGCCGGGTCTGACCGCTAGCCGTGCTAATCTCAATGTCTGCGGTTCCTTGATGTCCGGTCCAATCAGCATCAGCTTCCCACAATGGCACAGGTGGTTCGTCTGGCAACGAGCCATCTACTGCGTACAGGCGGCTCTTCTGGCTGCTTGAGCCAGCATTCAACACCAGAATATTCATAAGATGCATCCTACTTCCAACGCCAGTTGGTAATTTCCTCTGGATCAACGCCATTTTCTTGAATGAAGCGGCGATGGTCACGCAGGATATACTCGTAGTGGTGTACCCGTTCACTGGCCCGGGCCGCCACGTAAGGATTGTTGGGCGCCACAAAGCGTATCGCCTGCGTGATGAGATGGTAGCGACTGGTGCCGTTACGCACATTCATATCAAAGGGAGTGGTAGTCGTACCTTCTTCTTGATACCCATTGATGTGAAAACGATGCACGCTATGGCGACCGAAGAGCAATTGCTTGACCGCCGAAGGATAGCCATGGAAGTTGATAATTACAGGACGGTTTGCCGTAAATAAGGCATCGAACAACTCGTGATCCAGGCCATGAGGGTGCTGCGTTTCCTGCTCCAGCACCATTAAGTCTGTTACATTGACTACACGCACACGCAGCTCTGGCATCTCTTCTCTAAGAATCTGGGCGGCTGCCATAACCTCCAATGTTGGGTTGTCGCCAATCCCCACCAGCACGACATCCGGGTTGAGGCCGTCATCTATGCTGGCCCATTGCCACACTGAGGCTCCCGCGCGGCAGTGAGCAATGGCGTCAGGCATAGAAAGCCATTGTGGCATCGGCGGCTTGTTTGCAATGATGAGGTTCACATACTCTTTGCTGCGCAGGCAGTGATCCACCGTGCTGATCAAACAGTTGGCATCGGGAGGTAGATAGATACGCGCTACCTGGGCCTTTTTATTTAAGACGGCGTTGATAAAGCCTGGACTTTGATGCGAGAAGCCGTTATGTTCCTGTCGCCAAAGCGTGGAGGTCTCCAGGTAGTTCAAGGATGCCACCGGCAAACGCCAGGGAATCTCTATGGACATTTTGAGGAACTTGGCATACTGGTCCATCATAGAGACGACGATATTTAGAAAAGCCTCGTAGGAAGGGAACAGCCCATAACGGCCGGTCAGGAGATAGCCCTGCAACCATGCCTGGATGGTATGCTCACTGAGAATCTCTATGACACGTCCATCGTTTGAACTGATCTTCTCGTTATGAGGAGGGATAGGCCACTGGTAGTTGCGCCTGGTCGCTTCGAGCACCGCTCCCAGTTTGTTAGACTCCAGTTCGTCCGGGCTGAAGATGCGGAACGTATGCGGGTTGCGTTCAATAACAACTTTCAAATACCTGGCCACCTGCTCAACATTGCTGACGTCGTTTACTCCTCGCGGCAGGGCTGCTGGTGACTGCTTACCTGAGGCGGTTTGTTCGACAGGGACTTCAAACTCTAGCAGACCAGGTAGATCAAGGTCCTTGCGTATACGTCCGCCGTAGGTATGAGGATTGCTGCCCATCCGCCGAACCCCCTTGGGAGACTGTTCGAGGATCTCAGGCTTCGGGTGCCCCCGCTCATCGAATAATTCCTCTACATGGTAAGAACGCAGCCAGCCATCCAGCAGGTGCAGGTGTTCGGGATTCGTCTTCGGATCGGGAATCGGAACCTGGTGGGAACGATAAGAACCCTCTAAAGGCTCGCCATCCATTTCTTTCGGACACGTCCAGCCCTTGAGGGAGCGCAAAAGAATCACCGGCCAGCGTGGCTGGGCGATTGGCCGACCCGAACGGGCCGCCTGCTGAATACGGCGGATCTCCTGGTAGGCCCAATCCAGTGCGCCATAGAGAGCAGCGTCCAGGTCATCGTCTTCTACGAACTGCACCTGGTAGCCATATCCCGTAAACAGGGAATATAGTTCTTCATCGCTCATAGTGCCGTAGATCGTAGGATTGGAGATTTTGTAACCGTTCAGGTGTACTACCGGCAGCACCGCGCCGGATTCGGCAGGATCAAGGAATTTGTAGCTATGCCATGCTGTGGCTGTAGGGCCGGTCTCAGCCTCTCCATCGCCAACAATACAGGCTACGACGAGGTCAGGATTGTCCATCGCAGCACCAAAGGCAGTAGCCAGCGCATAGCCCAGCTCGCCGCCTTCATGGATCGTCCCCGGTATGCCCGGGTAGAGATGGCTGGGGAAACCACCCGGCCAGGAGAAACGCCTGACGAATTGGTGCAGCCCGGCACGGTCAAGCGTCAACTCGGGGTAATATTCTTGCAAAGTGCCCTCGAGGTACAGGTTCGCCAGGTTCGCTGGCGCTCCATGTCCCGGACCCGTTACCAGGAACATATCGATATCGTGGCGCATAATCAGAGCATTAAGGTGAGCATAGATCAAGTTGATACCGGGACTCGTGCCCCAGTGACCTAGCAAGCGATCCTTGATATGCTCAGGCTTCAGCGGCTCCTCAAGCAGCACGTTTTCTTTGAGATAAATCTCTGCGGCTGCTAAATAATTGGTTACGCGGCGGTAACGAGCGATGGCGTCTAATTTCTCTGTATGGGTTTGGCGAACTTGTTCGGCGGTGGGGGCAGGTCCCGCAGGCACCCCGGTGGTCCTTGTCGTCATAAAGATATCTCCTGATTTCTTTTACTTGAAACATCACAAATAACACCACACTACATCCTATACGCTTTGTTAGCTATGGTCAGTTACATTATAATTATGCGCAGTAAAATATTATGGGAATGTTAATCGAGTGAGCTTTGTGGCAGAAAAAAACTTGAAAATGTCGAAAAAGCTAACTTCATTTCTTTACTGCGGCATGCAACATACTTAAAAATCGCTCGCGGGATGCTGACAACACTACGTCTATGTTCGGTTCTTGCTCTGTGACACTGAGGTGATCCACAACTGTCTGCCCGCGACACAGAGCACTCTCACTCTCCACCTCTACAAAGAGCCGCTGGGTATCTGTCGCAACTGACGGGTCCAACGCAATAGCCATCGCAATAGGATCGGGCAGGTCAAATCCTGGCAGCTGCGTAACCCTGGTGGAGAACTGGTTCAGCGTATTCTGGATATCAATACAAAACTCAGCTAATGGCGTACCTATGCTCCGTAACGCCGCTGCCTCCTCCTGGCTAAGCGCGGCATACACCCTGGAGATATCCCACCCGACCATTTTGATTGGCATAGATGAGGCAAATACCACCTTTGCGGCCTCGGGATCGACCCAGATGTTGTACTCTGCGACTGGAGTTACATTGCCATAGCCCTGCCCTGTTCCACCCATCATGACACATTCCTTGACCTTGCCTGCTAACGAGGGGTCTTGTAGGAGAGCCAAGGCGACATTCGTCAATGGACCGAGGGTGACCAGTGTGATGTCTCCTACATAGCGGCGTATGATTTCACGCAGAACATCCACGGCATGCCCTTCAGTAGGCATCCGGCCAAAAAGGGGTAAGCCAATGTCGCCCATGCCGTCCTGGCCATGGACATTTTGAGCGGTTTCGAGCGGGCGCAGCAAGGGGACAGCCACGCCACGATAGACGGGGACCTCTTTATCACATAATGCGACTGTGTAGAGGGCATTCTGTACCCCTTGATCCACCGGCACATTGCCAGCTACGACTGTGATTGCCTCAACCTGCACATCAGGATACGTCAGGGCCATAACGAGTGCAACCGCGTCATCAGAGGCGGTATCGGTATCGATCAGAAAGTGACGCATATTCTCCCCTCTCGAGGACCAAGTGCTGTAAGAATTCATCCACCAGGCTTATAACTCGACAGTCGCCAGGGCAGTTCCCTCCTCCGGCGCCGCTTCATCAACAGGAGCCTCTACTGGTTGTACCGGGAAGCGCCGCGCCGGTCGCTTTACTCGTATAAAGAGGGTTACGATCACGGTAATGGCGACGAAGATGAGAGTGATACGAAAGGCGTCTTGAATCGCCAGAACGTAGCCTTGTTGCTGCACCAAGCGGACAAGCAACTGGATGGCGGTCGTTTGAGCAGCGGCTGCATCTGCGCCACGAGCCACGAAGAATGCCTCCAGGCGCGGCAAGAGTTGCCCGAGAGGCGAACTGGCGGTAACTTGCTCGGCTAGATGGCTATAGTGAATCTTAGTCTGCACCTGCACCAGGGTCGCCAGGACTGCAACTCCAAGCGAACTCGACACGGCACGCACCACAGTACTAAGCGATGAGGCCTGGGTGAGCTTTTGCGGTCGAATCTCTGCCAACGCCGAGAGGATTAGCGGCTGACCAACCAGGCCAAGTGCAAGGCCACGCAGGATGATCATTGTCTGTAGCCACCAGTAGGGCGAATCGGCTGTAATGAACGATAGCTGCCAGCTGGCAACAGCCAGGATGAGCAGGCCCGGGATCACAACGACCCGCACACCGAAGCGATCCACCAATCTTCCACCAATGACGACGCTGACCATTGAGGCCAGGGCCTGCGGCAACAAAAGCAAGCCAGCCTGGAAGGCGCTCTGGCCACGCAGTATTTGCAGGTAGACGGGTAAAAGAAACAGGCCGCCGAAGAGGGCGAATACGACGAACACGTTGGCAATAGTGCTGATGGTGAAGCTGGCATTGGTGAAAATACGCAGATCGAGCAGGGGATATCCTCCACTATTGATGATAACCAGCTCTACGACCACAAAGATGACAAGCGCAAGCGATCCTACGATAAGGGTGCTTACTACCGTGGTTGATCCCCAGCCATCGGTGCTGGCAGAAGACAGGCCATAAAGCACGCAGGCCAGCCCTATTGTCGAGAAGATGAAACCGACCGCGTCAAAGCTCTGGCGGGTTTCGTCGCGCAGCTCTCGTAAGAAGATCGAGGCCAGAATGACAGCGGCAATGCCGATCGGTACGTTGACATAGAAGATTACAGGCCAGTCAGCGTAGGTGACAAGATAGCCACCCAGTGTGGGGCCGAGGGCAGGCGCAAGGAGGGCAGGCACGCCGAAGAGTCCCAGCGCGGTTCCACGTTCCTGTGGTGGAAACTCACGGAAGATCAGTGTCAGCGAGAGCGGGAACAAAGCCGCGCCACCTATCGCTTGCAGGACACGGAAGGTGATGAGCAAAGGCAGGTTCCATGCCAACCCACAGAGGGCCGAGCCAAGCGTGAAGGCCGCTAATGACATGATATAAAAGCGTTTGATACCCAGGCGATTTGCCAGGAAGGCCGCAGCGGGTGTGGCAACTCCTTGAGCTAGAATGTACGCGGTGAGCACCCACTGGACACTATGGAGATCCGCGCCAAAGACCGATTGCAGGCGTGGGATGGCGATATTGACAATAGTAGAGTCGAGGATGGCCATGAATACTCCGATGATGACCACCATCGCAACAATCCACTTGTACTGTAGTCCTGCGCCCTGCCGCGTTCCCTGCCCAGCGGCTTCCATACCTGAACTCCTTCTCTAGCATTGCTACGAGTGGTGAGATAAGCTCCTGCGTGATAACGCTCCTCAAAGACTTTCATAACAGTGATGAGTTTTCACCGCAGTATACCACACCTGTAGAAGGAGGAGTCTGTACCTTTAATGCGAAGATACCTCGCTCGTCGCAGGAGCATGGGAGCTTATCCATGTAACAAGATCAGTATCTAGCAGTGAACGATCCTGTTCAAACTCACTATCGTGAGCGTAGTTGAGATAGATCTTCCACGTCTTATCGCTACTTGCCAATGTCTCGTAAAATTTGCGCGTAGCGGTGCCGATAACAGCCTTATCAGCCCCGGCCTGCATGACAAGGGCAGGGACAGTAACTTGTTTTGCTTTCCCAAGCACACCCAGGCGCATGAGCAATATTTGAACCAAAAAAGAAGCCGTCTCTGACCGTCTCCAGAATGAGTCAGCTTCTAGCATCCGCGTTGCCTCTGGATTGGTTGTCATCGACTCGGTTCCCCCGGCAAGTCGCCAATAGCGCTTAGACTTAAAGACACCGCCCAGTAAGATCCCCACAGTGGTGAGTAAAGAAACACTGGAGGTATCCTCTATCCAGGGGTTGAGGAAAAGAACGCCGGTGAGCATACTCGCATATTTTGCTGCAAAGTATGTTGCAAAAATACCGCCCATACTGTGTCCAAGCATATAGATCGCTGCTCCGGGATGGCGCTTGCGGATTTCTGCAACGACAAAGCGGATGTCTTCCACATACGTATGATAGTCATCGATATGGCCTGGTATACCACCTGAACGGCCAAATCCACGATGCTCCATAGCATAGACGGTTATGCCGAGCGTGGACAATACGTTACCCATATCTATATACCAGCCGCTGTGTCCACCCAATCCGTGCAGGATGAGAAGGACCTGCGAGCTATGCGTTTTCCAGCTACGCAGGAAGAGCTTGCATGCATCCTCCGTTGCCAGTTCCTCTGTTGCAGTCACGATATCTGCTGTCGGTTGCATCTGGCCCCAATCTCCAGGAGCAGCGGTTTGGTAAAACATCGTAGCCTCCTCATAGAGCTTCTCAATGTCAGTGCGGGAAGGATGGGCTTTACCCAGCAGTATATCACACATCAGCGAATTGAAATCTTCTGATTATCTACCATCTTGTGACAGAGGCCTTACAAAAGCACATCGCGCACACTCCGGCGTGGATTGGGGGGCACCTCCGGTCCGTACCCTATGCGCAGTATGAGCTGTGGAAAGTCTGTTCCTCCTAACAAGTCGCGCAGTTCTTTTCGCAATGAGGCGACTTCGATGGGCTGATTGAAGAATGACGCCCAGACGCCCTCGGCGCGTGCATAGAGTAGTATCCTCTCCACGGCCTTGCCTGCTACGAACCAGTCGAACCAGGCATCAGTAAACGTCCAGAGCACTGCAAGCACAGGAGAACCAGTGGCCAGATGATGTTTGTCAGGCGTTTCCCTATGATCCATAAAAGTATGGATCATGAGCGGGCCAAGATAAGAAGCAGGATCTCCTGTACCAAAAGCATATGCAGGTACACCATCGTGGCTCTCGATATCACTCTGGCGGGTCCACGCCGCGATTTCCTGGCGAAATGCCTCGTCTGCCCACAGCGTGTGATCACCCACTGCGATCAGATTCGCCAGCGCATTTCGCGCTTCCTTCCCCTGCACCACCTGGAAACTTGTTCCTTCCCATCCAGCTAAGCCTTCCAGAGCGGAGAGGAGAGATGACGGTACTTCCCTGTCTTCGAATAGCTGCCGATTCGTTCTGCGTTGTGTTATCGCGTGGAAGAGCTTATCTTCTAGCTCCGTTGCCTTGTTCCCTTTTTCAAAGCTGATATAAGCCAGAACTTCGTGTTTGTCAGGGTCAGTATGCATGTTCACGATTGGCGCATATTCGAAATGCCGGAGGGCGACCAGGAGATTGGCGAAAGCCGCGCCACAACTAATAATCATTTCTCTATCGTCAGGATCGACTGCGGGGAGCGCCCGCGATCTATCTGCATGGAGTTCAACGGTATTGCCTTCTACTTTGAAGAGCCACGGCTGGGTATTATGTCGCGACGGTGCCAGAACAGCGTAGTTCAGGAGAAATTGCCACTGCTCAGAAGGAGTGCCCGTCGTGGGAAAATCCGCTTCCTTCACATTCCAGGGATTTGAGATGGGTTCAACCATAGTAACCTCCATTTTTCTGTGTTGTTTCCTGTAGACTGCTCCCAATAGATATTGTACAATTCTCTGCATAGATGAAATGCGAAAGCACTTTTTGAAATGAAGGATTACCATGTTTGTTGTGCGGATGGTTTGGCATCAGCTCAGCGACAGGGTAAACCAGAAGGTTGAGCCTTGGCCAGGAGCACTCTGGACCCCTACTTGCCCCCGGTGCTGCTCGACGATAGCCCTGGCGATGGCTAATCCCAGCCCCAGGCCTCCATCTGGCCCCTGGTGCCCAGGCGCTGCCACTTGATAAAATCGCTCCCACACACGTTGTTGCTGCTCCGGCGTCAACCCTGGGCCCTGGTCACGCACTGACACCCGCGCGCTGCTTGCCGCTACCTCCAGGCGCACCGAGACCGGCTGATCGACTGGGGCGTACTTGAGGGCGTTGGCTAAGTAGTTGGTGAGCACCTGCCCTTCAAAATACTGCTTGACAATCTCTACCTTTGCCTCTATACTGAGCGTAACCGGTACCGAAAACGATGATGTAATCACTCACGGTATCGGTTATGGTTTGTCTAGAGTATGTGCCGGTCTGTCGTGTGGCGTTGCTGCATGGCAGTGCTGCGCGTTCCACCGGCGTATATGAAAAACTATACCTCTCATTGTTATTTCAAGATGAATGACTAGCTTGCGAGAACACCCTCAATGCATCAGTGCACCTTTTGCCAGGGGCCTGTAGACCAGGCAACTGGCATTTGTCGTCGATGTGGTCAGAAATCCCCAGATCACCTGTTTGCTCAATCAACACCTGTAGCACTCCCTCGAGCGACGCCTGAGCGGCGCTGCCCAAGATGTGGAGAAGCGACCATTACAGGCCAGCGGTTTTGCCACAGATGTGGACTCTCCCTGCCCTCGCTTCCTGGCCAACACGAGGGCCAACTGATCGGGCCACCCGCTGGCGCAAGGGGGAGCGAAGCGGGAGCGATGGCTGGCAGCGCACGCCCCTTCCGGCCGCTTCCAGAATCCACTGGCTCATGGTGGGAAACCCCCACGCTGCAGGACATCAATACCAATGCGAAAAACACCGCTCCCTCTCGTATGTTGAAGCGCCGGGTCTGGTTCACAATTGTCTTGCTCGTGGTTGCCGGCATTAGCAGCTTCGCTGGCTATCTGATCCTGTATTCCCAGACACAACAGCCTGGTAGAACCGTGAGCGGAGTTGGCAGGCCCAATGCAAGTGCTACCAGCGTACCCACCTCCTCTACGACTCCTACGCCGCCGCCGCCCGTCGGCAGCGGCTACTGGCACACCAGCGGCATCCAGATTGTCGATGCGGCCAATCAGCCGGTCCGCATTGCGGCCATCAACTGGTTTGGCTTTGAATCTTCCACCTATGTGGTTCACGGCCTGGGGCAGCGCGACTATCATGATCTGCTCCGGCAAGTCAAAACTCTGGGTTATAATACCGTTCGCTTGCCATTCTCCGACCAGCTCTTTTTTGCCAGCAGTGTTCCCAACGGCATTTCTTTTAACAATGGCATGAACAAGGACTTGCAGGGACTCACCGGGGTGCAGATTCTCGATAAGATTGTGGCTGCTGCCGGCCAACTCGGCCTGCGCATCGTTCTGGACCACCACGGAGTGGATGCCGGTTCGCAAGTCCAGCTCTGGTCGGCGTCCGACTGTTCCGTCTCTTGTTTTGAGTCAGATTGGCAGATGTTAGCCCGCCGTTACCTTGGCAACCCAACGATCATTGGGGCGGATTTGGATAACGAACCACATGGGGTGGCCTGCTGGGGCTGTGGCCGTCCGTCAGTGGACTGGCAGATGGAGGCCCAGAAGCTGGGCAATGAGCTTCTGGCGATCAATCCCCATTGGCTGATTTTTGTGGAGGGCGTGGAGTGCTATAAAGGGGATTGCTACTGGTGGGGAGGCAACCTGGAAGGGGTGGCCGACGCCCCGGTCCGCCTGAGCGTTCCCCATCGGGTGGTTTATTCTCCCCATGACTATCCGCCCGAAGTCTATCATCTCTCCTACTTTAACGCGCCGGATTACCCCAACAACCTGCCCCACATTTGGGATACCCACTGGGGCTTTATCGTCAAAAAAGGCATTGCTCCCCTCTGGTTAGGAGAATTCGGCACCCAGCTTGCCAATATGGTAGATCAGCAGTGGTTGACGAGCATCATCTCCTATCTGGGCCCTGGGGTGACAGGAATCAACTGGGCATATTGGGCGTTGAATCCCGACTCAGGGGATACGGGAGGCATTCTGCAAAATGATTGGGTCACCGTCAACCAGAATAAGCAGAATTACCTGAATCCCATTGAGTTTCCCCTGGGAGGCGGTTCAAGAGCACACTAGATTTCTGAAAACTACAATATTTCCCTCAAGCTCTGGCCGGTGTACGAACCGGGGGCCTGGGCGATCTGTTCGGGAGTTCCCTGAGCGATCAGTTTGCCGCCCGCTGCACCGCCTTCCGGTCCAAGGTCGATGACCCAATCGG
>WNGK01001173.1_pt1 | contig 27957 bp, 23 predicted proteins | sample 5400601 | NCBI WGS metagenome assembly WNGK01 (sample SAMN13153376, study PRJNA577476) | soil metagenome | isolation source: 60 cm soil or saprolite under Garry oak tree replicate 1 | place: USA:California | collected 2016-06-15
CCACTGCGGCCCTCGTGTAGGATTCCATGCTTCGCATGGTCTCCTACCCTCGCCGCCCGAAAAGCGGACATATCACTTGCTATCTCAACCGGACATATCATGTGCTACCGACAGCGATCTTCTTCGCGTTGACATAAGCTGCTTGGGACGTTAGACTTAACAGTTTTCATAGCCCTCATTATTCCGGTCTATATCAGCACACATGGATGAGACCCTCAGACAACTAGGCGAATTACTGCTCGGATCGGTGCCGACGGTGATTCTGCTGGCGCTGCTCTACGCGCTCTATACGACGATTGTGCACAAGCCTTTGGCGCGGGTGCTTGAGGAGCGGCGCAGTAAGACCGAGGGCGCGGTGGAGAAGTCACGCGCCGATATTGCCGCGGCCGAGGCGCGCACCGCGGAGTACGAGCAGAAGTTGCGGGAGGCGCGAGCCGTGGTATTCCGCGCGCAGGAAGCGCGGCGGCAGGCGGTGCTGCAATCTCGAACCAATGCGCTGAATGAGGCGCGCAGCAAGGCCCAGGCGCAGGTGCAGGCGGCGAAGAAAGATATTGAGAACGATCGTGCGGCGGCGGAGTCCGGCTTGCCGGCCGACGCAGCCGCGCTGGCGCAGGAAATCGTGCGGCGCGTGCTGCAGCCAGCGGGAGCGGGGCGATGATCACTTCGAAAAAGCCAACCTCAGCCGACAAAATCGTTCGCACGTGTCTTCTCGCGTTGCTGATGTTGAGCTGTGCAGGTGTACTTCGCGCGCAGGAGCAACGGGCCTCTCCCGATAACAAGCACCCCGTCTCATCCGAGCAGAAGCAGGCAACCGGCGCTTCCGCGGGACGAGGCCAAGGCCCTGGCCGCCAACTGGCGCATGAAAGCAGGGAAGCCGCTGGAGAAGAAAAAGATGAGATGGCCGAGTTCAAGCAATCGGCCTCGGTGCAACTGATCGCGCGGCTCACGGGATTGAAAGACTTGCAAAAGGCTTACTGGCTGAGCGTCGTGCTGAACTTTGTGGTGATCGCGGCCGCGATTGTCTGGGCCGCACGCAAGTATTTGCCGGGAATCTTTCACGACCGCAGCGCCGCGATCCAGAAGGCAATGCAGGAAGCACAGAAGGCCAGCGAAGATGCGCGCCGCCGGCTGGCGGAGATCGAGTCGCGCCTGATGAAGCTGGATGTGGAAATCGGCATGATGCGCGATGCCGCCGAGAAAGAAGCCGCGGCGGAGGAAGTTCGTATCAAAGCCGCTGCCGAAGAAGACGCGCGCAAGATTGTCGCTTCGGCGGAGCAGGAAATTGCAGCGGCAGCCAAGGCTGCACGCCGTCAGTTGACCGCGTATGCGGCCGATCTTGCGGTCGGCCTGGCGCGGAAACAGATTCACGTCGACGCCGCCACCGATCAGGCTTTGGTGCGCAATTTTTCCGGACAGCTGGGAGCGTCGTCGAACGATTCGGGAAAGGAAAATAACTAGGCCGTGGCTTCTGTCGCCAGCACATACGCCCGGGCTTTCGCGGATGTGGTCTTCAGCGCGCATCTCGATGCGAATCGAGCCGTGGGTGGGTTGCGCCGGATCGCTGGGCTGCTGGCCGAGAGCGCGGATTTGCGGCGTGTATGGGAGAATCCGGCGGTGCCCGCGGAACAGAAACGTAAGCTCCTGGATGCGATTGTGGAGCGCGAAGGAATTGAACCTCACGCGCGCAACCTGGTCGCGGTGCTGATCGATCACCGGAGGGTGCAGTTCCTGGGGCGCATCGTCGAGCAACTAAAAAAAGAACTCGATGCTCGCATGGGATTCGCCGAAGCCCACATCACCAGCGCCCGCGAACTAGGTGATCCGGAGAAGCGGGCCCTCGAAGCGCAGATCGAGAAAGTTACCGGCAAGAAAGTGCACGCGCAATTTGGACTCGATCCGTCCCTGCTGGGCGGCGCTGTAGTCCGTGTGGGCAGCACGATTTACGACGGTTCGGTCAGGGGGCAACTGGAAAAGATTCGGGAGGCGATTAGCTCCTAGCTTGGAACGGTCCAAGGAGCGAGCTCCCGGTGGAATAAAGCGTTTAACCGCAGAGCTCGCTGAGAAAGGCCGCAAAGGACGCAAAGAGAATCAAGCTGAAGGCTGACGGCTGAAAGCTGAGAGCTATTTATGGCACAAATCAAAGCAGACGAAATCACGAAACTGATCCGCGAGCAGATCGAAAACTACGAAACTCAGATCTCCGTGGACGAGACCGGCACCGTCATCACCCTGGGCGACGGCATCGCGCGCGTCTATGGACTCGACAAAGTCATGGCCGGCGAGTTGCTTGCCTTCCCGCACGGCGTGGCCGGCATCGCCATGAACCTGGAAGAAGATCAAGTGGGCGTGGTCCTCCTCGGCGAATACACCGAGATCAAGGAAGGCGACGAGGTCAAGCGCACCGGGCGCATCATGAGCGTCCCCGTGGGCGATGCCATGATCGGCCGCGTGGTGAACTCGCTTGGCGAGCCCATCGACGATAAGGGGCCCATCTCCACCGATAAGTTCATCGCACTGGAGCGTATTGCTCCGGGCGTGATCGACCGGCAGCCTGTGCGTGAGCCCATGGCGACCGGACTGAAGGCCATCGACAGCATGATTCCGATCGGCCGAGGTCAACGCGAACTTATTATTGGCGACCGCCAGACCGGCAAGACCGCCGTCGCTCTCGACACCATCATCAACAGCAAAGGCAACGACCTGATCTGCATCTACAACGCGATCGGCCAGAAGCGTTCGTCGATTGCGCAGGTGGTGAAGATTCTGGAAGACGCCGGGGCGATGGAGTACACAATCGTCGTCGCAGCGTCCGCTTCGGAACCGGCGCCTATGCAGTACATCTCGCCCTACGCAGCGTGCGCCATGGGTGAGTATTTCCGGGACACGAAGCGGCACGCGCTGGTGATTTACGACGATCTTTCGAAACATGCAGCGTCGTACCGCGAGATTTCGCTGCTGCTGCGACGTCCGCCGGGACGCGAGGCGTATCCCGGAGACGTTTTCTATCTTCACTCGCGCTTGCTGGAGCGCGCCTCCAAGCTCAGCGACAAAATGGGTGGCGGATCGCTGACCGCACTCCCGATCATTGAGACCCAGGCGGGCGACGTTTCCGCCTACATTCCCACCAATGTGATTTCGATTACCGACGGCCAGATCTATCTGGAGACGGATCTGTTTAACCAAGGTGTACGTCCGGCAGTGAACGTAGGTCTATCGGTGAGCCGTGTCGGTGGCAGCGCACAGATCAAAGCCATGCGGCAGGTCGCAGGCACATTGAAACTGGAACTGGCGCAGTACCGGGAACTGGCAGCATTTGCGGCTTTCGGCAGCGATCTCGATAAGGCCACACAGGCACAGTTGAATCGTGGACAACGCCTGGTCGAATTGCTGAAGCAGCATCAGTTCTCGCCGCTGCCGTTCTCCAAACAAATTCTGATCATCATGGCGGGCACGGGCGGATTCCTCGACGATCTCCCGGTGGCTCAGGTTCGCGAGTTCGAGGGAGAACTTTACAAGTATGTGGAATCGACCAATCCCGGCCTACTGCGCTCCATCATGGAGAAGAAGATTCTCGATGACGCGCTGAAAGGCCAGTTGCAGGCTGTGATCAAAGAAGCGAAGCAGCAGTTCGTGGCGCAGAAAGAAGCAGTAGCGAAATAGGCTTTTGGCTCTTGGCCTTTGGCTCTTAGCTTAGATCGCAGAGTTGGAAGCCAAAGGCTAAGAGCCAATAGCCAATAGCTGGTTCACATGGCAAACATCCTCGACATTCGACGACGCATTCGCAGCGTGATTAACACGCGGCAAATTACCAAGGCCATGAAGGTGGTCTCGGCGGCGAAGTTGCGCCGCGCGCAGGAGCGCGCGCTGGCGGCGCGTCCCTATGCGCAGATGCTCACGAACGTGCTGAAGTCGCTGGTGGCACGGGCCGAGATCTACGATCCGGAGACGGGCGAACCGAAGCATCCTTTGCTCGCGCACCGGGAAGAGAAGAATATTTTGTTGATCATTGTGACCGGGGACAAAGGGCTGGCCGGCGCCTTCAACGCGAACATCACGAAAGCGGCCTCGCGATTCCTTGAGTCGAAAGAAGGGAAGAAGGTCGACATCGAAGCTGTTGGCCGCAAGGGGCGCGACTTCCTGCGCCGGCGGTATCCGGCGGCGAAGGTACAGACGCAGAGTCTGACGGAACTGGCGGAATCGATTGAATCCCAGGCAGAATCCGCCGAGCGCTCGGGAGCAACGCAGATTACCGGAGAACACGTCGGCGTTCTTGGAAAAGTAGAGTTTGCGCAGGCCTCGGTTCTCGCCGGAAGCGTGATTGCGCGCTACCAGCGCGAAGAGATCGACGCAGTCTATGTCGTATTCAACGAATTCAAGTCGGTGATCGCGCAGCGACTCATCGTGGAGCAGGTTCTTCCCATCGAGCACATCGGCGAGCAGACGGTGCGACTGGTCGAGGAGATGACGGAAGAAGAAAAGAAAAGGGCCAAAGAAGCCGCGGTGAGCGCAGGCGTGGGCATGCGCGGCCCGGATCGCCAAATAGAAGAAACTGCTTCGCAGTTTGGCACCGCGCAAGTGGACTACATTTATGAGCAGCCGCCGGCGGATTTATTCCGTGCGCTGTTGCCAAAGTATGTGAGCATCCAGATTTTCCGTGCGTTGCTGGAGTCGGTTGCGGCAGAGCATGCGGCGCGAATGACCGCGATGGATTCGGCCACCAACAATGCGACCGACATGATCGATTCGCTGACCCTGGTCATGAACCGGGCGCGGCAGGCAAAGATCACGAAAGAGATTATCGAAATCGTCAGCGGCGCGGCGGCGATGTGAGGAAGAAGCTATTAGCTCTTAGCCTTTGGCTCTTGGCTTCTTTGGAAATTCGGTACGAGATTTTGCTATGAAGGCTGCAGCTAATGCCAAGGGCCAATAGCTAAGAGCCAATAGCTAAGAGCTGAGGTTTTATGGCTGAAAACGTAGGACATGTTATTCAAATCGCCGGACCAGCGGTCGACGTTCAGTTTCCCGAGGGAAAGCTGCCCCCGATCTACGAAGCCGTGAAAGTTGTAAGTGACGGCTTCACTGTGCCCAACCCGATCAGCGTGATTCTCGAGGTGCAACAGCATCTCGGTGAGGGGCGCGTGCGCTGCATCGCCATGCAACCGACCGACGGCATGGTGCGCGGGATGAAGGCCATCGACCAGGGCGGACCAATCTCCGTGCCAGTTGGCCGCGGCACGCTTGGCCGCGTCATGAACGTGATCGGTGAACCAGTCGATCAGTTAGGCCCAGTCGAGTTCAAACAGAGAATGCCGATTCACCGTCTCGCGCCTGCCTTCGACGAGCAGGCCACCAGCGCGGAAATGTTTGAGACCGGCGTGAAAGTCATCGATCTTATCCAGCCGTTCTTGAAGGGCGGCAAAATCGGATTGTTCGGCGGCGCGGGCGTGGGCAAGACCGTAGTTATCATGGAGCTAATCAATAACGTCGCCAAGAACCACGGCGGCTACTCCGTGTTCGCCGGCGTCGGCGAGCGAACCCGCGAAGGCAATGATTTGTGGCTGGAAATGACGGAGTCGGGCGTGATCAAGCCCGGCAAGCCGGCGGAGTCGAAAGCCGCGCTGATCTACGGGCAGATGACGGAGCCTCCCGGTGCGCGCCTGCGCGTGGCGCTGACCGGACTCACTGTTGCGGAATACTTCCGTGATGCCGAGGGCGCCGACACGCTGCTCTTCATCGACAACATTTTCCGTTTCACCCAGGCCGGCTCGGAAGTTTCCGCGCTACTGGGCCGCATGCCCAGCGCCGTAGGCTACCAGCCCAACCTTGCAACGGAAATGGGCGAACTGCAGGAGCGCATCACGTCGACCAAGAAAGGATCAGTCACCTCGGTGCAGGCGATTTACGTGCCTGCCGACGACTTGACCGACCCCGCGCCGGCGACCACGTTCGCTCACCTCGACGCGACCACGGTGCTGTCGCGCGCGCTGACTGAAATTGGAATTTATCCTGCTGTCGATCCCCTGGCTTCGACGTCGCGCATTCTCGATCCGCGCATCGTTGGCCAGGAGCACTACGACGTGGCGCAGTCCGTGAAGCGGACGCTGCAAACGTATAAGGATCTGCAGGACATCATCGCGATTCTCGGTATCGACGAGTTGACCGAAGATCAGAAGGTGACTGTGGCGCGGGCCCGCAAGATTCAACGCTTCCTGTCGCAGCCCTTCCACGTGGCAGAACAGTTCACCGGCGCGGCGGGACGTTATGTGAAAGTCGCCGACACCGTAAAGGGTTTCAAGGCAATCGTGGAAGGCAAGTACGACGACATCCCCGAGCAGGCGTTCTATATGAAGGGACCGATCGAAGAAGTGCTGGAAGCGGCAGAGAAGATGAAGGCGGCAGCGTAAGAAAAAGCTGTCAGCTGTCAGCCATCAGCTTTCAGCTTGACCCACGAAGAGGGTCGACGCTGAACAACTGACAACTGATAGCTGACGGCTGATAGCTGGTTCATGGCAGATACTTTCAAACTCGAGATCGTCACCCCCGAAAAGAAGGTCGTGGATACGTCCGCCGAGGAGATCCAGATTCCCGGAAAGGATGGATATCTGGGCGTCCTGCCTGGGCACGCGCCGCTGATCACCGAATTGGCGGTCGGCGAAATTACTTTCCGGGGGAACTCCTCGGAACAGCGCCTCGCGGTGGCCTGGGGATTTGCGGAAGTGCTGCCGGACAAGGTGACGATTCTCGCGGAGACGGCGGAGCGTCCTTCGGAGATTGATGTGGAGCGCGCGCGCAAAGCCAAAGAACGCGCCGAGCAACTGTTGACCAGCGGCGATACTACTGTCGACGTCGACCGTGCGCTCGACGCCCTGCACCGCGCAGAAACCCGGCTGGAAGTCGCCGGGAAAAAATAACCACCAAATCGAGAATAGACCACCTCTGCTTATACAATTGTGCCGTTTACTCATGACAGGAGACGGCACTATGAAACTTCAATCAGCCTTCCTCGTTTTTTCTCTTCTCCTTGCTGGTCTAGCGACGGCGCAGCAAGCCAAGCCCGCGCAGGCCCAAACTCCGCCGAGGCCGCCCTCGCTGGACACTCCCGAAGTGCATTCCGACAACAGTGTGACCTTTCGCTTCCTCGCTCCCAACGCGCAGGAAGTGAAGCTGGCGCGTGAAGGCGCCGAGCCGGTAGCCATGCAGAAAGATGACAAGGACGTCTGGAGCGTGAATACCGCGCCGCTGCCCCCGGACTATTACGGATACTCCATCACCGTCGACGGCGTGCGGTCGCTCGATCCCTTCAACCACGGATTAGTGCCGAATCTGATCACCCCGGCGAATTTTGTTCATGTCCCCGGGCCGCCGTCGCTCCCTTGGGAAACAAACGATGTCCCGCGCGGCGAAATCCACCATCACTTTTACAAGTCTGCCGTGGCCAACGATCAGCGCGATTTCTACGTCTATACGCCGCCGGGCTATGACCCGACTGCGAAGACGACATATCCTGTCCTGTACCTCCTGCACGGATACAGCGACGACGCCAGTGGATGGACGGCGGTCGGACGCGCGAACGTGATTCTCGACAACCTCATCGCGCAGGGGGAAGCGAAACCAATGATCGTCGTCATGCCGCTCGGCTACGGAACCATGGAGATAATCCGCCTGGGATGGGGCGCATGGAGTCATACCGACGTGCGCGACAAGAATTTTTCCAACTTCCGCGAAGCGCTGCTCACCGAAGTCATGCCGAAAGTTGAGAGCGAGTATCGAGTGACGAGAGACCGCAATTCGCGCGCGATTGCCGGGCTCTCGATGGGCGGATCGGAATCGCTCCTGACCGGACTGAACAATCTCGACAAGTTCGAATGGATCGGCGCGTTCAGTTCGGGCGGCATTCCCGACGATTTTCAAACGGACTTTCCCGGGCTCGACGCAAAGGCGAACCAGCAAATCCGCCTCTTGTGGATTGCATGTGGCACCGAGGACCGTCTCATCACACTGAACCGTAACCTGCGGGAATGGCTGAAGTCGAAAGGCGTGCAGCATACCGACATCGAAACCCCCGGGATGCACACGTGGATGGTGTGGCGCAGAAACCTGGCGGATTTTGCAGGACTGCTGTTTCGATGACAGTTCCGTCGTCGGTTACGGAACGTTGACGTGGTCCCGGTTCTCCGTCGGTATATAGTTCACCGCGGCGGTCCGCTCCAGTTTGTCCCATGCAAACTTGCGGCCTTCCAGCGCGCGCTTCAGCGTCTTGAAGAGCACGATCGAAAATAGCTGGCGGTAGGCGAAGCGCTGCAGCCAGACCTGGCTCAGCAGCCACGCGTCTTCTTTGTCGTCGGGGTGGCGGCGTTCGAGAGCGAAAGCAATTGCCGAGGCAATAAAGTCGATCACCAGGAACGCAAAGAAGAACAGCACCAGTTTGTGGAAGTCAGCCGGATCGGTCGAGTCCGGGTGGAAATGCTTCTGGATGTAATACCAGATTGTTCCCACAAAGAACATGATGTCGATGAGTGGCGACACCAATGGCAGCAGAATCTGGAAGATGACAATGTTAGGCAACGCCACCCATCCCAGCGCGCCTTTGCGTGCGACGACGCTACGATGTTTATACACAGCTTGAAGAATGCCGAAGGACCAGCGGAATCGCTGGCGCATCAAGGCATTCGCGTTGGTGGGAGCTTCGGTGTAGGCGAGCGCCATGTCTTCGTACTCGACGCGATAACCGCGACGCAGCAGCGCCATGGTGAGATCGGCATCTTCGGCAACGGTGTCAAGGTGAAAGCCTCCAGCCTCGCGCACCGCCGAGACACGCCATGCACCGATCGCGCCCGGAACCACGCTCACTGCGCCCAGAACATCGAGCGCGCGACGCTCGAAGTTCTGGCTGGTGATGTATTCCAGGGCCTGCCATCGTGTCCAAAGATTCACGCGGTTGCCAACCTTGGCATTCCCAGCGATGGCGCCGACTTTAGGATTGATGAAATGCGGCACCAGTCGTGAGATCGCATCCTGAGCAATGATGGTGTCGGCGTCGATGCCCACGAATAGTTCCGCATCGCCGATATGCTCGATGCCGTAATTGAGGGCCTCGGCCTTACCAGAATTAGGCTTTCCGAGGATCAGAACTTTTCCCGCGGCGGCTTCGGCAGCGAACGCTTTGCGCGCGACTTCGAGCGTGCGGTCCTTGGAACCATCGTCAATGACAATGACACGCAGATTCCGATAGTTCGAGTTGAGCGCCGCTCTCACGGTTCGCTCGATGACTTTTTCTTCGTTGTAGGCGGGAATCAGCACCGCAACCTTCGGCTTGTAGGAAGCGACTTCCGCCGGCTTACCGAAGATCTTCTCGTGCACGCGGTCATAAACTGCCGCCGCTCCAATAAAAATGAGGCGTCCCGTCATGAGCAGGTCGCCTACAAGAAATATCCACGTAATGAAGACAATGCCGGCGTCGAAGATCCAAAAGCCGAGCCGGTCGAGCCGTGCTGCCCAAAGCTCGCCCGCAGGCAGGGGGGCCATCACGTCCGCTTTGGTCTTGCCCAGCAGTTCGTAAACTGGCGCAATCTCATATCCGCGCGCCCGGATGCCGTCGATGATGGTGGGAAGGGCCCGTACCGTCTCGGCGCGATTGCCACCGCCATCATGCAGCAGCACGATATTGCCGCAACGCAGATTCTCCTGATGGCAGGGCGGCAGATGCGACAGCACATACGACGAGATCTTTTCGGCGGAAGGATTATCGCTCCAGTCGTTGGGATCGATCCGATTGCCGACGGTGATGTATCCCATGTCCTGCGCGATCTTGAGCGGGCGTACTTGGTCGGCAGTGTCGGGTTCCTCGTCAATCGCGTAAGGGGGCCGCATCAGCGTCGCCCGCACTCCCACCAGGCTGGCGAAGAGGCGTTCGGTGAGATTCAGTTCCACCCGCATGTGCGTGTCGGAAATGTTGCTGACATCGGGATGCGTGAAAGTGTGGTTCCCGATGGTACTGCCCTCATTGTAGATACGTTTCGCGATGCCGGAAAACTTGTCGGTCTGAATGCCAATCAGGAAAAACGTGGCGGTTGCGTGCTTCTGCTTGAGCACGTCGAGAATCTTCGGGGTCCACTCGGGGTCGGGGCCGTCGTCAAACGTGAGCGCAACTTTGTTCGGACTGTAGCCGTAGCGTCCGACGCGGTAAGGCTCCGGCAAGGTCTGGAAGACCTCATCGGTAATGAGCTTGCTGTTGGCATCGACGGTCAGATCACGAGTGCCAGGAGCGGGCTTGTCCTCGATACGCAGGATTTCACCCTGGCCCTCCATGTCCACATCGGCCCCGGGCGGGACATCCCGCAGTTTGTCAGTTGCTCCGCCATCTCCAGGCAGGTCCCAGACCTTCCACAGGGAGCGGTCTTCGCTGCCCAGCCGCCAGAGGGCGAATGTCTGGATACCAAGCATCTGTGCGGATCGCATGTGATTCAGTGCCGTCACCGCGTCGAGGAACCAGACGTCGTGCCGTAGGCTAAGCTCATCGAGGTAGCTGAAGTGCGGATTCATGGCGTCGTCGTCAAAGTTGACGTCTTCCTCGGAATCGCGCGCCGCCAGCCATGCCTCCTGAACGCTGACGGTAGAGTCGTGAACGTCCGGAGGCAGTATGCCATTTGGGGGTTTCAGCACCCAGTCGTAGCCATAGTTGGCGATCGAGCAGATGATTTTTTCTTTCGGAATCACGCTCTCGGCGAAATTCAAATTCTGTTCGAACCAGTCTTGCGAGGCCACAGGGCCCGACGCGGCGCCAGGATAGTGCTCGTCGTAGTTCATAAGCACGACCCCGTCGGACTCCGCTGCGATCGCCGGATAATCGTATTCACTGCTGTGCGGCGGCACCGCCACGTATAGCTTCATGCCGCGAGCGTGCAGGTCGCCGGACAACTCCTTCAGCAGGGCGAGATAGCCGGGTTGGCCACTGGGAGGAAAAGCCTCAAAGTCGACGATCAGCCCGCGATAGTGTCCCGACGCAAGAAACTGCGCAGTTTGCTGGCGGAATAGCTCCCGCGCACTCGGGTCATTCAAGAACCCAACGATGTCCCCGATCCAGTTTGCGCCGTCGGAGTTGTTCACCATGGGGAAGACTTCCATCGCGGGGTCTTCCGTTCTCAGAAACGGCATCACCCTGTCGTCGACGGGCAAGACCGTGTTTCCCTGCACAACGTCAAAATACTGATTGGTTTGATCGTCGACGCCCTGGATTCGTCCGTCGGCGGTGAGCACGTGCAGCCAGTCGGGATAAAGAATGTCAATCTGGTGAGCGTAGGAGCGCAGCGACGAGAAACTGGCCGCGTCCCAGGGCACATAGAAAGCCGCGCGAATTCCTTCTCCCTGGTTCAGCGTGACTTGCGACGCGGCCAGTTTCGACTTGCGGTGAGAGCGCGCGGCGAGTTTCTTTTGACGGTCGCGGGCTTTCTCCTTTTCGCTCTCTTTGAGGGCCTTGAAGGCGCGCTTCTGCGGCGAGAAAAGGAGTTCCGGCAGCGGCTCATCGCGCAACGCCGTATAGACGAAAAAAATGATCAACGCTGAAACCAAGACGGCCGTAACGTCGATCAGTCGCCGCAGGCGTTTCCACCGGGCGCGTCGCGGATCATAGAAGATTGGCTGAGCCATGGAAGAGTAAGCGCTTATCGTATGCCGCGCAGGGCACACGGTCAATTATCAGGTCAATTCTCAACGAGGCAAGGTGAGGTTTCGTGCTCCTGATCGTTAAGATGCATTTTCCCGGCTCCGGGATTGCCGCAAACGCGCTATCATTCGCAGCGTGCGGGAACTGGTGCAACCGGAGTTCGTACGAAAGTTCGTACGAAAAAAGACACGGTTCTTTATTGCGGCGAGCCTGGCAGCGCTGGGCCTGCGCCTGCTGTTGGTCATGCGGTTTCCCGGAGTCGTTGACGACTCCCGCTTTTACGCCGACATCGCGCACAACTGGCTGCGGCACGGCATCTACGGCATCACGAACTCCGGCGTGATCGTGCCGACGCTCTCACGCCTGCCGGGATACCCCGCGTTTCTGGCAGTGATCTTCGCCCTATTCGGGATCGACAATTTCCGGGCGGTCCTGCTGGTGCAGGTACTGTTCGACCTGGCGACCTGCTTCCTGATTGCGGATTTGGCACGGCGCTTGTTCTCCGAGCGAGCCGCCCAGACCGCGTTTCTTTTGGCGGCGTTCTGTCCCTTCCTGGCTAACTATGCGGCAGCGGTTCTCACCGAGACGCTGGAAATTTTCTTCACCACGCTCGCTCTGGACTTAGTCTTCCGCGGGCTCGGGGTGGGTGAGACTCCCATGCAACCGGCCGACTCGCTACTTCAGCGCAGCATGCTCTGGCTCGGATGCGGACTGTCCGTTGGCGCGGCGATTCTACTTCGCCCCGACGGCGGGATTTTACTCGCAGCGATTGGTGGATACCTGCTCTGGCTGCTCGTACGCAGCTTGCGGTCAAGACGAAATGAAACGTGGTTCGCTCCCAGAAGGATTTTCTGGGCGGGGGTGCTGGTCGCGGCCGGAGCCACCGCGCCGCTGGTTCCCTGGACGCTGCGGAATCTGCACACGCTCCACCGCTTTGAGCCTCTAGCTCCGCGCTATGCGACCGACTCCGACGAAGAAGTCATGACCGGCTTCAATCGCTGGGTCAAGACCTGGATCGCCGACTACGTCTCTGTGCAGGAGATTTATTGGAGCGTCCCCGGAGCAGACATTGACGTCACGCGGTTGCCGCAGCGCGTCTTCGATTCCGAACAGCAGCGCCAGCAAACCGGCGATCTTTTCTCCGACTATAACCGAGACCACGACATGACTCCCGAACTCGATGCCCGCTTCGCAGCGTTGGCTGCGGAGCGAGTTCACGCCGCTCCGCTCCGTTACTACGTGTGGCTTCCTGCAGTGCGCATCGTCGACATGTGGCTGCGTCCCCGAACCGAGCTGTTTCCTTCTGACCCGCGCTGGTGGGAGTTCAACGACGACGGCCGCTGGCTCGCAGTCAGCCTTGGCTTCGGTGTGATTAATCTGCTGTATGTTGTTATGTCGGCCGCCGGTCTCGTGCGCGCACGCGAAATTTTCGGCATCGGCCTATTCGTTCTATTTCTTCTGCTGCGCTCCACATTTCTTGGCACCCTGGAAAACCCCGAGCCCCGCTACACGTTGGAATGCTACCCCGCAGTCATAGTTCTGGCCTCGGTCTTTGCCTCATCGCTGGTTCCACCGCCGTGCATAAACTTCTAAATCTGGAAGTTTATATGTGAAATGCCGTATTCAAACGTTTCAGGAAACTCCCAAGTCTCGCAAATTCAGCTTGAAAGTTGTGGCGATGAAGTTGCACAATACCGCCCCATCAGGTCCCCCAGGGTCTCAACTGTACTGTGAGCTTCGTTCCTGGGCAAACAAATCCGAAATGTAACGCCCCCGTGGGTGAAGGAGCTCCTATGCATTCTGGCTCACGTGTAGTTACCTTGTTGGTTGTTTCTGTCCTCCTCTTCAGCACGCTGCTCGGTGCTCAGACGGCAACGTCGTCCCTCCGCGGCGCGATTACGGACCCCAAAGGCGCAGTTGTGCAAGGAGCCACGCTTACTCTCAACAACCTTGCGACCGGATATATGCGAACCACGAAATCGGGGGATGACGGCGCGTACCAATTCCTCGAAGTTCCGCCTGCGACCTACGTACTGACCGTAACCTCGGCGGGTTTCGCGACGGTGAAGCAGGATCGGGTCACTCTGCAGGTAAGCCAGCCCGCCACCCTGGACATTGCCCTGCAGGTAAGCGGAACGACCGAGGTCGTCGAGGTGAGTAGCGAAGCGCCGCTTGTCAACACGACCGACGCAACCCAGGGCAACGTGTTCAACACGACGCAACTCATTAACCTTCCGTCGGAAGGCCGCGATCCGGTCGCGATTCTGAGCTTGCAGCCCGGGGTCTCTTATATCGGACAAAATGTGGATCAGTCAGCGGACAGCCGGGGTGGTTCGGTGGCAGGTGCCCGCAGCGACCAGACCAACGTCACGCTCGACGGGTTAGACAACAACGATCAGTTGACTGGCCTGGCCTTCCAGGGAGCTTTGAGGGCTCCGCTCGATTCGATCCAGGAGTTTCGCGTCACCACGAGTAACTCGAACGCGGATGCTGGCCGGTCCTCGGGAGCACAAGTAAGTCTGGTCACCAAGAGCGGCACGAACAACATTCATGGTTCGCTCTACGAATACAACCGTTCCAACATCGGCCAGGCCAACGATTGGTTTAACGAGCAAGCGCAACTGCAGCAAGGACTGCCCAATAAACCTGGGCCACTGGTTCGCAATACCTTTGGCGCGTGGGTTGGAGGGCCGATCAAGAAAGACCGACTGTTCTTCTTTGGCGGGTACGAAGGACAGCGGACGAACGAAGCCATTCAGACCACTCGCATTGTGCCCAGCGATTTGATGCGGGCGGGGATCTTGCAGTATCCGTGTGCCTCTTGCCCGGACTTCGTCGATCCTGGCGGCAATTACAGCGTTTCCAACGGTATAGTGGCGTTAACTCCACAAGGCCTGCAGAGCTTGGATACGGTAGATGGCGGATACGGGACTTGCGTCGACAACGGGACTTGCCCATGGGGAGGTGGCGCCGACCCCAACGCGCTGGCAATTTTTCAGAACTACCCATCGCCGAACACTGACACGCTCGGGGATGGTTTGGATTACCGAGGCTTCACGTTCGCTGCCCCAGCCCCGGCAAAACTGAACACCTTCATTCTGAAACTGGACTACAAGCTGACGCAGAGCGGCAATCACAGCCTGTTTGTGAAAGGTCATCTGCAGAACTTCCGTACTACCACGGCCCCGCAATTCCCGACCCAGCCGGCAAACGACGTCTTCACCGACAACAGCAAAGGCATCTTTGTCGGCTACACCGCACTTTTGAAACCTACCCTCATCAACAACCTGCGGTACGGTTTCATTCGACAAGGCATTGGGGATCGCGGCCTCAGCGCCACCGACTATAACCATTTCCGAGGACTGACCGATGTGCAAGGGTTCACCAATAGCGTCTTGACCAACGTGCCCGTGCATAACCTGGTCGACGACGTGAGTTGGACGAAGGGCAAGCACACTATGCAATTCGGCGGAAACCTGCGAATCATCGCGAATAATCGCAACGGTAATGCTCAAAATATCTCCACCGCTGACACCAACGTGTTCTGGTTGGACAATGCGGGCATCGCCGACACGGGATCCGGTCTGGATCCAAGTGCGCTTGGTTACCCGACCGTGGATGACTCCTTCCTTGAGTCCTATGACTTCGCCACCGCTGCGATCGCCGGTCTGCTCACCGAAACAAACAAGACGTACAACCAGGATAAGACCGGCCACTTCTTCAATCCGGGCGAAATGATTACCCGAAATTTCAAGTCCACCGAAGGAGAGATGTACGCCCAGGATAGCTGGCGCGTCACCCCCAACCTCGTGCTCACGGGAGGGTTGCGGTATTCGCTGCTGCAACCTCCCTACGAAGCGCATGGCAACCAGTTAGCGCCCAGTCTCAGTCTGAACACCTGGTTTAAGGAACGCGAGCAGGCCATGCGGCAAGGCAATGAGCTTAATTCGTCACAGGTGCCGATCTCGATGTCTCTCTCCGGGCAGGCCAACGGAAAGCAGCCATATTGGGCCTGGGACTACAAAGACCTCGCTCCACGCTTTGCCTTTGCATACTCGCCGCATGCCAGCAGCGGCGTTCTGCATGCTCTGTTCGGCAGCGCGGGAAAAAGCTCGATCCGGGGCGGATATGGACTCTACTACGATCACTTCGGCGAGGGAATCGTGAACAGCTTCGACAAGAACGGTTCCTTCGGTTTGACCACTCAGCTCGTAAATCCTGCAGGTACGCAAGATGTAGGCTGCACTCCACGCCTTCTGGATCTCGCGACCCTTCCCCCTGCGAACGCTAGCTTTTGCGGCCAGCAGGTGGTTGGGCCTCCGCCCGCAGCGCTTCCGGGTACAATTACGCCTCCGACCGGCACTGATGCGGGGTCGTTCGCAATCTACTGGGGTCTCGATGACAAGCTTAAGACTCCTTACTCGCACGTGTTCGATTTCTCAATCACGCGCGAACTCAGGAGGAATTTTGTCTTTGAAGTGTCTTACGTCGGGCGTCTTGGCCATCGGTTATTGCAAGAGGAAGACTTGGCCATGCCGCTGGACCTGGTCGATCCTTCTTCAAAGGTGGACTACTTCGCCGCTGCGACGATGCTTACGAAGGCCGCCAATGCGGGAACGGACGTGAGTCAATTGCCGAGTATCCCATTCTGGGAGAACTTTTACCCACAGGCGGCGGGTCAACCGGCATTTGGCAATTTTGGCACCGGGTGTGCCCCGAACGCTGGTGGCATCCCATACACAAGCTTCAACGCCACGCAGTCAATGTACGACATGTTTTCGTGTTTTGGAGGCAACGAGACCTCGGCTTTGTTTTACGCTGATCTACCGCAGTCGTTTAGTTTCAGCGGTACGGATTGTGTGCCTGCCTGTGCCACTGTGAATGGGACCTACGGCCCATTTGCATTCTTCGACGATCAATTCTCCTCCTTATACGCGTGGCGGAGCAATGGCAACAGCAACTACCACGCCATGCAGTTGACCCTGCGCAAAGCAATGAGCAGTGGTCTGCAATTCGACTTCAATTACACCCTCTCGAAATCCATTGACATCGGCTCCAATGCCGAGCGCATCAACGAGTTCGAAGGGTTCGGATTCGGCAGCCAGGTCATCAATTCGTGGGTTCCCAGTCAGTTGCGAGCCGTATCGGATTTCGACACTAAACACCAAATCAACGCCAACTGGGTCTATGAAATGCCTTTTGGCCGTGGTCGGCGTTTTGGAAGCGGCATGGGAAAGATCGCCAATGCGGTGATAGGAGGCTGGGGCCTCTCAGGCATTTTCCACTGGACCAGCGGTTTGCCCTTTAGCATGGGCTCTGGATCAGGCTGGCCGACGAACTGGCAGTTGCAAGGCGAGGCGGTCCAGACCGGACCGACGGGAAAGATCGGCGTCTTCCGCGACTCCTCGGGCACCCCGAACATGTTCAAGGACACCGCGCAGGCATCGGGCGCGTTTCGTTTCCCGTTTCCGGGAGAATCGGGACAGCGCAACGAATTGCGCGGTCCTGGTTTCTTTGAGCTGGACGACGGCTTGTGGAAAACTTGGAATATTACCGAAGCGAAGATAGTAAAATTCTCTTGGGAAGTATTCAACGTGACCAACGCGGTACGTTTCGATGCCGCCCAGTCCGCAAACCAATTTGCTCTGACCTTCGGGAACTTCGGAGCCTACAGCAACACACTCAGCAAGCCGCGGGTGATGCAATTCTCGCTGAGGTTCGAGTTCTGACGATAGGTTCTTTGATGTGATTGCAGGGCGGAGAAATCCGCCTTTTTTTTCTGGCTGATTGCGTAGATGGAAGACGTGGATCGCCCTACCCCAGCGGCGAGTCGCTCATCCGGAACCTTGTCCGGACGTGTTCGGAGATGAGTTCGATCGCGGGACGGTTCTGCACCGGGTCGACTTGTGCCAGATACTTCATGGCTTCGACCAGCAGGCGTTGTCCATCCACGTAACGAGGATCTGAAATACGCTCCCTGCGCTTATTGCCCAGCTTAGGAGGGACTGTAATCGTAAAAACCTTGGCCATGAATAAACCCAACGGAAGGTGGGGCCCAGTATAGCGCCCCGAACGCGATTCTCAGCACACCTTCTTGTCCTTTCGATTCAACAGTTTAACCGCGTGGTGAAATCGTCTGCGTCTTGCTGGTGGTCTTTAACTTGAAAACGTCGTCGGAGATCTTCTCGTTTACTCGAATGGAAGAGTACTTGGCCAGCCGGTAGTTCCCGTCGGGTTGAAAGGCCTGCTGCTGCACCGAGATCCCGCGATCGAGATCGATCCAAAGAAAAATCTGCTTGTATGTATTGCGAACCTTCTCCGACTTGGGAATGAGTTGCAGCTTCGCCGCGGAGACGCCGTCGATGGTCTCCGGCGCCACATACGATACCTCGAATGCCTTCTGCAGGTCTTGCCCGCTGCCGCCAAAACCGAGTACCACGTAGGTTTCAAGCTCAGAGCGGTTGCTGCCGAGATCGAATTCGGTCACCTGGTCCGGCTTGGGCTGATACATGCGGATCTTGCCTTTGCTGAAGAGCACATACTTCGGCTCGGGTTTCAGCTTGGCCGGATCGCTTCCGGCCAACTTGACGTCGGCCATCATCTCAATTTCTTTGCCACTCCGGCGGTAGTAGATCGTGCCTTTTTGAATGTCGTCGACCTCGTCGATGACTTTCTCATAGACCTCCCACTCAAACTCGGCCTGCGTGCTGCGAAAGCTGGCCGCGGCGGTGTCCATTCTTTTCAGAACTGCATCGAGGTCGCCAGAGTCGGGGGGCTTTGACGGACGAGCGGCTGCGAAGACGAAAAGCGTTCCTGCCAGCGCGACCGTAAAAATAGACATAAAGATGTGGAAGAAATGTTTCATTCGGACTTTCTACATCAAATCGTCGCCGCACGGCTACTCCCGCTTGGCTAGAACCTTGTAGCTCTGTATTTTCCCCTTGTTGTCGGAAACCGGCTCATAGCTCACAATCGTAACCGCACCCGAAATCGGCTCGATAATCCGCAGCAACTGTTCGCGCACCGACTGCGTATCCCCTGGCGAAATTGCGCTGGCCGCGACCTGATAAAAAAGATGGCCCTCGACGTCGGCCGTCACCACCACGTCAGTCGGATGCGGAATCCGCGCAATGGGTTTGTCGTTGAAGTTGATCACGCGCGGCGAGAACAGGACAAACAGGATGATCAGCGTCACCATGATGTCGTAGTGGAGCGTGCCCCTCTCATATTGCCACAGAATGTATCCGCGAATTGTTCGCCAGACGGCGTTCATGGGCAAGGGCGCGCTGGGCGCGGCAGTCGTGAGTTCTACTCTATGCAAGTCTAGTGACCACTCCTTGTCTTGGCAATGCTGGCACAGCGAGCGGCGAGCAGCGACCTTTGACCAGCGAGCTAGCGCAATCCGGACTGCTCGTAGCTCAAAGCTCGCCGCTCACAGCTTTCGTGGCGTGATCCGTTCCGCGCCGATATAAGATCGCAGCGCCTCGGGAATCACCACGCTCCCGTCGGCCTGCTGATAATTCTCCACAATCGCAACCCATGTCCGGCCCACGGCCAGTCCGCTGCCGTTCAGCGTGTGCACAAACTCCGTCTTATTCTTGCCCTCAGGGCGATAGCGAATGTTGGCGCGCCGCGCCTGATACGCCTCGAAATTCGAGCATGACGAAATCTCTCGGAACAACTGCTGCCCCGGCAGCCAGACTTCAATGTCATACGTCTTCGCCGAAGACGGTCCCATATCGCCCGTACAGAGCGCAACGGTGCGGTAGTGCAGGCCGAGCTTGTGCAAAACTTCCTCGGCATCGCGCGTTAGGTTCTCGTGCTCCTCATAGGATTGCTCCGGACGCGTAAACTTCACCAGTTCGACCTTCTGAAACTGATGCTGCCGGATGATGCCGCGCACGTCTTTCCCATACGATCCCGCTTCGCTGCGAAAGCACGGCGTGTAGGCGGTGAGCGAGATCGGCAGCCGCGCCTGGTCGAGCACTTCGTCGCGATAAAGATTCGTGACTGGCACTTCGGCGGTCGGAATCAGCCAGAGATCTTTGTCGCCGTGCGGCACGCGGAAAAGATCGGAGGCAAACTTCGGCAGCTGTCCCGTGCCGTACATGGAATCGGAATTCACCAGATACGGCGGCAGGACTTCCGTGTAGCAGTGCTGGCGCGTATGCAGATCGAGCATGAAGTTCATCAGCGCCCGCTCGAGTTTCGCGCCCAGATCCCAGTAGACGGCGAACCGTGCCCCGGTGAGCTTCACCGCACGCTCCAGATCGAGAATCCCGAGTTCGGCGCCCAGATCCCAGTGCGGCTTGGGAGCAAAGTCAAACTTCGGCGGCGCGCCCCAGCGCCGAACCTCAACATTTTGTTCCGCGCTATTGCCGATAGGCACGCTCGCGTGTGGCAAGTTGGGAATGCCCGCGAGAATATCGCGCAACCGGACATCAAGATCGGCCGCGGTTTTTTCCAGCGTCTGAATTTTTTCCCGCAGATCCTTGGTCTGCGCCATGGCGGCGCTGGCGTCCTGCCCGCTCTTCTTCAACTTAGCGATTTCTTCCGACGCTTTGTTGCGCTGAGCCTTGCTGGTCTCAGCCTCAGTAATGGCCTGGCGGCGCTGCCTATCGACCTCGCGAAAGTCCCTGAGCACGGCAGCCGGGTCCATTCCGCGCTGGCGCAGCTTTTCTTCCACCAAGGTCAGATTTTCACGAACGAAATTCAGATCAAGCATGGACTAACTAATGTATAAGAAAAACGCTATCAAATGCACGCACCCCCCAGCCGGTTTACCCCGTGTACCTCTGTGTCCTCTGTGTTAATGGTTTTGCTCGTCGCGAGAGGCGATCGGTTTTGGCGTATTCCCCCCGCCTGTGTAAACTACTTTCGCGATGAGATCCACCCCCAGATCCGCACGCGCGCTCCTCTTCTTCACCTTGGCGTGCCTCACTGCCATACTGAGCGTATCGATCCCCAGCTCCTCCTCGGCCTACAACGGCCATCCCAAGCTGGTGGTGGTGATCGTGATTGATCAGTTCCGCGGCGACTACCTGGAACGCTATCGCGACCAATTCGGAGACGCCGGCTTCCGCCTTCTCCTCGACCATGGCGCCTATTTCCCGAACTGTAACTACAATTCCGCCAACACACGCACCGCTCCCGGACACTCCACCTTGTTCACCGGCGCCTATAGCAACGGCCACGGCATCGCCGCCAACGAATGGTGGGACCAGAAGAAGAAACGCATGGTGACTTCCGTCGAAGACGACGCCACAAAACTGGTTGGTGTCGCCGGAGATAAGATCGCCGGAGAAAAGACCGGCGCCTCCCCGCACAATCTTCTGGCCGACACGCTGGGCGACGAACTCAAGCTTGCCACGCAAGGCAAATCTCGTGTTTTTGGGGTGTCCTTAAAAGACCGCGCCGCCGTGCTACCCGCAGGTTTTGCCGGAGACGCCGCCTACTGGATTGAACCCAAGAGCGGCGCATGGGTCACATCGACGTACTATCGCGACGATCTGCCGAAGTGGGTGCAGGATTTCAACTCCACGCGTCCCCCGAAATATTGGGATCGCGAATGGAAAGACGCGCAGGGCACCGTGCTGCGCTCGACGGCGCGTCGCAAAAGTAAAGACGGCTCCGAAGCCGGCTTCTACGAAGTCATCGGGCCAACAGCCTTCGGCAACGAATACGAATTTGAGTTCGCCAAGGAATTGATGGTCTACGAGAACGTCGGCCGCGGCCCGGCCACGGACCTGCTCTCCATCAGCCTCTCCCCCAACGACATTCTTGGACATCAGGTGGGGCCGGATTCTCACGAAATGCAGCAGATGGCCCTCGATCTCGACCGCGAACTCGCCGACTTCTTCAACTTCCTCGGCCACCAGATCGGCCTGGCCGACGTGTGGATCGCCCTCTCGGCCGACCACGGTGTGTCCTCATTGCCCGACACAGTAAAGAAGCTGCGCATTCCGGCAGCGAACCTCGACGCGGGAAAACTCGAAGCGCAAATCAATAGCGCGCTCACGGCGAAATTCTCTCCCGGCCATCCCGCGGCGTATGTGAAGCTGGACTATCCGCTGGCCTGGCTCGACCAGGACGCCTTTACCGCCGCTCACGTGCGCGAGCGCGATGCCGAAGTAGCGGTCGGTGAGGCCATGAAGCAAGCCGGATTGCGCGATTACTACACCAAGTCGCAACTGGCCGAAGGCGAAGTTTCCAACACGCCCTTGGGACGAAAGTATTTGAACAGCTATTCGCCGGAAGGAAGCTGGTACGCGATGGGCGTCCCCGACCTTTACACCGTGGGTCCGAGCAAGGGCACCGACCATACATCGCCTTACAACTACGATACGCATGTGCCGCTGGCCTTCTACGGTTTGCCCTTCCAACCGGGAATCTATCGCACGGCTGCCGAACCCGTCGACCTAGCCCCCACTCTTGCATCCATGTTGGGGATCAACGCTCCGACTCACTCCGTCGGCCGGGTGCTGACCGAAGCGCTCGCGCCCCAACACCGCAGCACGACTTCGAGCCCGGCCTTGGGAGAAGGCCAGCCATGACTCCCGATCTCAGCGTAACTGTCGCCGGCATTGAGCTCAAGAATCCCGTCATCGCCGCCAGCGGCACTTTCGGCTACGGAGCAGAATTTGAGGACGTGGTCCACCTCGGTAAGCTGGGCGGGTTTGTCGTGAAGGGCCTGTCGAAGGAACCAATGATCGGCAATCCTCCCCCTCGCCTGTGGGAAACCGCTGCCGGGATGTTGAATGCGATCGGCCTGCAAAACATCGGAGCGCAGGCGTTCCTCGCAGAAAAATTGCCGCACCTGCGCGAAATCAAAAACATCGTCGTGATGGCCAATGTTTTCGGCTACACCCGCGAGGACTACGAACGCACCATCGAGATCCTCAACGATGGCGAGGGCATCGCCGCCTACGAGTTGAACGTTTCCTGCCCCAACACCGCGCACGGAGGCTTGCAGTTCGGCAGCGATCCCCGGTCTTTGGATGAAGTTGTCACCACCGCCAAGCGCGTGGCGCGGCGTCCACTGATCGTCAAACTCTCGCCCAACGTGACCAGCATTGCGCAAATGGCCTATGTAGCGCAGGAGGCGGGGGCCGACGCGCTCTCGCTCATCAATACTTTCGTCGCCATGGCCATTGACCCCGAGACGCGCAAGCCGCGCATCGCCAACGTCACCGCAGGACTCTCCGGTCCCGCGATCAAGCCCATCGCGGTCCGCATGGTCTATGACGCCGCGCACGCCGTGAAAATTCCAGTGATTGGCATGGGCGGGATCTCAACCGCGGCCGACGTCGTCGAATTCATGCTCGCCGGAGCCACCGCCGTGCAAATCGGCACCGCCAGCTATTGGGATCCCTGCGCCACCGAAAAGATTGTCGACGAGTTAAAGGAATGGTGCAGCGATCACGAAGTCGCCAGGCTCGCCGACTTCATCGGCGGCATGCAGTTGGAATAATTCCCTGTCCCGCTCGCACCACGTCAGCGCCAGCCGCCCAGAATCGCCCCCATCGCCAGATAGCAGACGAATTGATATCCCGTATTGATCAGGTAGAGCTTGAAAGGCTGTTTGCTGAATAGCGCATTCGTCAACTGCACGGTAGTTACGAATCCCAGCCACACTGCAAAACCGATCTTCACGCCATAAAGAGCCGTGTTGACGTGAGCCACATGGATAACTTTCCCCAGCACGAACGCCGACAGAATACTCGCCACCAGCGACATGGCATACGACGGTCCCGCACCCTTCTGCAACTCCGCCATCTTGGCCTTGTCATTGGGATCGTAGCCCATCAAAACGGTCCACGGTTTTGCAAACAGCGCCGGCGAGTACCACACGAAGCCAGCCGCCATTGTTGCCAGCGCCGACACCAGCACAGCCCACAGATTCACGCTCATGAAATGCATCGCATTCCTCCGTTAGCTCGAAGATGAACTGAATGGTTGAGGCCCGGAAAGCCATGCCCGAAATGCCGGTATGAAATGGAACTGCTCGGTAAGAATTCAGATGAGCTTTTCTCTGCGATCTCCGCGGATTTTCTCGGCGAACTTTGCGCTTAAAAGCTTTTTGCCAGAGCGATCGGCAAAGCCGCGAAGGACAGCCAATAAGCTCGCGCTATCGCCCGTGAGTGTACCAGATCGACCCCGGAGACTTATAGTCGCGCCCTTCGCCCCACACCGCATGCGTCGCGCCGTCGCCGTCGATGGCCAAGCTGAAAAAGTCTCCAAAAGGAAAGCGGAATCCCTCCGGCAGAATGTAGTCGTAGCCCGCCGCGGGCCCGGAGAGCCGGGTTTCCGCGTTCCAGGTGGCGCCGCCGTTGGTCGAACTGCGATAGTAAGTGTTCCACAGCGGATGCCGGGGATCGCCAGCCTCGAATGCCCTGGCATCCATCCACGCGATGCGAACATCGCCCGACGCCACCGCAACAATCGCAGGGAAGGCATGCTCAACGCCCAGCGCCGCGTTCGAGACGACAGCCCGCTCGGACCAGCTTGCTCCTCCCGTAGTCGACGACGAGAAGTAAATGCGCTCCGGGCCGCCATTCGCCGCGCCCGCGTTCCATAGCGCGTAAAGCGCGCCTGCGGCGTCCGATGCCATCGCGATCTGTGCGCCCAGATAACCGGTCTCGCAGCTTTGTGCTTCGCACTCTGGAGGCGCGCTCGATACATCCAGCAGCAACGTGCTCCACGTTCGCCCACCATCAGGTGACCGGCTGACATAAACACTGACCGGCCGCGTCGGCATTTCGTGGCGCGAATAAGCCGTCCAGCCAAAATAAACCGTGCCCGCCAGATCGACCGTAGCGCCTCCGGCCAGCGACGATCCGGGCGCGGCATTGGGATTCACCTGAACCGTGCTGAACGTCTGCCCCGCATCGTGCGAAGCGGCCACAAAGAATTTCTCTTCGTGATTGAATCCAACATAAACGTCCGCGCCACGAGCCGTCAGCACCGGCTTGTCGGCGTCTTCCCGGCTGCGCTTCGTCCACGAAAACGACCAGCTTCGACCGAAGTCGAGCGACCGCGCGACGATAATGTCGCGCTTGTTATTCTGCATCCACGACGCATACACCGTCTGCCGGTCCACCGGATCGACCACGATCTGCGGATCAAACTGCCCAGTCGGAAAAGGAAGCAGAGCCTTTGAGGGCTGCCATGAGACTCCATTGTCATTACTGATGATCAGGGCGACGCTCGGCGCCGTGCAGGTTGGACAATCAGGAACAGCGCCGTACTGCGGATAGAGAACGTAAACATGCCCGCGCCCGTCAGCCGCGATGGCAGGCTCCCATTGATCGCCCGTGTGATATCCGAGCCGCCGCTGCGGCGCGAATCCCGACACCGCCAGCGCGGCTTCCGCCGTGGTTAAGGCGAACAAAACCGCCAATAAAAAAACCCGTGCAAGAATCTGTACAGTTCTTGGCCCGGCGTCGAAGCGGCTGGTTAATAAATCCACAGAACCTAACCCTGGAACCCCTGAGAAAAACCCTTGCCCGGACTTTACCGTGATTCCGGACCACCGTCAATCGCCCAGGCAGGTTATCCGCCGGATTTTACAAGCTTGTGACTTTCCTGGCGTTTGATCATCCAATGAGGGAGAATACAGATCGAAACGGATCGTTAAGCAGGGAGCAGATCGTAATGGAAAAAGCTAAGGCCACATTCGCAGCAGGATGTTTCTGGGGAGTCGAAGCCACCTTCCGCCAAATGCCCGGCGTAACTGCAACCCGCGTAGGCTACACCGGCGGCCAGACCGAGAACCCGACCTACAAAGACGTCTGCACCGATCGCACCGGCCACGCCGAAGCCGTGGAAGTCGAGTTCGACCCCGCCAAGCTGCGCTATGCCGACCTACTCAGAGTTTTCTGGGAGAACCACGATCCCACGCAGCTGAACCGCCAGGGCCCCGACTGGGGCTCGCAATACCGCTCCGCGATCTTCTTTCACTCTCCCGAACAGGCAAAGGAAGCACAGGCCTCGAAAGAGGCGCTGGAGGAAGCGCACCGCTACTCCAAGCCCATCGCCACCCAGATCGTCCCCGCCGTAACGTTCTATCCGGCTGAAGACTACCACCAGCAGTATCTGGAGAAGCGCGGCCTGGCCAGCTGCCACATCAACACGTAGCCGGAAAGTTTTTGATCTCGCGGGAAGCCCCGAAAGAGGGTGCCCCATCCTTTTGCGTTTTCTGAGAAAGGGTTGCGTGCCAAGGATGCGGAGCCTAAGGTGTCAGTAAATTCGACGAATTCCCGGTGCAGGCTGGCTGGTAGTAGTCGGTATTGTCCCCATAAACTTCGTTTCGCAACTTAACGATTAGGCACCCCAGTCTCCTCAGTGCGTCTGGATAACCGCGTTGGCCCGCAGAGCCAGCGAACGACACCGTCACATTTTGCAGAGGAGCAGAGTCGCCGATTCTCAGGTCCCATTCCATCCAGGAGTCGAAGACCATTCGTGGCAATTCGTATCTGCCCTTCACATCCCGCAATCCGGGTTGGTTGAGCACCGTTTGTACCTCGGCAAATTCCTTTGGCTGTAAATGCTTTATCTTGACGGCATCTTTTTCACCCGAGTTCATGGTGTGACATTCGGCAGTGCCGTCTGAAAACAGCCTCAAGTACACCGAAGGAATCTTCTTCCCAATTGTGAAATGCCTGTTCACAACTTCGAGCAGGACCTCGGTTGTCTTTGACGGCAGGGGCGGGTTTCCTGACGAAGCGCTGGTCTGCCCACGAACTGGGCTAAGCGCGCCGATCGCGGTTATGCAAAAGGCGAGCCGTACAACCTGCAAAGTAATGCGACGGACGAGTGAAGGATCTCTCATTGCTTCCCTATGCGTTCTACGCCGCCGTCAGCAGCATCGGCGCCCCCTTCGTAATCACGAGCGTATGCTCATAGTGCGCCGATGCCCGGTGATCCGCCGTGATCATCGTCCACTTATCCGGTGCGACGAAAACTCGACCGGAACCGGCGGCAATAATCGGCTCGACTGTAATTACCAAGCCTTCGGTGAGGATCTGACCGTCCCGCGCATCGGGATAGTTCGGCACCCGCGGCGCTTCATGGATGGTCCGGCCAATGCCATGTCCCGCCAGCTCGCGAATCACCGAAAAGCCGCTGCGCCGCACCTCGCGTTCAACCGCGCGTCCAATCTCCCAAACCCGAAAGCCGGCCCGCGCTACCAGCATGGCCTTGGCGAAGGCACGCTCCGCGCACGCGATCAGATTCAGACGCTCTTCCGTTACTTCACCGACAGGAACGGTGACCGCCGCGTCGGCCATGAATCCGTCTTTCTCGATGGTGACGTCGAGCTTAACCAGATCGCCAGCTTGCACCGCGCGGGGGCCCGGAATGCCGTGGACCGCTTCATCGTTCAGGCTGATGCAGCTCACTCCTGGAAATCCATACACCAGCGCCGGAGCCGACTGTGCTCCGTGCTGCCTCATCACGCCCGCGCCCACTTCGTCAAGTTCGCCGGTAGTAATTCCCGGACGCACTTCGTCCCTCATTGCTTCCAGCATCAGACGGACCACTCCTCCCGCCGCACGCATCCCCTCGAGTTCGTCGGGCCCGTTGATCGACATGAGATCACCTCAGATCATGATATCGCGTGCATTTCTCGGCGGCGGGAAAATCAGGCGCTGGCAGGCTGCCTGGGCCTGAAGAAGACGAGCAGCACGAAGGCTCCGACATAGAAAAGCAAGCTCTGCTGCAACTGACAGCCCCGAAAGCGCAGCACCAGGCCGAATAGCGCCAGGGCCTCGCACAAAGCATAGGTGGCAATGTATCCAGTCTGCCAGTGATTGAGGCTGAGCCCGTCGTCGGGGTGCGTGGCCAGATTTTCCGCGGCTCGCAGTACTAGCGTGCGCCGCACCACGAAAATCGTTCCCACAATGCCTACGGCCAGAGTGCTGAAGATGTAGCTTAAGGCTGGGTCTACACCGCGCGCCACCGGCCCCACAACTTCTCCCACGATCCCATATACCAGGATGCTGGCCAGCATCGCCCACTGCACCGCCCGCAGTGTCTTCAGAGCCCGGATCATCGAAGTGGCATTTTCGCGCGAACGAGGAGGAAGTCCAGAGAACCTTCTACGTTGGAACCCACTCGAGCAATACAGTCTTTCCGGTAGAGATCAGTTTGTTTGATGCCCTACCACCGTCTTAAGTCTCATCCTCAGTGCGAATGATGCTGGCCAGATCCTCCCGGCCGCATCCGCAGAAAAATCTGAAACGACACAGGATGGTTGCCATAGCTGACATCGAGCGCGGATGGCTTCGAGTAGAACG
>WNGK01001174.1_pt2 | contig 27955 bp, 22 predicted proteins | sample 5400601 | NCBI WGS metagenome assembly WNGK01 (sample SAMN13153376, study PRJNA577476) | soil metagenome | isolation source: 60 cm soil or saprolite under Garry oak tree replicate 1 | place: USA:California | collected 2016-06-15
TTTCCAAACCAGCGCGCGATTTCCTTGGGGCTTGCCAGGCGGTGCTGGTAGATGCGCCAGCGGACAGCGGGACGTTTCTTCCCGTCCGGCAGCACAGGGACGACGCTGATTCCAGCTCGCCGAGCCTCAAGTGCCGTCTTGATGATGGCCCGCCTGCGCATCAGCAGAGAGGAATCCATGGACACTCGCAACGTGGGAAAACGCTCTCTCGAGCCAACGTGGCTCGTTGGATTTTTGTCGTACTGTGGGAACATTGTGAACCTCCTTTACACGAGGGGGATAAACAACACGAAGCTCCCGCTGGCGAATTTGGTTTCGCCAGCGGGAGCTTCAAAGAGGAAGAAGAACCTCATGCCGCCGAGGTAGCGACAGAGGATAGCTCGTTGGCCCATCCAGGGACCGGCGTGAGCGGCTATAGGCGTGCCATGGCGAGAGATCGCAGGCGGCACTTGTGTTGGTGCGCGTGGCGGTCTGGTCAGAAGAGGGGAACGCGAGCAGTGGGAGACTACCTGCCTCTCTTGCCTTTTCGACGCGTCTCCACTATAGTCTTGACCAGAAAGGATCAGCAGGATGGTCAATCTCGTCGGTCAACAGCTCGGGCAGTATTGCCTCACGCGTCTGCTGGGACGAGGAGGGTTTGCGGACGTCTATCTGGGCGAGCAGATCTACCTGGGAAGCCAGGCGGCCATCAAGGTGCTCTCCGCGCCACTGGCACCTGAAGCACGCTCTGGCTTTCTCGATGAAGCGCGCACCCTGGTCCGGCTCGCGCACCCGCGTATTATTCGTTTGCTGGACTACGGCATGCAGGAGCAGACACCTTTTCTGGTAATGGAGTACGCACCCGGCGGCACCCTGCGAAAGCTCCATCCACGCGGAGAACGGCTCCCGCTTCCCACCGTCGTGGAGTACGTGCAGCAGGTGGCCGAGGCGTTGCAGTACGCGCACAACGAACGCCTGATCCACCGTGACGTGAAGCCGGACAACCTGCTGCTGGGGCAGCATGGCGAGATCTTGCTGAGTGACTTTGGGATCGCTCTGCTGGCGCACAGCACGCGTTCCCAGCGGACCGAGAACATCGTGGGTACTGTCTCGTACATGGCCCCGGAGCAGATCCAGGGACATCCCTGCTAGGCCTCTGATCAGTACGCGCTGGGCGTGATCGCCTACGAATGGCTCAGCGGGACCCGCCCGTTTTCCGGCTCGTTTGTCGAGATCGCCGCCGGGCACTGTCTGGCCAAGCCTCCCCCACTGGAAGCTGCGCGTCTCGGCATCCCCAACGCGGTCACACTGATGGTCTCGCGAGCGCTGACCAAAGACCCGCGACAGCGCTTCGCCAGCGTGCTTGCATTTGCGAGAGCGTTGGAGCGAGCCGCGAGGCTGACCAGGATGAAGAGTACTGCGCCTGTTCTGGCAGGAGCGCCGCCTGCTTCTGGCAGGCAGTGGACGTTGGAAGACGATTTCGAGGGGATATCCACCGGATGAGGTCTCTGAAAGGATGAGAGAAGGACATTCTTCCCCTGCCTGGTGCATGTTTCACTGGGCGTTTCTAACTTCCAGGCATCTCTGCTGATGAGCTCGAATCACCAAGAGGGCGGAAAAGCCAAATCCAGGGGTGAATCCGCACCAGGGAAACCGAGCGGGTCAGCCTCATCTGAGGTAGTGGGTTAGGACGACGTCGAGCCGCCGGTGGCCTAACGCCTCTGAGACGTTCCTGGCGGCCTGGGCGTCATAGTCACCGGGTGTGAGTCGTCCCGTCGAGGGCGGCAGTTCCCGATCAGGGGCATACTGCCGGTATAAAGCCTGCGCGTAGTGGCGCCGCAGCGCATGCACGTCAAGACGGACGGGGAGATGACTCAACGCCCGTTCCTCTGGCTCACGCCCGGCGACGACGCTCAGCACATTCTGTTCCCGACCTGCCAGCACCGGCACGGTGCGAGCCCGACCACCCTTGCCTCGCCGCACCTGGATGGCCACCTGCCCATCCACCGTATGCCGCACATCCCCCACCAGCAGGGCGAGGGCCTCTGCGCGACGCAGACCGCAGGCCCCAAGAAAGGCGATCTCGCGCTGCCAGTTGCGCGGCTGGAATTTCTGATCTTGCACCACGGGACCGCGCGACCGGTGGATCTGTTCGCGCGTACGCGCAGGCAGTGTGAGCGTGGAGGCCAGGTCGCGCCGGCTAAAGAACATGCGCAGGGCGGCACGCTCGGCCTGGATCGTGTACGGGCTGCGGCCCGCGGCAATGTGTTGGGAGAGGTACTCCGTCGCCCACTCGTCGGCATGGACATCCAGCGGCGCGAGGTGATGGACGTGATGGGTGTCGCGCACCCAGTTGATAAAGGCCAGGATATGCTGCTGGTAGACGGTGCGCGTGGTCGTCGAATGGATCTTCCCCGTGGTAAAGGCCCACTGGTAGGTGCCATCGGCCCGTGCCGCTTCCTTGGCCTCAAAGCGGCTGGCATGGTACACGGTCAAGGATCTGAGCCGCTCAAGAGCGGCGAAAATGATGCCTTGCTGCTTGGACATTGCTCTTTCCTGCACTCCTGGGACGACGGTAGCGTTCAATCGTTGCAGAGTTTGCCTACTCCTTCAGGGACACGGGCCGCTTACTCAGAACCCGACCACTGTTCCCTCTCTCCTGTTTATGCTTCCCTTGATGCTGAAGCACAACCAGAGAGCATCTGCCGCGTTGGTTCGATGCAACGCACCTGACCAGGCGAGCGATGGAGATGCCTCACCTACCAGGACATCCTACACAGTACAGTTACAGTGACATGCAACGAGCAAGACCTACCAGAACACACGACACGAAGCACGACAAGGTCGATCGTTCTACTCCCCTTTGATCCACTGAGTGCCAGCCTCGCGGCCGGACTCCGCGAAACACAGACAAGTCCAGTCAGTTGGTTCAAGATGCATCAGGCGGGAGCCACCTTCTCGTTTTGATTGTTGCACAATCAAAACGAGAAGCCTCGTCGTTTCAAGCTCGGCGATAACTCAGCACAGACAGCCTGAGGTGACCAACCTGGTCCGTTGCAGGGATTGTCCCACTGCGGTAGTGGACCAGCTACAGCCTCGTCAGGGTGAGGCCACGACCACTACTCAATGCTTCTAGTATAACGTGCTTTCTATCATTTGTCTAGAGCTATAGACATGATGGACAACTATGGACATCATGCCCGAATACTCGTTCTTGCTGGTTCTGCTTTTTTCTCTTCTGCAAAGATGAACCCATGGATTTAAGGAGCAGAAGCGCTTTGGTGATGAAGTGGAGGGATGTAGTTGCTTGCCTGTGATGCAGATCAGGAAAGCGCTGGTTTCGGCGAAAGAAGTTCTCGTGCGTCTGTTCGCCCTCCTTCTGGCCGGTAGTTATCTTCTCCAGCTTGATCAGAGCGATTGCTCTCCCTGGAGGATGCAAGATCTAGGACGACCCCCTTAGAAGAGATCAGTCGGCATCGCTTGCGGCAGAGGCATTGCTATTCCCTGCCCACCTCACTGGCCATCGTGGAGAAATGCCCCCTGATTGCAGGTAAGCCACGCCTTTGCCTCACTCGCGTCAGTACATTCGTGGCCTGGTTCCGAGCAGGCCAAGCACCCCTCCTAGTATGCCCCACATCAGCAGCAGGAGTGGGAAACTGGCAGGGAGTACCACGCCGGGGACGGCATGGCCCAGGACTCCTGCTGTGATCTGCTGCACCAGACCTGCCAAGCTTCCTGCAATCGATCCAGCCACTCTCTTCCCGGTACGCTTGCTTGTCAGCCAACCGGCGAGGTACACGCAGAAGAGACTCAGCAGCAAGACACCGCCGCTTATAGGCCATGCAATGGCGGCGGCCAATCTGTGAGAACCCAGTATGGCATAGAAAAGGAGAAGGGTTCCAGAACTGAAATAGCCATCTACCAGGCCATACACGAGCGTCCAGGCCACAGGGTGAGAGGTCGCTGGTCTCCTGGGAGCGATCCAACTGAAGAAGGACCAGGATGAGGGGGTATCCATCTGCCCGTTGGCGAGAACGGTCGAGGTAAGCGGATCTCGGGCATCGTGTCCGCCGCTCTTCCTGCCAGGAGACGTCGGAGCAGCTTCCCGCGCGGGGTGCATCCAGGAAGTCACCCGTTTGCCTGAGAGAGGCGCGGCCGAAGATGAGCCGTCTCCAGGTGCGGAAGCGCTCCCTTTTGCCGAAGCAACATCAGCGGAAGAAGCACATGCCTCCGAGAGCGCATCGGCAAAGGCAGCCACGCTCGGAAAGCGCGCGGCCGGGTCCTTGGCCAGCGCCCGCAGGATGACCTGTTCCACCCAGGGTGGAAAGGAGGCAATCCGGTCTCTGAGTGGAGGGGGCGAGGCAAAGCAGTGCTGGACGGCAATTTCCGTCGGCGAGCCGCAAAAGGGAGGGCGACCGCAGAGCCACTCGTAGGCGAGGATGCCCAGCGCGTACTGGTCAGAGGCCTGGCAGGCACGGCCTTGCAGTTGCTCGGGAGCCATATAGGTGGGCGTCCCGACGATCTGTTGCGTCTGGGCGCTCCGCATACTCTGCGTGAGCACGGCGATGCCGAAGTCGGACAGCAGCACCTGCCCGTCCCAGCCTAGCAGGATGTTCTCGGGTTTGACATCACGGTGAATGAGGCGCTGGTTGTGAGCAGACTGCAAGGCCGAAGCAATGTGGCTGACGTACTCGATGACGGTGGCGAGCGGCAGCTGCACCCCTTTGGGATGAAGCATTCGCAGCGAGCCGCCAGGGGCATAGTCCAGCACCAGGAACGGAAGCCCATCCTGGATGCCGAAATCGAGGACGCGAACGATATGCGGATGAACCAGGCCAGCCAGCAGGCGCGCTTCACGCTGGAAGGCCGCTCCCTCGTACTCGTCGAGCGGGCCGGTGAGGACTTTGAGCGCAGCACGAGTACCCAGGTACACATGCTCTCCCAGGTAGACTTCGGCGAATCCTCCTCGTCCGAGCACCTGGCGGATCTGATAGTTGCCCAGGCGCTGTCCAGGACAGACACGCATCTTTTCGGATGGGATCATCTCTTCCTCTCTCGCTAGCAGGCACGCTCGGATCGCACATCAGGGATAGGCGAGGCATGCCGTCTCACACGCGGCCGGCAAGGGCGCTACTAGCAATGCCAGGCCACGTGTTGCGGAACGAACACGGGACAACGAGAACATGTTCCATTTCGTTCCGACTGGTTGACCGGGCCTTGCGGTGGTGCGCAATTACCCACCAGGCGGTCTGGTAACCCACGGGCTGGCGTTCGCCGTGGTCGCGGTCAGCCAGCCGTCGACTCGATCCAGCGGCGCTCCATGGAGAAATCCCTTGCCCCCTGGCGGGTGGCAAAGAGGCGGCTCGTTGGCGGGGTGCGCCGTTCGTTCCTGCGGGTCTCGTACCGGTCTCACTGACTGGATGCGATTCATGCGCGAAGGGAGCCAGAGCATGCAGTCCTTGCTCCACCGGGTAAAGCATGCCAGCGCTGGTGCTTCAGCGGCCAGTCTGGTAGAACATATTCTCTATTGCTACACTATACTGATCCCTCGTTTGCTTGTCAAGAGAGCACCGTGAGGGTAGAGTTTCCTGCCAAAACAGGTGGTCTACCGCTTTTTGCCACGCAGAAGACGCTGGCATCCCCTTGTCGGCATCCCTGCGATGTTCATCCGTCTCCTCTGCGAGAGATGCCGAGAATCGCCTCTTATCGAACCATGTGTTACAGGTAATTCATGGGAGAACGGGTAAAAGCATTATCTCTCAATTCCTCAGGATCTCCCTCTTTTCCCTCCGTATTCCTCATATATTCGCATGATTTACTTTCATATCCCGAAGAACTCCTCTTTCTCCTCAGTATTTTTCTCTTCATCACCGGGATTCCCGCTAGTTCCCGCTTCTTTTCCTCCCATTGCCGAGGATTCTTACGGAATGGTACGATACCAGCGGAGAAGAGCAGGAGTCGCTGCGTGTTCAAAGAGAGGCACAACGCACCACCTTTCCAGAAAGGATTCGGCAGCATGCAGACGTACACGTTCGGTCAGTGCGCAACCTTACTCGATATCGACCCGAAGGTGTTCAGGGAATTGGTCAAGCAGGAACTCGGTCTACAAAAAGGCGATCAAAGGAGCCGAGCTGATCGACGGGCGCGCTACCTGACACGCGAGCAGTTAGAGTCCCTGGCAGCTCGCTGTAAGATCACCCTGCTTGACGATGCGGTGTTGGAGCAACCGAAACAGGTCCCCGTTACGACCTATAAGCTCCTGCTGGATCGCCTGGAGAGCGCCGAAGAGGCGCTGCACGCCAGCGAGCAAACGGTCTCGTCGCTGCAGGAACGACTCACCCAGGTCGAACAACAGGTGGCCAGCATAACAGCGTGGACCTCGCTGCTGGAAAGTCTTCCCACCTGGAAGGTGCACGTCGACGAGCGCCTGGAACGCCTGGCGCACCCCCAGGAGCAACCTGACGAGCGTCTGGCTAAACTGGAGGCCCAGCACCGCCAGCAGCTTGCGGAAGTAGAGGCGCGCCCCCCAGACACCATGACCAGCTGGCGCATGCGCTCTGCTACGGCCTGCATATACTCGGGGGTGGCTTGATGGTCGTCGTAGGCGGGTTCGGGCAAGTCGCGCGGGACATAGAGCAAGGCATGGTGCCGGTAGTCGTACGACAACGGCAAGATACGCTCCAGGACTTCGTGCTTCTCGAGGCCCACACGCTTTTTGTAATAGGCCAGGCTGGGTGCAATGTCCGCCGACCTGCCACGTGTAGGACTGACCGTCGCCAGGGTGGCGGAAACGCCGATCACGATGGGCCACTTGTCAAAGAGCCGCTCCCGGAGCCAGGGAGCCACGTCGAGCGGGGTTGCTGATCCCTCAAGGGAGGGGAGATGACGCCCTGGTATCACCTCGCGCTTCAGCACGTAGACATAGGCCTCTGGCTGCTCCACGCTAAAGACCAGGCGCATGCGGTCAGCCAGGCGTTGGGTGCGCAGGACCAATTTCTGATAGAGGACCTCCTCCTGCTGGGTCCGGCGCCCTGGAGGATGTTCGTCCAGCTCTGCCGAAAGCGTGCTCAAAGATTTCGCCAGGCGCAGAGCTTGCGGTACCGCTTGCCGCAGGGTCACGGTGTTCGCCCCCGTCGCGAGCATCTGCTGCTCAAGCTGCTGCCAGGTCCTCGCGGCGTGGCGCATCACCTCTTCCTGCAGTTTGGGCGGGGCATGCGCTCGCAGGAACTTGTCCGCCAGCAAGCTGGTGACCTGCGTGTACCTGACGTTCATGGCACAGACACGGGTGGCTTCCTCCTCCAGGTGGTGTGCCTCGTCCAGGACGATGACCTCGCGGCTGGGCAGGATGGAGCCCCCGGTGGCCACGTCTAAGAGCAGCAGTGTGTGATTGACGACGATGATCTGCGCGCGTTGCGCCTGCTCGTACCGCTGGCGGATATAGCAATCCCCGTAGTAGCGGCACTTGCTCCACGCGCACAGGTCGCTGTCTCCGTTGATCCTGCTGCGTAGTTCAGACGAGACCTGGCTAGGAAGCTGATCAAAGTCACCGGTGTATGGGACGGCAAGGTGCTTGATCACCGCGCTGATCTGCTGCAGTTCCTGGCGCTGCATGTCAGGCAGTCCCTCAGCCAAAGCAGTCGTCAGGCGATCCAGGCACAGGTAGTTGTTCACGCCTTTATAGAGAGATGCATCAAAATGCTGCACATGTTCTTGCACAAAGGGGATGTCTTTGTAAAAAAGTTGCTCTTGTAGCGCTTTGTTGGCAGTGCTGATGATAGCCCCCTTGCTCGAACGCACCAGGGGCATGAGGTAGGCCTGACTCTTCCCAACGCCCGTGGGGGCCTCTATGAGGGCATGTCTGCTCATAGCCAATGCTTCGGCGACCGTTATCGCCATCTCGATTTGCGCGGGTCGCTCCTGGTAGCTTGGCAGTCGCTGAGACAGGATGCCTCCTTGCCGCAGGTCGTCCACGCCCGGATATTTGCCGCGGGGCGATGAGTCTGATGCAGCCAAGGGTCTCCTCCTTGTCTTTCCGCTTGCGGGGAAGTACGCGCTATTTGGCTTTTGTTCGCAGGTCCAGATATCAGCTGGCAAGCAGGCAGGTTACATCATTACGCCCTTCTCGTCTTCTTTTGGCGGGAGGCCTTTTAAGGAGAAGGTGATCTACGGGAGGAGCGTGCTTCATTTCGCCTTTCTCCTCTTCGGTCTGGGCTCTCTGCTACTGGGTATCACCAACCGACCGGCTTCCAATTCTGCTACCAGCTGCCGCAATGCCTGTGAGCTGATCCTCACCGCCCTGCCAATTCGGATGGTTGGGATAATTTTTCTTTTGATGAGCAGGTAGGTTGTCGCGCGACTCACACCGAGGCATTTTGCGGCGTCGCGCACAGTGAGGAGTAAGACCTCCATGGTGGGTTCTTGGTTCTTCTGATAGGGCATCGCTTCCCTCCTTTTACAGATGCACTGGTCATACGCACGATCTTTCTGGCTATGGCTTGTTACGCTATATTCATATGGACATCCAGTCGATAGGAAGACAGGGAGCCACGCAGAAGTCCTTCCTCTCTACTTCTCGCGGTCCCAGGGAGAGAACACGACTGCCATGTCCCTGTGATCTGTTAGTAGTATGCCAGCGTCCGTCGGAGATGATAACTGCATCTGGTTATCATCTCCTCATCATCTGTGGCAATCGTGTGTTGAGCGGGGTAGCTGATACTGCTGGAGGCCGCTCCCGATCTTGCCTTCTGCACCTGCTCTGAGGGATCAAGAGCGCAAACCAACTCGGAGGAAAGAAGCTGTCACGATTCCATCGTTTCCCATCGGCCTTGCTTGTGTCAGCAAAGACGTTCATGTACAATAGAACTGCAAGGAAAGAGAGGACATGAACGACAAGGAACAAAAGCAAGCAAAAGAAAAGAAGAAAGCTCCCAATACGCTTCTGAGGGAAGCACGCATGCAACGGGGGTGGACCCAAGAAGACCTCGCGGAGAAAATCGGGGTAACGCCACTCGAGGCTTACCGCTGGGAAACTGAGGGGGTCATGCCTTACCCCCATTATCGCCAGCTCTTGTGTGAACTGTTCGGGAAAACCCCTGCCGAGCTGGGACTTGTGAAGACGGCGACGCTGCCCTGGAATGTACCGTTTCGACAGATCCCCTGTTTCATTGGACGTACCGTCTTGCTGAAGGACCTCCATCAGGCATTGGCGACAAGCAAAATGCCCATCCCAACAGAAGCATTGAGTGGATTAGGTGGCGTCGGCAAGACGCAAATTGCCGTTGAGTATGCCTATCGCTACCGAGCTGAATATCAAGCTGTCCTTTGGGTGCAGGCTGACTCGAAGCTCGGGGTGCGTTCAGGTATGGTGGGACTTGCGAGTGTCCTGAACTTGCCTGAGCAGCAGGAGCAAGAGCAGCACCGTGTGCTTGAGGCGGTCAAGCTTTGGCTGGAGACGCATACGGCATGGCTGTTGATTATTGATGGTGTAGAAGAGGTAGCAGAGATCGGCACTCTTTTGCCTCAGAAAGGCAAGGGTCACATAGTCCTCACGACTCGCTCCCAGGCGGTCGGCCCCCTGGCCCACCGGATGGTGATCGACCCGTTGTCACGAGAAGAAGGGATGACCCTCTTGCTCCGTCGGGCGCAACTCAAGGCAGCAGGCGGTTCACCTGACGATGCTCTCCCTCAGGATCGTGACGCAGCGGGAACCCTCGTGGCATGGATGGACGGTCTCCCTCTCGCCCTGGATCAGGCTGGCGCTTATCTGGAAGAAACACAGTGCGGGGTCGCTCACTATCTTGACCTCTTCCGGACACGACGAGCAGAACTGCTTAGGCGCAGGGGGAGCATTGTTGATGGCCATCCCGACTCGGTCACTACCACCTTCTCACTCTCGTTTGAACGAGTGGAGCGCAGCAATCCTGCTGCTGCTGAATTGTTACGATGGTGTGCCTTTCTTGATCCCAATGACATCCCCGAAACGTTGTTTACGACCGGTGCCGAGTATGTTGGTCCTCTGTTACACCCGGTTGCTGCTGACCCAATGCTTTTGGATCAGGTATTTGAAGCGATTCTCAAATACTCACTTGTGCGGCGCGTCGCCGATACACAGTCGCTGAGTATGCATCGCCTTGTCCAGGTGGTGATCAAAGATACGATGGACGACGACACGCGACGTCCATGCGCGGAACGGATAGTCTATGCCATTGCCAGCGTGCTTGCTGCTACGGGGACAGACATGCAGCGATGTGAACCTTACATGCCCCATGCACTAGCCTGCGTGGAACTGATCGAGCAACAGCGCCTCGTCAATCTCGCGGCAGCCCACATTTACTACATGACGGGCTTCTACCAGAGAGAACGTGCGTTGTACAAACAAGCCGTGGTGCATTGCCAGGGTGCAGTGACCCTCTATGAGCAGTTGCTCGGGCCAGACCATTGGGAGGTCGCTCTTGCACTCAACAACCTGGCGCTTGTTTACGACGAATGGGGAAAGTACACCGAAGCAGAGCCGCGATTCCGGCGCATCTTGACCATGCTTGAACAGACGCTTCCGCCGGACCATCCTGATCTCGCTGGCAGCCTGCATAACCTGGCGCGATGCCGCATGTTCCAGGGAGACTTCTCGCAGGCGGAGCAGCTCTGTCGGCGGGCGTTAGCTATCCAGGAAAAGGCTCTGGGGTCTGATCATCTCGACCTCGCTCCAACCCTCAGCTTGCTTGCGACGATCTATCGCGAGCAGAGGAAGTATTCGCAGGCGGAGTCACTCTACAACCGGGTGCTAGCAATCCGGGAACAAGCACTCCCGTCGGCACATCTTGATATCGCCTATAGCCTCAATGCCCTGGCGACTAATTGTGTGGATCAAGGAGCGTATGATCGGGCTGAAGCGCTCAATCTGCGAGCGCTGACGATTTTTGAGCAGGTTCGAGGACCAGACCATCCTGATGTCGCGCTCTGTCTGACGTGCTTATCTGATTCCTACTCTCACCAGAAGAAGCACTACCTAGTTAAACAGACCAACCAGCGGGCGTTAGCCATCTATGAGCAGGTAGGAGCGGGCGAACACCCCAACGCCGCTCGTGCGATGGACAATCTCGCCGCCATGTACGAAGCGGAGGGCGATTACGCCCAGGCTGTGAAACTCCATCAACAGGCATTGGCGTCGATGGAGCAGGCTCTTGGACCAGAGCATCCTGACCTCGTCGCGTTTCTCTGGCACTACGCACAGACCCTCCGCAAGATGGGACAGGAGCGGGAGGCGCTCCCGTTGGAAACGCGTGCCAGGGACCTTCGAAGGCAACACCAGAGGGCAGCGGGGGCGAGTGAAGAGACTGCGGGCGGGTAAAGCAGGGCGGTGAGCAGTTGCACACAATGCACGGCGGAAGCAGGTGGTCAAGGAAACAAGGGCGTCTTCTCGCTCCCGAGAGAGCAGCAGATTTGCATATTCCTTGTTCACTCTACTGGACATTGACATGGTACTCCGCTCACCGCAAACGGTCTACTGCGCAGCCTCTGTCGGCGAGAAAGACGATGCCCATAGCGAGTTCAGACCTCCGCAAACCATCACCTTCCGCAAAAGCTTCGATCTCCCTCTCCCTGGCCTGTTGGGGACCGCCCACTTCTCCGTGCCGCTTTTCGATGCCTGCAAGCAGGGCAGTCGTGACTTTCTTGTGCTCATTGGTCCTACCACGGTTCGGTCCAGAGCTTCGCGTGTGGCCAATCGCGCCACGGCTTGCGCCAGACAGGAGCGAGGTCTGTGAGAGACACCGCTGGAAGCAGCAAGGGAGAGACATACCGTTTGGAGCGGCGCGTCCCGGAATACCAGCCCGAGGCCAGCCGATACTCCCGAAACTTGACCGGCCGGAGCGTAAGGCCCTCCAACCAGTAGTAGACCTTCCCAAAGTACAGGGTATGCAGGTAGCGCTCCCAGTCCGTAGGGGCGTAGCGTGCCTGGAACAGCTCCTTCGAACACGACGGCATCCACAGCACAGCGACCTTCTTCTCGGTGTAGGCTTTCGTCCGCCAGGCAATCTGGTCGCGTGTCAGCAAGCTGAGTTGTATCTCGACGGCGACCAGTTCCCCACCCAGCACAAAACTGACATCGGGCCGCACCTCCTCTAAGTACCGCTCCAGCCGGACATCGGTCACGCCAGGGGTACGCAGGAGCGCCTGATAGATCTCCAGCTTGATCCGCTGGTGCTCTTCACTTTCCCCCATGCTGGCGCCAACACAGTGCGCATCGGGCAGATGGGCAAAGTGTGGGATTTTGATGTGGCCTTGTTTCAAAATGACGGGTCCGCGGCAGGCGCAGCAGAAAAATGGGCCATCCTGCGGCTCCACCTCAGCCGCCTGCACCTCTCCGTGAGAATTACATGCGCTCAGCATAGACTCTTTCCCTTTCTCACCACGGATCGAGCGGAAGGACATCCACATCGTTCCCCAGGCAAACGAGAGAGCAGGTGGTACAGACGCAGGTACCGTCAGGGAGTTCGACTTTGTTGGTGCCTTCATGGAGAGAAAAGGAATAGCTACACCCACAAGCGCACGAGCAGCGTGTGAGGCTTGCCAACTCACGCGTGAGCTGTTCGAGATCAACAGCAAGGATCGGTTTGGGATGCCTCGGCAGAAATGATCGGAAGCACGCCCAGACACGTATGATGAACCGCAGTCCAAGAGCCATCAGCTTTGTGGTCAGTATTTGCACAAGCACACATCCTTTCTTCACATCGTTCAACCTAACGACGTAGTAGCGATCTCCTTGATGAGCGATGACCCAACGTACGAGCAAGTATTCCCAGTGGCTTGTCTCCCTCGATACTCGGCAGGAGGCGGGCGCCCGCTCCTCATCATCGAGGTCCCAGCGATGTTTCAGCACGATGACCAACCTTGCCCTTGCCGGGGGATTTCTCCCTTGGCACAGCGCACAGAACTGCGACCCCATTGCAGGAGGTCATCTCTCACTATTTTTAGTATAAATGATCGATTTATGATTGTCCATAGCTTTAGACATAGTAGACGTGCATGGATACCATGCCCGAATACTCGTTTTTACGGCTTTTGCTTGTCCCAGAGAAATTTTTCTGTCACGCGACAAATAGTACAGAATTTCTAACAAATCTGCTATAATAAGGCGCAAACCAAGGAGAGCATGGAGAACGTCCCAAAGGAGGAATGACAATGAAGGCAACACGCGCACAGCCAGACGTACCAACAAAGGAACAGCTTGTTGATGGATTACTCACGTCACTCTATTACGGCAATACGAAAAAAGAAGACCGAAACCTGGTCGAACAGATACGAATGCTGTTCGATGTACCGCCTGATGCAGACCTTCGTGATTACTTGGTGAAGAGTGTGAACTTCTCACACCTCTTTGCGGCTTTGACCCAACTCATCGAGCCATTCGCTCAAATGCTGAACGAGATCTACACGTTTTTAGCGAATTATCGATCGACGGCGCAGATCGCAGAGAACCAGAGTGGGAAGCATCAAGAACTGCGACGCCTTATTATCAGCGAAGGAGTCGGCAAGGACCTCCAATTCGACCTTGACTCCTTCCCAACAGTCCAAAAACCCATCCTCCAACGTGTTCAAGGAAGCGCGCCGCGCTTTGACCAGGAACTGAAACTCAACCATAACTGCTCTCCCCTTTTCTTAGCGGAGTCCCTGCTCGATTTTGGGCACCATGAGCATGATGCACGCGCGCACCATCCTTCTTGCAGAATCTGTGAGGAGGCGTTTAAAAGGAGTTATGAGTACATTTTTTTGCAAATGAGGGCGCTCGTAAGCAGCATTTCAAACGACGACCTCGCGGCTCTCTGGGATCAGAAGCGATCGCTGGTAGTGGAAAGCCTCCACGATTTCGAGGTAGCCGACAGAAGGTTCCAGGCGGGAATCCATGCGGCGCAGAACTGCCGCGGCTACGACAACTGGAAACAGGTCCTTCGAGAGTTTTTGTGGAGATTCGAGGAAATCACCACAGAGGAAACCTGGTTCGAAGAGGCCGAGGCCTTTTTGCGATTCTTTGCCCTCCCATTTTGGGAAAAACGCAGCCAGCTCTACGAAGTCTGGACCCTCATTCATTTTCTCAGCCTTCTCGGTGATGGGCTCGTGCTGAATATCCGAGAGGGCGTGTGGCAACTTATGTATGCACAATCGGAGGAACCGGTCGCCTGGATGCGTACTGACTCTTTCGAGCTAGAGGTGTGGTTTCAACGCTCTCAGAGTGTGTTTGATCCTCAGTAGGATGGGCATGCAGGAATGAGCCTGTTGATGATGCGACTGCTCATGGCAATGGTGATAAGCGCCTCACTGCTGCTGGGCAGTCCCTCATGATCGCGACAGAGCCGACGGAAACGGGTGATCCAGGCAATGGTTCGTTCGACGACCCATCTTCTGGGCAGCGGGCGAAATGTCGACGGAGATGGTTTGTCCCCTTGATCCTGCTCACTTTGGGTGAGACCGCCGTTGGCTTTGGGCCTGGTGAGAGCCTTGATCGTTTCCATTCTCCATGCCATGTGGATGAGCATCCAGAGAATGAAGTTCCCCCCGTAGTGACTATCTCCCCAGACCAGCGTCATCCTGGGCAACGTTCCTCTGAGTGGCAAGAGAAGCGCTCGGCCTCCTTCCTGATCGGAGCGATGGGCTCCCGTCACTTTGATGCCCAAGAGATGGCCCTGCGTATCCACCAGCACGTGGCGTTTGCGACCCCAGATTTTTTTTTCCCGCGTCGTAGCCTTTTTCAGGGCCACGCACCGCACTGGTTTTGATGGATTGACTGTCGATCACTGCCGCGCTCGGTTCAGCATCTCGCCCCTGTTTTTTGCGCACCTCTCTCCGCAGCGTTTGCATGAGGCTATCCCAGACCCCTTCGTGTTGCCAGCGACGAAAGTAGTCATAGACGGTGCCCCAGGCAGGAAACTCATGAGGCAGCATGCGCCACGGACATCCACTCCTTAAGACGTAGAGAATGGCATTGATAATTTCGCGTCGCGTGTGGACCGCATAGGCCGCCTCTGGCGAAATCGCTGGAACCAGCGGTTCCAGCAATGCCCACTGCGCATCCGTCAGATCGGATGGATAGGCGTTGCGATGGCAGGTCCGTGGCAGACGATGCTGGCTTCTTTTCATCTCTTTTACTCCTTGTGCTCTGGTCTCCTTTCTCTTCTTTATCGGCTTATCCTCGGGAATCAAACAGTCTCTACGAAGTGCTCTCCCCCGATGCCTCTCTGCGTCCCTACCTCGAGCAGTACCAGGCCCTGGGCGAACTCTATGCCATGGTACGCGAGACCTATAGTGATCGGCCCTACGTGGACCGGGAACTGGCGGCCAAAACCAGGCGACTCTTGCACCAGCATGCCACCAGTAGTCACCCGGAACCGCCGGGGGCGATCCGCGAACTGGGAGTCAACGAACTGGCGATGTTGCGACAGAGCGATCTCAACGACACCATCAAAGTGCTCAACCTGCGCCGCATTCTCTCGGTCACCGTCGAACAAAAGGTGCGCTCGCATCCGTATCTCCTCTCGATCGGCGAACGCGCCGAAGAACTGGCGCAGCAGTATGAGGACCGGCACCTGACCACCCAGCAAGTGCTGGCCGCCTTCGAGGAACTGGCGCAGCGCTACCTGGATGCCGAGGAGGAACGGCAGCAATTAGGGCTGGACATGAACACGTTTGCGATATATACTGCCCTCAAGATGCTGGGTGAAACGGTTACTCTACAGCAGGCGGCAGAGGTCAATGCCGTCTTCGTGCATCACCCGGACTATCGCTGGCATGAGCAACAAGAAAAACAGGTGCGGGCGGAACTTTACAAAATCCTGTATCCCCTGATGGGAACAGAGAAGATGATCGAGGTCGCCAACCGCCTCTTGAAAGTAGAACGAATATGAAGGCATCGCTAGCGCGAGGAGCACAACAGGCCAATCGATGGCGGGATGACGAGGAGATGTGTTGGGCGGTACGCCACTGGGCAACACGGATTGGCGTGAAAGCGCCGCAAATCCGCTTTCAGGCCCTGAAAACCCAGTGGGCAACGATCGCCGGTGGACGGATGACCCTCCACCCCGAGTTGCTGGCACTGCCAAAAGACCTGGGGGGAGTTCGTAATCGTCCATGAACTGCTTCACCAGTTAGGTCCAAATCATGGCAAGGTCTTTAAGCTATTTCTGGACGCCTATCTGCCCAGCTGGGAGGAGAAAGAGCGACAGTTGCAGGCATACACAGTTGCAGGAAGCAACGGAATTCTGTAGATTCAGCGCAACTCTTTTGTGTTGCCGGGGAGATTATCGCGCACCTAGCCTTGACAGGGTTAATGAAGGAATGGAGATGCTCCAGTGTGGTAGCAGTGATCTAATTATGAATAGTCGAGGTTTCGCTGGGAGTTTTTCTTTGAAAGTGCTCCTTTAGGCGTGAGGGTCAGTTTCCCTTTTGTACCAGGCGCTGTTCTCTCTGCACTGGTAGCAAAATGGCCTCGATGAAACTTCTGAGATATTCTGTATGGTTGATCTGTAGGAAGAGTTTGGCGTGTTTATTGATAACGAAGCGGCTCTCAGTCAGGCGCTCTCCAAATTGAGGCCACTCCTCAACAGAGGATGCCATCGAGAACATCAGTTTGGCAGCCTCGGGCCAGAACCAGCCGGGGCACCTTCTCAAGATCCAGGGGCGGCCTACATTCCTGTTGGTCACAAAGCAACACACGATAGGAATAGGTGCCTGCTTGATTTTTTCCGCCAGTAAAGCCGAATCGAAGACATGTGAATCTGTAGGCTTCCCATCGGAGATCAGGAGGATGGTCGGGAGCAGACCTTCATTTTGAGGGAGACGCGCTTCTGCCCGCAACCTCATGAACGTCTGGTTCAGCGTGCGACCCAGCGGACTCGGCCCAAAGATCGGCAATTCATCCACTGAGATGTCTGCCCAGTCTTGTTGCCTCATCAGCTCGGAAAGCTCTTCAAGTGCCAGCGTTTTCTGCTGATCCTTGGTTTCGCGAGCGATCGTAATTAAAACCGCCCTCGTTAATCGCGCCTTTGCCAGCGTTTTTATCTTGCTCTGCACTTCTGGGGTGATGACCTCCCACACCACTTGATGGGCGCAACGAATGGTCTTCTCTTTTAAGACGGTCCAGTTCGGGGTAATTTTCAGCGCGCGTGCGGCCTGTTTGAGCAGAAAGACGCTTCTGTTCCAGGCGAAATTCGCATGAGGACCCATGATCTCGCCGATACGCTGAGAAACATACCCATCAACCTGTCGGAGCGCCTTCCGGTCGAAGGCTCGCTTCCGCTGAAGCGCTGTGCTCTTCGCGTTAAAGAGGCGAAGCACCTTGAACGCTTCCCTGTCCAGGAAGGCGATCAAATTTGCTTCAATCTCGGCTGTGATTTGCTTGTGGTGTGCGTCCAGCGCCTGTTTGGTGACGGCGACGACTTTCTCCGCCTGCTGGGCTGCATAGGTGTGGGCATTGTCGCGTAGAGCTGTCAATTTCCTCTGCAGGCAGGCCTCAAACACGCTATTCAGATACGCGAGAGCGAGCGCGGGGCCACGTAGCAGCCAGAGCAAGCCAACAGCGAGAGGGAACAGGATGCGCTTCCATCCCCGGTAGCGAGCAATGCGTGTTCTCAGCCTGGAATCGGTGGCTGAGAGCCGCTGGCACGTGGACGCGCACCAGCGTTGGAATTTTGCCGCGCTTCTCTGTTGCTCTGCATGAATCGCCTGTTCCTTCAGTTCTCGTTCGACAAACACCCACAGTTCTTCTTTAGCGTCCCCGGCTATCTTTCGCTCTTCTAAAACCTGCGCAACTTCCTCGCTCCACACGCTTTCAACTTCTGGCTGTAACGGTTGATAGTGCTTGGCTTGGTCGTCCAGGCTGGCCAATACGGCCAAAACGTCTCCAACAGCGCTCTTCCATGTCGCATGATCCTCACACCAAAAGCCAAAGCCATGGATGAACAGGCGCAGCGGCGTGCGTTCTTGCGCAGCGTGCTCCTTGAGAAAAAGCTGCACATCTTCCATCACGTGTCGGAACGCCTCCGACAGCCCTTCAATTCTCGAGAGCTGCCCGCCGGTCTCATTGCTGATGCTTTCGTACATCGACCCTGAGAGGTCAAGTACAACTCCCAAGAGCGTTCCCCCACGACGGGTGCTGTTCCCCTGCATAGGTTGTGCCTGTTGAGAAGACATCGGTCAGGCCCTCCTTTCATGCGCAGTGCCTCGTAACAAGACCTCCAGGAACTCGCCAAGCACCTCGGCCTGATTCACTTGCGCGAAGAGACGCGCGCCCTCAAACGGATTCCAGCCGTGATCAGAAAGGTAATCAAACATGGCGACCGAGACGTAATTGTCGCCATGAAGTGTGGAGGCGCACTGAAATAAAAGCCGCGCCCCGTCAGTCCAGTGCGCTTCTTCTGCGATGTAGAGTTTTCTGGGAGCGAGGACATCTCTCTCTGCCAGGTAGCAGCAGAGTGTCATTACTCCCATGGCATGTAATTCTTGAATGAGAGGGAGAGGGTTCCCGTCATCCGGTAAACCGTCGGAGATAATCAAGAGTAAGATGGGAAAGGTGAAGCTTTTACGCAAACACTCTTCCTTAATGCGGTCTCGAATCACACCCAACGCCTGGCACATAGGCGTCATGCCGAACAAATCCCCCGTGTAAGCCTTCCACGACAGCAAATGGTTCTGGTAATTCTTCCAATGCTCAGAAAGCTCAGCGGCGGAGGGAAGCGACGAAAGCGTGGGGTGGGCGAGCAGGTCTCGAACCGCTCCACCTGGCGTTTTTCGTAGACCTAATCCGTGCATGGTCTCCTTGAAGCCGAAGCCATACGCCATCAGATGATACAGGGGGAGTACTTGTTGCGTCTCAGGGTCTTTTACCCAGGCAACGCCGAGATGCACGAAATGTTCAAGCGCATTATGAATGCTGGTCCACCGTTCTATGGCTTTCCCCATATGGTCGAGAATGGGCTTTTTCATGCTGTCTGACACGTCAATGGTCAAGCAAAGCAACATGGGGTGTTCTATCGTCGGCTGGCCTTCTTCTGGAGTGCTCGAAGAAATAGCTATTGATGAAGCAGTGCTAGAAAGTGCATCGACAGTTTGAAGTGGCTTCGGAGCGACATCGCTTGGATGGGATGAACTCGTTTGTGGAGAATGAGATCGCTGCTTTAAGAGTTGTGGTTGAGATCTGGTTTGAGGTGATGATTGAGAGACGACCACTTCACTTTGTTTCGCTTCCAATATGACCAACGTTACGTTTACTGCCGTGAACGCGACAATTATAGCTCCGCCGCCTATCCATAACAGCGGTCTGGGTACCGCAGGGAAATTAGCAGCTAGCACATTCCCCAGAGCCGCGACTATTGGCAGGAGAAGAAAGTTAATGGCGATGAGGACTATTTTTCCTGACTTCATGCTGCCTTGCTCCTGACCTTGAATCAAGAAGAACGAAATACTGTTGCTTAACCATCTGTTCGATCAGTCTATCTACACAATTATAAACGATGGAAGTCTTTCTATCTCAAAGGCACCTGCCTTTTTTCTTGGCAAAGGCACAACCGATTTGCGAGACCTCCTCTATTATTAGAGTATTACGAAAGATTTCATTAAATTGCGCACTAGAAGTCCAAACTTATTTATGATTTCTGTCCGCGATAGTGTGTGATGCCGCCCTCAAAATTTGGTATATGCCTACTGCTCATCGCTGTCCCAATCACCTGAACCACGTTGTGTGGAGGAGACTTTCCAAGAGAGCCATATTTATTCCATCTTCGATCATGTAATGCATGTATAATCCAAATTATCAACTGATGTTATAAAATATCTTTCCTTCTTCTCAGTCTGGTTTCACTTGCCTTCTTCAACGCTTTTTACCTCAGCAGGCGAGGAGAAACGATCTCAATTGTTGAGCGAGATGTACCTAAAAATTCTCCCCATCAACCTGATTGAATATTGCCATCCATCATGAGAGAAATGTTGCTCAGCAATATAAATAGTGGCCTCGCCGAGCCACCGTTGGTTTTGAGTCCTTCAGCAGTACAACCCGATCCAACACCTTCTCCATTCTTTCCGACTTTACAGATACCTGAAAGAATAACAATAGAAGTATGGGAAAGTTAAATTAAGAGTGAATAGATCATATGTTCTATTTCTCTTTAGTAGCAAAGGCAATATGTGTCATGCTTATTGCCGCGCTTTTCCCTCTAAGGAGCAAGCAGAGTTAGTAGTAGAGCTAGCACGTCGATGACGCGCAACAGCAATCTGTTCATGTCCACTGTGATAGAAAGAGAAAGAGGATGTCACTCACATCTCATCTCAGCAGCGCAACCAGCCCTATTGGGCAATTTCTCCGCCAATGCTTCGCTTCAACCGCTGGCCTAACGAAAGAGGCCAACAAGCTGCTCCGAAGTGCTACGACGCTCCGCCCTGCGGTTTCCAACTGCCCCTATGGAACACTTGGCATGGCAATTGATTATCGCATTCGCTACAGCTTTGCTATTACTCCAAGCAACCAACTAATAGCCTGGCAAGGTGCGCCAATCCTCGCCTTTAAGCCACTAGAAAGCAACGAAGATGTTCCTGTGGATTGGGAAAACCTCCCACAAGGTGTAGGTATTCCTACCAGACTTGATGTGTCCGGGATCCCTTTGGGCATCGCGCAAGGCCCATATCCATGGAAGCTGATCGCCTCATTTTTTGCAAGGCTCGATATGTTTCTTGCTGATATTCAACCGGTAAAGCGACGACTGGAGCCTGAAGCCGAGCGGATTCTCGCTCGCTACTGCTTCGTGCTCAGTCTCTTCGAGGAGGCGTTCCGGAGTGATCGCTACCGGGATGGTCCTCTCCTGGTGCCAGCGCCTAAAAGGAGTGTGGAGGAATTGCTGTCCATGGCTGAGGATGCATGGATCGCTGATCTATGCGCGATGGCGACCTTGTTCTACGACCACTATTCCCATCTGTTATCACAGCCTGTGGTGCTCAATCCCACCTTTACAGGAAGCCGCGATGTGGGCGGCGCGGATGCCGATTTGATTGTGGATGGATGTTTGATCGATATCAAGGCCAGTGTGCAGCCGAAAATTAACCCGGAATGGTTGCGACAGCTTGCAGGCTATGTGTTGCTCGATTATACGGATGAGCAGCGCATTCACTCCGTCGGTATCTACATGGCGCGGCAGGGTGTCCTGCTGACCTGGCCCCTCGCAGATTTCTTTTCTCTGCTGACAGAGGATGAAACACTCTCTGTCGAGGCGCTGCGCCAAGAGTTCCGGCAGCTTTGTCAGCGTTCACGAACTTAGAACAAATAGCGGCACTTAAGAAGCGTGAGCAGGGATTTGCGAGGAGAGTCATTGGATAGGAGAGTTTTGCATGCTCGTACTGATGTATGTTCGCGGGAATGTGCATCTGGCAGAAATCAGAGAGGTAGCGGATGCAACAGGAAACCTGTGCTGAATGCGGTAGGCCCCTTGAGAGTCAAGACGACAAGCGAAAGGGTGGACGAGAACGGCGCTATTGTTCAGACCGCTGTCGGCAGGCAGCCTATCGTCGTGAGAAAGCTGCTCGGCGGGAGGAGGTAAAACGCCAACCAGGAGCACAAACCCATTGGTTTGATAAGAAGATTGCCCTTGAGGTTTTGCGTTATCGCTTCCAGTTAGGAAAAGAGATCATTCGCATTGCCACAGGCTTCTTTACCGTACGTGGCTATAACCTTCTGCGTGCATCCGCACGTGATAAACGGATGTACATTTTGGTCGGATTGGATGATCCCGGGGAGAAGCGCGTCAGGAAAGCGCTCATTCAGGAGATCATGCTCGATTTACGAACCGGCGTGGATATCGATCGCAGAAGTGCTGTCCTGGAACTGGTGGAAAAGCTCAAAGGCGGCAATTTTCAGATTGTTGATGCCCGGGCGATGCAGCATCACGCTAAATTGTACATCATAGACGTGGCAGTGGCTATAATTGGGTCAGCCAACATGACTGGGCGTGGACTGATGGAAGCGATTGAAGCGGGAAACTTAATCGAGGAACCAGCGAAGGTAGCTGATTTGGTGGAAAAGTACAATGAGTATTTCTATCACCCTAACTGCGTCAACATCAGTCAAGAGTTGATCGAGGCATTGCTCAAATGGCTACAAATGGCACGCCCCTGGGAGGTTTATCTCAAAACGCTCGACGCAATGAAGAGTTTAGCTGAGACGAGCCTGCAGCGGACATCTTATCAACGTCCTGTCGGATACCAGAATGTGGTCATTGCTCGCGCTTTGCGCCAGATTGAAGAAACCAGAGGGGCAATGGTTGTTGCCTCAACAGGATTAGGGAAAACAATCATAGGAACGGATATCGCGCTTCGCTTGCATGAACATGGGGAAATCCTCAATGTGATGGTGATCGGCCCCAAGGTCGTGGAGAAAGAGTGGAGAAAGAGACTGATAAGTGCAGGCCTTCCGTGCGACTATTTTATTCACCAGGCGCTCGATGCGAGCCCTAAACAGCACTGGGAGGCAGTTGATGAGTTGCAGGAGAGACTGGCGATTATGGATGATCAGTGGCTCATCATTATTGATGAAAGCCACGAACTCAGGAATCGGTTTCGAAAAGATATTTCGGATCGGCGCGTGGAGGAACGCCGGGCATTTCAGCGGCTAGTTCCCGTGATTCAGCGCAGTCAATGTAAGGTACTGTTGTTAACAGGTACCCCGTATTCTACAGACGTTGAAAACATTAACAATCAGCTCTATCTGCTTCCCCATACGGCACCTCTGCAGCAGGTGCAGCCGACACCAGAAGGGTACTTGGACCCGAAACCCTGGAGGATTCGCAGTCTTCAGGAACTGAAGGATTCACCTGTGGGTTCTGTGATTACAACTCCTCACGTCGCGAAGTATTATGGAAATGTTGAAGGGGACGACATCTCCATTGATTTTCACGGCGAACGTCGCTACATCCCGCATGTGCAACTCTACCGCGTTGATGTTATACCGATATTGGAGCGAGAGATCGTTCAGGCCTTGGATAATGGCTATTTCGCAGTAGATGCTCCTCGTTGGAAATGGAAGGTACGCACCAGTATTGAGAGGACGCTCCGTGTTGCCTGGGGAAGTTCGCCATGGGCCTTACGCGAAGTGATTGCTAACGTGCTGGGTATTGGCCGGGAAACATACAATGTCACTTATGTCTGCTCACTTGAAGAGCGACAAAAAGCACTTGAGCCTATCCTCGACCAGCTCAGAAATTTGACCTATGCTGAGGACGCGAAATTATGCTGGTTATGTGCTGAATTGAAACAGTTGTGTAGGAGCGGGGGGAAAGTAATCGTCTTTTCTGAACAATTAGCGACCGTCGCCTACCTGGAGCAGGCCTTGGCGACACTTGTTCCGTCACTTAAAGTGGCCTGCACAGTCAAACGATCAGACCAGCAATCTCAAAAAAAGATGCAAAACGGGAGACTTCAGCATAAAAGCGATCGCGATATCTTCCAGCTCTTGGCAAGTTTTGATCCAAGTACAGCGCCCCTCATTGAGGATCAAAAGTACGATGCATTGCTCACCACAGATGCATTTGGCGTTGGGGTCAATTTACAAACGGCCCAGACGGTGATCAACTATGACCTAGCATGGACTCCAATTGAGCCAACTCAGCGGGCGGGGCGTGTGTTACGCCTCTTTCCCTCTCCTCGCACAGTAAGATTGTACACCCTTATCCCCAAACAGTCCGAAGGCTTGCAATATAAGCACAAATCCCAGGGACTTTTCCGGCGGTCAGAGAAACTGTTTCAGCGTCACGAAGACTCGACCAGTATTCTTGATCTACCGATAATAGCTACCCAAAACCAGCAGAATATTCATATGGCAACCCTTGCGCCAGGCATCTCTGTGTTTAGCCTGGGAGAAATCCAGATTGAACAGGTAGAGAAACTGGAAGTCTCCTCGAGCTTCAATCATGCTGCGGTTCTCGAACCCTATAAAAAAGTGGCTCAGGCGATCCCAGATGATATCGTCAGCGCGATGGAGTACGATGGAACCAGACCATTGATGTATGTCTTGCTCTGGCATAACGGGAAACACTACTGGCCTCTCTACGATATCAATCGCCAGCGACTCATGCCCAGGCACATAGATATATCGGTGGTTCTCGATCACATTGCATCCCGAGAGGACACTCCGACCGCCATTATCGATGCCGATTTTGTCGAGCGCTGGAGCGATGCCTGTATCCAAGCATGGTGTCGCTTGCAAAAGGTGGCACCAGACGAGGTGATTCGCATTTGTGCAATGTACTTACATCCACGAGGGGAGGCAAGTACCTTTACTGGCTGGTTTGATTCGCAACAAGAAAAGGAACCTAAAGGCCGTCGAATATAAGATTCCTCTTTTATCTCCATACTAAAGAATACATGAGGAAATTGGGAAACGAAGGCCACAATTGTTGTGAGCTTAGCGGGTCATACATTTTTGAGAAAGGGTGAAGAGTGATGACGGAGCAAGAAAGTGAAGCTATCTACACCGAACTTGTAGAGATCTTGAATAGTAACCATTTTTCATGGATTGTTGACTACGTTGAGGGTGTTCGCTCCGAGGATGAAGACGAGGTAGGTGCGAAAGCGCTGCATCAGCCTTCTTTACTGGATGCAAGATCGTTTCCAGGTATGATCTTGCTCAATCCGCCCGGGAAACGTTCTCAACTTCCCACATCCTTTCACAGAAGGCGTCTGGGCCTATTGATTGATGCAACCGAACGTGCTCTAGTGCATCCGATGGAAATGGCCGGGGAAGTGACAGCATTCTTCAGTGAATATGCTCATGTAGACGCAATCGCCTGCTATCCAGATATAGGAGGAGGCAAGAAATTTATGTTGAACAGGGATGAGATACTGGCTCTGCTTCCTGTTGCTGAAGAGCTTAAAGCGTTGCTCAAAGAATTACGAAAGGAATTAGAACATGATCGTGCCTAAAAGGCAGTTGCTTGACGACATTCGGGCGGCTATTACCAAGCTGGGGAGCCCAGGGGCACCAGGCCTCACGCTGGCCTCCGCCGCCGCAGACCTTTTTGAGGTCTTCATTTTTTACATTGTACTTGACGAAGCTATCAACGCAGGAGCACAGGTCTGGCTAAAACCGAGTTCAGCAGGTCCTCACCCGACTGTAGCTTTTCGGACAAGTCCCGGCTGTATCACTGCAACAGATCCATACACCTATGCGCTTCTCACCTTTACCGGCGTCGGCAGCCCCCCGTATAAACAATCGCTAGAGGTACATCTGAGCATGTATGTTGCCGCACGAGCAAAGTACTCCGAAACGGAGTATGATATCTGTGTCCTCCTGGAGCCTGAAGTGAGATTGTGCCGCCGCAATGTAGGAGGCGGACAGGCCGTTTTAATAACAGACTGCCAGACTCAGGAAAGGCGATTCTTGCGGTGGAATGTAAATATTGCATACAAGCACTTGGTGCCAGCGTGGCCAGAAATCTTATTGGTTTGAGCAAAGAGACATCGGCGAAGCAGATTTACTTTGTTGTCAATACAGAGTCCGAATCTGTTGGCAGGAGAGTTATGTCTTGTGAGGGTGCTAGGACGCATTGGGAACCCAATATCTATCCCGGTTCACGTGCCCTAAGTCGTCTTCGAGGGGTACTCTATCAGACATTTACTGACTACCTTTTTAAACCAGGAGACAGAAGGTAAGGAACAGGTGTGTTGGGATGCAAAAGAACATTTTTCTAAAGCAACATTCAGTCTATTTATTGCTTTGCGATGCATAACAGGAAGCGCATGAGGGTAAACCTCTACCTTTGGAAATCAGTGCGTGGCCGAGGATCTCCAGGACTGAAACTGTACAATAGTTTGGGTCTGCCGCATCTTCCGTACTCAGAGAGATGTCTTGGAAGGCGTCATTTTTAGAGGTCGACTGCGGGAGCGGGTTGAGCAAAATCAAGTTTGCTTCATAATAGATCTGAGCACGGAAGATGCGGCAGACCTGTCTAATTTACCATCAACACTCCTTCCTATCGATCGTAAAGCTCACCAGGCTTGTTGCTGTGTGGACGTTTTGCTCAAGCCTGTCGAGTCGGATCACAATGGATGAGCATAGGCACATAGTTGTGCTCATCGCCAATGTCTCTGGGTCTAGAGAGCTGGAAATCTTCACCGCTCACCGCTTTCTCAGTTGCCCCTTGACCTGGGAGCCATTGCGTCTGGTCTCTCTTGGTCCAGGCATCCGGGTCGGAAGGTGATCGCCCGGGCTATATTTGCGTTTCTGTTCCTGCAGGATCGTGTCATTCATGTGGATGTAGTTGAGCACGGTCGTCAGATCCTCATGCCCGAGTAACTCTTGTAAACTAAAGGGATCGTTGCTCTTGATGAGATAGTTCATGGCAAAGGTATGGCGCAAGATGTGCGGACTGACGCGCTTACCGACAATGCCAGCGCGTTTTTTCAGCCGCTTGAAGAGCATCTCCATGCCATTCTTTGTCAGAGGTTGCCGGGTTTCCGAGAGAAACAGGTGATCTTCTCCAGCACTGCCCCATTCGGCGAGTTCTTCTTCGTCAGGACGATGCTTATCCAGATAGTACGAGAGATTGCGCAGACAGTTCTGTCCCAGTGCCACCCGCCGCTCTTTCGCTCCCTTGCCCAGTACCGTGACGACCCCATGTTTGCGGTCCACATCGCCTATCCGTAGATTGATGAGTTCAGAGACGCGGATGCCAGTATCATACAGGAGCCAGAGAATAGCGCGGTTGCGTACGGCTGCTCGTTCAGCAAAGGGACCGGTTTCATTGGGTGGCGCGCAAGCGAGCAAAAGCTTTTCAAACTCCTCAGTGGTGATGGTCTGGATGAGCGGCCGCCCCACTTTAGGAAAGACCACGCGCTCAAAGGGATTGTGCTCGATGGTTCCACGACGGATGAGCCAGTGAAAGAAGGCGCGTGCTGAGCGGGCGTAGGTCTGAACGGTGCGTTCGCTGCGCACTTTGCCGCGGGCAGCAGGAGTGCTGCGCAGGTGGGCAAACCAGGCGCTGATGTCGTCGGCCTCCACCTCCTCGATCTGAGTGATGTCCAACTCCTCTTTCAAAAAGCAATGCATCAACCCTAACGCCGTCCGGTGCCATTCCAGCGTTTTCTCGCTCGAATTGCCGCCAATATGATCTTGAAGATACGCTTCAATGAGTGTCGCGATGACGTGCCGGTTGGTTTGCATCTCTTGCCGGACCGTTTTCTTGTGCTGGGTTTGACGAGCGGTGGCTTCTTGCAGGTGCTGGGTCCGCGCCTGGGCATCGAGCTTAGCGCGTTGGGCTTGCGCACGTGCCTGGGTGACACGTGAGCCTTTCTTGCGTGTTCGCCTGTCCACTCCCTTTGACTTGTCAGTGTTTGTTGCGCGTGGGCTGTTGTTCGTCGCCTTCGATACCATGATGGCCTGTTCCTTTCCTCTGCATCATCGTGACCCTCTTTGGGATCTGGGTGATGCGCTCATGCAACACATCAAAATGCTCAAGCAGCGACCCAGTTGTATCAGGTCCCTATGCGTCCGCAGGCTTCTCCCCATCAACAAAGGAAGCATGGCGGACGGCCTCTCGCCTCTGGTCAGCAGAGAGCCCGGAGGCAGGTGGTTGCGTGCCGGTAGAGGCAGGTGGTTGCGTGTTGGGAAAGGCAGGTAGTCACGTACCAAAAAGCTTGCGAACACTTTTGTCAGCAAGCTGAACGCGAGGCAGGTGGTTGCCAGAAAATGAAGGCAGGTGTCCGTTGGAGGCCTTTATGCCACAGAAAAAACCGCCGTCTCGATCTGTCATCACTGCTCGCTTCCTGTCAAGCGGCCTGTGAAGCACTTCGAGAGCGACGGTCTAGAAGATGGAGCGGGAGACGGGACTCGAACCCGCGACAGCCTGCTTGGAAGGCAGGAACTCTACCAACTGAGTTACTCCCGCATAGTTGTGCATGAAATCAAAGAATAGTTGACCGGTCGGGGTGCGCGGACTTGAACCGCGGACCT
>WNGK01003158.1_pt1 | contig 27932 bp, 23 predicted proteins | sample 5400601 | NCBI WGS metagenome assembly WNGK01 (sample SAMN13153376, study PRJNA577476) | soil metagenome | isolation source: 60 cm soil or saprolite under Garry oak tree replicate 1 | place: USA:California | collected 2016-06-15
AACGAGGCACGGTTTGGCTTCAATCGAATTCACATCTCGTTTATTGCGAATCAACTGCTCAACCCGCTCGACTTCGGAATCTTCCAACCCAGTGACGGCGTTTCGGAGCCAATTGGGCTGCCGCAGATGAGCATCAGTGGTTCCGCACTGAACCTCGGCGGACCCGGCGGCTTTCCTCAATCACGTGCCGATACCACCTACGTTCTTTCCGACACTCTTAGCTATCTGCACGGCAACCACTCGTTCAAGTTTGGCGGCGAGTACCGGCGTTTCTACAATAACAACTCAAACAAAGACACCGGGACGATGAACTTTGCCAACCTGACGGCCTTCCTTAACGGAACGCCCAATGCATTCACCAAAACGAAGGGCGACGTTTCCAGCGCGATTGCTCAGGGCGCGTTGGGTTTGTTCGTCCAGGATAATTACAAGATGCGGCCCAACCTGACCCTTGAGCTGGGTCTGCGCTACGACTGGTTGATGTCGCCGACCGAGCGGTTCAACCGTTTCGTTGCATACATTCCCGGCGCAAACTCACTGGTGCAGGTCAACAACGGCCTGGCTCCCGTGTACCATACTAACTGGAAGAACTTTCAACCCCGTGTCGGCTTTTCCTGGGATCCGTTCAGGAACGGCAAGACGTCCATACGCGGCGCCTATGCAATCCTCAGCGATCAGCCTGTAACGAACCTCGTTACGGGTGATGCTTCGAATCCCCCGCTGGCCAATCCACTCGCGCTTCCTCCCAACACGACGACGACGTTTGCAAACGCGCTTAAGGACGCTGCCCAGGGTGGTTCGATTGCACCCAGCTCTTCCGATCCGGCCTTCAACAACGGCTACATTCAATCGTGGAATTTGAATGTTCAGCGCGAGGTCCGGCCAGGACTCGGAGTAATGGTTGGATACTTTGGCTCAAAAGGGACACACCTGCGGCTCTCGCGAAACCTCAATCAGACGTTTCTTAACGCCTCCTTTAGTCAGGTCAGGCCGTTCGCAACTCTGTCTTCCAGCAGTCCGATTCTGCCCAACACTCCTATGCAGAACATTACTTTCCGCGAGGGTACGGGCAACTCCAGCTACCATGCTCTCTGGGTAAGCGCGAACAAACGACTGTCGCGAGGCCTTCAGTTCAATGCCTCGTACACATGGTCGAAGTCGATTGACTACAACTCGCAGAGTTCTCAGGGGGTGACGTTCCAAGACAATTTTAACTTGCGAGGTGATCGTGGTTTGTCAGACTTTGATGCCCGACACCGCTTCATCGTAAGCGGAATCTACGAACTACCCTTCCACCGTAACCGGTTGGTAAACGGCTGGCAACTTGCGGCTATTGTCCAGACGCAGAGTGGCAATCCGGTCACCATCCTGGCAGGCAACGCGGGTGCAATAACCGGTGGAGCACCGGCGGCGCAGGCTAACGCGTTGACCGGCAATGCCACTCTCCGCCCGGACGTGACCGGTGTGGTGCCTATCGTTCCAACGACGGCCACGAGCGCCTTTGGCATTCAGTGGTTCGCCAACTCGGTGTGTGACCCGCGTCCAGGTGGCAGTTGTCCGGCCGGGGCCGTGTTTGTATTGCCTGTATCCGTCCTCGGTGGCAAGACCGTTTATCACTTTGGCAGCCAGGGGCGCAACGTGATAATCGGCCCGACATTCAACAACACCGACTTCTCCGTGATTAAGAAGACAAAGCTTACCGAGAAAACGAGCGTCGAGTTTAGAGCCGAAGTCTTTGACATCTTCAATCACGCGAACTTCGGCCAACCGGGTCGCACGGCTCAGGTGGGCAGCTCGACGTTCGGTCTGATTAGTAACACGCGTTCTCCGACCGGCGACGCAGGCTCTTCGAGGCAATTTCAGTTTGCCCTGAAGTTCAAATTCTAGGTTGGACCAATCTGGTCTACTATGACGCGCACCGGTCAGAAATGGTCGGTGCGCTTTTTTTGAGGCTTAAAGGTCACAGCCTTTTTTGAAGGCATTCGAAGAGTGAAAGGAGAAAGCATGAGACGAGCGACAATATTAGCGGTGGTGTTTCTAATTGTGATCGAGGCAAACGGTCAGGAGCGGGACACAGCTGGAATCTACAAGCTCAAACCCACGCCGAAGACCGTCGCGTGGGGTTATTACGATGCGAGCACGCCGCCGGTGCTGCGCATCAAGTCAGGCGACACGGTCGAGGTGCAGACGCTGATCACGTCGAGTCCAACGCGGTTGGAAGGCGCGGGGGTGAAGCCGGAACAAGTCGAGCAGTCATTGCGTGACATCTACAAAGAGGTGACTAACAAAGGACCCGGCGGACACATTCTGACTGGGCCGATCTTTATCGAAGGGGCGGAACCGGGCGATGTGCTCGAAGTCAGAATCAAATCGATCAAGCTGGCAATTGCATACGCTTATAATGCGTTCAGCCCGGGTCGCGGTTTTCTGCCCGAAGATTTTCCCTACGCTCGGATGCGCATCATTCCGCTCGACGAGGCGCGGATGGTGGCGCACTTTGCCGACGGGATAGACATTCCATTGCGGCCATTCTTTGGGAGCATCGGCGTTGCGCCGCCGGAAGTTTCAGGGCGCATCAGCAGCGCGCCGCCCTGGATTCACGCCGGCAATTTGGACAACAAGGAATTGGTCGCGGGCACGACACTATTCATTCCCGTTCATGCGCGCGGCGCCTTGTTTTTGGCGGGCGACGGTCACGCGGGTCAGGGCAATGGTGAGGTGGACATCACGGCGATGGAGACCTCGTTGATTGGAACGTTTCAACTGATCGTGCGCAAGGACATGCATCTGCGCTGGCCACGCGCAGAAACACCGACGCATTACATCACGATGGGCCTGCACGAAGATCTAAACGAAGCGACCAAGATGGCCCTGCGCGAGATGATCGACTTTTTGGTTACTGAAAAACACCTGATGCGCGATGACGCCTACATGTTGTCGAGCGTCGCCGCGGACCTCGATATCACGCAACTTGTAGATGGAAATAAAGGCGTGCATGCAATGATCCCGAAGGCGATCTTCGGCTCGCGGCCGGCGAAAACGGCAAAATGACCACGGCGGTCAACGCATGTGAGAACGCGGATGTCATGGAATTGTTTGGACATCGATACCCAAAACTCATCGCCGCCAAACGCGCTGCGGGTCGAACAAAGGATCTGCTGGTGCCTCCCGAACTGGAAGCGATCCTTGAGTTTCAGAAGCGCGAGGAAACAGATTGACCTGAATTGGTATTTGCCTTTGGCATGATTCAGTCTCATGATCATGAAAAATAAAGGCCGCTTCGATTAACTCGAAGCGGCCTTAGTTTCGACAACTGCCCAACGCTCAGTCGCCTGAGGCGTGAACTGGTTCGGCCGTCGCCGTAGCGGTCTTGATGTGATGCAGTTCGCTGGCGTCGACCATGTTGAGACCCTGATCGCGGACGGTCTTGAAGCCGGGCACGATCTCTCTGTCAAATGGATCCATGCTCCGGTTGCTACGCCGGTAGCCGGTAAAATCCAGATACATGTGCCGGCGAATAAAGCGGTCGGGCACGCCCGCAAAGCGCGCCAACGGATACTTGATGCCACGGCCAAAAATCTTTTTGCCGAGCATGTTGTAATAGATGGGCACGCCGATCGAGAACTTGGCGTTCGCGCGCGAGCCGCGATACCAGAACTCGAGATTGTATTTCCAGCAAGTGAAGAAGAACTCCCATTGCAGGTCAGTCATCTCAATCAACTTCGCGCCGTCCTTCTTTTGCATGCGCGTGTCTTCGAGCGGCACGAAGAAGGTCGGCACGAAAGTGCCTTTCGCATGACGCAAATCATAAAGCAAGTCGAGCGATTGCTTCGTATCGGCATCTGTCTCGCCGGGCAAGCCGATGATGAATGTGCAGAACGGGAACCAGTTGTATTGGTTCAGCGTCTCCATGCCTTTCAAGATCACGTCGCGCCACTGATGTGCCTTATACGGATAAGCCTTACCCTTCATGTACGTATTGAAGAGACGCTCGCTGCCGGTTTCAAGTCCAATAATCGGATCCGCGGTCCGCTGTTGGGGATCGGTCGAGTATCGGTGCTTTACGTGCGAATAAGGCACCAGCAGCGGCGTCAGGCGTTCGATGATTGACGGATCTTTGACGACCGGCGCCATCGTGATGTGCGAAGTCTGGATCGTTTCAATGCCTGGCACGCTGATGATCTCACGGAAAAGTTTTTCCAGCGCCGGAACGTTAGTCTCAAAGTTCGGCATCTGCTCGTACAGGAACATGTCCTCGGATGAGATCATAATCTCGGTGGCGCCTTCACCAGCATTCACTTTCACGCTCTCAATAATGTGATCGAGCGGGAATGAGCGACCCACTTTTGTTGCCGGTCCGCAGAACTGGCAGCCGCGCCCGCAACCCCGCGTAATTTCCACCACACCAAAAGTCGAACGATGTCGCACCACAGGAATCTCTTCAACCGTTGGTTGGGTTTCCTTCGGCAGCTTGATGATCCGCGGCAGGCTCGGATCGCCGGCCATGATGCGCTTGAAGAGATCGCCGAAGACGCGCTCGATTTCGCCATCGATCAGGTAATCGATCTTGAATTCATCCAGCCGATTCGCGCGCTCGAGCTGCCATGAACCGGGCCCGCCCACCACGATCCTGGGTTTGTACTTTTCGATCACCGGGTGCTTGACGATCCGCAGAAACTGGTGCGCGTTGAGCGGCAGTTGGTTATCACCAAAAATCTTCGCGTAAACGTCGGTTGCGTACGAAATGCCGAGCGGATTGTGCGCGTGAATCGCGAGCACCTTGGTTTCGGGTCCCACGAATTTGTCGAGAAAGTCAACGTAACAAGTAACGACGTCTGATTCGCTGTATTCTCGCAATAGCAGCGTCTCGACCATTCGCAGGCCGTTGGGCACGTATTTGGCGCGGCCATCGGGCCAGCTTTCATTTTCGAAAGTGACTTTGTTGAAAAAGGTGTCAGCAAACTTCTGCGGAACGGTCGCCGACATCATCTGCTGCCAGATGCTGTGGTGCCACTCGCTTGCTTCCGTCGATGATGCCGTCAGTACAATTAATGGTGAACCCACAGGGGGTGCCTCCTTGAGAAAACGACAATTTTTACTCAGTGCCCCGTGATCTGGTGGCTAGTAGTCGTTTACTGCTGGCGAGGGCCAGCGACTATGATCGAACTGGCCTCGGATTCTAGCACCAGTATTCGGGGTTGCCAACTATTTAAATCGCGTTTGACCACGTATGTTACGGCTTGTGGCTGGCACTTTGGGGCTCTGAGCACATTGAGCGGTAACACAAGCCGAGTCCGGCAACGAAAAACAGGACTCCCAGAATCGCCGGCGCCAGGTGGCCCATGTCGTTATAGCCGACTGCGGGATGCACTCCGATAGCCGCTGCGAATCCGACCAGGCCCGCCAGGCAGAGCACCTGCCAGAGGCTTTTCGATGGGCGCGCGCACCAGACGCAGAAAAGAACTGTGATTCCAGCCGTACAGATCGCGCCACCAAAGCCTGCCCGATCATGCGCAATCAAAGGCACCAAGCGCGGACTGATCGCGTGCAGGTAGGCAGTCGTGATCCCCATGAACTTCAAGTCCTGAGGCACAAACACGCGGGTCATGCCAAAAACCATCACAGTGAAGCCCCCCGCGATCATGCCCGCGGCAGTTGCCAGCAACAATGATCGGCCCACGCCATAGGCCGAGGACCAACGCGCCCGGACGCCTGACTTAAAAAGAGAGCTGATACCACTTGGCTTATCCAGGAACGATCGCGATCGCACCAGACCGATAAAGAAGAAGGGGACCAGGAGAAGAGTTGCGATGCCATGCCAGGTATCGAGGTAGCCGTACCCGAGATACGCCAGGAAGCTGCCAAATCCAGAAACCCCGCTAACGATAAATAGCCACCAAGCCCAAGCCTCGCGATGCCGCAGTGGGAATTCAGCCATCCACATGTAGAGCGATCCGATGGCGACTAGCGCACCACCAAACGCGACTCGATCGTGGAACATGAAATAAACGATCCGACAATTATCGATGCCGCAAAGTCTCTCTGCCGTCATCCCGAGAAACTGAACGTCGTGCGGCAGAAAGTGGCCCGTGGCGGAAAGAAACAATGCGAAACAACCGGAGAGGACCAAGCTGAGGCCCCCGAAAATTAGAAAGGGACGACCATCGCCGAGCAAAGCCTGGAGAAGTCCTCTGTTGTCTGCCTTGTGAATTTCCATGTTGATTGGCGGATCTCTTACGACTTCGTCCTATGCAAGACGTCGGTAATAGCCGACAAAGATTCTTCAACCCCCTTATCCACCCGGGCTGTCACCCGTAGCGCGGCCAGTTCATAAACGGGTCGTCGCTCTTCATACAGGCTTCGAGCTTGTTCCTCGCTCTGCGCGAGTGGTCGATCGCTGCCTGCGACTGTGATCCGTCGCCAACAAAGCTCAAACGGAACATCGAGCCAAACGGTGAAACCATTGTGCTGAGCGATTAGATCGCGATTCCCCCGCAGGGTCCAGGCGCCGCCACCCAGGGCGATGACGCGCACGAGGCCTTCCTCGAGGACGTGGCGAAGCAGGCGAGTTTCAACTTCCCTGAAAGCTGATTCGCCATCTTGCTCAATGATCTCTTTCGGTGTTCGGCCTTCGCGTTGCGTGATCAGTTGGTCCAGATCTATCGCGTGGCAGTTCAGAGTTCGCGCCAGCGCCTGGGCGAGCGTCGTTTTTCCGGAGCCCATGAAACCGGTGATTATGATTGGTTGATTCATACCAGGACCGCGCGTGTCCCGCCCGCGCACCTTCGAGAAACACTCTAGCAACAGATGGAGAACTCAACGCTCGACTACGGCATCCAGCAATCTAAAAAACTCCGGAAACGAGATGGCTACGCATTCTGCCCCCGAGATCTCCGATTCCCCATCAGCGAGAAGCGCAGCAACTGTGAACGCCATCGCGATGCGGTGATCTCCGCGCGAATCGATCAACGCACCACGCAGATCAGTGGCTTCAGCAACCGCCAGCCCATCTTCATACTCTTCGACCTTGGCGCCCATTGCCCGCAGGTTGCTCACCGTAGCCGCGATTCTATCAGTCTCTTTCACGCGCAGCTCCGCTGCATCGCGAATCTCGATCCCGCCCGGTACCTGCGTGCCAATCACGGCCAGCAGAGGCAATTCATCGATCAACTGCGGTATCAATGATCCCCGCAGTGAGGTGGAGAGACGCGGCTGACGGACTTCATTGGCTTGTCCGCCAAGCACGCGCACCGTGCCTACTGGTTCATTACATTCGTCGTGAACGTCACCGATTTCAAGGTCCATACCCAGCGAGCAAAACGTTGTGAGAAACTGCGTGCGCGTTGGATTGAGACCAACGCTTTCGATCTCTAATGCCGAGCCTGACAGTAACGCCGCCGCAGCGATCAGGAAAGCGGCGGAAGAAATGTCACCCGGAATGTGCACCTCGCGTCCGGAAAAACTCGCGGGCCCGTCAATCGAGATCGTGTTTGTTGAAGCACTATCCGCATTCGCGCTTCGTGTTCGCAAAGGCACACCGAACCATTCGAGCATCCGTTCGGTGTGGTCGCGCGTCGCGCCGAGTGATTCCACGACTTCGGTGCGTCCACCGCCGCGAAGACCCGCAAACAGCACGCACGATTTGACCTGCGCACTGGCGACCGGCAGTTCATATCTGATCGCTTTGAGCGGATTACGGCCTTCAATCCGCAGCGGCGGTCGCCCGTTTTCGGAGATCACGCGTGCGCCCATCAGCTCCAGCGGCTCGATGATTCTGCTCATCGGCCGCGCACGCAAAGATTCGTCGCCCGTCAGGGTTGAAACAAAACTGTGCGCGGCAAGAACGCCGGAGAGCATACGCATGGTCGAGCCACTGTTGCCGCAATCGAGCGGTTCCTTCGGCTCGCGAAGACCTTGCGTACCCGCGCCCTCGACGCGCAATCCGTTTCCCTGCTGCTCAATCGATACGCCGAGGCGCCGCAAACAATCGAGCGTTGACGCGCAGTCCTGGCTGGTTGAGAAGTTGGAAAGAGACGATGTCCCATCGGCCAACGCGGCAATCATTGCCGCTCGATGCGAAATGGATTTGTCGCCGGGCGGGCGCAATCGTCCACGTATGCATCGCGCGGGTCGTATTTTCATTTGCCGCCATCTTACCTTGATGACAAAGAAACGATGAAGGCGCAGAGGGCGCATGTTCGCGATCGGGATCTCAGCACCTCGTTACTGATAGCATCGTCTGGTCCGGGCGCATTATCTTTCCGCCCCTTTCTTGACACACGCCCAGCCCGCATGTTACACCCTCGATCTTCCGGGTACTTGAAGACTTCTTAGACGCAGCCAACCTCCATCCGACGGCTCTTGGAGAGGCCACGCCATTTAGTTGTGAATGTAGAGACGACTGAACTCACGTTGCCCAGCCGCATCGAGGCCGTCAATGAAGCCGCCGCTGCTTTCGCCCGGGTGCTGGGCCGCGCGGGCATCGATGAGGACGCTGCTTTTGGAATAGACATGGCTTTCCGTGAAGCGGTGACGAACGCCGTGCTTCACGGGAACAAACAGGACGAATCGAAGCTCGTCCGCGTCACAGTGAAGAGTGCGCCCGACTGGCTCGAGATCAGCGTGCGGGACCAGGGCACGGGATTCGATCCAGTAGCAATCCCAGATCCGACTGCGGCAGAAAACATCATGAAGACCGCCGGCCGCGGTATCTTCTTCATGCGCAACTTTATGGACGAAGTTGACTGGTCTATTGAGCCCGAGGGCGGCACGCTGGTGCGAATGACCAAGAGATTTTAGATTTTTGCTTTCAGATTTGATCGAAAATTCCAAGAGGAGATTCCCAGACATGGCAGAACTTAATATCAAAGAGCGCCAGGCCGGAGACGTGACCGTTCTTGATATGGACGGAAAGATCACCATCGGCGAGGGCAGCGTCGCTCTTCGCACGGCCATTCGCCGCTTGCTTGAAGAAGGCAGAAAGAAAATTCTTCTGAATCTCGCAGGCGTCGGGTATATCGACTCGAGCGGAATCGGCGAACTCGTTTCGAGCTATACCGCGATCGACAAGGGTGAAGGCCAACTCAAGCTGCTCAATCTGACCGAGAAGCTTCGGGACCTGCTGGCAATCACAAAACTCTTAACAGTCTTCGATGTCTATGAAGGCGAGACCGAGGCTCTCAACAGTTTCAAGTAGACGACTGGGTTCCGACAAGCTTTCGGTTTGTCGTGGCCGGCCGAAGAGTCTCAGGGCGGAGACTGCAACAAACTTCAAAGTTTGTCTGACCTTTTCCGGGAGAAAATTATGGCTGAACTCGATATTAAGGAACGCCAGGCTGGAGATGTGACCATTCTCGATCTGAACGGCGCGGTAAGAATGGGAGAAGGCAGCGTTGCGCTGCGTAACGCAATTCGGCGTCTCGTTGAAGACGGTAAGAATAAGATTCTGCTGAACCTTGGGAGTGTCAAACACATGGATTCGAGTGGCATTGGCGAACTGATCGCCAACTACACAACGGTCACCCGCGGTGGTGGGCAGCTCAAGCTCTTGAATCTCACCGACAAGATTCAGGATCTCCTGGTGATTACCAAGCTCTTGACCGTTTTCGATGCCTACGAAGGCGAAGCGGAAGCGCTGAATAGCTTTAAGTGAGTTTCGAGTTTCGGGTTTCGAGTTTCGAGTTTCGAGTTTCGCTGGTTCTCTAACTCGAAACTCTGAACTCTGAACTCGAAACCTTCTCGATGTTTCGCTCTACGTTCCGCCGTCTGCTCGCGATCGATGATCCGCCCGAGCGGACGGCGCTTGCATTTTCAATCGGCGTCTTCATCGGGTTTTCTCCTTTCCTCGGTCTGCACACGCTAGCCGCAACGGTGATCGCGTTTCTGTTTCGCTTCAACAAGATTGCCATCTACACGGGCACATTCCTCAATAATCCGTTTCTGACGCTCGTTCCGATCATTGTTGCTTCGTACGCCGTCGGCGCTTTTGTGTTGGGCCGCCCGCTCAGAATTCCGCCCGAAGGCATCGAACTACTCAGAAATCCGCATCTGTTGACCGGTGATTACTATCGGCAACTGTTCGTGCGCAGTTGGAACGTGATTGAGCCTTTTGCCATCGGGAGCATGATGCTGTCTGTCGTTTGTTCGCTCACGGCGTATCCGGTAACATTGTGGGCGCTGCGCAAGCATCGAAACAGAAGAGACCCGGCGTCTTGATAATTCGTATGAAGAAGCTTTTATTCATCATAGGTTCGCTGACATTTGGCAGCGGCTTGGCTATTTGTCAAACCAAGCCATCCCCCGCTCCTTCGCCGCGTGCTGCTCAACCGGGAGAGGCGCAGCGGCGACCGGCTGCACCTTTTGATCTGGCCGAATATGGCGTAGGTTTTCAGCCTGACGCGCGTTTGATCATTGTAATGGCTGCCCTCGATGCGGCCGGTTTCGATCCGACACCGCCGGGGCGAGAGCCATCGGTGTTTCGCGCCCGAGTAAGAAAAGATCAGGCCGAACTTGATCCCGCTTTGCGCGAGCGACTCCGAAACTTTTTCCAACGCAACAAACTTCCCGCCCCGGCGACCGCTGCGGATCAGGCAGCGCGTTACGTTTCACTCGCGTACGCGCTCGGGGCGCCACCTTCGCTCGACGCGCCCGAGCGATCCGAGGATCTTCCCGGGGGAGTGCTCGAAGTGCTGGACTTCGCGCCGCTGGTGCGCGAGTTCTTTCGCAAATCGGGCATCGACGAGCGACTCATTCCCTACATGCGCGCCTATCAAGCTGAAGGTGATCGTTTGCGGCCTTCGGCCACCGAAATGGTGCGTTCGATTTTGTCCTACCTGCACACCCGACCGATTATTGTTGCGGGTGAACGTGTGCTGGTCAAAGCGCCAACTGCCGGCAAGAAAAAGAATGCGCCCAGGATCTACACTCTGCGCGAACACGAGCGACATTTCTTCATCGTTCCCGATCTGCTTGCCGCCCCGGCCGTGACCAATCTTCGTGTGATCGCGGACGACTACTATGCGATCGTGCCTGAAGGGACCGATCCCGCCTCTTCAGAACTGCGCCGCGCTTACTTGCAGTATGTAATCGATCCACTGATGGTCCGCTTCAACAAAGAGATCGCCGCTCGTCGCGAGCCGATTCGGCAGTTACTTAAAGAGCGCGAGCAGACGGGAACAACTGTCAGCCCCGACGTCTTTCTCACGGTTTCGCGATCTCTCGTAGCCGCAGCCGATGCGCGCTTTGCCGAAATGATCAAACTACAGGATCTGTCGTTGGCCACTCGAAGCAAACTGGCAAACGCAAAAGACGACGCGTCGCGCGCGAGTGTAACAAAAGAAGCCCAGGCGGCAATGACCATAATTCAGGATGACACGGTGGCGAACCTGGCGGACGAATACGAGCGGGGCGCGGTGCTCGCCTTCTTCTTCGCCGATCAACTGCAGGGCATCGAAACAACTGGATTCGACATTGCAAACTTCTTCGCGGACATGATTGCGTCGTTCGATCCAGCGCGCGAGAGTCGCCGGCCCGCGGAATATGCCGCCGCCCGCGCGCGCTCCCTGGCCGTCAGGCAAGCGCGCCTCGCGAAAAGGAACGAGCCAGACGCGCCCGTCTATTCAGGCGTCGAAGCAGCAAAAGCAGCCGCGCTGGTGAAAGCGCTGGCCGCAGTCGAGGAAGTGCTGCGGCAGAAAGACTACAACGGAGCCGAATCGCGTCTGCGCGCCATGTTGCAGGAATATCCGCGCGAGCCGCGCATCTTCTTCGCACTAGCGCAAACCTGGAGCGTCGCGGCGACGGATGCAACAGACGAGGAGGTGCAGGCTCAGAGATTGAACAATGCACTTACCAATTATCGTCTTGCGGTACAGGCGGCGTCGAATGAAACTGATCGTGCTTTGCTTTCTCGCGCGCACGAAGCGATGGGCCGCATTCACGAGTTCCTGGGCCACCGGGACGAGGCAGTGAAGGAATTCGATGAAGCAATCAACATCGGCGAGGTTACGGGCGGGGCGCACAAACAGGCGCTCGAAGGAAAGAAGAGACTCACGACGCCGGACTAGATTCCGCGTTAAGACATCGGACAGAATTGAACCGCCAAACGCCAGGAGCGCCAGGAGCGCCAAGACAGATTGAATGGACTGCTTCTGTTCCTCTACTGTCTTGGCGTCTTGGCGGTTTACTCGCTCAGATGATGACCGGTCGTGTTATTACTTTCACCCGAACCCTTGGTATCGCCGGGACTACGATGTCGATTTGCGGAATTACCGGTAAATCGATTCTTGGCACGGTGACATTCACCGCCGGGATCGAGGGTAATGCGATTTGCGGGATCACGATCCGACCCTCACTGACCCCTCGCAATATCGCATCGCGCGTTTGCGCCCGGATCTGAGGTCCAATGACGCGTCCAGGTCGCAGACCTTGCGTCTTCTCCGGCGTAACCTTGATCGTGCGCGGACTCTTATCGCGGATGATCGTCAGCGTGACGTCACCGTCCTTCTGCTTATTGATTGCGCGGGACAGATCGCCTGAGCCTTCAATCTTCTCGCCGTCAATCGCCGTGATCACATCGCCTGCCTTGATGCCGGCCTTGGCAGCGGGACTGTCTTCGGAGACGGAAGTTACCAGCACGCCCTTGCCATCGCTGACTCCAAAGTAATCGGCGAGTTGTTTGGTCAGCGATTGCGTGCTGACACCAATGCGCCGATTGTTGCCGAGAGCGAAGACCAGGGCCTCCTGGCTTTCCCCGAATGGATCGAGCTTCGGAAATTCGCCACGCGGCATTGTCCGAAACACATCGCCGCGGGGCATGCCCTGCCAGATCGTAGTTGATAAGTCATCGCGCTTGGCGAGCGTCACCGTCACTTCCTGATCCGAGCCGCTGCGGCTGATCCCGAGCTTTACGGTGTGGTCTGGCGCAGTTTCTGAGACCAGGCGATTCAGTTTACGGACGCTGGTTACCGTTTCATCGTCGAAGCGCAGGATCACGTCGCCTTTTTTGAGCCCTGCCTTTTCGGCCGGGCTGCTCTTGATCACTTCGGTGATCCCGACACCACGCACGTTACGCAGACCATAGTTACTCATGTTCGCGCTGGTTATGTCCTCGGCATAAACGCCGAGGAAACTGCCGCCGTCAACGAAGAGCGAGAACGCGCCCGACGGGTCGCCCGACATCGGTGGTGCTGTCTGTGCCGGCGGCGTTGCGGGCTGTTGGGCAAGCGCTATGCCCGTGTTTAAGAGCAGGGAGACGAGGAGAAAAAGGATGTTTTTAGGAGTCATAAAACAGAATCCTCCGGAAGATTTTCTGCGTTACACGCGGAGTAGCGAGGAAGGTTCCAAAAGAAATTAACTAACCGCCAAGACGCCAGGAAACTCAGGGAGTGCGTAGGTTCTTCGTGCCTTTGTCTCTTAGCGGGTCTTACTCTTGGTATTTCCTTGGCGCTCTTGGCGACTTGGCGGTTAGCTAGTTCGCCGTGATCTGGCGGTAAACCTCTTTCACTCCGCTTACCTCGAGCGCAATCTTGCGTTCCGAATGCGCCAGATCAAGATGCGCGACCGCCTCTGAGACCGCGAGGAAGCGATGCACGTCATCGGTGTCCGGAAACATCGCGCGCGACACGTCCCAGGCGGTGGCGCCAGTTTTCGGCAGCAAGCTGATTACCTGGGCTTGCCTTTCGCGGATGGCGCGCAGGTAACGATTGAAGAGTTCTTCGTAATCATGAACGGGTTCGCCATGGCCGCCGTGCACCAGGGTAGGAGCAAACGTCCGCAGACGCGCCAGACTGACGAGGTATTCGGCTAGCGAGCGGAAACGCTGCGAGCGATCGATTGGGTCTGGCGAGAGAATTGGATTCGGAGTGATTCGTTTGAGCACACAGTCGCCCGCGATCACCGTGCGATCGGCCTCGCGAATAAACGAGCAGGAGCCTGGAGTATGTCCCGGCGTATGGATCGCGCGCAACGCGCCCGTCTCAAACTCGAGTTCCGCCTCGTCTTCAAGTGAGCTGTATTCGTGATCGTCAAACGAGTCGGCGTAAAGCCGCATGTGCTCGTAAAGCTTGCGCATTGTTTCGATCTCTTGCTGGGGCACTCCGGCGCGCTCCAGCAGGACGCGGTGCTCTTCATGTTCGAGCCGGCCTACGCGATGCCCGGTCTCCCAATCGTGGATTAGCACTTCGGCATCTTTCGCTTCATCGCGCAGCGAACGGGCAAGCCCGCAATGATCCTCGTGCGCGTGCGTCAGCACGATGCGGCGAATGTCAGCCACGCGAAAGCCGGCACGCCGCACACCATCGCGCAAAGCTTCGATGGCCTCTTTTGTCTTTGGGCCAGTGTCGATCAGCGTCGGCGGGTCTTCGGCTACCAGATAGACGTTGACCGGACCGATGTAGAACGGGGTTGGTAGCGTAATGGGGACAATGCGCATGATCGCTTATTTTTGGGGATGGCCTTCGCGGATTCTTCTCAGCTCTTCGAGAAACTCTTCTCGTTCCTGTGATTCCTTTGTTGCTCGGCGAGTCTTTTGGGTCAGATATCTTTGGCCACGGATATAGGAGTTTTGTAGAGAGTCCGCCCAGCCTCGAAGCTGCCGAGAGATACTTAAAGCACGCGATTTCAGATCTGAGATCTCAGATCTGAGATCTTCGAAGCCGCGCGCACGCTCAAGAAGGCAGAGCATTGATCGTACTTCGCCGGACGAGCCACGCGCGATATAGAGAAAAGTCAGCAATTCTGGAGTCGTGCCGCGCTCGAACCCCTCGGCGACTTTGTTGGAGATCGAGACTGTAGCATTTTCCAACTGACTGCGGAGGCCGGGACGCCCTCTGAAACATTGCTTCTCGGCGATGGCGAAGATGCGAATGGCCAATTCAATCGCATCCTTCCAAACAGGCAAATCTTCGAAGCGGTTGTACTTCATAGTAAGGAAGCCCCCATTGTGAGATGAATAAAGCCAGCGCGAATCTTCCCGGAGGTCAAATCCAAGATCTCAAATCTGAGATCTGAAATCTGAAAATCCCAAATCTGAGATCTCAAATCTGAAATGGGGTTGATCGCAATCTGAAAGCCGCAACTTATTCGAATTGGGCATTTCCGATGATCAGTACACCCACCGGTTGGCCTCGATCAGCACGTTCGCAATGCGCTGGCGGGCGGCCACGGTGTTCATCGGCGTCAGCTTGGTAAAACGACGTAAGGCAGCCAGCAGCGTGCGCAGTTCATCGCCTTCGGCCATCGCCGCAAGCGTGTTCTTCGCATGCATATCGATGCGCTCAACCGCGTCGTTGCAAAACACGCGTGTCATGTCGAGGTAGCGCGCCGCGGCCTCTTCGCCCTGCGTGCCTGCAAGCTTCTGCGCGCGCAAGATGGCAGACTCCATTGCGTACGTGTCCATGATGATGTCGGCAATACCAATCAGAATCTCCTGCTGTTCCGAAAGCCCCATCATGTATTTCTGCGCCGCCGTGCCCAGCGTCATCAGCGCCACCTTCTTCGCGTTCTTTGCCAGCTTTAGCTCTGCGGCAAGCAGTCCTTCATCGTCATCGAACCCGGTCATCTGCGGCGATAGAATCTCGTCCATCAGCGCTTGCGCGGCGGGCAGCAGTGCCAGGCGTCCACTCAGGGCGCTTTTCATCAATCGCCCCGGAATCAACATGCGATTGATCTCGTTCGTGCCTTCAAAGATACGATTGATGCGTGAATCTCGATAAGCGCGCTCGGCTGGATAGTCGGCGGAATAGCCATAGCCGCCGTAAATTTGGACCATCTCGTCGACCACGTAGTCGCAGTATTCCGACAGCACAACCTTGATGATTGAACACTCCGCCGAGTACTCCTCAATCGCGCGCAGCTTGGCGTCGAAATCAGTCGTATCGCTGATTGCCGTTTCGATCATGCCGAGCGTCCGATAGATCATCGACTCGCCCACCCAGGTGCGGATCGCCATCTCGCCGAGCTTGGTCTTAATGGCGCCGAAGGAAGAAATCGACTTACCAAACTGATGACGCTCGTTCGCGTAACGCACCGATTCGTGCGCCATCAGCTTCATGCCGCCGATGCACATCGCGCCCAGTTTGAAGCGGCCGATGTTCAGAATGTTGAAGGCGATCTTGTGGCCCTTGCCAACTTCGCCGAGCAGATTCTCAACCGGCGCCTTCACGTCAGAAAGAACCAGCGCCGTCGTGCTTGAGCCCTTAATCCCCATCTTGTGTTCTTCCGCGCCGGAGGTGAGACCGGGCTGGCGCTCAACGATGAAGGCGCTGAATTTGTCGCCATCAACTTTGGCAAAGACGATAAAGATGTCCGCGAAGCCGCCGTTGGTGATCCACATCTTCTCGCCATTAAGAAGGTAATGCGCGCCGTCCGCACTCAGCTTCGCCGTGGCTTTCGCGGCCATCGCATCCGAACCTGAACCAGCTTCCGTTAGGGCGTAAGCCGTGATCAGTTCGCCCGCCGCGATCTTCGGCAGATACTTTTCTTTCGCTGCTTCCGTGCCGAAATAGATAATGGGCAGCAAACCGATACCGCTTTCGGCGCCGAGCGTGGTTGCAAATGAAGCCGACCGGCCAATGTTCTCGCCCACCAGCGCGCCGCTGGTCTGATCCAATCCGAGCCCGCCGTACTCTTCGGGAATGTTTGCGCCGATCAGCCCAAGATCGGCAGCCTTCTTGATGAGATCGCGCGCCAATTTCCAATCGTGCTTTTCCAGCTCGTCGATGCGCGGACTGACTTCGTTGTCAATGAACTGCCGCGTCGTCTCGGCGATCATACGATGTTCTTCCGTGAAATCTTCAGGGGTGAAGATCTCCGCGGGCGTGCGCTCTTCGATCAGGAACGCACCACCTTTGACGATCTGTTTCTGTTCGGCTACGGCTGCCATATCGCGTCCTTCCTTTCGCTACTTCAAACTGGTACTTGTTTGCTGATTTCCTCTGGCATCAAACTACGCAACTCAGGATGTGCCTCAAGGATTCTCATTAAATCGAGTTCATCCTTCTTTCGCTTGGTCGGCCGACGCGTTTCGTCCTGCCAGGCCCAGATCTTTCCGCGTACGATGTTGGTTAAGGATGCAACGGGTAGCTGCTCGCCGAGAACTTCCATCAGTCGCGTCTCAGTCAAGAAGTCCTGGTAGCGCGCATCCGTCGTTAGCTGAATCCTGAGTTCGCTGCCCGCCATCCTGGCGTTTATTGAATGAGAAAACCACACCGAGAATCCTGCCGCCGCAAGATCTTGCTTGATTGCCTCGACTTCTGAAGCAGCCACGACGATATCCGCATCCAGCGTGTACACGGGTTCGACATAACTGTTAACCGCCAGCCCGCCGATCAGACACCAGCGCCCGCGTTTATTGAGAATGCTCACCAGCAGCGCGAAGTCGCTGCTTCCGCTGCCAGTGACTGATTCGAAAATTTCGGGTGCCCTCATTACGTCAGTTCAATCGTTCAAAGATTCCCGCGGCGCCCATGCCGCCGCCCACGCACATCGTCACCATTCCGTATCGTCCGTTGCGGCGCTCAAGCTCGCGCAGGATGCTGGCTGTCAACTTTGCTCCGGTGCAACCAAGTGGATGACCCAACGCGATCGCGCCGCCATTCACATTCACTCTTTCCGGGTCAAGGCCCAGCGTTTTGATCACTGCAAGCGACTGCGCCGCGAACGCTTCGTTCAACTCGATGACCTCGATCTGATCGAGCGTGAGCCCAGCGAGCTTCAAAGCTTTCGGAATCGCAAAGACTGGACCAATACCCATCTCTTCCGGGGGACAGCCGGCCGTTGCGTACGCCACGAAGCGCGCCAACGGCTTCGCTCCGAGACTCTTTGCCTTCTCTTCCGACATCACCACTGCCGCCGCGGCGCCGTCAGACATTTGCGAAGCATTACCCGCCGTAATCGTTCCCCTGACGCCGTTGCTTGCGGCCCTTCTCATCCAATTCTTCAAACACAACGGTCAGCGGCACGGTCTCGTCTTTGAACTTGTCCTGATCGAGCGCTGCTGCGGCGCGGTTGTGCGAACGCAGCGCAAACTCGTCCTGCTCTTCACGCGTGACTTCATATTTGCGGGCAACATTCTCGGTTGCCAGACCCATGCTGAGATAAAAGTCCGGATAATGTTCGACCAGGTAAGGGTTGGGACGAATGATGTGCCCGCCCATCGGAATCATCGACATCGATTCCAGCCCGCCGGCCAGGATCACCTCGGCGCCGCCGGTCCTTATCCGATCCGCCGCCATCGCGATCGACTGCAATCCTGAAGAGCAAAAGCGATTAATCGTCATCGCGCTGGTCTCGACGGGCAGACCCGCGCGAATCGCCGACGCGCGCGCGACGTTCATACCCTGCTCGGCTTCGGGCATCGCGCAACCCATGATCACGTCTTCGATCTCCGACGCCTCGAGTCCGGGCACGCGCGCGATTGCTTCTTTGATTACGGCCGCGCCTGTTTCATCGGGACGGGTGTCCTTCAATGTGCCGCGCGGCGCTTTGCCGACTGCGGTGCGAACTGCTGATACAATTACTGCGTCTCTCATAATTTCATCCCCGGGTGTTTAGAGGCGGGCGTTGCCCGCCGGTTCAACGAGCGATATCAGATGCTCGTCTTCCAAAAGCGCGATTGTTGAGACGGCGGGCAACGCCCGCCTCTAAACGAATCGTTCAATTAATTCCTCAACGGCTTGCCGGTTTTCAACATGTGCGCGAGACGCTCTTGCGTTTTGCGTGTGCCCACCAGCGAAAGAAAAGCCTCGCGTTCGAGATCAAGCAGGTACTGCTCCGAGACTCGCGTCTCGTGATTCAGATCTCCTCCGGTCAAAATTCGCGCCAGCTTCTCGCCGATCAAAGCATCGTGATCCGAAATGTAGCCCGCGCGCTTCATCTGATGAATACCGAGCTTGAGCGTTGCCAGCGCCGGCATTCCGAGCGCCAGGATATCGGTCCGTTGTTGCGGCTGCACGTAACCGCTCGCTGCCAGCGCCAGCACTTCCTTCTTCGCGTCAGCGATCAACCGATCCGCATTCATCGAAACCGTATCATCTGTGCCGAGGAATCCAAGCGAGCGCGCTTCCTCAGCGGAAGTCGCCACCTTCGCCAGCGCGATCGTTTCGAAAGCGCGCTTCACAAACGGGAAAGGATCAGCATCTTCGAGATTTTTTGGAATTGAATCGAGCGCGCGCACCAGCATCTCTTTCGTGCCGCCACCGGCCGGAATAATGCCGACGCCAACCTCTACCAAACCGATATACGTCTCAGCCGCCGCACGCACGCGGTCGGCGTGCAGAACCATCTCGCAGCCACCGCCGAAAACCATCTGGAATGGGGCGACGACCACCGGTTTTGGGGAGTAGCGCAGGCTCATTGTGGACTGTTGAAAGACGCGCGCCATCATATCCAGCTCTTCCCAGTTCTCATCCTGCGCTTCCATCAGCATCAACATGATGTTGGCGCCGACACAGAAGTTCTGACCCTGATTACCGACTACCAAACCAGCGAAGTTCTTTTCCACTTCAGCCAAAGAAGCCTTCAACATCTGCAGCGTGTCGCCGCCGATGGCATTCATCTTCGAATGAAACTCCAGACAGGCAACGCCGTCGCCAATATCGATCAACGATGCTCCCGAATTCTTCTTGATAACGCCGGCGCGATCCTTGACTGATTTTAGAATGATCGTGCCGGCCGGATCAGACAACGGCAGATACTGTTCGGCGGCAAAGTCAAAATAGAATTGTTGCCCATCATGCTTTTTGTAAAAAGACTTTGCGCTTGCATCCAGCAATTTCTGCACATTCGCCGGCACTGTCCGTCCCTCTTCCTTCATCCGCGCCACGGACTCTTCGACGCCGATCGCGTCCCACGCTTCGAATGGCCCCAGCTCCCAGCCGAATCCCCAACGCATCGCTCGATCAATTTCGACAATGGTGTCGGCAATCTCCGGAATTCGATTCGCTGCGTACGCGAGTGTGCGCGAGAAAGTCCTCCACAGAAAGGCGCCGACGCGATCCTTGCCCCAGACCAGAGCCTTCAGGCGTTCGCCCGGGGCCTCGATGTTCCTGGCCACTTCGAGCGACGGCAGTTTCACTTTTTGCGACGGCCGGTATTCGAGCGTGGCCGGATCGAGCACCAGATATTCTTTCTTGTCACCTTCGCCCTGCTGCCGTTTATAGAAGCCACCCCTACTTTTGTTGCCGAGCATCCCGCGCGCAACCATGTGCTGCAAGAATTCGGGGGCGACGAACATCTCGCGCTCCTCATCGTCGGGCAGCGCATCGTAAAGGTTCTTGATCACGTGTGAAAAAACATCGAGGCCAACCAGATCAAAGGTGCGAAAGGTCGCGCTCTTTGGACGACCAATAACCGGACCGGTCACGCGATCAACCTCTTCAATCGAATAGCCGTCTTCGAGCATTGACTTGATCGTTTGCAGCGCTCCGAACGTGCCGATGCGATTGGCAATAAAGTTCGGACGATCCTTCGCCGGCACTACGCCCTTGCCCAAGCGCTGATCCAGAAAGCCGAAGATCGAACACGACACTTCCGGCCTGGTCCATTCAGTGCGAATCAGCTCGGCCAGATGCAGATAGCGCGGCGGATTGAAGAAGTGGACGCCGAGAAAATGTGCGCGAAAATCTTCCGAGCGTCCTTCAGCAAGAAGATGAATCGGAATGCCGCTCGTGTTTGAGGCGATCACCGAGCCGGGCCGCCTATGCTGCTCAACGCGCTCGTAAAGCTTGCGTTTGATTTCAAGATTCTCGACCACCGCTTCGATGATCAGATCGCAGTCTTTCAGTTTTGCGAGATCATCGTCGAAGTTTCCGATTGTGACCAGTGAAGCGACTTCCGGAGTAAGGAAGGCTGCGGGCTTGGCTTTCTTCGCAGCTTCCAGACCTGTTCGGGCGATGCGGTTGCGCGCCTGTTTTGAATCGAGCGTCACACCTTTGGACTTTTCCTCTTCGGTTAATTCGCCGGGAACGATGTCCAGCAACAATGTCGGTATCCGCGCGTTGGCGAGGTGCGCGGCAATCTGCGCGCCCATCGTGCCCGCTCCCAGCACCGCAGCTTTCTCAATCCGCATCATCCAGGCGCCTTTCGTTGCCTCAGTCCAGTTAAGATCGTCAATCGAGCAGGGCGATATCATACTGAATGAGCGCTCATTCAGCAAGGTTGGCGAGGGCGGGTCTGGCCCCCGCCTGCAGCGAAAGGGAGGCCGGCTGACACCTCACTGACCGGTTCGCGTGGCGCCCTTATGCGGACCAAGATGTCCGCGCTCCCAGGGGTCAATAATTAGTCAGAATCGCTTCCGGCGCGAAGCCCATCTGCTGCAAACGATCGCGCGTCTGTTCCATCATCGCCAGCGAGCCGCAGATTAAGGCGACTGGCGATGACAATGATGGCAGAACGTGATCGAGCAGCGACTGCACATAACCGGTTGGACCGGACCAATCATGACCGTCAGGACGTGAAACCACCTGCCGCAATTCGACGCCCGCCCGCTCCCAACTTTCCGTTTCATCGCGATAGCAAAAGTAATCGGGCGTGCGCGCACCGTAAAGCACGACCAGCTCACCGAAATCTTTTTGGCGATTCAGCACGTGACGAAGCGCTGAGCGCAGTGGAGCCACGCCGGTGCCCATGGCGACGAACACAAGGTCTTTCCCCTTCTGCTCTTCGAGATCAAATCCGTGCCCGGTCACCTCGAGCAACTCGATGTGCTCACCTTCCTGCATGTCGAAGATGCGATTGCTTGCGCCAAAACTCTGCTTAACGAGAACTTCCAACTCTCGATCTTCGGGTGCGCTCGCGAAAGCAAAATATGCCGCCTCATCGCCCGCGACACCCAGCAAGGCGACCTGACCTGGCACAAACGCGACACCATGAGTTGATTCAGCGCCCTCCGGCAGGAGATCGAATGAACGTATCGCGCGAGCCTGCTGTCGCACTCGAGTGATGATCAGAGGCGTTGGTTCTTCGAGGTTCACGCGCCCGCCTCTGCTTCGTCGTAAATCCGATCAATCACGTCACGATGTTTCTCGTCAATAACTCTCCGTTTGACCTTCAGGGTGGGCGTCATTTCTCCGCTCTCGATGGTGAATTCGTTTTCGAGCAAAGCAATCTTTTTCACGCGTTCGTATTGCGCGAGATTGGGAGTGAGCGCGGCAATCTGACGCTCGAAGAGATTGATAATGCGCGGATGCCGGCACAGGGCCGCACGCGAACTCGCGTTAATGCCCTTCAGTTGAACGTAAGATTCAATTTGCTCCCAGTCAGGCACGATCAAAGCGGCGGGAAATTTTCGGCCGTTGCCGATCAGCACGACCTGATTGACGAAGCGCGAGCCTTTGATCAACTGTTCGATCGGTTGCGGCGCAATGTACTTGCCGCCGGAAGTCTTGAACAACTCTTTCTTGCGATCAGTGATGCGCAGGAAACCGTCTTTATCGATGGTCCCAATGTCGCCTGTCTTGAACCAGCCGTCCTCAGTGAAAACCGCGCGTGTCTCTTCCGGCTTGTTATAGTAGCCGCGCATCACGTTGGGGCCACGTACTTCTATCTCGCCATCCGGAGCGATCCGAATCTCGACGTCTTTGATTGGTTTGCCGACCGTTCCGATGCGATTATTCTCCAGCACGCCAGCGGTGATTACCGGTGAGGTCTCGGTCAAGCCGTAACCTTGTACGATGGGCATCCCGGCGCCGATGTAGATGTAGCCCAAGTCTTCCGGCAGCGCCGCGCCACCGGAAATCAGCAGCCGAATGCGTCCCCCCAGAGCCCCGCGCCATCTCTTACCTGCTCCCTTCCCACCGAGACCGCCCAGTTGAGCATTGCCAGGTTCAGTTTTCCCTTTGCGGCAGAGTTCTCCTTAACGCGCGCGTAAATCTTTTCGAAGATGCGCGGCACGCCGACGAAGATCGTGGGGTGCACTTCGCGCAGGTTCGGACCAATCTGATCGATCGACTCGCCGAAATACACCGCCATCCCATGATGTAGATACATGTACATCGCGGTGCGCTCAAACACGTGCGAAAGCGGGAGCACAGAAAGCGCCGAGTCCGCCTGGCCAAAGGAAAAATGGCCCGCGGAATCAACCAGGTTCGAAACCAGATTCGCTTGTGTCAACATCACGCCCTTGGGCTCGCCCGTAGTGCCCGAGGTGTAAATGATCGTCGCGAGTTCGTCCCTGTGAGTCTGGCGCGCGAGGTCGTCAACCAGATCCGGCTGCTGTTCTGTCAGTGCACGGCCTCGCTTTTCGAGTTCGGCGAGCGTCAATCCATCAGCCGGTGTCACTCCGGATTCGTCAAAAAAAATAATGTGCTCGATCGCGCGACATTCTTTAAGAATCTCCTGCAACTGAAGAAACTTTTCGTGATTGTTGATGACCAGCACACGCGCGCCCGAATCCTGGATGATGTAGCGCACCTGCGGCGGCATGAGCGTGGGATAGATGGGAACGTCAAACGCGCCTGCAAACTGGCATCCGGCATCGGTCAAAGTCCATTCGACGCGACTCTCCGACAACAAAGCCACGCGATCGCCATGACGCACGCCGATTGAATAGAGACCCGCGGCGATGCGACCAATGCGCGCCAACATCTCGTCGGAAGAGATCGGAATCCACTGGCCGCCCTTTTTGTAATTGAGAGTGTTCGGCTTTGGATGGGCCTGCGCGACGCGCTCGAACACCTCGACAAGCGTCGTTGGTTCAGCCGCGGCAAGCGGAGCACGCGACGGCGCTTCTGCCTTTGGTTCGATCGTTTTTGGGGAGGCGGCGTTCACGTCACACTCACTCCGTTGAGAAAGATGTCGAGCACCTGGTCGGCCATCGGCGCGAGCTTGTATCTCCGCTGCGAAAGGATCCAGTTCGTGGCCATTTCGTCGAGCGCGCCGAAAAGAATCTTGGCCATCACTTTGGCGTTCAACTCCGAGCGAAACACGCAGGCGCGCTGGCCTTCTTCGATAGTGGAGCGAATCAATCCGAGATATTCGGCAAAGCCGGCGGCGGAAAACTCCTCCATGAACTTAGTCGAGCCGCGCAACTCAACCTGAAAGACGACTGCGAGATCTCGATCGGCGCCCAGGCGCTCGAGATGGAGTTGCGCGATGCGTCGCAATTTTTCGCGCGGGTCGTTTACGCCTTCGAGGCGCTTCCGTCCGTCGGCGATCGCGTCTTCCATACTCTTGTCGAATACGGAGTGCAGAATTTCTTCCTTGCTCTTGAAGTAGAGATAGACCGTGCCGTCCGCGACACCGGCTTCGCGCGCGATGTCCGCGACTTTCGAATTAAAGTAGCCGTTGTTTGCAAAGACGCGGATCGCGGCGCGCAAGATAGCTTCGCGCTTGTCCGTCAAGGGCGGGCGGATGGAAGGAGTTGAACGAACCGAACGCATGATATGGACTTTGACCTTTGGACTGATTTGGGATTGCGCCCTTATGCTAATAGAGACCAAAGATCGAAGACCGGAGATCGCAATCTAAAATCACAAATCAAAAATTCTTCACTGAATGAATCGTCACTCAGTGGAGCCCTAGCCTAACTTGTCCGGAACTATTGTCGCAAGCCGGAAAGGCAGCGCGCTTATCTTGGTTGCTGGCTTGGTGTACGACGCGGCGCAAAATCTCTGAAGGTGACAGACATGAATCGCTATACTCCACCCGCCTCAGTCGGTTTTCCCGATAACTCGCCTGTCTCTCGGTCTAGCTGCAAGCCAATCGAAGTGAGGTCACCTCGGTCGAAGCTCCACTGTATTCGCGATGAGATGAATGTAAGCTAGTGAACGAAGACAAAGCTGCCATCCTCTGCATGCCAGGATCGACTATTCACGCCGTTGCGTCTGCTTCCCTGGTATGAACTCTGTCCCGGTCGAATCTCAATCGTCACGGACCCACCACGCTCAAACGTGATTAACCCGGCATGGACCGCAGCCGTGCATAGCGAAGAATGATCGGCATAGATGTCAGACCCATACAATTCGTAGGGTTCTCCGTGGGCGGGGCAGACATAGGCAAAACGCTGCCCGTTCTTGCCGCGATGTTCGCTCGGATTATAGTTCCAGGCCCGTCCAATTTCTCGCCTCAGATCAGTCTCACTCCTCGGCGCTTCAGCTATCGGGCGGCCAACATTAGTCACGCTGCCCTGCTTAATCATGAGAACAAAGTTTCGAGATTGACTATCCAATCCTTGCGCCAAGACCGAAAACCGAAATGCACCGGCCTGAGTCGGCGTGCCTGAAAGGTCGCCTGTCTGTGGGTCTAGCGTCAAACCGAGTGAGCTAATGCTACCCTCAGCAATGCTCCACTTAACAGGTGACGAGATCCCGACAACTTGAAATTGCGTATGGTAAGGCAGTCCCTGCGTGGCATCGGGGAGAAAGTGTGAAGTGAGGATCGTCGTACCGCGCACCTGCATGCTCACATTCTGGGATTCTGAATTATTTTGGCTGTCACGGACTGTCACTTCAAAAACAGGATTACTATTAGCGGACGAAGGTGTACCGGCTAGTTCGCCGGTGTTGGGATCGAGCTTTAATCCCTTCGGCGGAACCCCGGAAAAGCGATAAGGAGGTTGCCCTCCGGCTGCTTTCAGAGTGGCGGCGTAACGTTGTCCGACGAAAGCATCCGCCAGCAGCTTGGTGGCCAAGGCCAATTTCTTGACCGTGAGGGTGAGAAATTGCTCGAACACATTCCCGGCGGCATCGTCCGCGACGACATGGATATTAAAACTGCCGAGTTCAGTTGGCGTGCCGCTGAACGTACCGGAGTGACTGTCCAAAGAGACGCCACGTGGCAGTTGTCCACCTGCGACCCGAAACCTGATCGTTTCACCATCAGGTGAAACGGCAAGGAGCGAAAAGTTGTAAGGTTGGTTGAGAATGGCTATAGGCAAAGCATTATCGGCTATATACAACCGTCTGACAGAGCCGGTAACGTTGTAGTTTGCATCGCCGCCGGGCGATTCCTCCCGGCCATCGAACACGATATCTCCCTTCGTGATTCTCCCGCGCAGACGAAATATTCGCCGTCTGCCGGCGACAGTCCCTTCAGCCTGCAAGTTGAGATCAGATCCGGATTCAGAAGCCGACATGATATTGAAGATACCCTCAGCAGTGTTGAATTCGCCCCGTAGAGAGCCGGATTCTTTCCGAAGATTAAGACTGACGGTCACCGGCGACCACGTTCCATCGGAGAGCCGCCTTCCGTAAGCTCCTTGCCATCGACCGCTGACATCGACTTGGCAGACAGGCAGGCTCACAGCGCTCGGGCCGATTAAACTGAGGGTGTCGCCCGTACAAAACGATCGAATTTCTGCTTCACCCCTCGAAACCATGAGTGAGCCCTTTTCAATTCCAGCCTCTCCTTCGAGCAGCCGCCACCGAGCTGGACCGCTCATGATCTCCTTAACTTCCTCATCCGCAACCGACTCCTGAGCGTACTTCACCGGCAGGAAAGTTGAGATGATGGAGTTGCTTATTTTTGTCAGCGTGAAAAACATCGACAAAGGTGTGTTTTTCGGGGGTGGCGTTTTCTTCAATGGGTTACCGGGCCCGGTCTTATTCCACCAAGGTTCGCAGGCGCTCGCGGTTACACCTCCAGGCAAGCAATACAAGGAGCACTTGGTGCTTGCGTGAACGTCGACATAATTGCGACCACAAAGGAGCGTAGCGTTCCTACCTCTCTCGCAGAAAACTGCAACGCCGCAGGAGAAACTTGTTATCCCGTCGCGGGGAAGGTATTGAGTGGCCAGCTTTCCACCCTCGTTTTTGAAGACCACACTGCAGCTTTCCTTTCCTTTGCCTATCTCTTTCATAAGCGTCTTTTGTTGTTCAAAAGAACTTGGATCGTTTAACCCAATTAGCAGGCCGAGGGCCTCCGGGTTCAAACCCACAGCCATAATGCAATTGCAATTGCATTTACTCTTACCCTGGAACCCATTCCGAGCCGCGTAATGATTTCCCCCAAAAATAAGAATCGTGAAAACGAACAGCGTGATGCGTAACGCTTTGGGACTCATCGCCTATCCTCCCGATGATCGTCTTCCGCCCTGCTGAGGGCGGAGAGACGTTCGCGCGGCCAAGTCAAGTCTGGCCGCAGCCAGACTAACTCGTTCAACGTGGCAATAGCGGCGGTGTGCTGCCCAGACGCCTCCAGTGCCGTTGCTTTCAAATAATAGACCTGTACATCATATCCCAGCCTCTGAGCCTGGTCTAAAGCCAGCAGCGCCTGCTCGTATTCGCCTCGCTCAACATGTAACCGTCCAAGCATGATCTGCCCATCCAGGCGAGTCGGGGCGTGCTGAATCGCTTTGCGTATGGCCGTTTCCGCTTCGTTCCACTGCTGGCCCTCCAAAGCTGCGTTGGCTCGGAATAAGGCGGCATCGGCCGCCAGCAGATGATAACTCGATCGATAAGCAACGAAGCAAATGATCAATACCAAGAGCACGATGGCGATGCGTGCCGGTGACGCCGACAGGGAGAGAGCAAGGGTCTTTTTGCAGACAGTGGCTTCGACCACGCCGAGCAACACTGCAAACAACATGAGGCTGGTCGGCAGGTGAAACGGGAAGGCGACAGCGGCGTTCACCAGCAGCGAGATCAAAGCCGCCCAGCATCCCAGCGCTACCGCATCGTCGGCTAATGCTCGCCCCCGCTTGAGCACAATCCACACCAGCGCGCTGAAAGCGAGCACGCCCCAAAGGCCGACCTCACTCCACAGTTGTAAGTAATCATTGTGGGCATAGGAGGTGAAACTCGCATGGGCAATGAACGGCGCTGCCCATTGCTGCGAGAAAGCCTTGGCTTGGTACAAAGGGAAGTCTAGCCCGAACGTTCCCAGGCCATGCCCGCCCCAGGGCGCATCCCGGATCATTGTTCCGGTAACGGCCCACATCCAGATGCGCCCGCGTACTGACTTGAGATTGAACAGATGGTTTTTCGCCTGCTGGTTGCCGA